>Ga0364916_10006_pt1 | contig 161753 bp, 163 predicted proteins | sample SorcelJu500001C4_2_FD_206964 | JGI IMG/M metagenome (GOLD analysis project Ga0364916, IMG submission 206964) | Enriched cells from Trout Bog Lake Hypolimnion, Wisconsin, USA - BchlTB.June20.5000.01.C4 | ecosystem: Environmental > Aquatic > Freshwater > Lake > Hypolimnion/Profundal zone | place...
AAGCTCGGCCTCGCCCTCGATGGCAGCAGCAAACGCAACTACAAGGAACGGCTGGAACCTCTGCGCAAGAAGCGCATGGTATTTATCTTTGACGAATGCCACCGTTCGCAATTCGGCGAAAACCACAAAGCCATCAAGGAGTTTTTTCCCAACTCCCAGCTCTTCGGCTTTACCGGCACGCCGATTTTTCCCGAAAACGCCACTTATCAGCAGATTGAAGGGCTGCAGGCCTCCTGGAAAACCACGGAAGACATCTTCCAGCAGCAACTGCACGCCTACACCATTACGCACGCCATCGAAGACAACAATGTTCTGCGCTTCCATATCGACTATTTTAAGCCTGAAGGCAAACACAAGCTCAAGCCGGGCGAAACAATGACCAGAAAAGCCATTGTCGAAGCCATCCTCCAAAAACATCATACCGCCACCTACGGGCGCAAGTTCAACGCCATTCTGGCCACAGCATCCATCAACGACGCCATTGCCTATCACGGCCTTTTCAAAACCATGCAGGTAGAGAGAGAAGCCGGAGAGAGCAACTTCCTCCCCCTGAACATTGCCTGCGTCTTTTCCCCGCCCGCCGAAGGCAACAAGGATGTCCTGCAGATTCAGGAAGACCTGCCGCAGGAGAAGGCCGACAACCAGGAAGCCCCTGACGAAAAGAAGGCGGCTCTCAAATCCATCATTGCCGACTACAACGCTCGCTACGGCACCAACCACCGCATCGACGAATTCGACCTATACTATCAGGATGTGCAAAAGCGCCTCAAAGATCAGCAATATCCCAATCAGGACTTGCCGCATGCGCAGAAGATTGACGTTGTTATCGTGGTGGATATGCTGCTCACCGGCTTCGACTCCAAGTTCCTGAACACCATTTACGTGGATAAAAACCTCAAGTACCACGTTCTGATTCAGGCCTTCTCCCGTACCAATCGCGTCTTGAATGGCACCAAGCCCTACGGCACCGTACTCGACTTTCGCCAGCAGGAAAGTGCGGTTAACTTGGCCATCGCCCTCTTTTCCGGTGAAAAAACTGAACGCGCCAATGAGATCTGGCTGGTCGATTCCGCACCGGTAGTCATCAACAAGTTTGAAACTGCGGTTAACAAGCTCAATGATTTTATGCACACCCAGGAGCTGAAAAGCGCTCCGGAAGAGGTGGCGAACCTCAAGGGCAATGCGGCACGCGGCCAGTTCATCAACCTCTTCAAGGAGGTGCAGCGCCTCAAGACCCAGCTTGACCAATATACCGACCTGACGCCGGAACATGCCGTCAGCATTGAGCAGGTTATTCCCAAAGAACAGTTGCAGGCCTTCCGTGGCGTCTATCTCGAAACCGCCCAGCGCCTGCAGGAGCAGAAAAGCAAAGGGAAACAAGAGCTTCTCCCCGAAGTAGAGCAACTGGACTTTGAGTTTGTGCTCTTTGCCTCAGCCATGATTGATTACGACTACATCATGACCCTGATTACAAGCTACTCGCAGCAGACACCCGGCAAACAGAAGATGACCCGCACTGAGCTTATCGGTCTGATCGACTCTGAGGCCCAATTCCTGGAGGTGCGCGAAGATATCGCCGACTATATCGGCACCCTGAAGTCAGGCGAAGGGTTGAAAGAGAGTGACATCCGTCAGGGTTACGAAACCTTCAAGGCCGAAAAAAACGCTCACCAACTGGCTGAAATTGCCGAAAAGCACGGGCTGGCAACGTCCGTACTGCAAGCATTTATGGATGGCATTATGCAGCGCATGATCTTCGACGGCGAACAGTTGACCGATTTGCTCGCTCCGCTCGGGTTGAACTGGAAAAGCAGAAGGCAAAAGGAGCTGGCACTGATGGAAGAGCTGATTCCGGTGCTGCACAAACTTGCGCAAGGACGCGAAATTTCAGGCCTGGAGGCGTATGAGCAATAAGGAGAATGCAACGACGATGATACAAGCGACACAACGAGAATTGAAGCCCAGACTGCGCTTTCCGGAGTTTCATGATGCAGGGGAGTGGGAGGAAAAGCGATTGGAGGAGATGTTTGATTTTCAATCAACTGCAAATAACTCTCGCGCAGATTTATCAAACGCAGGTGATACCTTTTACATTCACTATGGAGATATACACACAAAATTTCACCAGTATATCGATTTTTCAAAAGATACTATTCCCAAAATCCAAAGTAGATTATATAGAAATGCAACATTCCTGAAAAATGGTGACCTTGTCATTGCAGATGCCTCTGAAGATACCGAAGGAATTGCAAAAGCAGTAGAAGTTCGAGGGCTTGAGAATGGGGTGAACGCAATTTCAGGCTTGCATACTATACTGCTTAGAGATTTGCGACAAAATTATGTCAATGGCTTTAAGGGGCTTTTGCGGGAAATAGAAACGGTAAAAAAACAGATAAAAAGGTTAGCGGTCGGGGCAAAAGTTTACTCAGTATCAAAAACGGTACTAAAGCAAGTTCTGTTACCTCTGCCATCTCATCCCGAACAACAAAAAATCGCCGAATGTCTTTCATCCATAGACGAACTGATCGCCTCACAAACCCAAAAGCTCGTCACGCTCAAGACTCATAAAAAAGGGCTGATTCAACAGCTTTTCCCGGCAGAAGGCGAAACCCAGCCCAAACTGCGCTTTCCAGAATTTTGTAATGCGGGGGAGTGGGAAGAGAAGGACTTTGGTGAAATATGTAACTTTGTTAGAGGTCCATTTGGAGGAAGTCTTAAAAAAGAAATCTTTGTCAAAGATGGTTATGCTATTTATGAACAATCTCATGCAATACATCAAGATTTCGATTCTTTCAGATACTATATATCTGAAGATAAATTCAACGAATTGAAGAGGTTTTCAGTACAACCAGACGATATTATAATGAGCTGTTCTGGTACTATGGGGAAATTTGCGATTATTCCGAAAGAAGCGAAAACTGGTGTGATCAATCAAGCTCTTTTGAAATTAACAGTTAAAAAACAGCTTGACATTAAATTTATAAAGGCGATTCTGGAATTACCGAGTAACCAAGAACAGCTTCTGTCGCAATCTGCTGGTGGAGCAATAAAAAACGTGGTTTCTGTCGGACAGATAAAAGAATTAATTTTTTGTATTCCTTCTCTTCAAGAGCAACAAAAAATCGCCGACAGCCTTTCATCCATTGACGAGCTGATCACCGCACAAACCCAAAAGCTCGGCACGCTCAAAATCCACAAAAAAGGACTGATGCAGCAGCTTTTCCCGGCAATGGAGGAGGCATCAAGCTGATGGACAAAAAAATCATCATTATCGCCGGACCCAATGGTGCAGGGAAAACCTCTTTTGCCCGCACATTTCTGCCAAAAGAAGCTCAATGCCTGCGCTTTATCAATGCCGATCTTATTGCAGCCGGACTCTCACCCTTTGCCCCTGATGTTGCTACCATCAGAGCTGGGCGCGTAATGTTGGAAGAGATTGCCGCTTGTGTGCGACGTGAAGAAAGTTTCGCATTTGAAACCACGCTATCCGGACTTGGATATTTGATGCATATCCAGCAATGGCGTGCTCAAGGCTATTTAGTTAGCCTCTATTTTCTGACGTTACCCAATGTCGAAATGGCCATTGCCCGTGTAGCGGAGCGTGTTCGCCAGGGAGGACATAATATTCCTGAACCAGTAATCCGCCGTCGTTTTGTAGCGGGATTGCGTAACTTTGAGCAACACTACAAAGCCCAGGTAAATGCCTGGGCTAAATACAACAATACTGGCGAGACACCGGTGTTATTAGAATGGGGAGAAAACCTATGAACGCAAAAGATATTTCCACGGCTAAAGACCCAGCCATGCGTGGTTCATTAGCCGCTCTGCAACGAGCCGCTGCATTAGCCCGTGAAACCGCTATTCAGACGAATACCAATATCGTGATTGAGAAAGATGGAAAATTGGTGTGGATTTCAGCGGAAGAACTGCGCCGCCAAGCATCCGAAGCAAAAAAATCATGACTGAACAAAACCAGAAACAAATGGGCACTACCCTCTGGGGTATTGCCGACCAACTGCGCGGGGCCATGAATGCGGATGATTTCCGCGATTACATGCTCTCTTTCCTCTTCCTGCGCTATCTCTCCGACAACTACGAAGCCTCCGCAAAAAAAGAGCTGGGAACAGATTTCCCTGACAACCGAGACCAGCCCAACACCACGCCGCTGCAACTATGGTACGACAACAACACCTTTGATATTGGTGAATTTGAAAAACAGATGCGCCTCAAGGTGCATTATGTGATCAAGCCGAAATACCTCTGGGGCAGCATTGCCGAAATGGCCCGCACGCAGGATGGGGAGTTACTGCATACCCTGCAAAATGCTTTTGATTACATTAGAGGAAGAAATTGACCTCACTGCGGTACATGCTGATTTGGTCAACCTCGAAGAGCGAATTGTTCAAGCCACCAGCAAACACAACGAGTTTCTTAAAGAGCTTGGGTTGCCTCCATTACCGCTCGCCAATGAGGGATGACATAGCATAGACTTCGTTTCATGAGCACCGAAGACAACAATGATCTGGTCTGGGGAATGCTTTTCAAATGTTCGCCCTTGTAGCACCTCACCTCTTGGCTTTTCTCTTCTCAGCGAACGGTGAAATGTGTTTGCCTGTTTGTTTATTCTGCAAGGTATTTGATGTTGTCTGGTTTCGGTTAAAATAACAGGTCTTCATGTTTAATAAACTGTTTATGAACAAAGTGTGGACGGTGTCCGCCCTCTTCACCATTTCGCTGGCCCTTTATGGTATTGACTTCAGCATTTTCGGCAACCTGAGGGAAATATCAGTCAGCTTTCTCGGCAATTTCGCCTTCCTTCCCATTTACATCATTGTTGTCACGCTTCTTTTTGAAAGGGTGCTCAGGGAAAGGGAACGCCAGTCGGTAATGAGAAAACTGAACATGGTCATCGGCGTCTTTTTCAGTGAATTCGGCAACCGCCTGCTGAAAGAGTTGTCGGAACACGTGGTCGGAAGCGGGGAGCTGAAAAGCCGCATGCATATGACCGGATCATGGAAAAAACAGGATTTTGATGAGGCGCTCGAGTATCTCCGTCGAAGCAACGTCAGGAAAAGCATCGATAGTGATTCCCTCCCAGGTCTGAAGCAGTTCATGGTCGGAAAACGGAGCTTTCTCCTGAGCCTGCTGGAAAACCAGAACCTGCTTGAGCATGAGAATTTTACTGACCTTCTCTGGGCAGCGTTTCATATTGTTGAAGAGCTCGGGGCCCGGGAGTCGTTCGATCGTCTTCCTCCGAGCGACAAAGAACACATCAATGGCGACATAAAGCGGGTTTTCGGTCTTCTGATCCGGGAATGGGTACTCTATATGCAGCATCTCAAGGAGGATTACCCCTATCTTTTCTCTCTGGCGGTTCGTCTCAATCCCATGATCGACTCGCCGGATCCTGTGGTGTATCAGGACTGAGTTGCAGTGGTTATTTTGTGACTTCTGAGCAGTTTTTTTTAATGCCGAACTGGGGCTCACAGCGTTACCGGATGACGAGGGGAATTGTGTTGTGATGATGATATAATTGGCGACATTGATCTTTCCGATGCAGATGTTCCATTATATGGTTTTTGACATCAGCCGGAGTAAATGGATGAGAGACAGAGTGATGATAAATCGTAATTCTTCAATGCAGCGGACGTTGGCGGACAGTGTGGTGGTGCTGGATTTCGAGACGACGGGCTTGTCACCGCATTATGGTGATCGGGCTATCGAGATCGGTGCAGTGCTTGTCGAGCATGGGGTGATTGTCGACCGCTTTCAAAAGCTGATGTATCCCGGTTTCCGTATCAGTTCTTTTATCGAGGGTTATACCGGTATTACCAATGAGATGCTTAAAGGCCAGCCTTGCTGTGAAGAGGTGATGGCTGAGTTTTCGGAGTTTATAGCCGGTCATAATATTGTCGCGCACAATGCCTCATTCGACAAGCGTTTTCTTGATTTCGAGCTGAAACGGGCGAAACGGGCATATGAAGGTGCCTGTTGCTGCTCTCTGCTCGTGTCAAGAAGGATTTATCAGGACTCTCCAAACCATAAGTTGCAGACATTGGTGTCACATGCAGGCCTGCCGGAGACCGGAACATTTCACCGCGCGCTGGCAGATGCCGAGATGACAGCTCATTTGTGGATGTCAATGATCGATCGGATTCGTCGGCAATACGGGATCCCGATGATTCTCTTTGACCAGTTGAGTGAACTCTCAAGAGTCGATAAGCTCTATGTCCACCGATATCTTACCTCACTTGCAAAGGGATGTTATGTTCGGTAGTGACTGGCTGCTCGACGCCGCAATCATGATGATCGAGCGGACGCACCGGGTGGAAAATCTGGGGACTGACGAACTGGCAGCGTTGCTTGCCGGACCGGAACCGCCATTGCTGTTCGACATTCGCACCGCCGAGGAGTTCGAGATAAGCCGTATCACGACTGCCGTGCGTGTTGACCCGGATGCCCGTGCAGATGACTTCTCGGCTTGTTATGGAGCCCTTGTTGCGGGGCGTGACCTTGTCTTTTACTGTTCGGTCGGCCAGCGCAGCACGGAACTGCTCGATCGGGTGGAGAGTGCCTGCAGGAAAGCGGGGGCGAAGAGTTGCCGCAACCTGCGCGGCGGCATTTTTCGCTGGTATAACGAGGGTAAGCCGGTCGTCGATGCGTCAGGTATGACGGACGATATACACGGGTACGATCCAGTCTGGGGCATGATGGTCGAACGGCGCCAGTAGCGTGCTATGGGCGGAACGGCCTGAGCAGCAGTGCAATGAGTCGTTGCTTGTCGGAGTCGCTTTCATGGTCCAGACCAAGACGGAGGTCGTCAAGATTCTCTCTCATCCGGAAACTGCCGAAGATACGGTCCCAGACGGAGAGCATGCTTCCGTAATTGGAGTCGTGTTCGCTTCTGAGTCTCGAGTGATGCAGGCGGTGCATCATAGGGGAGGGGATGATGAGCCTGGCCAGACGATCCATGGCAGGCGGAATGGAGACGTTGCTGTGCTGGAATTCGATGACCGGAGTCATGAGGAGCGAGTAAAGCAGCAGGTGTTCGATGCCAGCGCCCATCAGCATGAAGAGGGGGAGACGAAGCAGTTCAGAGAGCAGGATCTCCATATAATGGAACCGCCAGCTGGTAGTGACATCGAGGGTTGCGTCGCTGTGGTGTACAGAGTGGAATCTCCAGAGAAACGCCGATTCATGGTTGAGACGATGCCAGACATACATCCACAGGTCGATGAGAAGGATTATCAGGATGGCTTCGGCAACGGGGGGAAGAGTCAGCATCCCTATTCCATGCCAGGCATTTCTCGACCAGTCCAGCATGAATGCCATGAGTATGCCCGAAGGGAGCAGTATCAGCAGATTGAGACCGGCCATAGAAAGGTTGAGCTTTGCATGGAGGCCACGGTGCTTCTGCTGGAAGAAACAGGGGTTGAGGCCCTCGATGATCCAGAGCAGCACTCCGCCGGCAATGGTGGTGGTGTATAAATATATGCGGAGGTCGGGTATGTTATAGAGGTCAGCGTTCATGAACGATGGTATGCCGGTGCATGGTTGATGTCCGGCATATTCGCGGCAGATTGCTTACAGCCATCCCGAGCTTGTCGTACGGAAAAGCAAGAAGCAGTTCATCAGGAGCGAGAGATAGTCCGGCATTGCCGCCGGTGTCGCCAAGTGTGAACGTCGGTTTTCCGGTTCTGACAACATAGCTTGAGACCATTTCGCAGGTCGATCCGCCGGCTATGCCGTGAACCAGTTCGCCGCTGTCGAAGCCGTAAGCCCTCAGGATGTGCTGTCCCTGGAAAGGCTTGCAGACAATCAGAACCACATCCGGTCGAAGGGTATCGTCATTCATGGCAGAAAGAGGGCCGACAATCTGAGCTTCAAACTCACCATCCTCGAAAGGCATTGTCGAAGACAGGGAGCAGCGAAGGGCATCCATCGATCCGAACAGTTTTCCGTCACCGATCATGAATTTTTCAGCAACATCGAGAGGCAGAAGGCTCCCGAAACCCGCTGCTATTGCACCGCCACCGCAAAGTTGATGCTCCTTGGTTGTGTAGAAAGGCCCGGCACCTCTGAGACAGTCGCCCCACATGGCGCATAGAAATGATTTTGGACCGCTTGCTTCAGAAGAAGCTCCGAATTTTTTCACCCCTTCGGGCAGGTCACTGAGCGAAGTGACAAATTTTACCGCTATTGGATTGTAGTCCAGTTCTTCGCTCTTTACAAGTGTTTGCGACAATTGCTCTGGAGTCATGGCTCACCTTTGAATTGTTTCGGAAACCCAATTTTATTCCTTTTCAGTTTGAATATCCCACTTCAAATATCTAAAATCTAATAACTCATAAAAAAATGGTATTTAAAAAGCATTGAGACCATGAAAAGAAATCTGGAACGCATTATTAAGCACATCGAGGCAGGGGAGTATGAAGCCGCTCATGATAGATTGATGGGCGTGATGAAAGCATACCCGGAGGAATGGCAGTTGGAAGTTGCGTTTATCGAAACAGGCATAGCGCATGCGATGCAGGTTAAAGGGCAGGTGCGCCGGCTTAGCATGGGATTTTATGCGCAAAGCGCTGTCTGGCGGATTAAAGATATATTAGGACATCCGGGGGCGGCTGAGTGTTTACGTACTTTGCATAAACTGGTGGACCTTACGGCGACCGCCCGGTTTAACAGCTTAAACTGATTTCACAGATTCCACTAAAGCAGGTCGATGGAGAATAATAACAAGGAGATAACCATGTCAACCGAAGCAAGGTGCCCATTTTCCGGCAACGTCCACACCAGCACAGTCGCTGGAGCCCAATCCAATGCAGATTGGTGGCCCGATCAACTGAAGTTGAACATCCTGCACCAGAACTCTTTATTGTCCAACCCCATGGGCAAAAAGTTCAACTACGCCGAGGAGTTCAAGAGTCTCGACATGAATGCTGTAAAACAGGATCTCCTGGAGCTTATGACCAACTCACAGGACTGGTGGCCGGCGGACTTCGGTCACTATGGACCATTATTCGTTCGCATGGCATGGCACAGCGCAGGCACCTACCGCACAAGCGATGGACGTGGAGGTGCAGGGAGAGGCAGTCAGCGCTTTGCTCCTCTCAACAGTTGGCCCGACAACGTCAACCTCGATAAGGCGCGCAGGCTGATTTGGCCGATCAAGCAGAAGTATGGCCGAAAAATATCATGGGCCGACCTTATGATCCTTACCGGAAACGTTGCTCTGGAATCAATGGGACTGAAGACTTTCGGTTTTGCAGGCGGGCGTGAGGACATCTGGGAACCTGAAGAAAACATATACTGGGGATCTGAAAGCAAGTGGCTGGCAGACGAGCGCCACAGCGGCGACCGTCACCTTGATAATCCTCTCGCCGCAGTGCAAATGGGCCTGATCTATGTGAACCCGGAAGGCCCTAACGGCAAACCGGATCCGGTCGCAGCTGCACGTGATATCCGAGAGACTTTTGCTCGTATGGCAATGAACGACGAAGAGACGGTTGCGCTCATCGCTGGCGGTCACACCTTCGGCAAAACCCACGGTGCAGGCGATGCGTCAATGCTTGGTCCTGTGCCGGAAGCAGCCGGCATTGAGGAGCAGGGCCTTGGCTGGAAGAACCGCTTTGGAGCAGGCAAAGGTGGCGACACCATATCCAGCGGCCTTGAAGTCACTTGGAGCACCACGCCGACGAAATGGAGCAGTAACTATTTCTGGAACCTGTTCGGCTACGAATGGGAGTTGACAAAAAGCCCCGCTGGTGCGCACCAGTGGACACCGAAGGGTGGTGTCGGTGCCGGTACGGTGCCGGATGCCCACGACCCTTCTAAGCATCATTCGCCAGCCATGCTTACCACCGACCTCGCGTTGAGGTTCGATCCTGTGTATGAAAAAATATCGAGGCGCTTCTACGAGAATCCGGATCAGTTCAGGGACGCGTTCTCTCGGGCATGGTTCAAGCTCACGCATCGCGACATGGGTCCTCGTGCGCGCTACCTTGGCCCCGAGGTTCCTTGTGAACAGCTTATCTGGCAGGATCCCATCCCTGCAGTCAATCATGCATTGATTGAAGCCGAGGACATTGCTTCCCTCAAGGGCAGCATCCTGGCTTCCGGTCTGTCTGTCTCGGAACTGGTTTCGACCGCCTGGGCTTCAGCTTCCACGTTCCGTGGCTCCGACATGCGGGGCGGCGCGAACGGTGCACGCATTCGGCTGGCTCCGCAGAAGGATTGGGAAGTCAACCAGCCTGAACAGCTGGCTAAGGTACTCAAGACTCTGGAGAGCATCCAGAGCGCCTTCAACAGTGCCCAGTCTGGCGGCAGGAAAGTTTCGCTTGCCGACCTTATTGTTCTGGGCGGCTGCGCAGCGGTCGAGGCAGCTGCGGAGAAGGCCGGTTGCCATGTGGAGGTTCCCTTTTTGCCGGGGCGCATGGATGCTTCTCAGGAGCAGACCGATGTGGACTCGTTCGCTGTATTGGAACCGTTCGCTGATGGATTCCGCAACTACGTCCGTATTGGGCTCGAGGGATCGCAGGCAGAGCTGCTGATTGACAAAGCGCAGTTATTGACGCTGACCGCACCTGAGATGACCGTTCTGATCGGCGGCATGCGTTCACTGAATTCGAACTTTGGCCAGATCAGACACGGTGTTTTCACCAACCGGCCTGAAACATTGACGAATGATTTCTTTGTGAATCTCCTCGACATGAAGACGAAGTGGCAGAAGTCCGTCAAATCCGAAGGTGTGTTGGAGGGATACAATCGGGCTACGGGAGAACTGATGTGGACAGGAACCATCGTCGATCTCGTTTTCGGTTCGAACTCCCAGCTCCGGGCGCTCGCGGAAGTCTATGCATGCAGCGATTCTCAGCACGCTTTCGTGCGTGATTTTGTGGCTGCATGGAACAAGGTGATGAACCTTGATCGCTTCGACGCTATAATGCCTGATGAATCAGCGCAGGGTAGTGCTGCACCGTACTGGTGAGTTTATTGCCGTTATCTTTTCATCCTGAAGCATTACTCCATGAAACCTTTACCTGTTACTCCCGAAATTTTGAATGGTGCTCGCCGTGTCGTCTGGTTCAAGACGCCAGAGAAAGAACTTGCGGATCCTGTGCATTTTCTTGCGCATGTTATGACTTATGGGGCACCTTAAGACTTGAAAGTGTTGCAAGGCATCGCTGGCAAAGCTTACTGGAACCTGAAATGTGGACGGCAGCCAACCCCTCCTTTGCCGACCTGTGCCGGTCTTTCTCCCGTTCCTTCAAGTCTTAGAACTTGACGTAAGCCCCTCACAGGAGTTCGGCGCGACAGGGGGTTTATAGTTTTGGGGCGATAAGTAAAAGGCGCTAAAAAATGGACAAGATCATTGATATGATATTCTTTTTGCTTATGATGCAGAGGTTTTTCATTTTTTGTCATGAATTATTTTTTTGATACGAAATCATGTTTGACGAAATAGAGTTTGATAAGATAAAGCGTCTTCCGAAGTATGTGTTTGCTGCTGTTAATGAGCTTAAAATGGCTGAACGGCGGGCCGGAGAAGATGTTATTGATTTTTCGATGGGTAATCCTGATGGTCCCACTCCCCAGCATATTGTTGACAAGCTTATAGAAAGTATCAATAAGCCTCGAACTCATGGATACTCTGTTTCAAAAGGGATATACAAGCTTCGTGGTGCGGTGGGTATATGGTATAAGCGCAAGTATAACGTTGATCTTGATCTTGATCGCGAGGTTGTGGCCACGATGGGCTCAAAAGAGGGCTATGTCCATCTTGTGCAGGCTATCACCAATCCCGGTGATCTTGCAATGGTGCCGGATCCCTGTTATCCCATTCATTCTCAGGCCTTCATTCTTGCCGGTGGGAATGTCCACAAGCTGAAACTTGAGATGAATGACGACTATACACTTGATGAAGCAGGATTTTTCCGGAACATCGAAAAGGCACTTCGTGAATCTTCACCAAAGCCGAAGTATCTTGTGGTGAATTTTCCGAATAACCCTACCACTGCTACTGTTGACCTCTCATTTTATGAAAAGCTTGTTGATATTGCCCGCCAGGAGCGTTTTTACATTATCAGTGATATTGCTTATGCAGAACTCACTTTTGATGGTTATGTGACCCCCTCTATCCTGCAGGTTCCCGGTGCAAAGGATGTCGCGGTTGAGAGCTATACGCTGTCGAAAACCTACAACATGGCAGGTTGGCGTGTCGGCTTCATGGTTGGTAATGCGAAACTGATAGGCGCCCTCGAAAAGATCAAGAGCTGGCTTGATTATGGCACCTTCACCCCTATCCAGGTAGCTTCTACCATAGCCCTTACGGAGGATCAGAGCTGTGTTCAGGAGATTTGTGAAGTCTACCGAAAGCGCCGTGATGTTCTGGTCAAAAGCTTTGAAAATGCAGGCTGGCCGGTTGTCACTCCGCGGGCAAGCATGTTTGTTTGGGCAAAAATTCCTGAACAGTTAAGGGCAATGGGGAGTCTTGAGTTCAGCAAAAAACTGCTGAGCGAAGCAAAGGTTGCTGTCAGCCCCGGTATTGGATTTGGAGCTTATGGGGACGAGTATGTCCGTGTTGCCATGATTGAGAATGAGGAACGAATCCGTCAGGCAGCCCGCAATATCAAAAAGTTTCTCCGCGATTACGAATTCTGAAGAGCAGCTGACGCGGGTTCAGGGATGTTCTTCAATTTCAAAAACCTCCTGAAAGGCTTGCTGGAGTGTATCGACAACCATGCCCGATGAGACCAGGCTTGCAACATCGCCTGCCAGGTCTCCGGCCCTTCCGTGAAACCATGCACCTGCAGCGGCAGCATTGAAGATATCAGCACCCTTTGCCGCCAGGGCTGCAATAACACCGGAAAGAACATCTCCGGAACCCGCCGTTGCAAGTGCTTCAGTGCCGCTTGTATTTAAAAGAACTGCTCCCTCAGGCTTGGCAATAACAGTCGGAGTACCTTTTAAAAGCAATGATATTCCATTGTGGCGGGCATAACTTTTTGCAGCTTCAATGGGATCTGCTGCAATGTCTTCCACTGACGCTCCGCTCAGACGGCTGAATTCTCCGTAATGAGGTGTAAGAACCGCTTGTTTGCAATTTTTTAACATTCCGGCAGTGCCAGCATCTGAGAGGGAGTAAAGGGCGTCAGCGTCAAGCACGAGCTTTTTGTCATGAATCTCGGAACGAGAAAGAAGTTGTGTGAAGAAGTGAATCACTTCGGTATCACGTCCGAGACCGCATCCGATCACGATTGCATCGGCCCAGACAGCTTTTTCGAGAATGGCGGATGTATCCCTTCCGATGACCACTGCTTCAGGTAGTGCTGTGTGTATTGCAGCAGCAAGGGAGATAGGTACTGAAACGCAGACATATCCGGCACCTGTTTTCAGCGCTGCCTTTGCTGAAAGAATTGCGGCGCCGAGCATTGAGGAGTGTTCTGTTTGCGAACCGGCAATAATCAGCACTTTTCCATTGGCATGTTTAGCGCTTGACGGCTCTCTGAGGGTGAAATGCTCGGCGGCAAACTCTTTATCGGTTAAGAGAGCCGAGGAGGGTTCGGCAAGAAAGCCGGGGATAGAGATTTCAGCAATACGGACCTCTCCGCAGCAATATGGCCCTTCGTTCAGGTAAAAGCCTGTTTTGAGAAATGCCATCGTAACGGTAATATCGGCCGCGATAGATGGTGTGGCAGCAAACCCTGTGGTTGCGTCGAGTCCGGTCGGGACATCAATGGCAAGTGTGAGGGCGCCGGTTCGCTCGCGGACAGTATTGATGAGTTCAATGCCTTCAGCAAGCGGGGAGGAAAGCACCATATCCTGTTCGGTTAAGCGAAGTCCGGTGCCGGTAATCGCATCAATGAGTATATCGTAGGAGGTTTCGCCGACATAAGGGATCGCTTCGTCATGACTTGCAAAAATACGCAGGTTGGCGGTGTATTTTCTGTACGCTTGAAGCGTGGCAAGGCATTCGCGATTAACCCCCTGAAGAGTGGCTTCAGGATAGAGAAGCACAAGATCAACGGAGGCTTCAAGATTAAGAAGGTGGCGGGCAAGTACTAATCCGTCACCGCCGTTGTTTCCTTTACCCGCTACAACAAGAAAAGAGGTTCCCTGAAGGAAGTCTTTGTGAAGGGTTTCCTTTATAATGCGGAGACATTCGCGTCCGGCGAGCTCCATAAGACGGGTTTCGCCGATATGGAGCTGTTCTATTGCAGCCTTGTCGGCCCTTTTCATTTCCTTTGCAGTTAGAACCGGCAGCATCGTATTTGCTCCATTGTTTCCTTAGCGGGAAGGATGATTGATGTTCGTCAAATAAGTTCGTCAAGGTGCAGAGATTGCTCAAGCGAGTGATAGTATGCTTCGGCAAGCTCTCGGATGGGGAAGTGAAGAATTTCTTCGCCGTTTATTGAAATAACAGCATCATGTTCAACAACTTTGCCGATAACCCTGACAGGCACATTGTGCTTGTTGGCCGCATCAATCACCTCTTTTGCATTGTCGGGTACCATGCTCAGAATGACTCGTCCCTGTGCTTCTGAAAAGAGCTGCTGCTGTATATGGTATGGGCCGCTGTCGGAATTTTCCAGATCAACACTGAAACCGAGCGGAGCAACTGCGTTCATAATGGATTTTTCGGCAAGAGCAACAAAGAGTCCTCCGTCGGAAATGTCGTGCGCGGAGTGCACAAGTTTTTTTCCAGCCAGGGCAACAAGCAGCTCCTGAAGATTTTTTTCATGGTCGAGGTCAATTGCCGGAGCATCCTGACCAGGGGTGTCGTAGTGCATGACAAGGTATTCCGAACCATCAAGCGTAAGCTCAGGATAGCCGAGAAGAAGAATTGTGTCACCGGTGTGCGTGAAGGTCGATCCAACAAGGTTGTCGATATCATCCAGCAGCCCGATCATTCCTATGGTCGGGGTAGGGTAGATGGCTGAGCGTACCCCGCCGATAAAGGTTTCGTTATAGAAACTGACATTGCCGCCGGTAACCGGTGTATTGAAGGCACGGCATGCTTCGCCCATGCCTCGAACTGATTCCTTGAACTGAAAATAGACTTCAGGTTTATAGGGGTTGCCGAAATTGAGGCAGTTTGTTATGGCTAGTGGTTTAGCACCCGAACAGGCAATATTTCTGGCACACTCGGCTACAGCGATTTTGCCGCCTGCCAAAGGGTTGAGATAGACGTAACGGGCGTTGCAGTCAGTTTTCATGGCAAGCCCTTTCTTTGAGCCTTTGATGCGGATAACCGCAGCATCGGTATGTCCGACCGGTGTTACCGTATTAGTCAGCACCATGGAATCATACTGACGATAGACCCATTGCTTGCTTGCAATGTTCGGGCGGGACAGCAGTTCAAGGCTGAGTGAGCTGAAATCAAGGTTCTTATCCTCCACAAGCTTCGCCACCGGTGTGTCCGGTTTTTCTTCAACAGCTTCACGGATATAGACGGGAGCTCCTCCTCCAAGAACCAGCGATTCAGCCGGAATTTCGGCAACAACCTTACCGTGCTGAAAAACCCTGACATGGTTGTCACTCGTTACCCGTCCGATCACGACCGCCTGAACATCCCATTTGCGATAAACCTCAATTATGTTGTCTTCAAATCCTTTTTCAGCCACAATGAGCATCCGTTCCTGCGATTCGGAGAGCATGATTTCGTAAGCACTCATGCCAACCTCACGAATAGGAACAAGGTCAAGATCAATCTCTATGCCCCCTGTTCCTTTTTTTTCGATTCCCCTTGCGCTCATTTCAGAGGTGGAACTTGTAATGCCGGCAGCGCCCATATCCTGCAGGCCGACGACATAGCCGGTTGCGATGGCTTCAAGGGTAGCTTCAAGGAGAAGCTTTTCGGCAAAAGGATCTCCCACCTGAACACTCGGACGTTTGTCTTCCGAGGCTTCACTGAGATCTTCAGAAGCGAATGTCGCTCCGTGGATGCCATCTCTTCCGGTCGAGGAGCCTACAATAAGCACAGGATTACCTTCGCCAAGGGCAGTTGCACTCACTGTTTTATGATGCTCCACGATGCCGACCGACATGGCATTGACCAGAGGATTGCCTGTATAGCCCTCTTCAAAATAAATTTCACCGCCGACTGTCGGGACGCCGAAAGAGTTGCCGTAATCGCCTATGCCGCGCACGACGCCATCGACCAGATAGCGGACATGGGGATCCTTCGGAGAGCCGAACCGGAGCGAGTTGAGCGATGCCACCGGACGGGCACCCATGGTGAAAATATCGCGGTGAATACCGCCAACCCCTGTAGCTGCGCCCTGATAGGGCTCGACGGCTGACGGGTGGTTGTGTGATTCAATCTTGAAGGCTACAGCCAGATTGTCGCCGATATCGACCAGACCGGCATTCTCTTCACCGGCGGAAGTCAAAAGAGCTTCGCCATCGCGGGGAAGCGTTTTAAGTACGGCAATTGAGTTTTTATAGCTGCAGTGTTCCGACCACATGACAGAAAAAATTCCAATCTCGGTAAACGAGGGTGTTCTTCCGAGAACGTCACAGATCTTTCCATATTCTTCCGCATTCAAACCGTGTTCTGCTGCAATGGCGACAGTGACTTCGACTTCAGTATGTTTCATAGGTACCCGCTAAACGTTTCAGGGAATCATGGCTGCTGGCCGTGACAGTTTTTATATTTCTTTCCGCTTCCGCAGGGGCACAGATCATTACGGCCAGGTTTTTTGTCAGCGATGACAGGCTGCTGCAGGCTCGTCGTACTCCCGTCTTCATTGTTATTCGGCGCCATCTCTACGCCGAACGATGCGGTGTAGACGCTTTCAGCGGCCTGATGCTGGGCAACAAGCTTTTCCTGTCTGACCGCAGCTTTTCGTTGTTTTTCTTCCATCTGGCGAGCCTCATCCGGATCAACAGGAAAGAGCTTGAAGGCCAGAGAAAGGGTTTCGAGTTCTATGTCATGCAGAAGATCAACAAAGAGACGGAATGCCTCCTGTTTATACTCAAGCAATGGGTCTTTCTGACCATAAGCACGTAAATTGATTCCTTCACGCAGGGAGTCAATCTCTCTGAGATGCTCTCTCCATCGGAGATCAATGACGCTCAGAACAGCATATTTTTCAATCTGCTGCATAATCTCTGCCGGTACAGCGGCCTCTTTTCTGCGATAAAAAGCAAGAGCGGTATCGTAGAGCTTTCCTGCAGTTACCTCTATGCCTTCGCGCTCAAACACATCACGGTCAGGTTTGAACTCGATCGAGAGCTCGCGCAGCAGCTGCTCCTCAATGCCGTCGACATCATGCTCTTTGTGGTATTTTTTAATCACTGCTTCACTGTAATCCTTCAACAGGTCAAGGATATCACTGGTCAGCCGATCCTTGAGCAGACCATTTTTCCGGCGTGAATAAATGACCTCACGCTGCTGGTTCAGAACATCGTCATATTCCAGCAGGCGTTTTCTGATGGCAAAGTTCTGATCTTCAACTTTTTTCTGTGCACGTTCTATGGATTTGGTAATCATGGAGTGCTCTATCACATCACCCTCTTCATGTCCCAGACGATCCATGACGGAAATAACGCGGTCAGAACCGAAGAGGCGCATCAGTTCGTCCTCAAGTGAGACAAAAAAAACCGACTCACCCGGATCACCCTGACGTCCGGAACGTCCGCGGAGCTGGCGGTCAATACGGCGTGACTCGTGACGTTCCGAACCGAGAATAAAAAGTCCGCCCAGCTCGCGTACACCGGGCCCAAGTTTGATATCGGTTCCTCGACCAGCCATGTTGGTGGCTATGGTCACTGCGTTTTTCCGGCCGGCTTCAGCGACAACTTCAGCTTCACGATCGTTCTGCTTCGCATTAAGAACATTGTGTGCAATTTTTCTTGCACGAAGCATTCTCGAAATGGTTTCAGATACCTCAACACTTGTTGTGCCCACAAGGACCGGCTGTCCTTTTTTCTGCAGCTCCTCAACCTTCAGCACAACAGCATTGTACTTTTCACGCCGTGTTTTATAGACAAGATCATCCATATCCTTACGGATAATTTTGCTGTTCGTAGGAATGACAACAACATCAAGCTTATAGATTTCAAAAAATTCAGAAGCTTCGGTTTCCGCCGTGCCTGTCATACCCGCAAGTTTTTTATAGAGCCTGAAAAAGTTCTGGATGGTGATGGTCGCCATGGTCTGCGTTTCGCCCTCAATCCTGACATTTTCCTTGGCCTCGATAGCCTGGTGCAGACCGTCGCTGTAACGACGACCGGAAAGAATACGACCGGTAAACTCGTCAACAATCATCACCTGGCCATTCTGCACAACATATTCATCGTCGCGTTCAAAGAGGGAATATGCTTTCAACAGCTGGCTGATATTGTGCAGCCGTTCTGAACGGTCAGCAAAAAGGCGGTATACTTCATCTTTTTTCTGGATTTTTTCAGCGGTGGCAATCTTTGCATTGCTTTCAATGGCGGCAACTTCTGTACCGACATCGGGCAGCATAAAAATATCGCTGTCCTGGTGGCTGAGCTTGCTGAGAAACTCACGGCCTTTATCAGTCAGGTCAATAGTTCCGCCCTTTTCATCGACAGCGTAGTAGAGTTCATCGTCGACCTCCTGCATCCGGCTCGAATTGTCTTTAAGGAACTCGTTTTCGGTACTCTGAACCAGCTTGGCAATACCCTGCTGGGAAAGCATTTTGATGTAACGGGTGTTTTTCGGCTGTCCGCGTTTTACGCGCAGCAGTGAAAGACCGGCATCAAAATCACCTGGTTTTGTCTTAAGAATTTTTTCTGCGCTGGTTAGAAAGGATGCTGCCAGCTGCTGCTGGGCCCGGACCAGTTGTTCGATCCATGGTTTGATTTCCTGGAATTTGCTGTTATCGGCGTGAGGAACAGGTCCTGAAATAATAAGAGGAGTTCTTGCCTCATCAATCAATACGCTATCCACCTCATCAACAATGGCGTAATAGAAGTTCCGCTGCACCATCTCTTCCGGAGTTCCGGCCATGTTGTCCCGGAGGTAATCGAAACCAAGTTCGTTGTTTGTGCCGTAGGTTATATCGCACTGGTATTGTACCCTGCGTTCTTCGGATATCATGGTGTTGAGAATGACACCGACCGACAGATTGTGAAAATCAAAGACCGGATTCATCCACTCCTTGTCTCTCTGGGCCAGGTAATCATTGACCGTAACAACATGGACGCCTCTTCCTGTGAGGGCATTGAGGAAGACAGGCAATGTCGAGACGAGTGTTTTTCCCTCGCCGGTGGCCATCTCGGAAATTTTTCCGGAATGCAGAACAACTCCTCCGATAAGCTGGACATCGTAAGGAACCATATCCCAGATCATCTCTCTTCCCATAACCTGGTATTTCAGACCTTTAAGGCGACGGCATGTCTCTTTGACGAGGGCAAAGGTTTCGGGAAGAATCTCGTCAAGTGCTGTGGCGGTAGCCTTTTCATACTCTTCTGCGAGAGCGTCAAGCCGCACATTTATTGCTTCAGCCTCGTCAAGATTGATATCAGGGTTGTCGAGTTTCGAAGTGAGGTTTTTTTTCTCCAGCTCTAACGGTTCCAGGACGCTGCGTACCTTCTTTTTAAGCAACAGCCCTTTCTCACGGAGCTGATCGTCACTGAGCGATGACATGGCGGCCTGTTGCTCGTTGATCGTGGCGATAATCGGCTGGATTTTTTTTATGTCCTTATCGTGCTTGGAACCGAAGACCTTTTCAAAAATTTTCAACATGTCCTGTTATTTGCGCTCTAAAGTTTCAGATAGTCTTATGTATTGGAAAAGCAGGCTCTTCCGCATACTCTTCCTCTATATTCAATCGAGCCATAAGGTATTGAATTAGACATTGAGAAAAAAGCGGGAACCCTTGAAAAAACAGGGTGAAATGGAAGTGGGCACTCCTTCCTTGCAATTAATGTTTTACAGCGGCCAGTTCCGCAAAGAAATCCTTCAGATGCCGGGTGCCGTAAGCCGGTGCAACATGGTCAAATTTTAGTGCTTCAACGGCAAATGAGAGGAGATCAGCCAGATTGCGGTTGAAAAGCCCGGTTACCATGAGTGCACCTTCGGCGAGCCACATGGGAAGTTCCGTTATCCAGGGTTTTTTACCGCATGCATTGAATGCCAACTCCATCGTCTCCTTGAAGGTGTATATATCCGGCCCGCCAACAGGAATTTCGCGCGAGTCACCATTGACTGCATCGACACAGACTTTGGCAAGGTCAGCTCCATGAACCGGGTTGATTTTTTTCTCGCCTTCGCCGATCATGAAGATATGTCCGCTTTGCGCCATTGAGAAAAAGCGGCCCATGTCGGAAAAATAACCGTTAGGACGCATGACTGCCCAGGACAGCCCGGACTTTTTCAGTTCCGCAACAAAGAGTTCGTGAGCTTTGATGGTTGGGATTTCAGGCATCTTATCCTGATTGAAAACAGAAACATAGATGAACCTTGAGACATGTTCGGCAATTGCCTGATCGAGGATGCGATTGTTTCCGAGGTAATCAACATCGTAGCTGGTGTGATGGGCATCAGGGGAGGTAAGGCCAAGCGCACAAAAAACAATATCTATGCCTTTGCAGATACCTGCAATGGTTTCCGGCGATGTCACGTCGCCGGTAATAATCTCATCAACGATATTGTACACTGCCGGTTCGCCATGCAAACCGGCAGTTTTTATTTTTTCAGGGTTTCTGACAAGAGCACGTACATAATAGCCCCGATCCTTGAACTCTTTTACTGCATATCGGCCTAAATAGCCGGATGCACCGGTAATCAGCACTTTTTTTGTAACGGTCATAGCACGCTCCTTATTGGTTGACAATTCAATGCAGCTCCATCCATCTCAAAACGATCGCAATTTTTTTATCTCCTTACGCCAGCAATGAAACAACATATGCCCGGCATACCCTGCAAATTCAGGCTTCAGTAATGTTCTCGCCTCAGCATCCATGATAAGATAAGTCGCAGGGTTTAAAGAACGAAGTGCTGTTGTACTGTTGAACCACGTTCCAAGGTATTGTTTGACATGGGTGTCAATAGGGAAGGCATCAAAACGTCCTAAGCCGAACAGCGCAATGCAATCCGCGATTTTGTACCCGATACCGCTGTTTTGAGCGAGTGTGTTGCGTAGCTCATCAAGGGGAATCTCTCTGTTACGCAGGCTGTCAAGGTCAATTGATCCCTCAGCGATGCTTCGAGACGCTGCAATGATATTTGAAGCCCTGATACGATTATTGTTTGTGCAGCGACTGAGAGTGAATGGATCTGCCGCGGCCAGACGCTCAGGAGTGGGGAAGCCATGCAGAACAATATCCTTTCCCTTGAAAGTGACGGTTATTCTCTCCCCATAGGTTTCTGCGATCATCGAAACCTGTTTTCTAATCAGATGCATTCCAATGCCCTGTGCACACATGAACGTAATCATGGTTTCAAAAAGATCCTGCCTCAGAATTCTCAGTGGAAAATATTTCGTCACGAGTCCCCATAATTCCGGATACAATCGGAGGAAGTGTTCAGGGAACACATTATTTGTATCAATATCTAGTGAAAAGTAGTTGTATAAAAATATTGGTAATGGTAACCCATCGATCTCGTAGTGAGGTGAACATACCTCAAATTCATTCATTGATATCTGACGAATGAACAGAGGGATAGAATCAATTACAGAAGTATAATAATAATCTTCAAAATCATATAAATTCCAAAGGAATGATTGTCCACTAAAGAGAGTGTCTTTTATAGATACTGGATTGATTGATTGTATTGTAAAGCTATAAAACAAATGTATGATTAATTATTATTATTAATGATAATGAACAGTCTTGAGCTTAGAGTAATTTCTGTCTTCAGTTAACATAAATACTTTTATTTGAATAAATTAAATGTACTGAAATAAAAATTTTTTAATAGTATTTTCTATGTGTTGTGTGTGTTGATAACTGCTTTATAATGTTTGGTATTACAGATTCTTATTGATATTTATTTCAGTGTTGATGGAATGTTTTAATTGTATGTAATTCTGTTTTATCTTGAGTATGACAATATGTAATAAAGTGTTATGTTATATGATTATTATGACTGTTAAGTTGTCGTAATAATCGTAAATAGGGTTTATGTGTCAGTGTTTTTATATGAAAAAATAGCAGACTTGATGTGCTTTATTTTTGAGTAAAATAGTCGCTGAGAGAGGATTGTTGTGCTTCTTTAGACTGTATGAGTTCGAAGGTGAGGTTGTGGGCTTCGGGAGTAAATAGCGAAATAACGGCGACTTCAGCTACATCACTCCGGTCGATGACGCCTGTAACAATCCTGTCGCCCGTATCAAAATCCAGGGCGTGATTCAGAGGAGGTCCATCGATCAACCCGCCCGGACGAAGAATGGTGTATGAATATCCGGGCTCTGAAAAGAGTCTGCGTACTTCGTTTTCACCTTCCAGTTTCATGGTGAGTACCTGTCCGTATTTGTTCAGGGGATGATCAGGTTTGGTTACTCCGAGAGAGCTTATTAGAATGAAATGTTTTACACCGCACTCTCTGGCAATCAATGCCAGCCTTTTCACACCATCCCGGTCTATAGCAGAGGGCGGCGGAGCTTTTGGGTCAGTCACATTGCCGCCTATAGCACAAATAACAGCTTCAGCATGACCTGCAGCAGCCCTGATTTCGTCAGCATGCTCAATCGAGCCTATAGTAAGTTTATCAATCACCTCCGGGCCAAAAAGCTCAAGAGCCTTTTCCCCCGATCGAACAAAAAGATGGTAGTCGATACTGTGATGCTGCAAGCGCCTTACTACCCAAACCCCGGTTCTGCCGGTAGCCCCGACAACAAGTACACTGCCTTTAAATGGTTTCATAATAAGCCATAATGTTTTGTGAAACGTTTACATAATTTTTCCCGCCTCATTCCTTATGTCCTGTCATTCCTAAAAGAACTCAAGAATCTGACGTAGCTCTGTTATTCCGAAACGTAGTGAGGAATCTAACGCACCCCTGTAATCCAGTATCCCAGTGCGGAATCCAACGAAGCTCTGTCATTCCGAAAAGAACGCAAGAATCTGACGTAGCTTTGTCATTCCGAAACGTAGTGAGGAATCTAATTCGTTCCTGATGGATATCTGATCAGTAACGAGAAATGATGGGAAGGAATGTGGGCTTTATTTGAGGAGATCCCTCCCGTTGGTCGGGATGACACCCATTATACTTGCCAGAACTCCTGTGCTCCGGCAGGTAGCTTTGACAGTACATGATCGAATGCCTCTTTGTCGATGCACTGCCTGAGAGCAGTTGAAACATCTTGAATGGCAGTCTCGGTTGAGAAGTTGTGCCCGGCTCGAAGCGCCCTGACTTCTTTCGTCATGCTGGCACGATCCTCGAACGAAAGAACAGAGTTGCTGGTATCCCAATCTGCCACAAATATAGCTCGAACAACGGGTGGCAACACCGATGCAAACAAGATGGCATCCTTGACTTCAAGACGCCGGCGAAACGTCTGCAGCACCCCTTGCACCATAGTATATGCCTGATGAGTGCTGCCGAAGCCAGCAAGGTCACGAACTTTTACAAGGAACCTGAAGAAGTCGTCTGTTGCACGTTGATACTCCGAAGGTACCGGCATGGAGTGCTCCTGTTTGTCATGCTGAACCTGTATGAATACTTCAGTTGAAGAATACAAAAAAAGAATGGTGCACTCAAAATGCTTGTTCTGCCTCAATGCTTCGTTTGTTTCACGCTGCCAGTATTGACGAACAGAGAGGGCTTCGGATGCTGAAAATATTTCATAGATTGACAAGGAGAGGTTTAAACCACAATAAAAAAAGGGCGGCAAGTGTTATGGGTGATGAGTTTTTTCGAGAAAAGGTTTTTGCTGTTATGCTTTATGGATTCCGTACCATAAAAAAACCGGCATCAGTAACCGTCCATCCTGAATTGATGATGAAAATAAGAGATCAGTTCAAGGATACACAGATGGCACCGGTAAGCATTGAGGGTGCAGAAATGTTTTTCGGGCTGCCGGTTATTGAGGATGCGACGAAGGGTGAAGATTACATCGCGGTAAGTTAAGAAGTTGGCAATCAGCAGTAAAGAGAGATCCCTCCCGTTGGTCGGGATGACTGGGGAGGGGGAAAAAGTTCTGAGTGCTCAGTGCTGTGATTTCAGAGGTGAATTCAATGGAAGAGAGAAAATTTTACGTTCAGGGCCATGGTTAAATCTATCAGGGAGTGGAGTAAGATGACTGTTCTGATATCTCGGTACCAGAAAAAGGTTAAGGCCCAGCTGCATGCTATGAGCATTTGTACAGGCATGAAAAATGGTTTGTAGGGGCTGGTCTGTACGACATGTGTTGGTAGAATATTGATCCAGAAGAGGCCGTGGATCAGGCCACTGTAGATCATGAAGAAGATAAAGCCGGTGATGAAGAGTGCCCATGGATTTTCGGTGAACCTGCCGGCAAGGGCTGTACCGATTCGAAACACAGCGTAGAACATGAAGGTTTCGGCAATGCCGTTGCCGATACTGAATACCAGGACAGTCAGGATATCGAGCTTGCGGCCTCCGTCGGTTGTGGAATGTGAATATACCCAGGCATTAACCGCAACAATAAGGAGAGAAGCAACCAGCAGCGTGATTCTACGGGTGTCGAAATCCCTGTTGAATGACAGAATATCCTTCTTGAAAAAGATAAAGCCGACAAGAAAAGCAAACGCCCAATAGGCATAAATCATCACTGGTACCGATAGTTCCATTACTCAGGGGTGGTTACGGGTTAAGAAAGTGTTTCAGTGTTAAAGGCATAAGCCTCGGCATGATAAGAGCTTCGGACAAAAGGGGCTGACTGCACTTGGCGGAACCCTGCGGCTTCAGCGATGAGCCTGTACTGTTCAAATTCTTCTGGTGTGACATAGCGATCAACCGGCATATGTTCAGAAGATGGTTGCAGATATTGACCGATCGTCACCATATCGCAGCCATAACGAATAAGGTCGCTGAGTGTTGCTGTTACTTCCTGAGTGGTTTCTCCCATTCCTACCATGATCCCCGATTTTGTTGAAAGGCCATGCATCTGTTTAGCACGCTTGATTAGCTGCAGCGATGCTTTATAATTGGCCTGCGGGCGCACCTTCGGATAGAGGGAAAGTACCGTTTCAATATTATGGTTCAGCACATCGGGCAACTCTGCCATCACCAGATCAAGTGCGCCTTCATTTCCCTGAAAATCCGGAATAAGACACTCTATGGTGACCAAAGGGTTAAGTGAGCGAATGGTCCGTATGGTCTCCACCCAATGTTCTGCACCCCCGTCTTGTAAATCGTCACGGGTTACACTTGTTAGAACGGCATGCTTCAACTGCATGGAATGAATGGCAAAGGCAATATTTTCCGGTTCAAGGGGATCTGGCAAAGGCGGTTTTGCGGCCTTTCCGACCGCACAGAACCTGCAGGTGCGCGTACATATATTACCGAGGAGCAAAAACGTTGCCGTACCTCGTGACCAGCACTCATGCAGGTTCGGACACAAGGCGGAGCGGCAGACCGTATGCAGACTCTTGCTGTTCAGCAACTGTTTCGTAGAGGCAAACGACGCTCCCGCAGTTAACTTGATTTTCAGCCATTCCGGTTTTTTTCCGGGACTATGCTCCATAAGGGTACAGCGGGTCAATTATTGATAACAATGCCGCAATATAGCTATTCAACCGAAAATGAGAACATTGGTATCGCAAACAATCCTTACATCGATTTGACTTTCGAAGCACGAGCAGACTTTATTTCCCCAGACACATCATCCTCGGTCAAGTGCTTCTCCTGCGAAATCATATCGCCAAGCATAAAAAGATCACTCCACTGCCTTCTGTGCTCAATATTAAGCCGGGCGGCCTCCCTGATCAGCTCGGAACGGCTTCTGAACTCCTTTCTGGCTGTTTTATCAATTTCATTCAGCAATGAATCTTGAAAAGCAATAGTAATGGTAACAGTAGGCATAACTATTTTGTTTAAAGATAATACGTTAATATATAAACGTTGTACATTACTGTATAATTTCTTTTCCACTCGACAGAAAGAAAAATATGGATTTCTCACTGCGTTTCGAAATGACAGGGGGATGGGAGTGCAGAGGGTCAAGTGCTGAGTGAAGCCTGTAAAATCCAGCTTATGATTTATTGAGGTTGCATTAATGGTAAATCAGTGGGTTAAGTTCGCCAAACTCTTTACCTTTTCCTTAAATTTAAAATATCGGTGATATTTGATTTGTTTTTTTTACAGCAACGCTACACTTGAACGAAAATTTTGTAGAGTGCCACATCCTGATATTGCAGGAAAAGTTGTCATTAAAGGTAATATCATTAGCTGCGCACCATTTGGAGGATAAGACGAAAACCATTGCTGAAAAGTCAGGAGTAAATTTATGAGTAATAAAGAAATACTTGAGCGGGCGCTGACTCTCAAGCCTGTAGATCGGCTGATAATTATTGATGGGTTATTGCGAAGTCTTGACGAGCCTGACGCAAAGATTGATGAACTATGGGCTGAAGAGGCAGTAAATCGCCTCAAGGCTTACAGGGATGGACGGATTGAAGGAATTTCTCTGGATGACAGTGCTGTGTTTTTTTATTGCAAGGAATAATATTGTATGTTCATCACTTCCAAAACTTGAAAGTGACAAAGCCGTTGGTTTTATTTGCGTCCTTTGTTCACGGTAAAATTCAAGTCAATCAGGAACCAATCCGGTTTCATGGAAGAGTTTCAGCATTGTCGTTCTTCAACCTTGAATGGAGTTATGCAGAACATGAACACACCATCCCGCGTCCTTTGCAAGGCCTTACAAGGCAGAATCATGACGGCAGATCAGGCCGCAGCCCTTATTTCTTCTGGTGACAATGTCGGCATGAGCGGATTTACCGGTTCAGGCTATCCCAAAGAGGTGCCTGCTGCGCTTGCCAGACGCATTGAGGAGGCCAACAGTAACGGCCAGAAATTCAGGATAGGCGTATGGACAGGCGCTTCAACAGCCCCGGAGCTTGATGGAGCCCTGGCTAAAGTTGATGGAGTGGAAATGCGTCTTCCTTATCAATCCGATCCCGTTTGCCGCAATCGCATCAACGCCGGAGAGATGGAATACATCGATATTCACCTCTCTCATGTTGCTCAGTTCGTCTGGTTCGGATTTCTCGGAAAACTGAATATCGCCGTGGTTGAAGTAGCGGGGATACTCGAAGACGGGCGTCTGATTCCCTCAACCTCGGTTGGCAACAACAAGACCTGGCTCGATCAGGCAGACAAGGTAATCCTTGAAGTAAACTCCTGGCAGGATTCGCGACTTGAAGGTATGCACGACATATATTACGGCACAAGTCTGCCTCCGAACCGCCTGCCGATCCCTCTTGTGCATCCACATGACCGGATAGGCGACCCATACCTCCATTGTGATCCCGATAAAGTTATTGCCGTTGTCGAAACCCATAGCCCGGACCGAAATTCAGGGTTTTCAGAACCTGATGATAATTCCCGCCTTATTGCAGGCCATATCCTTGAATTCTTTGAGCATGAAGTTAAGCGGGGAAGGCTTCCCAGGAACCTTCTGCCTCTGCAGTCTGGTGTAGGAAATATTGCCAATGCCGTTATGGCCGGTCTGAACCATGGGCCATTTGAGAACCTGACAGCTTATACCGAAGTGCTGCAGGATGGCATGCTCGATTTGATCCACTCAGGCAAGCTGACCTTTGCTTCAGCGACTGCCTTCTCTCTGAGCAATTCCGCGCTTGAGTGAGCACACCGGAGCATAGTGTGCCACCTCTACCGGAGTAAAGTGTGCCAGCGATTCCGGAGCAATATGTGCCACCCGTACCGGAGAATAGTGTGCCAGGCATTCCGCTTGAAAGTGTGCCACCCCACAGGCCAGATTTGTAACATCATAAACAGTACCTTCGAAGCAAAAAAACGGAGGTATTACCATGGCAAACAAAGCCTTGACTATGTTACAGATTCGCCGTATTCTCAAACTCATGATGGAGGAGTGTTCCCAACGGGAAATCCATCGAAGTACAGGTATTCACCGGCTCACACTCAAAAACTATCTGCATCGGTTCAAGAGCAGCGGTAAGACGTTTTCAGAGCTGTTTGCACTTTCTGATCACGATCTTTCGGTTCTGGTTCATCCACCACGTTCCACCAAAGACACTGATGAGCGGTATGCTGATCTCAGTACCCAACTGAAGCGTCTTTCCGAGGAACTCGGAAACAAGCACTCTCATGTTACCAAGCAGGTGCTCTGGGAGGAGTATCTTCAGGATCGCCCTGCCGGCTATCAGTATTCCCAGTTCTGCTATTATCTTGACCAGTATGTGCAGCAGCAGGATACCACCATGCCGCAGCAGCACCATCCAGGGTATCGGCTGCAGATCGACTTCGCCGGCGACACACTCTGTATCATCGAACCTCTTACCAGAGCCCGTCTTGAGTGCCCCGTTCTGGTCTGCACCTTGCCCTGCAGCAGCTTTTTTTATGTTGAACCGCTCTCGTCCGCCAGGCAGGAGCATTTGATACCGGCCCTCAACCGGGCACTGGCCTATCTGGGCGGTGTTCCCAAGAACATTCTCAGCGACAACATGAGGCAGGTGGTGACGAAAGCATCACGCTATGAGCCTCTTTTTACTGATGTTATGGAGCATTGGGCATTGCACTACCAGACCAACATGCAGGCGACCAGAATCGTCCGGCCCAAGGATAAACCTTCCGTGGAGGGCACGGTTCATATTGCCTACAACCAGATTTACGGACGTTTGCGCAATGAGGAATTTACCAGTCTCAACGCCTTGAAGTGTCGGGTACGGGAGTTGCTGGATAATGCCAATGACCGGCTGATGACCGATTATGGCAAGAGTCGCCGGCAGCGGTTTATAGCGCTTGAACAAGAGCTGTTACTGCCACTGCCGGCGACCGATTTTCTCTATAAGCGTGAAACCACGGCCACCGTCAAGAAAAATTACCATGTCATGCTGGGAGAAGACCGCTGCCAGTATAGTGTCCCACATGAGTATATCGGCAAGCTTGTCAAACTGGTCTACGATGAAGCCGTGGTTGAGGTATTTCTTGATTTCCAGCGTATTGCCCTGCATCAGCGCATCGTCGGACGCCGGGGTATCTACAGAACCGTTGAGGAGCACATGCCGGAAGCCCACCGCCGGCACCATCAGCAACAAGGATGGAGTGAGGATGACTTTACCAGCAAAGCCGCCGCTATTGGGCCTTGTACTGAAGAAGCAGTCCTTAGGATTCTGAGTTCAAAGGCCTTTGTACAGCAAAGCTTTGACGCCTGCCTTGGCATACTTCGGCTCCAGAAGAAGTATGGAACAAGCCGACTTGAAGCAGCATGCGGGCTGGCATTGCAGGTTCCCAGCGTCAGCTACCGTCTTGTCCATAACATACTGGAAAACAACAGAGATAAAGCAGTGGCGGCGGCAGAATACCATGCGCCCATGCTGCCGTTTCATGACAATATTCGCGGCAAAGAAGTCTACAATTAACCTCAACCACCACATGACCATGAATACACAGCTAACCCTTGACCAGCTTCGTTCCATGAACCTTTATGGTATGGCAAATGCCTATGAAGCAGCAACCATGCTTCCCGTCCACGAACAGCCAGCAGCGGACACGCTGCTCGGCCAGTTGGTTGATGCCGAACAGCGATTCCGAAAAGAACAGAGCACCAAGCGGTACCTCCTGCAAAGCAAGATCCGCTATCCAGCCATACTGGAACAGGTTCACTGCAACGCCGCCCGGAACCTGACCCGGGATCAACTGCTCAGCCTTGCTGACTGCAACTTTATCGGGCGGGGTGAAAATATTCTTATTACCGGAGCAACGGGATGCGGCAAGAGCTATCTTGCCTGTGCTTTGGGACGGCAGGCCTGTTCACTTGGATATCGCACGCTGTACTTTGGTATGAACCGGTTTCTTGAACGGATCGCACAGACAAAACTTGACGGAACCTTTGTCCGTGTGCTTAACCAAATTGAACGAACCCATCTGATTATCCTTGATGATTTCGGTCTGCAACCACTCGATGCAACAACACGTATTGCACTACTGCAAATCCTTGAAGATCGTTATGGAAAGCAGGCGGTCATGATCACCTCTCAGCTGCCGGTTGCCCAGTGGCATGACGTAATTGGGGAGCCTACAATTGCTGACGGAATCATGGATAGATTAGTCGGAAATGCTCACCGGCTTGAGTTAAAAGGAGAGTCAATGAGGAGAAGGAAATTGGATAAAATTGTGTAAGTTCTAACAGCAAATCTGGCCTCAAAAAGGTGGTACACTTTGCCCCGGAATCGGTGGCACATTATATCGCGGAATACCTGGCACACTTTCACCCGGAATGGGTGGTACACTTTCCCCGGAATACTCAACTGGCCACGGAATTAAGGTAACCAGTCGAGTAATCAGCCCTGCTATCTCAGGATTTATGCCGTTGCGATTCATTACAGATGTCTTCATATGCAAGTTCTCCAGTTTTTACGTTGCAGTATGAAGATATTATAAAAGGTAGATCAGTATTTTCCTAATCCCTTAGATACTCTTGATCATGACTGCACACTCAGTTTGCCAGAAAAGCCGTCATGTTCGATGGAAGCCGAAGATAAGGCACTGTTGCTCAAGCAGGACGCCGATATAAGGTTATCAGTACTGTTATCTGCGATTTCGGGACTTAAACACCGGGCTATATCAAGAATAATCGGAAAACCACTTGATACCATAAGAGTATGGTTATCCTCTGGGCGGAAAGCACTGGCATATAGTGCCTGTTTAAAATCCTGGCTATTGTAAAAGGAGGGGTATACTCATGAAAAAGCTACGCATTGCTCAGATTGCACCGTTAGTGGAACGTGTGCCACCAAAAAAATATGGTGGAACAGAGAGGGTAGTCTACCATTTGACTGAAGGACTGGTAGAGAAGGGGCACGATGTTACCTTGTTTGCGTCGGGTGATTCCATAACAAGCGCCCGGCTTGTTGCCCCTATCAGAGAGAGCCTTCGTCTTGGCAGAAAGGCTCATTCGCCAATAATGGTTACTATGATGATGTTGGCTCAGGTCTATGAGAAAATGGCCAATGAGTTTGATATTATTCATTCGCATCTCGAGTATATGACTTTGCCTTATGCCTATAAGACACAGGTGCCAACTGTTCTGACGATGCATGGCAGGCTTGATCTTGGCGATAGCCCGGCAATGCTGAGATCATATCCTGATATGTCCTATGTCTCCATCAGTGATTCACAGAGGCACCCTGTAAAGGAAATTAACTGGGTAAAAACCGTTTATCACGGTTATCCTCCATCTTGCTTTGAATTTAACGATAAGCCTGGAGATTATTTTCTCTACCTTGGACGCTTTTCAGAAGAGAAAAAGCCTCAAGAGGCAATCATGCTTGCACGTGCATGCCATATACCACTGAAAATTGCTGCTAAAATCGATCCGGCTGACAAAATTTTTTTTGAGAAAAAAATCAGGCCACTGCTTGATCATCCGCTGATTGAGTATGTCGGTGAAGTTGATGAAGAGCACAAGGGAGATTTGCTGAAAAATGCGAAAGCTCTGCTGAATACTATAGACTGGCCTGAGCCTTTCGGGCTGGTGATGATTGAGGCTCTGGCATGCGGCACCCCGGTGATTGTAACGGGATGTGGTTCAGCGCCGGAAGTGATTACGCATGGCAAGACAGGTTTTATTTGTGAAAAACGTCTTGACTTTATCGAGGCAATTCATCATGTTGACCGGATATCAAGAAAAACATGTCGCAAGGAGTTTGAACAGCGTTTTTCACGAGATTGTATGGTGGAGAGTTACGAAGATCTTTACTACAGTATGATAGAGAAGAGTCCGGTTATACATTCACTGTACAATCATGTGCAGCAAACGCAGGTTAACGGGTTAAGTTTCCGCTGATACGGAGGAAGAGGTGTATCGATGGTTATTTGATGAGATGCTGTATAAAAATGACCGGTATCGGCGGAATATTTATTTTGGTTTCTTTCTGCTTGGATCACACTACTTTTCGAACTTTTTCATTTTTTCCATCAGAATTTTCAGATGAGCTTTCTGCTGGGTATCCAGAGGTTTCTGGTTGTCTGCAACGTTCACGTATCCCGCTGGAATATTGAAGTCTGACAGAGGAAGTGCTTTTGGCCAGATTTGCATCAGTTCCATGATGTATGGGCCGTTATCATTATATTGCACGATCTTGACAGGGAATCCCTCAATGCCCGCGTTGCTGAGTGTTTTTGCCAGTGAAGTATTTGACAGACGGGGATTTTGCGACTGAAGGATTCTAAATGTTGAGAAATCGCCAAGATCACGCGTGACCCAGAGTTCAAGTTTTTCGGTGCTGCTCGTCAGGCCAATCCGGTTGCAAGTGTAGCCTTTTATGGTTTGCTTTCCAACTCTTGTAAGTTTATAATTACTGTCGAAATCAAGCAGCATGGCGTTTTCTGCAGCAGTTTTGAGATTGACAATACTGTAATTTTTTGCCTGGTGATTAATGACATAAGCCTGGTCTGGCTGCGAGGCCTTTGTGATGACCGATGTTTTTAATTTTTCGGGTATTTTATCCATCTGCATGGTCATATCCATGCGCTGTGTTTTGTTGCCGAAGTAGTAGGTGATTTCAGCGGTACCGTTCGGCATTTTCAGTATCATCTCCATAATGCCGTTAAATTTCTGGGCTGCGACAACAGGATTTCCGGAAGCTGCGGAGAGAAGCAGGGAAAAAATGAGAAGAGCTTTTTTCATCGTGACGTTGATCTTGAATCTATGGTCTGTTTGCCCGGGTTTTTGCACTTAGGGTATCAGGGTGAACATTCAATGTACTATTTGAAAAGTCACGTGACTGAATTTATTTTCTAAAGAGTCTGTTGTGTAGAGTTCAGCTTTTTTATGGCATCCTTCAAAGGATTGCACTGCGAATTTGGGATTTAAAAGAGAAAAATGCAAGAACTGAAAGAGTGGCAAGTGGTCGAACTGCTTAAGACAACTGCGGTTTTTTTTGAGGAAAAAAATGTTGATGAGCCTCGAATCAGCGCGGAGCTCCTTCTGGGGCATATCTTGGGTCAGAGCAGGCTTCAACTCTATCTTCATCACAACAGACCTGTCTATCAGGATGAACTTGATCGGTTCAGAGTGCTTTGCCGCCAGCGGCTTGAAGGTCGTCCAGTTCAGTATATTATTGGTGAACAGTTCTTTTACGGGCTGAAGTTTACTGTTGATGAGCGGGTACTTATACCCCGCCCGGAAACAGAACTCCTTGTTGATCACGCCCTTGAATCTCTTGGCATGACAGGTCGCGGTGGTTCGCGGGAGGCAAAGATTCTGGATATTGGTACAGGAAGCGGGTGCATTGCCATTACTATGGCAAAGCTTTGTCCTTCACTCAAAGCTGTCGCTATTGATTGCTCTCTTGATGCTCTTGATATTGCCCGCCTGAACGCAGCAAACATTGGGGTGGAATCCAGGGTAGAGTTTATTGCTGGCGATATGTTCAGCGAGTTGTTTGCCGCTTCACTGCCAGACTCTCCTTACGATCTTGTTGTCTCGAATCCACCCTATATACCGGAGGCTGAATGGGAAGGTCTTCAAAAAGAGGTTAAGCACTATGAACCTAAAATTGCATTGACAACACCACAAGGGATGGAGTGTTACAGTGTGATTGCGGTACAGGCAAAACAGCTTCTTGTTCCGGGAGGAAAGCTCTGTTTTGAACTGCATGCAGATGCGGCGGAAGCGGTCTCGAATCTTATGACTTTTCAAGGGTTTACCGGGATAACGGTATTAAAGGATTATTCCGGTTTTGACAGGATTATTTCGGGAATTTTTCCAACAGGAAATTAACTTGCTTTCGGAATTGTTTTTTATTATAAAGCTCTTGGTATAATTAACATTACACAGGTGCAGAACAGATTAGTTTGTTTAAATTCACCTGTTTGTTTTGCACTGTTATTGCTTCTAATCACAATGGTATACGTGGATGGATTCTCGTGATCTGACCTTGAGAGAGCGGCATGTGCTGGGTATTATTATCCAGTCCTATGTCGTGACGGCTGCTCCGGTGGGGTCAAGGTATATAGCAAAAAATTATAATCTTGGTTTTTCTGATGCCACGATCAGAAATGTCATGGCCGTACTTGAAGATGAAGGCTATATCAGTCAGCCGCACACATCAGCCGGAAGAATTCCGACAGACAAGGGGTATCGTTATTATGTCGATCTGATTATGACCTTCCAGTGTCTTGATGAGAAAGAGAAAAAAAGGATAGAGGCGAATGTTGGTCAAATCAGTATAGACCGTAAGGGTACCTCATCAGATGTGCTTCTTTCAGCGGCAAAAGTTCTTGGTACCATTTCAAGACAGTTGAGTGTTGTCTTGTCGCCAACGCTGTCTAACGCAATTTTTGAGAAGCTCGACATGGTTCTGTTGAGTTCGACGCGGATGATGGTTATTCTCTCCATACAGTCTCTGTTTGTCAAGACTATTGTTATGGAGCTTGATATGGAAGTTTCCCGCCAGACAGTTGATGAGGTTGTTGATGTTCTCAATCAGCGGCTTTCCGGATTGACACTTTCTGAAATCCGCAGAACAATCCGTCGACGTCTTACTGACAGTGGTTGTGACAACGCACTGAAAAATCTTATTGTGCGTTCAGCCGGAAATCTCTTCGATGAGTCGCCGATTTTTGAACGGCTCTACATTTCCGGCACAGAATACATTGTTGATCAGCCTGAGTTCAAGCAACCCGAGAGGGTTCGTGATCTTATCACCATGATTGAGGATAAGTTCAGCATGGCAAAGCTGGTCGAGCATAGTGGTTCATCGTCCGTCGAGACCATCAGGCCGGCTGGCATGGATATTACCATTAATATCGGCAAGGAGAATAGTGAAATACAGGCGGAAGATCTTACCATAGTTTCAACACCTTATTATGTTGGAAACATGGTAGGAAAAATCGGAATTTTTGGACCGAAAAGAATGGATTACGAGTACGCTGTTCGCGTGCTCAACTATATGGCCGACAGCCTTTCTGCAACGCTGTCGGAAGTTAACTAAACAGAAAATGTATTTATGACAAAGAAAGCAACGGACGGAAAAGAGAGTTATAAAGAAAATTTTGAGGAGAGAGAGAATAATTATATTCCCGAGGCCTCCGCGCTTCCTGAAGGTACTTTCTCTGAGTGGGAATTGGTTCAGGATGTGCCGGCAAAAGAAGAATCCTCCTCTGTTTCGAGAATAGCTGAGCTTGAAATCGAATTGAACAAGCAGAAAGAGCAGGCCGACAAGTATCGTGATGAGCTGCTGCGAAAAGCTGCGGATTTTGAGAACTTCCGCAAACAGAAAGAACGTGAGGCAATGATGTCCTCATCCAGGACTCTTGAGAACATTATCAGGGAAATTCTTCCGGTTGTTGATGACGTGAAAAGAGTTCTACAGCATGCCCCTCTTAATTCTGAAACATCAGGGGAAGCCAGGTTATATATTGAGGGTGTGGAACTAGTGAAAAAAAATCTTGAGAAGTGGCTTGATCAAAAAGGGGTTACAGCGATAGAATCAAAAGGAATGAAGCTTGATGTGAATTTTCATGAAGCAATTTCCCAGATCGATCAGCCGGAAGTTGAATCAGATACCATCATTGATGAGTACCAGACCGGGTACCTGCTGGGTGACAAGGTTATCAGACATGCGAAGGTCATCGTGGCAAGATAGTGCGGTACGTTTTTTATTTCAATGAATTCCATAGACAAGCAAATTTGTTGGTGCTATTATGAAGAGAGAATATTACGAGGTTCTTGGTGTCAGCCGTACGGCCACCAAGGATGAGATAAAAAAGGCATACAGGAAGCTGGCGCTGCAGTTTCATCCTGATAAAAATCCGGACAACAAGGATGCAGAGGAGCATTTCAAGGAGGTGAATGAAGCCTACGAAGTTCTCAGCAATGATGACAAGCGACGTCGCTATGATCAGTTCGGTCATGCGGGTGTAGGTTCTTCGGCCGCTTCCAGTGGCGGCGGACAGTATGGCGGCGGCGCTACGGATTTAAACGATATTTTCAGTGCATTCAACGATATGTTCAGCGGTGGAAAGACACGTGCTGGCGGGGCCCCATTTGGTTTTGAAGAGGTTTTTGGTGGAGGTGGAGGCAGAAGAGGTCGTGCGTCTGGAGGTATTCCTGGGACTGATCTGAAAATTCGTCTCAAGCTGACCCTTGAAGAGATTGCCAAAGGCGTTGAAAAGACATTGAAGATCAAAAAACAGGTTACCTGCAAGGAGTGTAACGGCAGTGGATCCAAATCGGGAGCGACAGAAAACTGCCAGACCTGCCATGGTACAGGAGAGGTGCGGCAGGCATCCAAAACAATGTTCGGCCAGTTCGTCAATATTGTCGCATGTCCTACATGTGGTGGTGAAGGCAGGATGGTCAAGGATCGTTGTACCTCCTGTTACGGCGAAGGGATTAAACTGGGTGAAGTGACTGTCAAGGTTAATGTGCCATCAGGCGTTGAGGACGGAAATTACCTGACCTTGCGTGGACAGGGTAATGCAGGCCCGAGAGGAGGAGCGGCAGGCGATTTGCTTGTGATCATTGAGGAAATAGCTCACGAAATGTTTTCACGCCATGGCGACGATGTGGTTTATTCCCTTGCGGTGAGTTTCCCGGACCTTGTTCTCGGAACAAAAGTCGATGTGCCAACGCTCGATGGAGCAGTCAAGCTAACTATTCCTCCATCGACGCAACCTGAAACCATGCTCCGCATAGCGGGTCACGGGATAGGTCATCTGCGAGGGTCGTCCAGAGGTGACCAGTATGTGAAGGTGAATGTTTATGTCCCAAAAGATCTTTCGCACCAGGACAAGGAGCTTCTTAAAGAGCTGAAGAAATCTTCCGGGATTTCACCATCTGCTCATAATGATAAAAATGCCAAAGGCTTTTTTGAAAAAGCACGGGATATTTTTACCTGAGTCTGACTCGATTGTTCGATAAACACAAATCTATAAACACAAAAGGCCGGTAATAAAACCGGCCTTTTGCAATGGTATTTGAAGAGAGGGATGAACCGTCAGCTTGATGACTTGGCTACAAGGTGATCTTCCTCTTCTATGGCATTTTCAAGCTCTGAGATGTCTACGCCTGCCTGAATTTTTGCAATAGCGGCAACAATTTTCGGTACAACATCGGTATTAAACACTGAAGGCATCAGGATGTCGTGGGTTGGTTCGATGGAGTGGGCAATTGCAATTGCCACGGCCACTTTGATTTCCGAGGTAACCTTCCTTACACCAGATGCAAACAATCCCTTGAACAACCCAGGAAATGCAAGAGCATTATTAACCTGATTCAGCAGATCTGAGCGACCAGTGCCGACGATGCTGGCACCAGCTTCGTAAGCAAGATCAGGCATTATTTCCGGTGTCGGGTTAGCCATGGCAAAGATAAATGGTGAGCTATTCATGCTTTTAACCATTTCCTTGGTGACGATGTTACCTATGGAGACACCGACAAAAACATCTGCCCCGACTAATGTGCTTGCTAAATCGCCAGCATGTTTTGCTTTATTGGTGATTTCAGCAATCTGTTGTTTCGTTGAATTCATTCCTGGGCGTCCTGCATAAATAGCTCCCTGGGTATCAACGAGCACAATCTCTTTAGCCTTTGCAATAAGCAATAGCCTTGCAATGGCAATACCAGCAGCCCCGGCGCCATTGATAACGACATGCAAATCGGAAATATTCCGTCCGGTTACACGACATGCATTGATGATAGCCGACAGAGTAACAATGGCTGTTCCATCCTGATCGTCATGAAAAACTGGAATTGACAACTCATTTTCGAGACGCTCAAAAATTTCAAAGCATCTTGGTGCTGAAATGTCTTCAAGGTTTATGCCCGCAAAGCTTGGTTCGATAAGCTTGCAGAACTTAATGATATCCTCAACATCTGTAGAATTTATGCAGAGCGGTATCGCGTCAATATCAGCGAACTCTTTAAAAATGATTGCCTTACCCTCCATTACCGGCATTGCTGCTTCAGGTCCAAGGTCACCAAGACCAAGAATGGCAGTTCCGTCAGAAACAACCGCAACCTGATTGGCGCGATTGGTTAAGGTATAAGATTTTTCCTTGTCAAGGCCAATTGCTGTGCAAACGGCCGCAACGCCAGGGGTATAAGCCAAAGACAAGTCCTCTTTAGTTTTTACGCTAACTTTAGACCGGATTTCGATTTTACCACGCGTTTTGAGATGTAATTCTATTGATTTTTGTGAATAACCCATATGTAAAATAGCTCCCTTGCCATTATCTGATGGTTATAGTAAAAAATTAGCTTGTCATACTTAATGTACTGTAAACGCCTACAAACACGTTGAAAGTAAGTACTGGATAACAAGGTTATTAAGAAGGCCGTGGAATATAACTTATTTTTTAAAAAGAAATGTTGTTATTCAAATCATTCCTGGCTGATAATTTTTGTTGACTTTCTCATAGAAAGCAAAAAATCTCCCTCTATGGTGTGTTAATCCATAAAAATATAAGGATATAATGATATTCCAATGAGCACTCTCTGTCTCGTGAGTCCATACAAAGCGGAAATAATTATTATTGTGTATTGTAGGCTGTGTTCAGTTCGTGGACATATTTTTCTATGACTGCCTGATCTGACAGCTGGTCTGGTGCAAAAATTTTTTCAACAAGGATGGTGTTTCCAACCAGGTTAAGTTTCAGCTGTGGAAGATAGAGCAGGTTTGCCATCAGCTCAGGACTTCCGCAGGTGAGAAAAAGCGCAACCTTTTTGCCGTTCAGGTTGTGTTTAAGGTTGCTCTGTATCAATGCTCCTATAAGCTGTGATGAGACAAGAAGATAGTAAATAGGGGCACCCATGATTACAACATCAAAATCCTTGATAAAGCTGTAATCTCCGGTGGTTTTGCACTTGGCTTTTTCAACATAAGCTCCTGTTTTTGCAAGTTCCAGGCCAATTGAATCGATGAGTTTTTCGGTAGATCCACCAGCAGTTTTGCTGTCGAACAGGATAATGGCTTTCATGGGATTGGTTGCTGTCTGTGTCATAAGAAAAGGGTTGTTGCAGTGAAACGGCGGACTGGAGTTATAGAAGCAAACAAAGCAAGTTAAGGTAAAAAACTTGAAAATATACTCTCTGCATCACTGGAAAGTCAAAAAAAAGGCACTCTGTTAGAGCGCCTTTTTTTTGTAATTACCTTTTCGAAGAGTAACTCTTATACAAACTTCGAGTAGATATCAAGAAGATCGGTTACTCTTGTTGAGTATCCAAGCTCGTTGTCATACCAGCCAACAACCTTAACCATGTTGCCTGAGCTCATGGTCAGAAGTGAATCAAAAATACAGGAGTGCGGGTTACCGACGATGTCCTGTGAAACGATAGGATCTTCACAGTATTCGAGGAATCCCTTCATTGGGCCTTCAGCTGCGGTTTTAATTGCAGCATTGATTTCAGCTTTTGTTGCCGGGCGGTTAAGAATAGCCGTAACGTCAGTAACGGAACCGTCTGGTACTGGTACTCTCATGGCGAAACCGTCAAGACGGCCAATCAGTTCAGGAATAACCTCGCCGATTGCTTTTGCTGCACCGGTGCTGGTTGGGATGATTGACAATGCTGCTGAACGGCAACGGCGAAGGTCAGAGTGCGGAAGGTCAAGGATGTTCTGGTCGTTTGTGTAGGCATGAACGGTGGTCATGAATCCCTTTTCAATACCAAAACTGTCCTGAAGTACCTTGACCATTGGAGCAAGGCAGTTGGTTGTGCAGCTTGCGTTTGAAATGATCTCTTCCTTGCCGGTGATTGAGTCGCCATTGACACCGAGCACGATGGTAGCGTCAATTTTGTCTTTAGCAGGAGCTGAAATAATAACTTTTTTTGCACCAGCAGTAATATGCTTGGATGCAGCTTCTCTTGATGTGAACAATCCTGTAGACTCAACAACCAGATCGCATCCAAGCTCTTTCCAGGGAAGTGATGCTGGGTCACGCTGAGCTAAAATGGTAATAACCTTGCCGTTGACAACAAGATTACTGCCATCGACACTCACTTCACCATTGAATTTTTTGTGGGTGGAATCGTACTTGAGAAGGTGTGCGAGGGTTTTAGGATCACAGAGATCGTTGATTGCAACAATTTCATAATTCGGGTTGTTCAGTGCCTGGCGAAAAACCAGACGGCCGATGCGACCAAATCCGTTAATGCCGACTTTTACTTTTGCCATAATGTCGTCCTGGTGTAGTATTGAAATTAGTGTTCGTGTTGATTGTGTAAAAAAAATCTCTTTTATAAAAGAAAAATGTTCTTCAAGATATACTATGAAAATTGAAATATTCAGGAATTTTTTTGAAAACTTTCAGATAAAAGGTTTTTCAGGTTGCTGAAGCTGCCATTGCTCAGAATGACAACAACATCCCCTTCAATCACTTGACCTTGCAAAAATGTAACCATATCATCGGGATAACTGCCTGGGTTTTGGCCAGCAAGAAAGACCGTTTTTCCCTTTTTTTGAAGGGTTTTCTTTAAGAGTGAGGTATTGAGAGACTCTTCAGGCGGATATCGATCAGGACGATGAACCTTGCCTATGACGACAACGGCCGCAGACCCGAAACATTCCGAGAGTTCCTGCTGAAAGATGTTTCGAGTGGTTGTGTTGGAGCGCGGCTCAAAGCAGGTTACAACTCTCCGTCCGGCATAGCGCTGTGCGATAGCTTCAAGTGTTACCCTGACAGCCGTAGGATGATGGGCAAAATCCTCGATAAGGGTTATATTTCCGGGGAAGGTACCGACAATTTCCATTCGACGTTTCGGACGCTGGAAAAGAGCCATACCCTGTTTTATCGACTCAAAAGGAAGACCGGTACGGGTTGCCGCAGCTACTGCCGCCACTGCATTCATGATATTGTAGTTGCCAAAAAGCGGAACGCTGATATTTCCGAGGGTCGTGCCGTTGTAGGAGATGTCAAATGATGAGTGCCCACTCTCTATTACTATCTTGCTGGCGCGCCATTCCGATTCTGTTGTCAGCCCGAATCGTTCAACCTTGCAGAAAGCCCTTGAGGCAATTTCAGTGGCAATTGGATCATCTCCATTTACAAAAAGAGATCCGTTTTCAGGAATAAGATTGACAAACAACCTGAAACTGCGCTTGATATCCTCAAGCGAGTTAAAAATATCAGCGTGATCAAATTCAATATTATTAATAATAGCGATGTCAGGGCGGTAGAGCATGAACTTGCTGCGCTTGTCAAAAAATGCCGTGTCGTATTCATCACCTTCCGAAACAAAAAACCCCTCTTCACTGCGCCCTGATGCCCTGCACCCGATGGAGAAATTTTCCGGGATACCACCTACCAGAAATCCAGGCTTGAGTCCCCCATATTCAAGCAGCCAGGCCAGGAGCGAGGTAGTGGTTGTTTTTCCATGTGTGCCGGTCACTACTAACGAGGTGTTTTTATCGATCAGATGCTGCCGAACCAGCTCAGGCATGGAGACAAGCTCAATATGATGATTGAGAGCATATTCAAGTTCCGGATTTCCCCGGCTGATTGCATTGCCGACAACCACTGCGTCCGGTGATGCATGGAGCAGGTTTTCCGCTGAAAAGCCATTGAAGTAACGGATATTATGGTCATCGAGGTAGCTGCTCATTGGAGGGTAGAGCTGCGTATCAGAGCCGGAAATGGCGTGACCAGCATGTGAAAGTGCAACGGCCACCGATGCCATTGCTGTACCACCGATACCGAGAAAGTAGAGGGAACTCATCTGGACAGAGATTGTCTTTCGAATTGCTTTAATATACAAAGTTGTGATGAGCGCATATATACAAAAAAATTGCGTAGAGCGCAACTCTGACACTCTTCGTTCAGGTTATCCTCATTTCGATAAAGAACCGTGCTGTATTGCAAAAGAAATAAAATGAATCTGTATTTTGCAATTCAGTTTTAATAGATTTCAACCAATAGAGTTATGCAATTTATCGACCTGCTTTCGCAGAAAGACCGGATTCGGACACCACTTCTTCATCGCATCGAAAGCATTCTGGACAGTGGCCATTTTATCATGGGCCCGGAAGTCACAGAACTTGAGTCACGTCTTGCCTCGTATGTAGGCTCCCGCTTCTGTATATCCTGTTCATCAGGCACCGACGCACTGCTGATGCCTCTGCTTGCTAAAGGCATTGGCCCCGGGGATGCTGTTATTACAACCCCCTTTACCTTTGTTGCCACTGCTGAAGTTATAAGCCTTGCCGGAGCTACCCCTCTCTTTGTTGATGTCTCAGCAGATACCTTCAACATCAATCCCGACCTTATTGGACGAGCTATTGAAGAGGCCGTGTCAAGGGGATTGAAACCCAAAGCTATTATTCCTGTCGATCTTTTCGGCCAGCCAGCTGACTACAAACGTATCCAGGCAGTTGCTGATGCATACCGAGTATGGATTCTTGAGGATGCAGCCCAGAGTTTCGGGGGCACTTTCAATGGCGGTAAAGCCGGAAGTTTCGGCCTTGTCGGAGCCACCTCTTTTTTTCCGGCCAAACCCCTCGGCTGTTATGGCGATGGCGGTGCTATATTTACTGACGATGCAGAGCTTGATACGGTGTTGAGGTCAATAAGAGTTCATGGGAGCGGCGTCGACAAGTACAGCAATGACCGTATCGGCATAAACGGGAGACTTGACTCAATCCAGGCAGCTGTTCTTCTTGAAAAGCTCACCATTTTTGACGAAGAGCTTGCAGTGCGTCAACGTATCGCTGATTTCTACAGTAAAAAGCTTCACAACAGAGTGGTGGTGCCCAAGGTTCCAGAACCCTATACTTCGGCATGGGCACAATACTCCGTACTTGCCGCTTCGCAGGAAGAACGTGAGCAACTCATGCTGGCACTGCAGAAAGAGGGTATTCCGTCAATGATCTATTACAAAATTCCACTCCATCTCCAGAAAGCCTATTCTTCTCTTGGGTATAAAATTGGCGATTTCCCCGTTTCAGAGGATCTCAGCCGCAGAATATTTGCCCTGCCGATGCACCCATATTTGAAGGAAGAGGATATAGAGCGAATCTGTAAAGTGCTGCTCGCATAAAACTTTTCAAAAGGAGAGCAGGGTGCATATCAGGATTATGCCGATGTCACCTGCTCATCCTCCTTCACTTCACAGTAACCTGAAGTTTATAACTTGCATTCCCTCTTGTACCACCGACTATGATTCGATAGAGACCTGTTTTTGAGAGAGAGCCACTCCACGTTGTGATATCTTTGCCCTCCTCGGTGCCTCGAACTGCATTTTTTGCCTTTGGTTCAAAGAGAGAGAATACGGCATTCTCTTCAAGCGTTGAAATATTGATGGTCATAACCTGCTTTGCATGAGCCTTGATGAGGTAGATATCCCTGTCCCCTCTTACAACAGCAGCGCTTACAATCGCACTGTTTTTCCCTGGAGCAAAATGAAGCGGTTTCTTGAAATCTGAAGCTTGCACGGGTTGCGCCAGAGATAGGCCCAGTATAAAAACGGCAATAAAGAGAGCAATGTTTTTCATCTGTTTGAACGTGAAATTCTATTGGATGTAATAAAACCCCTTACAGCATCGATAAAGAGCTCTGGCTGTTCTTCGTGTGGAAGGTGCCCGCAATCGGGAATGATAACAAGTTCCGCGCAGGGAAGCTCATGGGCAAGCCGGATACTCTCCTCTGTTTTGACCGTAAGATCGTGTTTACCGGTAATGACGAGTGATGGCAGCGACATGGTTTTCATCTGTCTCTCCAGGTGGAGATGATGGGTTTCAAGAAAAAGCTCCCAGAATGCTCTTGACCAGTCACCAGTCATCAGGTCCTTTCGAAACGCGGTAAGAACATCATCGTCAAGGCGTTCTTGTTTGTACCAGAAGCCGCGAATATTGCGGTCATAGAGTCTGGTGATGAGGAACTTCATTAAACGGGAAAAGAGCGGGGTCATAGATTTCATGACAGGCTTCATAAACGCAGGAACTTCGCTTGTGGCATAGCCGCTGTAAATCATGGCACCGGCAAGCACCAGACCTTCCACATGCTGCGGGTAGCGCAGGGCAGTCAGAAGCGCAAGGGTGCCCCCCGTTGAATTTCCAACCAGCACAGCTTTGCTGAAACCAAGTTTTTTTATCAGTGCAATAACCAGGTCGCTCTGGGCTTCAGGCGTGTAACTGACACCAGTGGCCTTTGAAGGTAAAGGGCGTGAGGTAAAACCAAAAGCTGGGCGGTCGAACGCCAGAACTGTAGTTGTTTTTGCCAGCTCATCAAACACGAGCCGCCATGACCGGAGACTCAGAAAACTCCCGTGCAACAGTACAACGAGTGGATTACCGCTGCCAGCCATCCGGTAATGAACATTGAATCCGTTAACCTCAATGAAGCGGCGATGAGAAGAGGTTTGTCGCCCGTTATTGCTGTAAGTTCCCGGGGCGATCAGTTTTGTTTTTTCAAGCATGGTTACAGCTGTTGTATAATGTGGCCAATTTTAAATGGTTAATCTTATTTTCCCTCATCGCACGAATGCAACAGCCCATCCTGCATGCGCATACATCGATCAGCGAGCGCGGCATACTCCTCATTATGCGTTACAATGATAAAAGAGGTAAGTCGTTCCTTGCTCAGGCGGGCCATGAGCTCATAGAGGATGCGGCTGTTGTTGCTGTCGAGGTTGCCGCTCGGTTCATCAGCAAGAACCAGCTTTGGGTTATTCATCAAGGCACGGGCAATGGCGACCCGCTGCTGTTCGCCGCCGGAGAGCTCGGAGGGAAGGTGTTCAAAACGCTCACTGAGTCCGAGACTGGCAAGGAGTTCCCCGGCATGATTTTTTGCTGGCTGGAGCTTTCCCGTAGCGATGAACTCAGGCATTGCCACATTTTCAATGGCGGTAAAGTCAGAGAGCAGGTGGTGGAACTGGAAAACAAAACCAATTTTCCGGTTCCGGAACTTAGCCAGTGCCTTTTGGGAGAGAGTGTATTTTTTATTCATGAAGAGGAGCTCTCCATCAAACAGGATTTCTCCTCCGTCTGGTGTATCGAGGGTACCGAGCATGTTCAGAAGTGTAGTCTTCCCGCTGCCTGAAGCTCCGATGACCGTTATCATTTCGCCCTCGCCGAGCGTGAGATTAATTCCGCGCAGTATTGCTATGCTTTGCTGGCCCGGAAGGGTATAGGATTTACTGATGTTTTTTGCTTCGAGCATCTTCACTATGGTCTGGTTTGGCCGGTTCCCTCGATAATCCACTTATAAGTAGTCAACTCTTTCAGGGCCATCGGACCTCTCGCATGGAGTTTCTGAGTGCTGATGCCTATCTCTGCTCCAAGTCCGAACTGGGCACCATCGGTGAATGCCGTTGAGGTGTTTGCATAGACAACAGCAGCATCAACTCGCTTTAAAAATAGCTCTTTTGCCGCAGGGTCGTCCGCTATAATTGCCTCACTGTGTCGGGAGCTGTAGTGTGCTATATGTTCAAGTGCCTCTTCAAGGGAAGAAACGGTTTTTACCGACATTTTCAGAGAGAGGAACTCTGTACCGAAATGTTCCGGTTCAGCCCGATGCAGCAGCGCTGTTGGGTAAGAAGCTTCCAGTTTTGTGTAAGCAGCTTCATCCGCAAAGAGTACTACCTCTTTTTGCTGCAGTGGTTTCACCAGCTCTGCAAGGTCATCAAGACGGCTCTGGTGAATCACCAGAGTATCGAGCGCATTGCAGACACTTGGACGTCGGGTTTTGGCATTGAAAACGATCTTTTGACCAAGATCGAGATCGCCACTTTTATCGAAATAGGTGTGCACAATGCCTGCACCGGTTTCGATGACCGGAACCTTGGCATTGTCGCGGACAAAGTCGATCAGCTTCTGGCTACCTCTCGGTATGATCATGTCGATGTAGCCGACCGCGTTGAGCATGACAGCTGCAGCCTCCCGTTCTGCGGGAAGCAGGTAGATGGTGTCAGGGTTGATACCGTGCTCCTTCAGGACGGAGTGGATGAGTTCGACAATGGCAATATTTGAATACATGGCGTCGCTTCCGCCCTTCAGCACAGTGGCGTTACCTGATTTCAGGCAGAGGGCAAAGACGTCGAAGGTGACATTTGGCCGTGCTTCGTAAATGATGCCAATCACTCCTATAGGAACCGTCACCTTTTTCAGGTTGAGGCCGTTCGGCAGCACTCGCGCTTCAAGCACTGCATTGAGCGGAGAGGAGAGTGATGCGACATTGCGGATGTCGGCGGCAATGGCATCAAGGCGCGAAGTGTTGAGCAGCAGTCGGTCAACCATCGGGTCTGCCGGATTCATCCGTTCGATATCCTTCTGGTTGGCTTGCAGAATGGCATCATAATGAACGGGTATGCTGTCGGCCAGGGCGAGCAGCAGGTGGTTGATTGTCTCATCAGTGAGGGTGATAATCTCCCTGCTTGCCTGCTGGACGGTGCGGAGCTGTTTTGTTATCGTTTCCTTCATGTCGGACGGAGTTCAGGAGGTTATATAGAGGTAATCGTAATGAATCAGGGGTTTCTGATCCTTCAGCCCCATGATGGCCATTGTTTTTTCTGAGCCGTATTGTGCCATACCGTAGCCAATAACGGTGCCATCTGTGGCGCATACCTTGATAATGTCGCCTTTCAGGAAGCGTCCTTCAATCGACTCGATACCGACCGGCAGCAGGCTGTTGGCGCGCTTTCCGGCAACCAGCGCCATTTCAGCGCCCATGTTGACGGTGACTGCTCCTTTTTCCATCCCTTCGCTGTTGGCAATCCAGCGTTTTGGGCCGTGTGTTGCTTTTTGCGGCAAAAATTTTGTCCCGTTTGGTTCTCCCTCAAGAATCGAGAGCAGAATACCGGGGGTGCGTCCGTTGGCGATATGTACGGTAATGCCGAGACGCGAAAGCTTCTGAGCGATATGGCACTTGGTGAGCATTCCTCCTCGTCCGAATTCGGATTTTCCTGGATGGATATACTGGTGGAAATGTTTGGTCGAGGGGTCAATGATCGGGATGATGGTGCCCTCCCCTGTTTTCATGTCGAAGAGGCCATCAACATGTGAAAGAATGATATAGCCATCAACGTCCATCATTGACGCAATGAGTCCGGAGAGCTCGTCATTGTCGGTAAACATAAGTTCGGTCACTGAAACGGCATCGTTTTCATTGACAACAGGAATGATATTCTGCTGCAGAAGGGAGCTGAAGCAGGTCTGCATGTTGAGGTAGTGCAGACGGTCGCTGAAATCGCTCTTGGTGACAAGGATCTGCGCGGTAACCAGTCCGTGCTTACTGAACAGCTCATTATAGGTGCTGATCAGCATGATCTGACCCGTTGAGGCAAGTACCTGACGGGCTGCAACCGGCGAGATGGTGCCTGAGAGTTTAACCACCGAACGTCCTGCACCGACGGCACCCGAAGAGACAAGGATGATCTGGATTCCTTGCTTCTGCAGTTCCGCTATCTGTACGGTGAGCTGCTGAAGAATTTCAAGGTCAAGCTCGCCGTTTTTACCGGTAATAACATTCGTACCAACTTTTACGACAATTTTTCTATAGATCAGATCTTTCAAAAGAAATAGTTTCAAACGTTAATAAACACCTACCCAATCCAACCACCACCATGAACAACAACAATCAGGCACTTCTCTTTTGTTCACTCTCTTGGACGGCTGACGAAAGAAAGGTAAAGCTCCCCCCGTAAAAAAAGAAAATAAAAAGTGTTGACACCAGGTTTAGTAAATCTGTTGTAAATATTTGCCTCTATCTATACCTGATTGCGACTAACCGGGGCGTTTGTGTGCAACTGAAAAGATATGCATATTTCTTTTCGGATAAGTTATTTTTCCGGCTGAAAATATCAATGCCTTTCTGCAGGTGTTGCCATTAATTTTTTGGATTGTAAACAATGGTGTTGATGAGCCTGATTGATATATCATTGCCGTTGAAAAATCCGGTTTTACAGTTTTCACTGATACTGCTTGTCATTCTTTTTGCGCCGGTACTCTTAAGTCGTCTGAAAATCCCGACTCTTATTTCCCTTATTATTGCTGGAGCGGTGATCGGGCCTCATGGCCTTAATTTAATGCTTCGTGACAGCAGTATCATTTTGTTTGGAACAGTTGGTTTGCTCTATATCATGTTTCTTGCCGGGCTTGAAATTGATGTTGAGGATTTTCGAAAAAACAGCAGAAACAGTATCCTGTTTGGCCTTTATACCTTTTTCATCTCAATTGTTCTTGGTATTCTTGTTGGTTTCTACATTCTTGATTTTTCGCTTTTTTCCTCGATTCTTATCGGTAGTATTTTTGCCTCTCATACCCTCATAGTCTATCCAATCGTCAGCAAGCTCGGTATTTCCAAAGATAAAGCGGTCACGATTGCAATCGGAGGTACCATTATCACCGACACCCTTGCGTTGCTGGTGCTGGCGATAGTTACCGGAATGTCGTCAGGGGAGCAGATGACAGGGTTCTGGATAAGGCTTTTTATAGGGTTAACGCTTTTCAGCTTAATTGTTCTGCTGCTTTTTCCGGTGATAGCCCGCTGGTTTTTCAAGCGCTTTGATGACAGTGTTCAGCAGTATCTCTTTGTATTGGCCATGGTGTTTTTCGGTGGTTTTCTTGCGGAAGCTGCAGGTGTCGAGGCAATTATCGGTGCATTTCTCAGTGGTCTTGCTCTGAACCGTCTGATTTCGCGTACATCGCCGCTCATGAACAGAATTAAATTTGTCGGCAACGCCCTGTTTATTCCGTTTTTTTTAATCGGTGTCGGCATGCTTATCGATATCAGGGCATTTTTCAAGGATTATAACACCATAAAAGTTACTGTGGTTATAACGCTTGCCGCTACTGCTGCCAAATATCTTTCAGCCTGGATTACCCAGAAACTTTTCAAGTTTTCGCTTGATCAACGCAGGCTTATTTTTGGTCTGATCAGTGCTCATGCGGCACTGGCTCTTGCAACGGTGCTGATAGGTTACAACATTATTACCGGGTACACTCTAAAAGGCTATCCCGTCAGACTGCTTGATGAGAGTGTTTTGAATGGAACCATCCTGTTTATTCTGATAACCTGCACTCTTGCAACCATTGTAGGCCAGAAAGGTGCCCAGAATATTGCTCTTGCTGATACCGTCGATGAGCTTCCGGAATTCGGGAAACAGTTTTCTGAAGAGAGGATACTGATTCCCATGAACAACATCACGACGGTTGATGAACTGATCAATCTCAGTGTAACCCTTAAGTCACATAAAGCCCCCAATGGTATTTATGCCCTGCATGTAGCTGACAACACCGTGGCTGATGAGGCAGCAGAAAAGCATGCAGCAAAACTCCTTGAAAAAGCAGCAGTAGCAGCATCCTCTACCGATTACGAGTTACAGAGATTGATTCGTTATGACAGCGATGTTGTTAACGGTATCGCATGTGTAGTCAGAGAGCAGAAAATCACTGACCTTATTTTAGGAATGCATCAAAAAAGCACTATTACTGAAAGCTTTCTTGGTAGTTCATCGGAGAATATTCTTGGGCGGTGCAATATCACAACATTTATCTATAAACCGGTTCAGCCTCTTGCAACGATCAAGCGAACTATTGTGGTTATTCCTGAAGGGGCAGAAAAAGAAATAGGGTTTGTGCTCTGGATGCGAAAGATGATCAATATCATCAGAAACACAGGATCAAAACTGGTGGTTTATGGCACTAAACAGACTATTGCTTACCTGAAGGGTGAGTATTCTATGAGCATTTCACATGCAGAGTACAAAGTTTTAAAGGAGTGGGATGATTTTCAGGCAGTGTCGCGGGAGATAAAGAATGACGACAACCTCATAGTTGTAATGAGTAGAAAAAATCATATTTCCTATCACAGCAAGATGGCTAAGATGCCTCTCTATCTCAACAGATATTTCCAGAAAAACAGTTTTATTTTAATTTACCCGGTTCAGAGCGGTATAGTTGAGGAAACTTTTGAGAGCAAGTCCGGTCAGTCGGTTAAAAAAACTTTATTAAGACTGGATGAAGTGGCAAAAATTTTTGCAAAAGTTTACAAAAGAAAGAAGCGCGACTCATCAGGTGATCAGTAATTTGCCGACTCTCAACTTGCCTGAAACAGGTTTTTGACACATTAACAGAGTAGATTTATGATATTACCAATCAATATTTATAGCGACGATATACTTCGAAAGAAAGCCAAGCCTTTGAAAGGAATAGACCGTGGAATTGAAGAGCTTGTAGCTTATATGTTTGAGACGATGCACAATGCTTCGGGTATCGGCCTTGCTGCTCCCCAGGTCGGGCATTCGGTTCGCCTGCTTGTACTGGATATTTCTGGTCTTACCAGTTATCCTGATGCAGCGCCGATGGTGGTGATTAATCCCCATATTCTTGCTGTCCGGGGATACAACGACATGGAAGAGGGGTGCTTAAGTCTTCCCGGTGTGCGAGGTGATGTGGAACGTCCGGCTGCTATTACCTTGAAATTTCGCAATGAGCATTTTGAAGAGATGACCGGTGACTTTTCCGGTATGTATGCAAGGGTGCTCCAGCATGAGATAGATCACCTCAATGGTACTCTCTTTGTTGACAGGATGGAGAAACGTGACCGGAGAAAAATACAGAAAGAGCTTGATGCTTTGGTTTCGGATAGTTTGACTGCTGCGTACCCCATTGCACGCGAACCACTTATTGCTAAATAATATTGAGTGCCATGCGGATTATTTTTATGGGAACGCCTGAGTTTGCTGTTCCCTCGTTGAAGGCTATTGCTGCAGAAGGTAATGATTATGAGCTGGTTCTGGTCGTCACAGGATCTGATAAACCCCGCAGGAACAAACACTCCGAGCCTGAGCCCTCTCCTGTTAAACAGGTCGCACTCTCTCTTGGCATACCGGTTTATGAAACTGATGATGTCAAAAGCCAGGAGTTTGCCGACAGGGTAGCTGCAGAGAGAGCTGATGTCATTGTTGTTGCGGCATTCCGTATTCTGCCGCCAGCAGTTTTTGAGAAAGCTGTCCTTGGCGCTTTTAACCTGCATGCATCACTGTTGCCTGCCTATCGGGGCGCAGCTCCAATTAATTGGGCGCTTATCAATGGTGAACACGAAACCGGTGTTACGACATTCTTTCTCCAGCAGCGCGTTGATACCGGTAATATCATCATACAGGAAAAAACAGCTGTTGACCCTGCTGAAAATGCCACGGATCTTGCCTCTCGCCTGTCGGTGATTGGTGCGCGCGTTGTTGCCGATACGCTTCATCTGATAGCTTCACACAAGGTGGTGGTATCGGGTCAGGATGAGTTGCTTGCTTCCAGAGCGCCCAAGCTTACCCGTGACAATACGCGCATAACATGGTCGAAGCCGGTCAAGGTTGTTAATGATTTTGTCAGGGCTCTTGCCATGAAGCCAACTGCATGGAGCACCTTCAATGGTAAAACCCTGAAAATATTCAGGGCCAGGCCTGGAGCTTCCTTGGGTGAGATAACTCCAGTATCCCCGGGAACGCTTTTTGTGGACAAGGGACAAATCTATGTATCATGTTCTGACGGCTGGCTTGAAGTGCTTTCGCTGCAGCTTGAAGGGCGCAAACCTATGGAAGCTGTTGAATTTCTCCGGGGTTTCCGTCAAGACCGGGAGCAGCAGCTCTTTGTATAGCGACTCTGCCATGTCACAATTGTATTAATTGATTATATTCCTCACCTTGAATTTTTATTAGAATTTAACGCTTATTTTATGGCATTGTCCAGTACAGAAGTTAACCGTCTCAGGAACTTCTGCATCATCGCACATATTGATCATGGAAAATCCACACTGGCTGATCGCCTGCTGGAAGTAACCCATACCCTTGACCGCACACAGATGGCTTCCGCACAGGTTCTTGATGATATGGATCTGGAACGGGAGCGTGGCATTACCATCAAGAGTCATGCTGTCCAGATGAAGTACACTGCGGCAGATGGTCTCCTGTATACATTAAACCTTATCGATACTCCTGGCCACGTTGACTTCAGCTATGAGGTCTCTCGTTCGCTTGCTGCCTGTGAAGGCGCCCTTCTTATCGTTGATGCTACCCAGGGCGTTGAAGCTCAGACTATTGCCAATCTCTATCTTGCTATCGAAGCCGGTCTTGAAATTATTCCAGTTATCAATAAAATTGACCTGCCTTCATCGGATGTGGAGGGTGTTGCCCGCCAGATCATGGATCTTGTGGGCATTAAACGTGAGGATGTCCTTCAGGTATCGGCTAAAGCCGGCCTTGGGATTACAGAGCTCATGGAGGCCATTATTGCTCGCGTTCCGGCCCCTGCCGACAACAACCATCTTCCTTTGAGGGCTCTGATTTTTGATTCGGTCTTTGATGCCTATCGCGGAGTTGTGGTCTATCTTCGCATTGTTGAGGGATCGCTTAAAAAGGGTGACAAGGTTAAATTTTTTGCCAGTGACAAGGTTTTTCTTGCTGACGAAATAGGGGTCATGGGCATGAAGAGGCAGCCTAAAAATCTGCTTGAATCAGGAGATGTAGGCTATCTGATCTGTTCCATAAAGGATGTCAAGGATGCCAAAGTCGGCGACACGGTGACGCTTCTCGATGCTCCGGCAAAAGAGCGGCTTTCGGGTTACAAAGAGGTCAAGCCAATGGTGTTCAGTGGGCTTTATCCGATTAACTCGAATGAATTTGAGGATCTTCGCGAATCGCTTGAAAAGCTTGCTCTGAACGATGCATCACTTGTCTATACTCCTGAAACATCAGTTGCTCTCGGTTTTGGTTTCAGATGCGGTTTTCTCGGTCTGCTCCACATGGAAATTGTTCAGGAGCGTCTTGAGCGGGAATATGGGGTTAATATCATTACCACAGTCCCAAACGTTGAATATCGTGTTGTCATGACCAACTCGGAAGTTGTGATAGTAGATAATCCTTCCAAGATGCCCAATACGACAAAGATTCATCTTGTTGAAGAGCCCTATGTCAGTATGCAGATTATTACCCTCTCCGACTATATAGGTAACATCATGAAGCTTGGCATGGAGCGGCGAGGCGATTACAAGACTACTGATTATCTCGATACCACAAGGGTAATCATGCACTTTGAGTTTCCGCTGGCAGAGATAGTGTTTGATTTTCATGACAGGCTCAAATCCATTTCAAAAGGTTATGCGTCAATGGATTACGAGTATATCGGCTACCGTGAATCCGATCTTGTGAAACTCGATGTACTGCTGAACGGTGAGGCGGTCGATGCACTCTCAATAGTTGTTCACCACTCGAAGGCTTATGATTGGGGCAAGAAACTTTGCCTGAAGTTGAAAGGAATCATTCCGAAGCAGATGTATGAAGTTGCCATACAGGCAGCTATCGGCAGCAAGGTGATTTCACGCGAAACCATATCGGCCATGAGGAAAAATGTTCTGGCTAAATGTTATGGCGGCGACATCAGTCGAAAGCGCAAGCTTCTTGAGAAACAGAAAGAGGGTAAAAAGCGCATGAAACAGGTTGGCCGGGTAGAGGTTCCACAAGAGGCTTTCCTTGCACTTTTAAATATTGACGAATAGGCTACCGGAATTGTTTCCGCCGTGAGGAAGATTGCAACTTTTTATACGAATTAAAAATAAACATCATTGAATATTCAGAAGGGGAACCCGGAAAAAAAACGTTCGAGGGAGTGGTTTGACGCTCTTGTTATAGCGGCAATATTTGCCACCATTCTTCGTGTCTTTATCATCGAATCTTATCGTATTCCAACTGGATCGATGGAGAGTACGCTGCTTGCGGGCGATTTTCTTTTTGTCAACAAGTATGTCTATGGCCCAAAGTTGCCCTTTACCGACATTCGTCTGCCGGGAGTAAAAAAGGTAGATCGTGGGGATATTATTGTGTTCAAGTTTCCCAAAGATCGCTCACTGAACTATATCAAGCGTTGTGTAGCCATCAGCGGCGATACACTCGAAATTCATGGTCAGCAGCTCTCTGTCAATAAAAAGCTGGTACCTCTGCCACCACATGCCCAGTTTATCGGCAACCGTATGGCTCCTGGAGAGGGGGATTATATGATTTTTCCCCAGTTTTCAGATTTCAACAAGGATAACTACGGCCCGATACGTATTCCCCGCAAAGGAGATGTTGTACGATTGACGCCGGCAACTTTTCCTCTCTACAGAGCGCTTATTGCAGACGAAGGGCATGACGTGAGTTTACAGGGAAGGACGGTATTTATTGACGGTTCACCGGTCGAGCATTACACGGTTCAGTCAAACTACTATTTTGCAATGGGCGACAATCGGGACAACAGTCTTGACAGCCGCTTCTGGGGCTTTTTGCCTGAAAAAGATCTGGTTGGCCAGGCACTTATGGTATACTGGTCATGGAATCCTGATTTGTCACTGCTTACCGAACCAGTAAGCAAAATCAGTTCTATCCGACTGGAACGTACCGGTTTAATGGTTCATTGAGCACTGCGTTTCTCTGCCAGAATTTTTTCGCATAGTGCATTTGTTGTCGATAGGCGTTCTGCAGGGCTGTAAAGAAGCTTTTGGATACTTGGTATTGGTATTTCGATGGTGTTGATGGTTATGGTGTGGCTGCCGTTTTGCACTCTATCGTTCAGTAACCTCACCCTTGTGAGTTCGATATGATTGAGCGTTACGGTGTCGAGCACCAAGCCTGATCTTAGTGATGTTATGCTTGTCTGCCAGGTGTTGCCGGTTGCCCGGTTGACCGACTGGGAGAGGTTATTTTTGAAATCGGCATTCAGATAGATGTTGATGGAAAAATAAAGCACAAGATATCCAGCAGGGAAGAGGACGCCGGGGGAAAGCATAAAGGCTTTCAGCCAGTTTTGGATGAATTTTTTTTTGGGGAACTTGAGGGGCATGATTACTGCTTACTTCTTGCTTCTGCTGTTTTTGGGAGAGTAATGTCATCTTATCTTGTTTTACTATACAAAATATTTTTCTTTATTACGCTGTAACTCATAACCAATTCAGTTGAGTCTTTTTATGTCACTACATCAACGGCATGTGCCATTCCTTCTCAAACCGCTTTTCAAGGAGGTTCATGCTGATACGGAGACGCCGGTTTCAGTTTATCTCAAACTTAAGCGTCCATTTTCATGTTTACTCGAATCGGTTGAGGGAGAGGAGTTGCTTGCCCGGTTTTCCTATATTGCCATAGATCCCTTTGCAATCCTCAAGGGTTCCGTTGATGGAGAGGCCGAGATCGAAATTCTTGATGAAAAATTCAATGATCTTGGGACAATAGCCGGAGAGGAAACAAATCTTCGGTTAATGATTGATCGCTCTCTTGCAGCATTTGATACCGAAGAGATACCGAGGAAAAAAAATGGTGCGCCCCAGATGATCACTTCGGGTGTTTTTGGGTATTTCGGTTACGATTCCATGCATCTTGTTGAAAGGATTCCAAAACCGGAACTCTCGGATCCGGCAGGAATGCCCGATATTTTTCTTCTCTTTTGTGACACGCTTGTGATATTCGATAATATTCTGCGCAAGGTATTTATCGTCTCCAACTACCTTGACGAGCATGACAAGCCTCACGCCTTGAGTAAAATAGAGCTGATTGCCGAGCAGATGTTCCGTCCCCTGCAGCGTGAAGAGATTGCTTTCCAGCCTGAACAGCCTGAGAGTGTTCTTTCCAATACCGGGCGGGATGAGTACCTGCAGAAAGTTAAAAAAGCTAAAGAGCATATTGTTGCTGGAGATATTTTTCAGGTACAGATTTCCCAGCGTCTCCACAGACCCTTGAATACCCGTGCATTTGATGTCTATCGGATGCTGAGAACCATCAATCCTTCACCCTATCTCTACTACTTTGATCTGAAAAAGTTTGAAATTGTTGGTTCATCCCCTGAATTGCAGGTTAAGGTGGAACGAGACAGTGCCGGACGACGGATTGTTGATACCCGCCCTATTGCTGGCACAAGGCATCGTGGCTCCAGTTTTGAAGAGGATGAACGGATAGCTCTTGAGCTGCTTGCTGATGAAAAAGAGCTGGCAGAGCATCTCATGCTTATCGATTTAAGTAGAAACGATATCGGCAGAATTGCCAAGATCGGCACTGTGGAGACCAATGAGATGATGGTGGTTGAAAAATATTCTCATGTCATGCATATTGTCAGTAATGTTCGTGGAGAACTTCGTGATGATCTTGGCTCTATGGATGCCTTCTGGTCATGTTTCCCGGCAGGTACTCTTACTGGTGCACCGAAGGTTCGTGCCATGGAGATAATTTATGAGCTTGAAAAGGAAAAACGTGGATTGTATGGAGGCGCCGTTGGATTTCTTGATTTCAAGGGAAATCTAAAAACTGCCATTGCTATTCGTACCATGGTAATTGAGGATAAAACTATCTACTTTCAGGCAGCCGGAGGTATTGTTGCCGACTCAAGGCCCGAGTCTGAGTATGAGGAGACCATGAATAAAATGAAGGCTGGTTTAACTGCAATTGAAAATATTGAGGCTTTATCGTAACAATAAATAAATCCTGATATAACCGATGAGCAAGAATCAAAAGTTATTGAAATACCTGCTTCTTGTTTTTGCAGGGATTGCTGTTGGAGCGCTTGTCTTTTCCAATGTTGAATTCAACCTTTCCGTTAACGGTACAAAACTCTCCAGCAATCCGAATTTTGCTACCGCAAAGAATACTATTGAAAATTATCCCATTCAGTCGCTCAAAGGCTTCAACGATGCATTTGTGCAGATTGCTGAGTCGGCGACCCCTTCGGTGGTGACGATTTTCACTGAAAAAAAAGTCAGCCAGAGGGTTATGAGTCCGCTTGATTTTTTCGGACGTCCGTTTGATGACTTTTTCGGACATCAGTTCGATGACTTTTTTGAAAAACCTGAGGGTGGCCACAGTGCACATTCAGAGGTTCAGCGAGGCCTCGGGTCGGGGGTCATTGTGACGGATGACGGCTATATTCTCACCAATAATCATGTTGTTGATGATGCAGATGCGGTCTATATCCGCACCTTCGATAACCGGAAAATTGATGCCAAGGTTATCGGCAAGGATCCGAAAACTGATCTTGCCGTCATAAAGGTTAATGCCAAAGGGCTGAAACCGATCATCATTGGTGACAGCGACAAGCTCAGGGTTGCCGAATGGGTTATTGCCATAGGAAGTCCTCTTGGAGAAAATTTTGCCAGAACTGTTACACAGGGTATTGTCAGTGCCAAAGGGCGGGCAAATGTCGGACTTGCGGATTATGAGGATTTTATACAAACCGATGCAGCTATCAATCCCGGTAATTCCGGAGGTGCTCTTGTCAATATCAATGGTGAGCTTGTCGGTATCAACACAGCTATAGCAAGCCGTACTGGTGGATTTGAGGGAATAGGTTTTGCAGTGCCCTCAAATATGGCGAGAAAAGTTCTGACCTCACTGATTACCAATGGTAAGGTTACCAGAGGCTATCTGGGTGTGAGTATTCAGGATATTGATGATAACCTTGCCAAGGCAATGCATCTGAAGGTTGCGGAAGGGGTACTGGTTGGAACGGTTGTTGAAGGCAGCCCTGCTGGAAAAGCAGGTGTAAAAACCGGCGATATTATTCTTGATTTTAATGGAACAAAGGTTACGAGCAGCGTTGCACTTCGTAATGCCATTGCCAGCAACTCTCCGGGGGTAGTGGTGAAGTTCAGGGTTTTGAGGGATGGGGTTATCAAGCTCTTTAGTGTGCGTCTTGAAGAGCAGACAGGAAGGGAAGTTGCTTCCCGGACAGAGGGAAATGAAAAAATCAGTTCAGCGCTTGGTTTCAGGGCAGAGGAGCTTACAGCGGAGAGCGCACAAAAATTCAACAGGAAACCCGGCATCGGCAAAGTGGTCATTACCGCCATTACTCCATCTTCCAATGCTTACCTGGCCGGTTTGCGGCGTGGCGATGTCATTCTTTCAGTCAACAAACAGAGTGTTACCTCATTTGCGCAGTATAGTGCCCTCATTAACACGATCAAAAGTGGAGACCTTTTGTTTCTCCTTGTTGATCGTGGAGGAAGCAAAATCTATTTTGCGTTTAATGTATAAAGTTTTTTTGCCTGAAGGATTAAGAGTTGTACATTACTATTGAAGTAAAGTCAGCAGTGAGCAGCTGACTTTACTTTTTTTTGTTTGCAATGCTCTCCGTTTACCTGTATATGTCATGTTAACGGAGATATATGTTTTTTTCAACAATAACAGTACAAGAGATGACTGACAGAATTTACCTTACCAATGATGGGTATAACCGGTTGAAAGAGGAGTTGTATGTGCTGGTTCATCAAACCAGAAGGGAAGTTCTGGAAAAAATTGCTGAAGCAAGGGCTCATGGCGATCTGAGCGAAAATGCTGAATATGATGCAGCCCGAGAGGAACAGTCACACACTGAAGCGCGTATTGCCGATCTCGAAAATAAACTTGCAGCAGCAACGATTCTTGACCCCAAACACATTAAGACCGACAAGGTCTATATTCTTACTTCCGTAAAACTGCGCAATCTTGACGATCCAACAGAGATCATTGAGTATACCCTTGTCTCTTCTGAAGAGGCGGATACAGATTTAGGAAAGATTTCCGTTCGTTCTCCTGTCGGAAGGGCGCTGATAGGAAAAGAGGTAGGAGAGAAGGTTCAGATAGTGGTGCCCAAAGGGGAGCTGCATTATGAGATATTGGAGATTTTTGTTAAATAGTGTCTGAGCAAAAAGTCACTGTCTCGTTAATAAACATAGGGATACAGAATAATTTGTTTCCTTTCTGCCACTCGATATGTTATATGGCTTGAATCAAAAGGAGTGTGGAATTTCTGTTCGGGGTATGGCTGTTGCTTTGTATGGTGAAGAACATAGACATAGTCTGACCGCAAATGGTAAGCGAATATATCAGTAAAAGTTAAACGTTACCAAATGTAGCAAAAATCTGCTAATAGCTGTATTTTATAGCAGGTTTATCAACTTAACGGGGCGAACATGCAGGTATTTGCTGGTTTCATTGGCGTTTTTATACTTTTTCTTGTTTTTGTTGTAGGTTTATTTTTCGCTGTCAGGGCAGATCGATCAGGGTGGCATACCCGCAGGCTTCGATCCAATAACCTGAGTAGAATCGATGGCCCTCAATCCTACATTACAAAAAAAGATAACGCGCGCAACAATCTAAATGTTCAATTGAGCAATGACGAAGGCACTGCAAATCCTGAATATTGGAATGAGCCTCCTTCAATTGATACCGGATCCAGTGAAAGCGGCAGTAATGGAAGCCGCAATTATAATGCTAAACCAGAATCATCTCAACCTAAAAAAATTACGAATATGGCAGATTTACAGGCAGTAATCTCAGACGTACAGCCTCTACTTAAGGATGTACAGACTTTAGGCCCAATCATTGAGAGTGTGCTTGGATTAAGTGACAGCATCAACGCTAAAATCAATGAATATGTGTCGGTAGGTTCCGAAATCGCGAACTTGCTTGTAACCCTCAAGTCTCAATTCAACACCGTTACGACTGGAGGAAAGGTTGATTTTGCAGGGCTCAACGCGACACTCAGCGGGCTTGAGAAGAAAGTTTCGGTATTGATTCCGGATCAGCAGCTACAAAATCCAAAGTACTAAGAGAACACAACCATTTTATTATATGAAGAAAGCTCTCGTTGATGGGAGCTTTTTTATTTATTTACCTGAAATTCGTACATTCCGGAGTTCGTTTTCGCAGCAACTTAAACCAGATCTCCTATGGGTAAACGTCAAATCATCTATCGTCAGGACAGGATTGGAGGTAATCAGGGCCTGTTGAATCGTGAAATCAACCTGGTAACCAACGAGGCGCGTGTGTGGCATGGAACCATTATTGCTGTTGGTGGCAACGAGGTTGAACTTAAAGATGCTCGTTCGGGAAAACACCGGTTCACTCTTGATCAGATTGATCGGATATATTGTGATATTAAAACGGATTATTAGAAATGCGCAGAAAAATTGTTGTTGGTAACTGGAAAATGAATAATACCGTAGCTGAATCGATAACACTTGCTACGGATGTTATCGAAGCACTTGGTGAAGGGTTTTCAGGTTGTGATGTTGGTTTGGCACCCACTTATCTTGCGCTGGATGCTGTAGGACAACTGCTTGAAGGCAGTGAAGTTCAGCTTGTTGCGCAGAACTGCCATTATGAAAATGACGGGGCATTTACCGGCGAGGTATCGGCCAGAATGATCAATGCTATCGGCTGTTCCTATGTCATTATTGGTCACTCGGAACGCCGTCAGTTCTTTGGCGAAACCAATGCCACGGTGAATCTCAGGATTAAAAAAGCGTTGAGTGAAGGATTGAAGGTTATCCTTTGTGTTGGAGAAACTCTCGCAGAGCGCGAATCTGGAGTGACTGAAACCGTGATTTCCACTCAGGTACGCGAAGGTTTAGCGGGTATCAGCCATATAGGAGCAATTGTCATTGCCTATGAGCCGGTGTGGGCTATCGGTACTGGAAAAACAGCATCCTCCGCTCAGGCTGAAGAGGTGCATCTCTTTATTCGTACCATTATCGGCGAGCTCTATGGCGAGCCAGCCTTCCGGCTTGTCCGTATTCAGTACGGTGGAAGTGTCAAGCCTTCCAATGCTGTAGAACTCTTTGCAATGCCAAATATTGATGGTGGTCTCATTGGTGGAGCCAGTCTCAATGCAGACGATTTTGCCGCTATTGTCAAAGCCGCATCAGTGTAATAACGTTTTACCCAGGTAACGGACAGTGATTCCGCTCACTGTCCGCTGCCAACTCTTTACTCCCCACTCCGCCCTCAGACCTCAGCACTTTCTTTCGACTTTTTCATCGAACAGAAATCAGGGCCGCACATGGTGCAGAAATCAGGATTTTTTTCCGTGTGACCGCTCAGAGCCATGCTTTGTGAATGCACTTCACGGGTTTTCACCGGATCAAGCGAAAGGTTGAACTGATCTTCCCAGGCAAAAGCATATCTCGCTCTGCTCATAAGTTCGTCATGCAGCCATGCAACGGCATTTCCTTTGGCCAGGTCGGCCCCATGGGCGGCAACTTTATGGGCAATAACTCCTTCACGGACATCGTTTCTGTCCGGCAGGCCCAGATGCTCTTTCGGCGTTACATAGCAGAGCATTGAACACCCTTTGCTTGCTATCAGTGCGCCACCAATGGCTGAGTTGATATGGTCATACCCTGCGGCAATGTCGGTAATCAGTGGGCCAAGCGTATAGAAGGGGGCTTCATGGCAGTATTCGAGCTGCTTATCCATGTTTTCTTCAACAAGGTTAAGAGGTACATGACCTGGTCCCTCAATCATCACCTGTACATCGCATTGCCATGCAACTTTTGTCAGTTCACCAAGCACCTTGAGTTCACCGAATTGAGCTTCGTCGTTAGCATCAACTATTGAACCGGGTCGCAGGGCATCACCCAGCGAAACACCAATATCGTAGGCTTGCAGTATCCTGCAGATATCTTCAAAATGAGTATAAAGAAAGTTCTCCTGTTTATGGGCTTTACACCATTTCGCCATGATCGAGCCACCTCTTGAGACAATACCAGTCAACCGCTTTTCGGCAAAGGGGAGATGTTCACGCAGGATTCCGGAATGAATGGTAAAGTAGTCGACACCCTGTTCAGCCTGTTCAAGAAGCGTATCGCGATAGAGTTCCCAGGTGAGCTCTTCAGCCTGGCCTCCTGCTTTTTCAAGTGCCTGGTAGATGGGAACTGTCCCGATAGGTACCGGTGAGTTCCTCAGAATCCATTCGCGGGTCTTATGGATATTTTTCCCCGTGCTGAGATCCATCACAGTATCAGCACCCCAGCGACACGACCAGACAGCTTTTTCCACCTCTTCCTCTATTGATGAGCCGATTGCGGAGTTGCCTATATTTGCATTGATCTTGACACGGAAATTTCGTCCGATAACCATCGGCTCCACTTCAGGATGATTGATGTTTGCCGGAATGATAGCCCGTCCTCTCGCAATTTCATCTCTGACAAATTCTGGAGTTATCGGTACACTCTTGCTGCCACCCTTTGAAAACAATGCAATCCACCCTTCAAGCTGCTGGTTCTCCCTGATGGCAACATATTCCATTTCAGGTGTAATAACTCCTTTGCGGGCAAAGTACATCTGGGTGATCCCGAAACCATCTTTTGCTTTTTGTGCTATTCTTGTGGTTGTTGTTCCCGAAGAAACTGAAAAGGTTGAAGGGACGGTCTCTCTCTCGGTAAAGCCCCAACTGTCACGAATGGGGGGGAGTCCCTTTTCAGGGTCAACTATGATTGACGGATCAGAATATGGCCCGCTGGTATCATAAAAAGGAAACGAAGAGAACTCCTGATTGCGGCAAATATAGGTTCTGCTGAGTCTTAGTGTTCTCATGCCGACCTCAATCGGATAAAGGGTGCCTTTGATAAATGTTTTTTCAGAGGGAATCCCGTAAATGCGTTGCTCCGGGCAGGAGCTCTTGTCAGTTGCGTTGGTCATAGAAGATGTTTAATCAGGCAGGGCCATCTTTTCTTGCGTCAGCATTACCTGCATCAAGTTACAAGGGTTAACTCTCACTTCAAGCGAGAACACCCCCAAGATGAGAATCTAACAACACAATACCGAAATTCACTTTATTATACAAACATCGGTGGTTGTCATGATTTTTATAATCAGAAATCAATTGTTTTTGGATAGGCTGAATAAGAGTTATGATGCTCATCATTGCGGAAGAGAGAAATAAAAATTTTACCTTTTCTTAAGCACCAACCAAGCGTTGCTGCAGGTTTTGAAAATTATTTCTTCCATTAATCGAAGAGGAAACTATGCTGACAGAAACCGAATCACAAGAGCGGATATTGCGGCTGCAGGGAATGCTTCGGAGCAAGGATATCCAGGCAGCTCTTTTCATCCTGCCGATTGATGTCTACTATTTCTCCGGTACTCGCCAGAACGCCATCCTCTGGATTCCGGCGGATGGTCATCCGATGCTGCTGGTGCGCAAAAGCCTCTCGCGGGCCAGGGAGGAGAGCCCGATTGCTGATATTCGCCCTTTTCCTTCAAGCAAGGAGTTTGCCTCTGTTTTTAGTGAGGGCCAGAGATGCATAGGCATGACGTTTGATACAGTTCCGGTTCAGCAGCACACCTATTACTCCAGGACGTTGCCGGGGCGAAGTTTTGTGGATATTTCAATGATGGTGCGTGAGCTTCGCTCAGTCAAGTCGAGCCTTGAACTTGAGCTGCTTCGTTTCAGTGCTGGCAAACTTGCTTCGGTTTTTGCCGAGGTGCCGCACTTTCTGAGAGCGGGGATGCGCGAGCTTGATCTCTCTGCCGAAATGGAGTATCGTCTCCGCAAGGCAGGACATGAAGGATATATACGGATGCGGGCTTTCAACCAGGAACTTTTCTATGGTCTTGCAGTCTCTTCCGGAGGGTTAAACGGCGGATTCTTTGATGGTCCGGTGACAGGAAAGGGGTTGTCGAGCGCTTCACCCCATGGTGCATCCTGCGATGAGATTCAGCCGAATCAGCCTGTTCTTTTGGATTTTGTCGGTGTTTTCAATGGTTACATGGCCGATATGACCCGTACCTTTGTTATCGGAACGCTTGATCCAGAATTGCAGCGAGCGTTTGATGTAGCGATCGAAATTCAGGAGATGGTACGCCAGGACATGAAGCCAGGAGTAATCGGTGAAGATCTCTTTCTTGCAGCAGCTTCAATGGCTGAGCATGCTGGACTTGGTTCCTGCTTCATGGGTATGCCGGGTGAACAGGCTAAATTTGTTGGTCATGGTGTGGGACTTGAACTCGATGAGTTGCCGGTGCTGGCCAAAGGGTTTAGCATGCCTTTGCAGGCAGGTCAGGTGATTGCGGTTGAACCCAAGTTTGTAGCGCCCGGTAAAGGGGTAATTGGTATCGAAAATACCTTTGTTGTTACTGATGAGGGCGGCCTCAGGTTGAGTGATCTTCCTGACGGGATCGTTTTTCTGGATGCTTGAATTTCAGATATTGTTGAAAAGGTGAGTTTTTTCATTGACTCATCGAGGTTTACGGTATAACGACAAAACGGTAGAGAGCAGAGCATTGTTTCTTGATAATTGGTACTTTCGCGATATTTCCTTTATCATGCTTGTATAATCCAAACATATGGAGAATTGATATGACGATACTTTCCAGTGTTACACACCGCCATCCGGATATTCTCAGTGGAGCTCCTGTGTTCATGGGTACTCGTGTTTCGGTTCGTTCCTTGTTTGATTATCTGGAGGGGGGCGACACTTTGGAAGAATTTTTACATCAGTTTCCTTCCGTAACACGCGAACAAGCTATTGCGGTGCTTGATGCGGCCTATGAATCAGTTACAGCCGATGCGCATATTGCTTGATGAAAATTTCCCTGTTGATTTTGCGAAAATGCTACCAGGGCATGAGATAGTAACGATCCATAGCCTTGGTTGGTCAGGTATTAAAAATGGCGACCTTCTTCGTCGCGCATATAGCGTCTGTGATGTATTTATCACACTTGACCGAAATCTGGAGTTTCAGCAAAACATCAAAATCCTGCCTTTCGGTATTGTATTGGTGCGTGCTCGCTCCAACCGTATTGCCGATCTTGCTCCCCACATTACAACTATTCTGGAGGCAGCTTCTCGTGTTGTGCCAGGTCAAGTCGAGAAAGCCGGTGCATAACCGTTAGCCTATCATGAGTGAGAGCAAATCTGTCGCTGCCGGTGAGGAGCGCATTACCGGGATTGTTGAAAAGGTGAGCTTTTTCAGCGAATCATCTGGCTTCAGTGTTTTGCGTCTTGTTGTAAAAGGGGAACGTGAACCTGTGACCGTTGTTGGCTGTGTTGCTGTCGTCAATGCTGGTCAGCATATTGAGGCTGTCGGTCTCTGGCAGAACGATAAAACCTGGGGGCTGCAGTTCAAGGCAAGCCATATAGCGGTCATAGCTCCCGATACTCTTGAGGGGATAAGCAAATATCTCTCTTCAGGAATGGTGAAGGGTATAGGGCCACATTTGGCAAAGGTGCTCATTCGTGCCTATGGCCTGGAGGTTTTCACTGTTATTGAGGATCACCCCGGAAAACTGCTTGAACTTCCCGGTATCGGGCGAAAGCGCCTTGAGCAGATTGTGGCGGCATGGACGGAGCAGAAGAGTGTCAAGGAGATTATCATGTTTCTTCACTCCCACGGGGTTGGTACGGCTCGGGCAGTCCGGATTTACCGCGCTTATGGAGCTGAAGCTGTTGCTACGGTGCGTGCTAATCCCTACCGCTTGACGATTGATATTCCGGGAATAGGCTTTAAAACAGCCGATCAGATTGCCCGGAATATTGGCATAGCCTCTGATTCTCCGCTGAGGGCCCGGGCAGGTATCTCTTATGTGCTGCAGGAGCTCTCTTCTGAAGGGCACTGCCGGATTCCTGAACTCAAGCTATTTGAAGCTTCCAGGATGCTGCTGAATATTCCTGCACCGATTCTTGTTGAGGCGATTAGCGCAGAACTCTCCATTGGCGCTCTTGTTGCAGATGAGGATCAGGGAACAAGAAACTTTTATCTTAAATCGCTTTTCCGTGCAGAGACGGGAGTTGCCAGCAGTATACGCCGAATCATGCAGGGCGTGCTTCCCTGGCGCACTGTCGACCCGGTTGAGGCTATTGTGGCAGCGGAAAAACAATCAGCCATCGAGCTGTCGGAATCGCAGCGCACTGCGGTATCGCTTGCACTCTCAAGCAAGCTGATCATCATTACTGGTGGTCCTGGTGTTGGAAAAACCACAATCATCAACACCATTCTTAAAATTCTCGGTAAAGGAAAGCTGAAATTTCTTCTCTGTGCACCAACAGGCAGGGCGGCCAAACGTCTTTCCGAGTCCACCGGCATGGAAGCGAAAACCATTCACCGGCTTCTTGAATTTGATCCCTATGCCCGCGACTTTAAACGGGGCTCATCATATCCCCTTGATGCCGATCTTGTTATTGTTGACGAAGCCTCCATGATTGATATTGTGCTGATGAACCGATTGCTGGCCGCTATTTCCGACAGTTCTGCTCTTATGTTTGCCGGTGACGTTGACCAGCTTCCTCCAGTAGGACCTGGCTTTGTGCTTGCAGATATGATTCAATCCTGTGTTCTTCCTGTGGTGCGTCTCACAGAGATCTTCCGCCAGGCCGAAAGCTCCAGGATTATTGTTAATGCTCACCGAATCAACCGTGGAGAGTTGCCTGCCGAGTTTGTCGGAACAGAGCTTTCCGATTTTTATGTGGTTCCGTCATTCAATACGGAAGAGATTCATCGTCGGCTTCTTGAAGTGGTCGCCAATCGAATACCCGAACGCTTCAAGCTTGATCCCCTCTGTGATATTCAGGTGTTGACACCCATGAACAAGGGGCCGCTGGGCACAAAAGCCCTCAATACTCTTCTGCAGGAAAGATTGAACCCTCATGCCATGCATAAAATAGAGCGTTATGGAACTCTCTATGCAAAGGGAGACAAGGTGATTCAGATGGTCAACAACTACGACAAGGAGGTTTTTAACGGCGACATAGGAGCTATAGCAACGGTTAACAAGGAAGAGAGTTCGCTCACGGTGCTCTATGACGAAAGAGAGGTACTCTATGAGTACAACGAGCTTGATGAGATTGCCCTCGCCTATGCCATCACCATTCATAAAAGTCAGGGTTCGGAGTATCCTGCTGTGGTGATACCGCTTTCCATGCAGCACTATTCGCTTCTTGAACGGAACCTTATCTATACGGCAGTGACAAGGGCTAAAAAACTGGTGATGATCATTGGCGATCCCAAAGCTCTTGCTACGGCAATTGACAACAGGCGCTCTTCGCAAAGACTTACAGGCCTTGCTGCAAGGATTACCGGTGAAACGGAGTGTAACCTCCAGCAATGATCATCCTGCTTTTTTGTTATATTTCGTGCCGTATGCTGACTATTCCTGATATTCCCGCAACCACGAGTGCTGTTTTATGAAGAGAATCAATCTTGTCCGCCTCTCCCTTTTTCAGATGGGCTTTGGCATCATGCTCGGCTTTCTGCTCGATACCCTCAACCGGGTCATGACCACCGAGCTTCGTATTTCTGCAACCATTGTTTTCGGCCTGATAAGTCTCAAGGAGTTGCTGGCGATTTTTGGTGTCAAGGTCTGGGCGGGTAACCTTTCCGATCGTTCACAAATATTTGGACTGAAGCGTACACCCTATATCCTGCTTGGCCTTCTCTGCTGTGTTTTTTCCTTCATGCTTGCGCCATCGGCGGCATACGAAGTTAAAATTGCAGGAGTGGCACTCTCCGAGATGCTTCCAGCCATGATGAAGGATATCGGTCTTCTGAAGCTTGCCATTATTTTTCTGGTGTTCGGCTTTGGTCTGCAGGTTGCCACAACAGCATACTACGCCCTGCTTGCCGATACAGTAGGGGAGGAGAATATCGGAAAGGTTACCGGAGCGAGCTGGACTCTGATGGTGCTTACCACCATTATTTCTACCCGAATTGTCGGATCGTTTCTTGATGTCTTTACCCCTGAACGCCTCATGAAGGTTGCGGAAATCGGTGGCCTGATTGCCCTTGGTATCGGACTTTCTGCCGTGCTTGGTATAGAGAAACGCAACGCCGAAGTAAAAGAGGGGAAGAACAAGCATGCTATATCTTTCTCTCAGTCTATCATGCTGCTCTCATCATCTCCCAGAACCCTGCTTTTTGCCTCCTATATCTTTATTTCGATTTTTGCGCTTTTTGCCAATGAAATCGTTATGGATCCATTTGGCGCTCATGTTTTCAAGATGAAAGTCGGTGAAACCACCAAGCTCTTCCGTCCCACCATGGGCGGCACCCAGCTTATTTTTATGCTCATCACAGGCTTTCTCCTTAACCGCATCGGGCAGAAACGCGGAGCTTTTATCGGTAACATGTTTTGTATCGTTGGCTTTGGTCTGTTGATTGTAGCAGCTTTTATCCGAGATGTGCAGTTCCTTCGCATTGCCCTTGTGGTGACTGGGATAGGCCTTGGAGCCTCAAGCGTCTCGAATATATCCATGATGATGTCCATGACGGCTGGCCGCAGTGGTGTCTACATCGGACTCTGGGGTACGGCGCAGAGCCTTGCCATTTTTATCGGCCATCTGGGAGCAGGCATTATCATTGATACGGTTTACCATCTCTCGGGGCAGTATGTCTGGGCCTATGTCGCAATTTTTTCAATAGAAATCGTTGCATTCACCATTGCAAGCCTGGTGCTCCCGCATATTTCTAAAGAGGCGTTTGAGGCTGAAAGCGAGTTAAAGATGGCGGAACTTGCCCTTGCACGTAAAATCTGATTTTGCCGGCCCAATAAACGGGTCTGACACACTGGCGACTGAACCAATCGTCATTGTATCCTTCTTGCGGGATGCGCTTACTATTTCCAGATTCATGATCAGCTTCACTGTGCATTTTGTCGACACGCTTGTAACCTTTTATAGCACCGGCTTATGCTCAATCAATATGTAAGCGATGGTGCCCACCATGCGTAATACTAACGAGATTCGTTGGGCGTGGGGCTTGCTTGCCGTTTTGGCTGTCGCGGACATTCTGGGGTTGGCGTTGACGGGCATGGACGTGAGAATTGTCCCGTGCCTGAGTGTGGCGGCTTCGACCGCCGTTCTGTTGCTTATCTCCTTTGTTTACAAAACAGTAAGGCTGGAGCCCCGTCTTGCCTATTTCGCCGTTACCGGAGCGCAATTGAAGGTCTATGTAGCTCTGGGGGGCGTGTTGAGTTATCTTTTGACCGCAGGAAATCGGCCTACAATAGATGCCGAGCTTGTTACCGCCGATCGCTTGCTGGGATTCGATTGGACAACGATGTATGCGTGGGGCAAGACGCATGTTGCCCAGCATCTTGTGCTGATTTGCGCCTATTATAGCGTTCTTCCCCAATTGATCTTGATGTACATACTCCTGTTTACCAAGGGGTTCTTTGATCGGGCGCGCGAGATGTTTTGGCTGTTTATCCTGACGAGTCTCGGTTGCGTGGTTGTTTCCGGCCTGTTTCCGGCGGCGGGCGCTTTTGGCACATTCAACGTGCAAACGGCGAATCCTTCTCTCCAGCATTTCCTGGCTCTGCGCGACGGCAGTATGAAAAGCATTGATTTGCAGCAGATTCAGGGCCTGGTTTCGTTTCCTTCCTTTCATCTGGCACTGGCGGTTATCTTAGCCTATGCGGCGCGCGGCATTCCCGTCTTGTTTCCTTTTCTTCTGGCATTGAATGCTTTTGTGATTGCAGCGACGCCTCTTGTAGGAGGCCATCATTTCGCGGATTTGTGGGGCGGCGCTTTATTGACTCTGGGGGCTATCACGGCGATGCGGCGTTTCTCCAGTTCCTTGCCACAAAATTTGGATTCATGATGTCTTTCGATAGCCCTTCCCCTGATTGCGGAAAAATTCTTGCACTTTATAATCAACACGCATGTTGATGAGAGCCTTGGGCTGCGGTAATTCTACCAAGGCTTTAAAGCAATCAACCACCATTGATCCATGCATACAAAATCGCACAACTGTGCGCACGGTGGTTATCAATTTACCCTATAAAAATAATACACACAGTAATAGATATCTCTTAAGATCTTTTATAAATAAGAGTTACATGGGTAAGCTTTTTATTGATTTCATGGCACTATAATTGATATTAATAAAGCGTATACCAGAACATGATTTTAGCAAGTCTGAAGAATGTAACTCAGAAAAGAAGGTTTTTGATTTGGGACAATAGAGGTATTTATATATATATTATATATGTTTTATTTGGTCAAATGAAAGAACAAAATCATTGTGAGGTGAAACTATGATGAACAAAATCTTCGACATCAAATCACAAAAAGGCGTAACCATGATCGAGTACGCCTTGATTGCTGCATTGGTTGCTGTTGTTGCGATTGCAGCTCTTACTGCTGTTGGAACTAAATTGACAGCGATATTTACCCAAATCTCCACCACGATATAGTGAAGATACTGGTTGTTGCTCTCGACATCGCACTCACTCTGGGGGCGATGGAAACTCTTGCACTTGTTGGAGGTAATTAGAGTGCTATTTTTATAACTATCTCAAACAAGTTTCATTGATACTTAATAACCTTATTGTTTATAGGGGTATTGCAGGTGAAATAATCATTGTGAGGTGAAACTATGATGAACAAAATCTTCGACATCAAATCGCAGAAAGGCGTAACCATGATTGAGTATGCCTTGATTGCTGCATTGGTTGCTGTTGTTGCGATTGCAGCTCTTACTGCTGTTGGAACTCAATTGACAGCGATATTTACCCAAATCTCTACCACGATATAGTGAAACTGCCCGTCGTCGCTCTCGCCATCGCACTCACTCTGGGTGCGGTGGGAGCTTTTATAGCTGCCCAGACGATGAGTGTACCCCAAACTTCGGTGTCTAAGGTTATTATCGTTGAGCAGCCCATTGAAGCCGGGAAAGCTATTAAGGCTGATCAAATTAAAACTATTGATTGGCCCAGTTCATCCGTTCCGCAAGATGCATCCACTCGCACAGCCAACGTGGTGGGTCGAATTGCCCGCGTCTCCATGATTCCAGGTGAGACTGTTTTAGCTGGCAAATTGGCCCCCAAAAATGCGACTGGCGGCTTATCCTCACTCATCCCGGAGGGCAAGCGCGCCATTACAGTTCATGTAAACGAGGTGATTGCGGTTGCCGGATTTGCCCTGCCAGGTAGCTATGTGGATGTTTTGGTTAGCAGCAAAGATGCCAACAGTCAGCCTTTTTCGCGAACAGTGCTATCGCGCATCAAAGTATTGGCCGTGGCCCAGGAAACCACTGCTGACCCAAATAAACCAAAAGTGGTCGATGCCGTAACCCTCGAGCTAACGCCGCTTGAATCCGAAAAGCTCGACCTGGCCCGCAACATAGGGGTGCTTTCTCTTGTCTTGCGCAACGAACTCGATACCAGCGTAACCAACTCCATGGGTGTCCGTCTGGCAGATATTATGAATACAAAATCCCCTGCTGCAACTACCTCTTCGCCTCCTGAAGCGGTACTGGCTACCCACACTAAGCCGGAACCTTCGCGTAAAAGCCGTGGACCCGAAGAAATCCGTGGCATCAGCCGCCAACCTGTTGTCACACCATAGCCAACATGCCCATGAATTTGATATGCCTGAATCGTTTGGCCTGCAGGACGAGTATTCTTTTGGCGTTTTCCTGCACACTATCCGTGGTTGCAATGGCCTCTTCCTCTCCCTCCACTGTACCTGTGGCCTCAATGGCTTCTCCCTCGATCTATCTTGTGACTGTGGGCGAATCCAGGGTCTACCGGCTCGAACGACCCGCTACACGAGTTGCTGTGGGCAACCCCGAGGTAGCCGACTATATTTTGCTTAACCCCTCCGAGCTTTATCTGCTGGGAAAAAAAACAGGCGCAACCAATCTTATTGTCTGGGACCGAACAGGCAACTTCACCTCCACACCTTTGCAAGTCAGCCGCAACATCAACCCCATAAAAGTCATGTTGAAAGTCGTCTTACCGAATGAGACCGACATTCAGATCTTTGCCTGGGGGCCAGCGTTGGTAGTGGCTGGCTCTGTTTCTAACGCCCTGGTTGCAGAAACCGTCAACCGCTTGGTAAAAGCCTATTTGGGTGGCACGGTTCCGGGTGTCAACCCTGAATCCACCCTGGCCAATAGTGCCTCTGCCCCCGGCTCTGCAACACCTGCCAGCTTAACTGGCGTGTCCAATAGTGCCCCTGCCTCTGGCTCTGCAGCGCCAGCCAGCATGCTTGGCGCGGTCAATGGTGGCTCTGCGGCACCTGCCAGCATACCTGGCCTCGTCAACCTCCTCAAAGTCCGCGATCCGCAGCAAGTCCGACTCGAAGTCCGCATTGCCGAAGTTTCCAAGACCTACATAGAAAGTTTAGGTTTCAGCTGGACGCAAAACTCGGGGAATACCCAAGGCAGTCTCATGACAGGGTTTGTGAGCAACGCCACGCTCAACCTCCTGTTTAAACGGGCTTCAGGTGTCAACCAGCTCCAAGTTGAAGCCCAGCGCCAACCCGGATTGATTAAAATCCTGGCCGAACCCACCATTGTCGCCATGAGTGGTCAAGAAGGGTATTTTCTGGTCGGCGGCAAAATTTATACGCCCACCGTCAGTTCCAACGGAGCAACAGACTACGTCGAGCGCGCCTATGGTGTTGGTTTGCGATTTACGCCCACCGTGCTGGATGCAGGTCGTATTTCGCTTAAGGTTGTACCCGAGGTCTCTGAGCCAGTCACACAACCTGTCACTGCTGGAACCACAAACAATTTGCCCACCTTTAAAACCAGCACCGTTTCCAGCACCGTCCAAATGAACGAGGGCGAAAACCTAGTTATTGGCGGTCTTCTGCTCGACAATCTCACCGAAGTCATACAGGCTGTGCCCTTGCTGGGTAACATTCCCATTCTCGGCGCGCTTTTCCGACACACACAGAAGAATTCTGAAAAGACCGAACTCCTGGTTATTATTCGCCCCACCTTGGTCAAAGGCAGCGCTTCCTCGCCAGAGCTCCCCACCGACAGGTTTGTCCCGCCTACTCAAAAAGAGCTTTTCATCGACGGAAAGCTTCAAGGTTTACAAGTAAAATGATCACCATGCGCACAGATGTTGCCATGCTTCAGGCCCCAACAACGGAGCACGCTCAATCCCAAAAGGGAAGTGTGTTGGTCGAATTTGCGCTCATCCTGCCCGTGTTTCTGGCTCTCCTCATTGGTGTGATCTTTTTTTCTATTGCCCTGTACAACAAAACCGTGCTCACCATGGCCACTCGAGAGGGCGCGCGTGCCGGATCCAAGTATGTTGCAAACCGGACAAATACCAGCATCAAGAGCAGCGCTACCACCGCTGTCACAAATGCCTGTCAAAACAACCTCATCTCTTTTGGGACTGCCATGACCCCCACTATCACCTTTAATGCTGATCCGATTAGTGACAATAACATCACCGTCACAGCCAGCGGCAATTACACCGGATTCTATATTTTTTCGGGCCTTTCGATCTCTGCCCGAACCACCATGAGGCTCGAATAACCATGGCACGGTCACACCACATCATCAAATTGCCGGACCGCCAGCGCGGCAGTGTCGCCATTTGGTTTGTCCTGTGCTTGCCGGTGCTCTTGGGCTGTGCCGCTTTGGCGGTTGACCTGGCCCGCCTCAACCTGACCCAGGCTGAGCTTCAAAATGTTGCCGACGCTGCTGCTGTGGGTGGCGCTTCTTCACTCACTGACCCTGGCGCGTTGCCTTTCAACTGGGGCGCGGCCAACAGCATGGCTACTTCTGTGGCAAAATTAAACGTCGCCAATGGTCACAACATTACAGATGCGACCATTGAAGATGGATACTGGAACATAGTTACCAAATCGTGGGTTGCGGTTACTACTCCTGACGTACAGCCCGTTGGATATGTTCCCGCCATCCGCGCCACGATTACTATCGCCAGCGGCCAAAACAATGGGCCCTTGCCTTTGTTTTTCGCCCCCTTTTTAGGTAAGAATACCCAAACCGTTTCTGCCAGTGCTATTGCCGTGATAGCCTCACCCGCTGCCGGTACGGGCATGTTCCCCTTTGTGCTCAACATGCCCTTGTTCACTAATTGGTGGAACAACGGCCCCAAGATAGATCCGAGCACAGGCAAACCCTACGTTTTCGATATTACCTCCTCCTACTTCGGCGGCCCGGCGGGTTACTGGACCACCTTTCAGAGTACAAATAACAGCGCTTCATTCATTGCTGGTCTCTTCACAACAGGTAATACCAGTTCATTAGGCATCCTCGACAATACGTATATCCCAACGGGCCTCAAAGCCTCAGATTTCAAAAATATACCCTCCTATGCATCAGTTCAATCCTCACCCGGCTATTGGAAAGATGTTGCCGTTTTCGTGGTCAACAGCATTGATTATAAATCACAATTACCCATTGTGGCGATTGGCGGTTTACGCATTCTTGGCACCCAAGGAAATGGTGCCAATACCAAAATACTAGCTCAATTCCTCAACGATGTGCCCGCTCCCGGCACCAACCCAGGCACGGGCATCGCGCCGTCATACGGCGCCTATACTCCTCCATTACTTGTACAATAAACACACATGAACATTGTTACTTACTCTCCCCAGCCTTGGGAGGTTCCCGATACACAACTTGAACTTGGTCAACACCAGGTAGTCCGACTGGTGGGCGGGCCAGGGGGCATGGTGCGTCAACTCACAGCCCAAAAACCTGACCTTGTATTTATAGTGGGCTTTGAACCCACCGAGCCACACTACATTGAAGAGGTTGAGAAACTCTGTCTCGCTCTACCGCATGCGGCCATCGTGGCACTGCACCCACAAGCACAGCCCGAACTTTTGTTATCTCTTATGCGTGCTGGTGTGCGTGAAGTCATTGTCGACAGCGCTTCCGAAACCCTGCAACAAGTTATCGAACGCGGTCACCTTCGTGATAAAGGCGCCAGCATTAGCCCGGGTAGGGTTTTTGGATTTGTCTCTGCCAAAGGGGGGGATGGCAGCTCTTGCATAGCGGCCAACTTAGCTTTTGCGCTCTCTCAAGAGCCCCACACCCGTGTGCTGGCGGTCGATCTCTCTTTGCCTTTTGGCGATCTCGACATGTACCTCACCGGAGATAACCACCCTCAGGATTTGGTCGACATCTCCAGTCAATCCAACCGGCTTGACCTGTCGCTACTCGAAAGCATGGTGCAGCATCTCAGCCCCACGCTCAACCTCATCCCTTCGCCCATCACGTTTGAAAAAATCGTCCATATCGAACCCGAGCGGGTGAGCGAACTCATTCACATTGCTGCTAACTTTTACGACTACATTCTGGTTGACTTTGGCTCATTTCTCGACCAGGTCGGCATTTTGGTGCTCGATCACCTTGACGAACTCTGCATCGTCTGCACTCCATCGCTGCCATCGCTGCGTCGGGCGAGTCAACTGCTCAAACTCTGGAAAGAAATTGAAAAACCAATGTTGCGCATTGAAATTATCCTCAACCGCGATGATACAAGTGTCACCCTCTCCAGTACCGAAATCGAAAAAGTCATCGGCAGACCAATTAACCATCGTTTCCCCTCCGACGCCGAAGCCATGCAAGAATCTCTCTTGATTGGTAAGCCCCTATTGCAAGAGGCACCAAAATCTAAACTTTCCAAAACCATCATCGACTGGGCTGTGCACCTCACAGGCAGCAGTCATCATAAACGCTCGTTATGGCAACGCTTAAAGATCAAATAGCTCACTGGAACCTCTCCCCCAAACGGGTTGCAGCTCCACCTGCATCGGCGCCTGAAACCACTGAGGCGCAGGCACAACCTTCCGTCGTTGAGGCTCTAACACCAGCACCGGCGAAGAAAACCAACGCATCACCGGGGGGTGACTATTACGCGACCAAAATGAAGTTGCACCAAAAGCTGCTCACCCGCATCGACCTCAACTCCATCGAAAACCTGACACCCGAGCAGCTGCGCAACGAGCTTGGTGGCTTGCTTGTCGCGCTCATCGAAGAAGATGATATCCGCTTCAATAATCAAGAGCGCGCCAGATTGGTGGCTGACCTCAAAAATGAAATCATGGGTCTGGGACCTTTAGAGCCCTTGCTCGCCGACCCCACCATTTCTGAAATCATGGTCAACGGCTACCAAAAAGTTTATGTCGAAAAAAAAGGATGCATTCAGCTCACCGACATCCGCTTCAACGACGACGCACACCTCATGAAAATCATCGACAAAATTGTCTCTCGTGTGGGGCGGCGCATCGATGAATCCAGCCCCATGGCCGATGCCCGCCTGCCCGATGGGTCGCGTGTCAACGCCATCATACCGCCATTGGCTCTCGACGGCCCTGTCCTCACTATTCGGCGCTTTGCGGTTGTGCCCCTGCAAATGCGCGACCTCGTTCAAAAAAACACACTCACACCAGCCATGGCCGAACTGTTGTCAGCTCTGGTTAAAGTCAAGTGCAACATTATCATTTCAGGGGGAACTGGTTCGGGCAAAACCACACTGCTCAACATTCTCTCGAGCTTTATTCCCCATAACGAACGCATCGTCACCATCGAAGATACTGCTGAACTGCAGCTTCAGCAAGATCATGTTATTCGCTTGGAAACGCGCACGCCAAACATTGAAGGTAAAGGCGAAATCACCATGCGCGCACTTGTGAAAAACTGCTTGCGCATGCGGCCAGACCGCATCGTGCTGGGCGAGGTTCGCAGCTCCGAGGTGATCGACATGCTGCAAGCCATGAACACCGGCCACGATGGTTCACTCACCACCATTCACGCCAACAGCCCGCGGCATGCCCTGGCCCGGCTCGAAAACCTGGTGGGCATGGGTGGCCTCAATATACCCGGCAAAGCCCTGCGCGAGCTTATTTCTTCGTCGATTCACTTTATCGTTCAAGAAACACGACTAAGTGACGGTAGTCGCAAGATCGTCAGCATCGAAGAAATCGTCGGCATGGAAGGCGAGATCATTACCACCCAGGAAATCTTTAGCTACAAGCGCATCGGCACTAACCCGGATGGATCTTTGCAAGGAGTGTTCAAAGCCACGGGCGTTCGTCCCAAAATGTATGAAAAAATTCTTACTTACGGCATCGGCCTCAGTGATGGCATGTTTGACCCCGGCGCCAACGACTAACCTCTATGCCCATTATGACCACGTTTTTGATTTTCTTCTTTGCATTTGTGTTACTGATGCTTATCATCCTGCTGCTCTATGCGGTGTGGGTACGCTTTTTCGAACCCCGCAGCCAAGCTAAAAAACAGCGGTTGCAGGCCATCCACAACGCCGTTCACCGGGGTGGTCAAAGCCCCGACAGCGCGCAAACCACCCTGCAGAAGAGTGCACTCGACACCTGGCTGCGCTCACGCTCCAGAACATTTGAGCAACTTGAAAACCTGCTCAAACGCGCCCACAGTCCGCTCACAGCCGAGCGCTTAATGGGCCTCATGCTCGCCTTGTTTATGGTGGTTGTGGTGTTGGGTCTTCTGCGCCAAATGAACCCCTTGATCCTGCTCGTGCTGGCCGTTGCCATTGCCAGTACGCCGGTTCTCTGGTTATCTCGACAATCCAACCAACGCCGCCAGGCTTTCGGAGACAAACTCCCGGAAACGCTCGACTACATTTCGCGCGCAATGCGCGCTGGCCACAGCCTTACCGCCGCCATCGGCATGGTTGGCAAGGAGTTCCCCGATCCCATAGGTCACGAATTCAAAACTGTCTTCGATGAAATCTCCTTCGGCATCCCATTCAAAGACACCATCGGCCATCTTGCCGATCGCGTTCAAAGCTACGACCTTAACTTCTTTGTCATCTCGCTCAAGATCCAGCACGAAACTGGCGGCAACCTCACCGAACTACTTGATGGGTTGGCCAGAACCTTGCGCGAACGCGTCAAACTGCGCGGTAAAATTCGTACGCTCGCAGCCGAAGGACGCGCATCAGCATGGGTACTGGGCAGTATGCCATTTCTGCTCGCCGGTCTCCTCACGCTCGTAAACCCCGGCTACATGTCGCTGCTCTGGACCACTTCCCAAGGCCAGACCGTCATCCTCATCGGTGGTGGGCTTATGGCTTTTGGCTTCTTTGTGCTCAACAACATCGTCAATATCAAGGTTTAAACATAGTCACCCGACACCATGCAAACCATTCTGCAAATCCTGACTATCGTGCTCTCGGGGGCCGCTGTCACATCGGGTGTGCTCGCGTTGTACAATTGGGTGGTCAACAACGCCCTCAAAAAACGCCTCTCTAACATCGCTCGCCAAGGCAGAGCCCCAGCCGACAGCTCATCGTCAAAGACGGCCAACACCCACAAAGTAGCCACAGTCATCAACATCCTCCTGACTTGTGCCAAAATTTGAAAAAGCGCTGACCAAGAAAATTAAGTTCTTGATTTTATTGCAGTTAATATTTTCGGGTTCCTGAGTATTGGCACTAATGCTATCTTCTCCCTATGCGTGGGGACTTGAAAATCAGAAAGGTGCAGACTGCATCCGGAGCAACTGCCGTACAGGTAGTTCAGAATAAAGGAACGGGGCGTCCTTTTCTCAAACATATTGGCAGCGCCCACGACGAGCACGAGCTTGAATTGTTGCTGGATGAGGCCAAACAATATGTCGAAGCCCATTGCCGCCAGCCACATCTGTTTACTGATACTGGTACTGATACGCTGTCTTCATCATCACTGTTCAAGGCGGTTCTTGACAAATCAAGAGCTGTTGGCATCACCCATCAGTTTGCCCGCAATGCGATGCTCGCCTGCGCCCGAAAATGCGGCATGGGATCTTTGCCGGAACTGTATCTTGATCTGGCACTCATGCGCATTATCGAGCCGACATCGAAGTTGCGCTCGATGAAACTTCTTGAGTTGCATTTCAAGGTCACCTATGCGAAGCGAACCCTCTATCGCCTATTTCCGAAGCTCTTGGAGCATCAGGAGGGGATAGAAGCCGCAGCCATCAAGACCGCTCAAGGAGAGTTGCAGGAGCAGTTCAGCCTGGTATTGTACGATGTCACCACCCTGTACTTCGAATCCTTCAAGGAGTACGATTTTCAGAAGCCGGGCTTCTCCAAGGACAACAAGCCAATGCAGCCACAGATCGTCATTGGCCTCATCACCACTCGTTCAGGTTTTCCGGTCATGCATGAGGTGTTCGAGGGCAACACCTTCGAGGGAAAAACGATGCTCAAGGTCATTCAACGGTTTCAGGAGCGTGTTGGCGAAACCAAGCCGGTTATTGTGGCCGATGCCGGTATGCTCTCAAAAGACAACATACTGAAACTGGAGAATGAAGGATACCGCTACATCGTAGGGGCTCGGTTGGCGAGTACTGCTGCGAGCTTCATCGATCAGATTCACAAAACACTACCGCGTACCGATAAGGCTCTACGGCGCTTCAGCTACAAGTCTGCAGTAAAGAATGCCACCATGATCTGTGAGTTCTCGGAGTCCCGGTACAAGAAGGACAAGCGAGAGTTCGATAAACAGGTCAAACGGGCGCTTGCCCTGTTGGATAAAAACGAGTCCGGTCGGCGGGCAAAGTTTGTCAAGAAAACCAAGGACACCGACAGGCCATTTATCTTCGATACCGATCTTCAGGCAAAGGCAGAGAAGCTTCTTGGCATCAAAGGTTATGTCACCAACATCCCTGAGAAGGAGCTGTCGAGTAGTGCAGTTATTGACTACTATCATGATCTCTGGAACGTAGAGCAGGCGTTCCGCATGAGCAAATCCGACCTGCAGGCCAGACCGATCTTTCATCGCACGGAGGATGCCATCAGGGCTCATATGCTCGTCTGCTTTATGGCCTTGATGATGGGCAAATACCTCGAAATAAAAATGCACCGGTCATTACGAAAAGTCCAGGAGGAAATCTGGCGGGTCCATGAAATCCATCTTTGTTATGAACGAACCGGTGAGGTTTATGTCAAACAGATGGGTACAAGCGAATTTACAAACGAGGTTCAGCGACTTCTTGAGTTCTGAGTTTCGGCACTAACTGGCACAACTCAGGAAAACTGTCTTCGATGAAATCTCCTTCGGCATCCCATTCAAAGACACCATCGGCCATCTTGCCGATCGCGTTCAAAGCTACGACCTTAACTTCTTTGTCATCTCGCTCAAGATCCAGCACGAAACTGGCGGCAACCTCACCGAACTACTTGATGGGTTGGCCAGAACCTTGCGCGAACGCGTCAAACTGCGCGGTAAAATTCGTACGCTCGCAGCCGAAGGACGCGCATCAGCATGGGTACTGGGCAGTATGCCATTTCTGCTCGCCGGTCTCCTCACGCTCGTAAACCCCGGCTACATGTCGCTGCTCTGGACCACTTCCCAAGGCCAGACCGTCATCCTCATCGGTGGTGGGCTTATGGCTTTTGGCTTCTTTGTGCTCAACAACATCGTCAATATCAAGGTTTAAACATAGTCACCCGACACCATGCAAACCATTCTGCAAATCCTGACTATCGTGCTCTCGGGGGCCGCTGTCACATCGGGTGTGCTCGCGTTGTACAATTGGGTGGTCAACAACGCCCTCAAAAAACGCCTCTCTAACATCGCTCGCCAAGGCAGAGCCCCAGCCGACAGCTCATCGTCAAAGACGGCCAACACCCACAAAGTAGCCACAGTCATCAACATCCTCTCTAAACTCTCGCTCCCGGAAGAAGGGTGGCAAAGCTCCAAGGTTTCGATCAAGTTTTTTCAAGCCGGCATTCGCCAAAAAAACGCACCTCAGTACTACTTCGCCGTTAAAACCCTGCTCTCAATGGTGCTACCAGTGGTGCTCGCTTTGTTTTTGCATTTCACCCAGCCCGACATCACCTTCATTCGAGTCATGCTCATGGTGCTGCTCACAGCCGCAGCAGGCTACTACCTGCCCGAAATATTGCTGGGCTTCATCACAAAAAAACGTATCGAACGCATGCGAAACAGCCTGCCCGACATGATCGACCTCATGGTCATCTGCACCGAGTCGGGCATGGGCATCGATGCCGCCATTGCCCGTATATCGCACGAAATGGCCCGCAACAACCCTGACCTGGCCCAGGAGTTTTACCTCTCGGCCCTCGAAATGCGCGCCGGCGCCAACCGCTTCGAAGCCTTGCGCAACCTTGCACTGCGCTCACGCCTCGAAGACCTGGAAGACCTTGTCTCAGTGCTCATACAGGCCGACAAATTTGGCACCAGCCTGGCCGAAGCGTTGCGCGTGCAGTCCGACATGATGCGCTCACGCCGTGCCCAACGCGCCGAAGAGCTTGCCGCCAAAATTCCCGTCAAAATGACGGTGCCGCTCATCTTGTTTATTTTCCCGGCGCTCATGATGGTCCTGCTGGGGCCGGCAATCATTCAGCTGATGGAAGTCTTCTCCAAACCCTCGCCATGAGCCTCAACTACATGTTGCTTTGGGCACACTGGCCATGGTGGTTGGCCGGTGCGTGGGTTGGCCTGTGGCTGGTGTCCCCGGCCCGCATCATTCCGCGCGAGGTGTTAAAGCATTACACCAAAGCCCCCGGTAACTTATGGCAGGGCCCCGGTGGCGGCCTGGAGCAGCCCATTCCGCTGGCCCGACGCTTTTGGGTGCCGGTGGTCAACGCCAGCTTGTGGGCCTATGCGGCTGACACCGCCACCCACCCTGCATTCTGGGCCGTGCTCTCAGGGGCCAGTCTGGCCAGCACTCTGCTATTGCTCGCCCTCATTGACTGGGACACCACCCTGTTGCCAGACTGGGTTGTCTTGCCGCTGGGGGTGGCGGGCCTTGCCAGCAGCTATGCCGGGTTTAACCCGCACAGCCTGCTCGTTAGTGCAGCATCTGCCGCTGTGGTGCTGGGACTGTTTGGTGGGCTTGCCTGGGTGTTCCAGCGCATCAAAGGCGAAAGTGGTATCGGTGGTGGTGACCTCAAACTTCTGGCTGCTCTCGCCACTTGGTGGGGCGTTGTCGGTGTGCTCTACGTGGTGTTGTGGGCCAGTGTGCTTACCGTGGTCTGGTATTTGGTGTGGCGCCGTTTCAAAGGCCTTAGCCCCCAGGCTGAATGGCCATTTGGTCCCGCCATTGTGGTGGCTGCACTGTTATGGGGCTTGTAGGGTGTCTTGGTTGTTTTTAAAAATACATACGGGATGAGTGTTTGATACAAATTTGTGCTTTCTGGCGGGATGTTATAATCCGATCTCTGGTTGGGGGTTATTATGCCTTTTCAGCAGTGGTTTGTCTGCAATATGGCATAAAACACCTGAAAGGTTTTGATCCTCAATTGCCGCAAATTTACTCTGTAAGTAACGCGCTCTCTGGTATTTCAATGGGTCTCTTTTCGCTGACCATTGCAGGGCTTTACGTGGTGCGTTTGCCTGCAGTCAGTAAATTTGCGGGCACTTTCCCTGCAATCGCTTCAATTTTAGGAGCTTATATGATGTGGCCTTTAATAGTAATAGGGCCATGCAAAGATTTGCCTTTATGGGCGAGCATTTTATCTTGTTTTCTTCTTATTGTGAGCAACATGCTTGCAGTGTGGATATTGTTCTGGCTTGGGCGTTCTTTTTCGATTCTGCCAGAAGGACGAAAGCTTGTGACGCATGGTCCTTATGCTTTTGTGCGTCATCCGTTATATTTGATCGAAATGGTTGGAATTTTGGGAACTGTAATCAATTTTCTTTCATGGCAGGCGGTACTTCTATTTATTGCGCAGACGGCGATGCAGTTTACGCGTATGCATTATGAAGAACAAGTCTTGAAGAAATCTTTTCCCGAATATGAAGCCTATGCGGCGCAAACGCGGCGGGTTATTCCATACCTCTATTAGTACCAATAAAGATATGGTGAAATTATGAAATACATTTTTGGTCCAGTATCGTCCAAACGACTTGGCCAGTCACTCGGTGTTGACTTGCTTCCTCCGAAAAGCTGTACCTGGAACTGCGTTTATTGCCAGCTGGGGAAAACAAAAAAATTTATCACCGAAAGGCAGGAGTTTTTTCCCCGCGAAGAGATTCTGGAAGAGATTCAAGAGGCAATTACAGCCAACTCATCTCTTGACTGGATAACCTTTGTTGGTTCCGGGGAGACCATGCTTTACAAGGGAATAGGATGGCTTATCGGGGAGGTTAAAAAGTTTACCACCACGCCTGTTGCCGTCATTACCAATGGCTCACTTCTTTATCTGCCTGAAGTGCGAAAGGAGCTGCTTTCAGCCGATGCAGTGCTGCCATCGCTTAATGCCGGGTCGGAAGCCCTGCATAGGCAGATAGACCGTCCTGCAGCAGGGTTGACCTTTCGCCAGCATGTTGAAGGTCTTGTGGCTTTTCGCAGGGAATATAAAGGGCGGCTCTGGATTGAGGTGATGCTGCTTGGTGGTATCAACGACTCCGATGAAGCGCTACATGAGCTTGCCGCTGTTCTTAAAGAGATCGACCCTGATATGGTGCACCTTGTGCTGCCCACCCGGCCAGCTCCTGAACAGGAGGTTCACCTCCCTTCCGAAGAGCGCATTGAGCAGGCGATTGCTATCCTTTCAGAGGTAACAACAGTTGTCCATCCGGTAAAAGGTACCATGGATCTTCGCAGTGCCCCTGATATGCTTCAGGCGGTCACAGCTATCGTTTCACGTCATCCTGTGCAGCAGCGCGAACTGGAAAAAGCTATTGTCGACTGTTTTCCCGGAGAGAGCGATAAAGTATCCTCCGTTATGCAGGATATGCTTGCAACCGGGATGTTCAAACTTGTCGACCATGACGGAGATCCCTACTGGGTTTTCAACACTGAACCCGACTGAACTGCAACAAGCAAAGCACTCCTTGTTGTGAGAGCTTTGCCTGTTGTGTAATAGTGGGTCTTATGAAACAGTTATTTCCTTGCCCATTTTTGGTTTAGGCTCTATTTTAGGGAGTTTGATTTTAAGCACACCATTGTCATAGGCCGCCTCTATGTTTCCGCTATCGACATTTTCACCGACGGTAAAACTTCTGCTAAGGCTTCCCCATGAACGCTCAACACGGTGATAGCCTTTTTTCTTCTCCTCCTCCTTTTGGGTTCTTTCAGCGCTGATAGAGAGCACATCATCCTCTATCGACACCTTGATATCTTCTTTTTTTACTCCCGGCATATCAGCCTCAATAAAAATAGCTGTGTCATCCTCGCTGATATCCACCTTGAAGGATGGTGTCACTATTGAAGAAAAAAAAGGTGATACTTTGTCGTTAAAGACATCCTCAAACATCTTCAAAGGGTCTCTTCCGTAAAGTGTCAGTGCCATGGCTACATCTCCTTTTTTAGAGGTTTAACAATTGATTCAGATTGCCTTGTACAGAAATAATTAATAACCTTGTTCTATTCGAAAAAATTCCCGTAAAATATCTTCTGCGAGTGCTGGCAACTTTGGGGGCAATCGTGGTGTTTTCAAAAGCAGAAAAGCAGCGCAGAGGTTCCATTACTTTACAATCTGTTAACAGGAGAGGCTATCTATGAAAAAAAATATGTGGTTGGTTGCCGGAATCGCAGGAATGCTGCTTGGTATGTCCGGTGCCGATGCCAAGGCTGAGTTCAGTATACGACTTGGCGACATTCGTATCGATGCAGGAGATAGGCCAGCTTTTGTTATTGAATCACGGCCCAGCTTTGTCTATCTCGAAGACCAGGGCTTTTCAGTTTCTATGAACAGTCCTTATGATATCGTTTTCTACGATGATTTATATTACCTCTATAATGAGGGTATCTGGTATAGTTCTTCAGACTATAGCGGGCCGTGGCTTGTTATACAGGAGTATGATCTTCCTTATAACATAAGAAGACATCGTTGGGAAGATATCAGAAGATATCGTGATTTTGAGTACCGCAGGCATGACCACAGCTACTGGGAAGAGAGAGATCGGCATGATAGAGAGCGGTATGAGAGAGAAAGGCTTGACAGGGGAAGAGAGAGAGCCCGGCAGAACGATAATGGCCCAAGGGGCAACCAGGATCAACGTCGTGATGACAACCGTGGGAATAATCGTGGCAACGACAACAGGAAAGCGCCTGATCAACCAAAGAATAGTACCCTTTTCAGGGCTCCCGATCAGCCCAACAGGGATGCCAATATGAGGAAAGGCCCCGATCAGCCCAACAGGGACGCCAATATGAGGAAAGGCCCCGATCAGCCCAAGAGTTCCAGTCTGTTTAAGGCTCCTGAACAGCCAAAAAAGGATGCCAATATCAAGAAAGCTTCGGATCAACCCAGGAAGGATTCCAAAAAAGATGATAAAGAGAACAATCCCAATCACTAATGATAACGGGAAGGGTGTGAGGAATTGTTGTTCATGATTTTTTACTGAAATAAACGGGGAAAGCGATTGATCAAAAGTTTACCCGTTTATTTCAGTTATGCTGTTTCACAATCGGCCCAGTTATTGGGTGTTTCATACCATCGGAGCTGTTTGAGTGTGACGCCTTCAGGCAGATGATGCCGAATCTGGTTGAAAGCCCATCGGGCAAGGCATTCAGCGGTAGGTGGCTCATCGGTAATCAGCACCCGTGAGTTGCGCTTTGTAATAAAGTCGAGATCTTCATAGTCATCTCTCCATACGGCAAAGCCGTGGTCAAGCTTGTCGTGGATATGCTGCAGCATGATCTCTTTTAAAAATTTGAAATCCATCACCATTCCTTCCTCTCCATCTCCTTTGCGCTTGATCAGATCTCCTTCGACCGTAGCAACAACCACACCACGGTGGCCATGCAACTGATTGCAGAACGAAAAACTGTTGGGTAGTGTATGGCCGTAATCGAGCTCTATTTTTCGCGAAATGCGCATGGTTGTCACTGGATTCTCTTTATCGGGTTCTTTGTAGAATGCACAAGTGTACGCAAAAAATTACTTTTTCACCAATGTATGGTTGAGTGATGGTTGCACTGGTAATAAAAACTGGCGGAGGAAAGCAAGATAGCTATCTCTACACAATATTGTATATTGTGAGTATTGATTCATCTTTCCCAACACATTGGGAATGTTCAGTGATGAGTAAACCTTCTGATATCAGGGAGAAAAACAATGATACTTCAATTTTACGGTGCAACGGAAAGGGTGACGGGTTCCTGTCATATTCTCAGGGTAAATGGCTGTACACTTTTGCTCGATTGCGGCCTGATACAGGGTTCAGCGGAAGATGAAGCGCTTAATCGTAAGCCTTTTCCTTTTGATCCCTCATCTATACATGCGGTTGTGCTGACTCATGGGCATATCGACCACTCTGGGCGCCTGCCCCTTCTTGTAAAGCAAGGATTCACCGGGCCGGTCTATACGCATCAGGCTACTGTCGATCTCTGCCGGGTACTGCTGCTTGATTCAGCCTCTCTTGCCGAGCGTGATGCCGAGTATCGCCGGAAACACCCTGTTACGAAAGCTGATCACCATGCCGAACCGCTCTACACCCGTGATGATGCATTGCAGGCTCTTACTACCATGATTGGCTTCCCTTACGGTGAAAAGCAGGAAATTCTTCCGGGTATAACCATACGCTTCAGGGATGCCGGGCATATTCTTGGTTCAGCCCTGGTTGAAGTGTGGTTGAAAGAGGGAGAGGATGCAAAGAAACTGGTTTTCAGCGGTGATGTCGGGCAGTATGGAACTCCGATTCTGAAAGATCCCGAAACCATTGAGGAGGCGGATGCTGTAATTCTCGAAAGTACCTACGGAGACCGTCTGCATCGGGAACTTCCTCTTACCATAGCAGAAATAGGAGAGATTATTAAAGCGGCGAGTCAAAGAAACGGCAACATTCTTATTCCTGCTTTTGCGATTGGCCGAAGTCAGGAGCTTCTCTGTATTTTCGGGCACTATTACGAAGAGTGGGGGCTTGACGAGTGGCAGATATTTCTTGACAGTCCCATGGCTATCGAAGCAAGTGCTATCTATCTGGACTATCCTGAACTCTATAACAGAGAGGCTGTTGCTTTTCGAAATGACAAAAGCATTATGCCTCATCTGAAAAACCTTCATTTTACTCCAAGGCCGGAACAGTCAAAGGCTATCAACGCAATAAAAAGTGGAGCGATCATTATTGCTGGAAGTGGAATGTGCAATGGAGGCAGGATTCTGCACCATCTGAAACACAATATTGAACGTCCTGAATGTTCCTTGATTATGACAGGATTTCAGGCAGAAGGAACCCTTGGGCGGTCTCTTGTAAACCGACAGAAAGAGGTGGAAATTCACGGTAGAAATTATCAGGTCAAGGCCGCTCTCCATACCATCGGAGGGTTATCAGCGCATGGAGATCAGAATGATTTGCTTCGCTGGATAAGCGGGTTTCTCAATAATCCGGACATATTTGTTGTTCATGGTGATGTTCCGGTTAAAAAAATATTCCGGGATGCGATAGAGGAGCACCTGGGTTTGAAGGTAACAATTCCTGAGTCCGGTGATGTTATCTCATTGAATTCATGATCTCCGTTTACAGCCCGGACATTTTCGGCTCATTGTTACCCTTTTGTTAAACTGCTTTGCCGTGAGTTGCATGGGTTGGATTAATTTCTATTTTAACAGTGTTTTATATGTGATGGTTATCGGTGCCATAAGGGCTGCAGTTATGATGATGACGATCGTTTTTTTATGTTACTAACAAGGATACAATGTCAGTTACTTCATTCAGGGAGCTTGTCCCTATTCTTCAGACCTCTATAGGCCCGATGATTCTCATCTCCGGCCTCGGTCTTCTTCTTCTAACCATGACCAACAGGCTTGGCCGTGTTATCGACCGTTCACGATCTTTGCTTGATAATCTGGAGTCCAATCCTGAGGCCTATGTACTGCGGATAAACAGTGAGGTGGCCATTCTGTGGAAACGGGCACGCTATATCCGTGTTGCCATTCTGCTTGCCTGCATGACCTGTCTTGGTGCCTCCTTGCTGATTATCATGCTTTTTCTCAGTGCACTTGTCAATATAGATCTGCCAATGCTCTTGTCAGCTATCTTTATCCTCAGCATGCTCTGCCTGAGCTCCTCGCTGCTCTTTTTCTTTCTTGATGTCAATATGAACCTTCACGCATTCCGTATAGAGATGGAGAGTCACGACAAGAAAAGGCTTATTCTTGAGACAAAGGGATACTGAACCAGCAAATTATCCTCTTGGGTGAAAGGTTTTATGTACCTCCTTGATAAAAGAGCGGTCGATATGCGTGTAGATCTGGGTGGTAACAATTGAACTGTGGCCAAGCATTTCCTGAACTGCACGCAGATCGGCCCCACCTTCAAGAAGATGGGTGGCGAATGTATGGCGGAAGGTATGCGGACTGATATTTTTTTCGATTCCTGCAGTTATGGCATATTTTTTTACCATCGAAAAAAGAGCCATCCGTGAAAGTTTTTTCCCATGTGCATTGAGAAAGAGATAGTCGTCGGAGTTGTGTTTCACCAGCCCAATACGAAGTTCCTTCTGGTATCGGTTGATCCATTCAATGGCTGAATTGCCTACGGGAACAAGGCGCTCTTTTGAACCCTTGCCAAAGATCCTTATAAAGCCGGCTTCAAGATAAAGATTTTGTTGATGAAGGTTGACGAGCTCACTTACCCTGACACCTGACGCATAAAGAAGTTCAAGCATTGCCTTGTCACGCAAGAAATAGTTGCTCTGCGGGGTTTGAACAAGGGGAGCTTCAAGCAGTTTCATGGTTTCATTCACGGTCAGAACGGTCGGAAGATATTGTCCCAGTTTTGGCAGATGAAGGTTTTCTGCTGGATTTCCGTCGAGGGTGTGTTCGGTGACAAGAAATTTATGAAAGGAGCGGATTGCGGAAATATTCCTTGCCATTGAGCTTGCTTCGAGACCTATGGCGAAGAGTTCGTTGATAAATTCATTGATATGATGGGCTGTAATGGCCTCCATTGGCATTGAACACTCTTGCATGAAGAGCAGGTAACGCTTCAGGTCGTTTTGGTAGGACTCTCTGGTATTTGCTGCAAAGTTGCGCTCAATGAGCATATAGTTAAGGAAGTTTTCAAGAACACTCCGATACTGAAGTTGCAGGCTATTCATTCTGCTGTCCTCTGCACTTTGCGCATCCGCTGACAGAATCCGCCATCAAATCCCGCATGTTCCCCTGGAAGAGTGAGAAGATAACCCGCGTCACCACTATTTATTCGGAACTGTTCAGGCACCCTGTCGCCCACAGGATCAACTATAAATTCAGGATGCCGTTGAAGAAATGAACGAACCTGCATCATATTTTCTTCAGCTTCAATGGAGCAGGTGGCATAGACAAGAATTCCACCATCAACAAGCAGCTCTGCTGCATGATCGAGCAGTTCCACCTGTAATAGCTGGAGCTCCTGGACTATTTCGGGGCTCAGTTTCCATCGCAGTTCAGCGCGGCGGCCAAGGACTCCGCTACCTGTACAGGGAGCATCAAGCAGGATGGCATCGGGATTGTGTTCTGGTTTGAACGTTCGGGCATCTGCGGCCTGGGTTCTTATGATGGAAATGCCAAGAGCCTCAGCATGTGACTCTGTTTTAAGAAGTTTTTGTTCATAGAGATCAACGGCGCTGATATTGCCGCTATTGTTCATCAGCTCAGCAAGGAAGGTGGCTTTTCCTCCTGGTGCAGTGCAAAGATCAATCACCCTGCTGCCGGGAGCGGGATTCAAAAGAAGGCAGGCAAGGCCCTGTGTCGGGTTCTGGACGGTAAGCCATCCGTTGTGCACTGCTGGCTCGAAACTGTTGAAATCCTTTGATAGAAAAAAATTATCAATGCCGCACTCTTCGTGTGGTGCAGCCCTCAATACCGGATCGGAAAAAAGCTGCTCCGCTGAACTCAGCAAGGTGTTGATTCTAAATCCGAACAGTGGAAACTGGTTATTATAAGAGAGGATTGCCTCGGTTTTTTCTATCCCGAACGCAGTGATCCAGCGATCAACAAGCCATTGAGGATGAGAGTACAGTATTGCAAGCCGCTCTTCGGTTTTTATATCCTTTAACCACTCCTCAAGGGTTACACTCTCTGGTGTAATTTTTCTCAGGACGCCGTTGACCAGTTTCGACATCCGCTCACCTTTGTATTTTCGTGCAAGTTTTACGCATTCATTGACTGCCGCCCAGTCAGGTACCTTGTCAAGGAAAAGAATCTGATAGACGCCAAGACGGAGAATGTTTTTCATGACAGGCGCTGCTTTTGCAAGATTGTGGTGATAAAATCGGCCAATAATGAAATCGAGCTGAAGGCGGTAGCGCAGCACTCCGTTGACCAGTCCAGTCGAGAGCGCCCGGTCAATACGATTGAGTGTTGTGTGCTGCAGCATTCGGTGAAGGATCTGGTCGGATCGTTGGTTACCGGTTTCAAGTGCCTGCAGAACATTCAAAGCCAGTTCTCTTGCTGTGATCATGGGGTAAATAATTAAAAACCATTTTTATGTACATTGGGCCCTTCGGGTTGTTTGTAAAATAGTAATCCCTGTTGTAGATTAACTAACAAATGTTCTTTTCAAGATTTCAAGCTATCATCCAGAAAGGTGGAGGGACTGGCCCAGAGAAGCCTTGGCAACCGTCATTGCACGATGAGCGGTGCCAATTCCATCCCGGATCAATAACCGGGAATGATGATGGTATGCATGCCTATTCGCAGCTTCATACCTCTCTTCAGACATTTTTCGTTTAAACCTTTTTCTACAAAGGGGTTATTTTCCATGTTCGGGAAGTGATAGCTCTCTTTTTCAACCATTGTGCACAATGAGCGGAGACCGATGAGAGCATATACAGAGATTATTTCCCCAAAAACACACTATTTCGATTTTATCGAGCCGTTTACTCCAGAACTTGGTGGTTTTCTTCCCTCAGTACGAGTGGCTTACAGAACCTGGGGAACCCTGAATCCGCAGAAAGATAATGTAGTGCTTATCTGTCATGCCTTGACAGGTGCTGCTGATGCAGATACCTGGTGGGAAGGAATGTTTTCCAGGGGGGGGGCTTTCGATGAGAGCACAGATTTCATAATCTGCAGCAATGTGCTTGGCAGTTGTTACGGAACAACGGGCCCTATCTCTCTCAATCCTCTTACAGGTACTCACTACGGGACCGATTTTCCATTGATAACCATCAGGGATATGGTTCATGTGCAGCGCCGTTTGCTGGCCGCTCTCGGTATTGATCGTGTCAAACTCGCGGTAGGAGCATCTCTTGGGGGTATGCAGGTGCTTGAGTGGGGCTTTCTCTATCCTGATGTTGTTCAGGCTCTTATGCCGATGGGTGCATCCGGACGTCACTCAGCATGGTGTATAGCTCAGAGCGAAGCTCAACGGCAGGCGATTTATGCTGACCGCGACTGGAATGATGGACATTATGATTTAACTACTCCTCCGGCAAGAGGGCTTGCTGCAGCGAGAATGATGGCCATGTGCAGTTACCGGAGCTTTGAAAATTTTCAGTCACGCTTTGGTCGTGAGTTTCAGCATGGAACAACCTTTAAAGCTGAAAGCTATCTTCGCCATCAGGGACGGAAACTGGTTGAGCGTTTTGATGCCAACAGCTATATCACCCTTACAAAAGCTATGGACATGCACGATCTCGGGCGGGGCAGGGGAGTTTACGAAGAGGTACTTTGCTCTCTGCAGATACCCGTTGAGATTCTCTCTATTATTTCCGATACCCTTTATCCTAAGGAGGAGCAGGAGGAGCTTGCCCGGCTTATGCCAAAGTCAAGAATTCTTTATCTTGACGAACCATACGGCCATGATGCCTTTCTTATTGATGTTGAAAAGGTCAGCCGTATGGTAAGGGATTTTCTTGATGGAAGGGCTTTGGAAGCTCAATCTGCCGCCTGAGTTATCTCGTCAAACCGGGTATAGTGTTGCAGGACATCTGGTACCCTGACGTTGCCTTCAGGAGTCTGGTAGTGTTCAAGCAGTGAGACCATAAGTCGTGAGGTAGCCAGTCCTGAGCCATTCAGGGTGTGCACAAACTCCGGTTTTGACTTGCCGTCCGGCTTGAAACGTATATTGGCTCGCCTTGCCTGGTAATCCTCAAAATTTGAGCAGCTTGAAGCTTCAAGGTATTTCTGTTCCGCCGGTGACCAGACCTCGATATCGTAACATTTTGTTGCGTTTGCACTGATATCACCACTGCAGAGCAGAAGAACCCGGTAAGGAATTTTCAGTGCTGTGAGAATGGCCTCTGCGTTTTCGCGTATCTGTTCAAGCGCTTCGTATGACTTCTCAGGCCGGGTAAACTTTACCATTTCAACCTTGTTGAACTGGTGCACCCTGAGAAACCCCCGGGTATCCTTGCCGTAGCTGCCAGCTTCGCGACGGAAACAAGCTGAATAAGCAGCATAGGATAGAGGCAGCGTCTTGTTATCAAGCATTTCGCCCCGGTGCAGGTTGGTGATCGGTACCTCTGCGGTTGGAATGGCGTAAAGATCATCCTCCTCCATATGGTAGACCTGATCGGCAAATTTCGGCCACTGCCCGGTACCCCTTAGCGATTCCTGGTTGACAAAAAATGGCGGGAAGACTTCGCTGTAGCCATGATTTTCTGTATGGCAGTCGAGCATGAAATTGATCAGCGCGCGCTCCAGACGGGCCCCTTTACCCATATAGACCGGAAATCCTGCGCCACAGACCTTTGCGCCCCTTTCAAAATCAAGAATACGCAGCGACTTGCCCAGCTCAAGGTGATTTTTTACAGGAAAGTCGAGATGATGGATGAACGATACCGGCTCCTTGAAGATCTGGTTATCCTCAGCGGAACGTCCGGTTGGTACTGATGGATGCAGCTTGTTGGGGAGTGCAAGAAGAATATTTTCTATATCCTCTTCAACACGACCGAGCAGGCTGTCCATCCTTGCAATATCCTCAGAAACAGATTTCATCTGGAGGATAAGCTCTTCACCAGAACCAGTACCACTTTTCTTTATTTCCGCAATCTCTTTTGAGACCTTGTTACGCAAGGCTTTCTGGTCATCAGAGCGCTGTACAAGTTCCTTGCGATGTTTATCAAGCGAAAGCAGTTCATTTATTTTTGGTTCTTCGGAGGCAAGCTGGCGCTTGTGCAGCATGGCAATAAATTCCTCAGGCTGCTGTCGAATAAGATTGATATCAAGCATGATGTGCGATAAATGAGTTATGCTGAAAGCAGTGATTTGACCATCTGCTGAACCTTGGTGCCGTCAGCTTTTCCCTTGAGTGCTTTCATGGATTCGCTCATTACTTTGCCGATATCTTTCATGGATGAAGCTCCTGTTTTTGTAACAATATCCTCCACGACAGCCCTTATTTCATCGTCAGTTACCGGTTCCGGGAGATACTCCTCAATAACACTGAGTTCCGTCCTCTCTGTTTCGGCAAGGTCGGGGCGGTTTCCTGCCGTGAACTGCTCAATGGCATCCCTGCGTTTTTTTGCAAGAGAGACCAGGACTTCTATTTCCTGATCGTCGCTGAGTACCGCTTTGCCAGCAACACGGATTGACACCTCTTTTTCAAGGAGTGAGGCCCGGATCGAGCGGATAGCGTTCAGGCGGTCTTTATCGCCGCTTTTCATTGTATTTTTAAGGTCCTGATCTATTTTTTCTTTCAAACTCATGGTTGTGTCTACTCAAAGGTTTGTTTTTAAAAAGATGTATTTGAAAATACAGGAAAAAATGCGGCTTTCCCACAAGATCGTCTTCTTTGTTCACTCATTGATATCTCCGCAAACAGGCCTGAACACCAGCTCTTCCACCGAGGTTCTTTGTGGTAATAAATATGCATTGACTATACCGCTGGAAATATCTTCAGGCATCATCATCACTGATTTCATTGCTTCCTGAACGTCGCCCCACATCGGTGTATACACAGCTCCCGGCATGACATTGGTAATTCTGACATTACATTCTTTGGCATAGAGCCGCATTGTTTCAACCAGCCCCTTCTGTCCAAATTTTGACATCGAGTAGATCGAGGAGCTTTTAAATGCCATTTCAGCCGCAGTGGAAGTAATAAAAAATATATGACCAGATCTCTTCTTCTCCATGACGGAAAACACTTTCTGGGTCAAGAAGAAAGTGCCTTTGAGGTTTGTTGCCATGGTATAGTCAAAGTCCTCCTCAGTGAGTTCAGCGAGTGGCTTGAAGCGGCCAACCCCCGCATTGTTGACCAGGCAGTCAATGGTACTATGGCGCTCAAGTGTTGTCTTGACAAGCCGCTCAATCTGGGCGATATCGGCAATGTCTGTCTGCATGATCTCTGCTTCAGCACCGTATGAGCGACACTCGATTGCAACAGATTCAAGGTCTGAAACCGTTCGGGAAACAAGAATCAGGAGAGGATTAAAATCTCTCTGTGTTTTTGCTGCTTTTGCAAAAGCAATTGCTATGGACTTACCGATTCCCTTGCCGGCACCGGTTATGATAATGATCCGCTTCATTGTTCTTAAAAGGTTAAATATTTTGACTGTATAGATAAAAATTCACTGCTCTTTTGAGTGGTAAAAAATGTATTGCACTTGTGTTTTTATTGCTTAGTGTGAAATAATTGAAAAAAAATATATACATTTAGTTTGTATGTACAATCATTCATTACCCGGTTCCATAATACAGTTCAGGTCTTACTAATGGTAAATGGTACAGTTTATCATGGCAACAAGTAAAGTTAAATGGTTTGATGGCAAAAAAGGCTATGGCTTTCTTTTGAATCCAGATGGAGGAGAGGACATTTTTGTTCATTTTTCAGCTATACAGTCAGAGCAAAGTTTCAAGGTACTGAACCAGGACTCTGAAGTTGATTTTGAAGTTGACAAAACCCAGAAAGGACTACAGGCAAAGAATGTTCGAGAAATTCCTTTGAGTGGTTTTTCAGAAGTACCCTCTTTTCGCGCGGACTCTTTTGGTTAGAGATCGTGTACTTTGATTCGACGATGTTTTCATTTACCCCCTACAGAAAAGAGCGTTCCCGAAAGCTGAACCACTCTGTTTTCGCTACAATGATATGATCAAGCAGTTCGATCTGTATGATGGCGCTTGCCTGTTTAAGCAGATCGGTGACTTGTCTGTCGGCATTACTTGGTTCAACGTCTCCTGAAGGATGGTTATGCACAAGAATGATGGCATGAGCACTCTCTCTTATGGCTGACTTGAACACCTCCCTTGGGTGAATAAGCGCAGCATTGAGTGTTCCTATGGAAACAAGCTCGTTTTTTATGATCTGGTTTTTTGTATTCAGGTGCAGTACAAAGAGATGTTCCTTTGTTTCATCAGGGATGCGGCCTGCCATGTATTCAAAAATATCCCTTGCAGCCTTGATTTTTTTGTTGAGGTTGCGTGAGTAATGCAGTCGCCGGTTCAGTTCGAAAACAGCAATGATCTGCATTGCCTTCACCTTTCCGATTCCCCTGATTGTTTGAAGCTCCTTCGGTGTTATGTCGGCCAGTTTTTCAAGAGTGAACTCAGTGATGAGCTTATTGCAGGTTTCAACAATATTCAGGTTTCTTGAGCCTGTTCGCAGGATCAAGGCCAGTAATTCAGCTGGACTGAGTGATGCTGCACCCGTACGGATAAAACGTTCCTGCGGTCTGTTATCAGGATCGAGATCATGAATTCGCATGGATTCATCGTCTATAGATGGCTTCAAGCCAAAAAACAGGCAAATCGTAATAAAAGCGTATATGTCAAAGTACAGAAAAGAGTGGTAAAGCTGAAAATATTTTACACTATATTTTCAGCTTTTTTTAGCAGCATTGTTGAAATGCTGCTAAAAAAAGTGTTATGCCTGGGGAGTTTTTTCAGTGATGGGTAGTGAGGCTTTCAGGGTGAAGAGATGATAGTTCATACTGTCCTGGAGAGCCTGAAGACTTGCTTCGATAATATTTGTTGATACCCCGACTGTACCCCATGTAAAGCGGCCATTACTTGACTCTATCAATACCCTCACCTTGGCGCTGGTTCCCCGTTTCTCTTCAAGCACACGGACTTTGTAGTCAACCAGCTTGATACTCTTGATTTCAGGATAAAAGTGAATCAGTGCCTTGCGCAGAGCCTTGTCAAGCGCATTGACCGGTCCGTCACCATCGGCTGCAATATGCTCGATCTCTTCGCCAACCCTCACTTTGAGTACAGCCTGATCAACATTTTTTGCATTTTTTGCTGATTCAATATGAACCTTGGTCTCCAGAACCTCGAAGAAGGGTTTGAAGTTACCAAGTTCACTGTGCAGAATCAGCTCAAACGATGCCTCAGCTCCGTCAAACTGATAGCCTTCGTGTTCGAGCTCCTTAATATGGTGGACAATCTTTTTAATAAGATCGCTTTTTTCGGGGAGAGCGATGCCGAGTTCATGTGCCTTGTAGCGAATGTTGCTTTGACCGGCAAGCTCTGAAACAAGCACCCGTTGACGGTTTCCGACAACTTTCGGGTCTATATGTTCGTAGAGCGAACTCTCTTTCATGACCGCGCTGACATGGATGCCACCTTTGTGGGCAAATGCTGATTTTCCTACAAAAGGCGCTCTGGTATTTGACGGCATATTCAGAATCTCATAGACAAACTTCGAAAGGGAGGTCAGCTGATTGAGATGCTCAACATGCGAAAATGAGCGTTGCAGTTTCAGGATGATATTGGGAATAATACTGATGAGGTTGGCGTTGCCGCATCGCTCCCCGATACCGTTGATGGTGCCCTGTACATGGGTGGCACCGACATACACGGCTGCTATGGAGTTTGCTACAGCAAGATCGCTGTCATTGTGACTGTGAATACCTGCAGGTACACCAGCCACCTTCAGTACCTCTGCCATGATCTCTGCTACTTCATGCGGAAGTGAGCCTCCATTGGTATCGCAGAGCACAACTCTTGAAGCACCTGCCTGAACTGCCGCAATCAGCATTTTCAGTGCAAATTCATGGTTGTCCTTGTACCCGTCAAAAAAATGTTCAGCATCAAAAAAAACCTCTCTCCCTTCTGATTTAAGGAAAGCAACAGATCGGTATATCAGTTCAGCATTCTCTTCATCTGAAATGCCAAGACTTTTTACAGAGTGAGCTTTCCATGTCTTTCCGAAAATCGTAATGACCGGAGTTTCAGAGTGCAGCAATCCAAGCAGGTTGGGGTCGCTCTCAACCGTTGCTACTGTCCGGGCGGTTGAGCCAAACGAGCAGAGTTTAGCATGCTTGAGATTAAGAAGTCGTGCCTTGATGAAAAATTCTTCGTCCTTCGGATTACTGCTTGGCCATCCACCTTCAATATAGTCCATGCCAAACTCGTCAAGCTTTTCAGTAATAAGCAGTTTGTCCTGTACTGAAAGGTTGATATGTTCACCCTGTGTGCCATCACGCAGGGTGGTATCATAAAGTTCTATTGGTGTTGTGGTAAGAGTCATAAATCAGTTCTGGGCCATTAAATTTTCCTGCCGGGCATAACCGAAAATGCCCCCTGCCTCCACAATACGTAACACATCGCCAAGCGGATTAAGTTGGTAGGTGACCTTGCTGGTCAGATTTTCTATGGTGTTTGCCTGAACATCGATTTTCAGTTCATCACCCGTCTTGATAAGCTGGTTGAGGTGCTCGGAGGTTTCATAGGGAATAACAAAACCACCATCGACCGAGTTGCGGTAAAAAATTCTCGCGTAAGACTCAGCAATAATGGCCTTGATGCCGGCAACCTTCAGGGCGAACGGTGCATGCTCCCTTGAAGAGCCGCAGCCAAAGTTTGGTCCGCCAATGATAATGGTAAAGTCCGACTGAAAACTTCCCTCCTGAATGAAAGGAATATTCCCTTCAGGAAGTCCACCCTGTTCTGGCGGTACCCCTGAAAGGGCATACTTTCCATATAACTTTACCTCTTCTGGATTGGAGAGGCTGTAGACAAGATGTTCGGCTGGTATAATCTGGTCTGTATCAATATTTTTGCCTAAAACATAGGCTTTTCCCTGAATGACTTTTTCCATTTTGTTTAGAGCGAATAAGTTAGTCCATTTTTCCAATCAAAGGAACTTCCTCGGATCGGTGAGTTTTCCTGTAATTGCCGATGCGGCTGCTGTCAGTGGGGAGGCAAGGTAGACTCCTGCATGTTTGCTGCCCATCCGACCGGGGAAGTTCCGGTTTGTGGTTGAAACAACAACATCATTGTCAACCGAACGTCCGACAGTATCAGCCGGGCCACCAAGACATGCTGCACAAGATGGCAGAGCAATGCTGCATCCGGCATCCTCAAAGATCTGTTTCAGGCTCTGTCCATCGTACTGTTCACGCTCAAGGTCAAGGGCGACTTTCACGGTTGCCGGAACAATGTTCGTGGTTACAGAGACCTTCTGCCCCTTCAGGATCTTTGCCGCCATTACAAAATCAGTCAGCTTGCCGCCGGTGCAGGAACCGATATAGGACTTGGTAATCTTTGTGCCCTCGACACTTCTCACTGTAGCACGGTTATCAGGGCTGTGTGGCTGGGCTACAACCGGTTCAAGTTCACGGACGTTATAATGGTACTTGCTGTGATATTTGGCATCTGGATCACTTTGGAATACTTCGTATGGCTTGCTGCTTCGTGCGCGTACATACCGTTCGGTGACCTCGTCGGCTGCAATGATACCGTTCATTCCACCAGCTTCTATAGCCATGTTGGTAAGCGTCATTCTCTCCTCCATAGGGAGTGAAAAAATGGCCTCTCCGTCAAACTCCATGGCACGGTAGGTTGCGCCATCGGTGGTAATATCTCCGAGAATCTGCAGAATCAGATCTTTAGCGGTAAGGTACTCAGGCATTTGGCCATCAAAGGTGAACTTCATCGATTCAGGCACTTTTTCCCATAGTTTCCCTGTGCCGAGAATGAATGCGGCATCAGTATTGCCGATACCAGAACCGAACATGCCGAAAGCCCCTGATGTGCAGGTGTGAGAGTCGGTGCCAAAGAGCACCGTTCCAGGCAGATTGAACCCCTCTTCAGCAAGGGCGACGTGGCAGACACCCTTGTACCGGTCGGTGCCGACATCATAGTAGTGCTCAAGTCCCTGCTCTTTTGCAAACTCTCTCAAGAGATCAATGTTGCGATGAGCGTGTTCGTTGGCTGTAAAAATATAGTGGTCAGGAAGGACAACAATTTTTTTGGGATCCCAAACCTTTGCGCCGGAACCGAACTCCTCCTTAAAAATATCAAAAGTTGGTGGACCGCATACATCATGAGTAAGCAGTATGTCAACATTGAGCCAGACGCTTTCACCTGCGTCGACAAATTTTCTGTTTGCTGCCTTCGAAAGAATTTTCTGGGTTATTGTTTGTGCCATTTTTTTTAAACCCCGCTGTCTATGGTTTCAGGAGTGTTGGTTTCAAAATAGTGCTGACGCAGGCCGAGAGCCTGTAGATAGGCCTTGGCGCTTGCTTCAATAATATCAGTTGAAACTCCTCTTCCGTTAAAAGTAATATTTTTGTCTCTTATTCTAACCAGTGCCTCTCCGAGAGCCTGGCGGCCTGCAGTGGTGGAGCGTACAGAGTAGGAGGTGACCATTGAATCTATGCCAAGTGCCCGCTCAATAGCCCTGAAACAGGCGTCCACTGGCCCGTCGCCTGTTGCTGACTCTTCAAATATCTGTTCTTTGTGCCTAATCCTCACGGTTGCTGTAGGCACCGAGGCTGTACCGCTGTTGATATGCAGATAGTCAAGCTCATAGGTATTCCGGGGTTTGTTCCTTTCGTCGCCCATAAGAACTCTCAGGTCGTCGTCATAGACCTCTTTCTTTTTATCTGCAATTTCGACAAAGCGTTTGTACACCGCTTCAAGTTCTGCCTCATCCAGGTCGTAACCGAGCGTATGAAGTCGGGATTTCAGTCCATGCTTGCCGGAATGGCGGCCAAGCACTATGCTTGTCTGTGGTACACCTACCGACTCCGGTGTCATCACTTCATAAGTCTGCCGGTTTTTCAGCATGCCGTCCTGATGAATGCCCGACTCATGTGAAAACGCGTTGTCGCCCACAATTGCCTTGTTGGGCTGAATGATGATGCCGGTAAAGGTCGAGACCATCCGGCTGGTATTGTAGAGCTCTTCAGTGACGATCCCTGTGTAGAAGTTGTGCAGGTCACTCCTGACTTTCAGCGCCATCACAATCTCCTCAAGCGAGGCATTTCCCGCACGCTCTCCTATGCCGTTCATGGAGCACTCAACCTGTCGTGCGCCATGTTCAAGCGCGCTGAGTGAATTTGCCACGGCAAGGCCAAGGTCGTTATGGCAGTGCACGCTGATGACTGCGTTACCGATGTTCTGGACTCGGCTGTGAAGGTCTGCTATTTTTCTGCCGAACTCAGAAGGCCAGGTATAGCCTGTCGTATCCGGGATGTTGACCGTTGTTGCTCCTGCAGCAATAACCGCTTCAATGATTTCAGCCAGATAGCCTTGATCGGTGCGGCCAGCATCTTCAGCCGAAAACTCAATATCGGTCGTGAATGTCCTGGCAAAGGAAACAGCGTCAACCGCCATTTTCAGGATGGTCTGACGTTTATCCTTGAGGGTAAGGCCGTAGCGATCACTGCCGAATTTTCCGGCAATATGGATATCAGAGGTACCGATGAAGGTGTGAATGCGGGGCTTTTTTGCCTGTTGAAGGGCCTGCCATGCGGCGGTAATGTCGTTTTCAACAGCTCTTGCAAGTGCAGCAACCACAGCATTCGACTCAGCGCTAATCCGTTGAACGGCTTCAAGCTGCAGAGGTGAGGAGGCGGGGAATCCAGCTTCAATTACATCGACACCAAGCTTTCCAAGCTGCCGGGCAATCTCAACCTTTTCCTGAACATTCAGAGATGCGCCTGGGGATTGCTCCCCATCGCGCAGTGTTGTATCAAATACCAGAATCTTTTCTTTCACATTATCTGCCCGCCTTTATTTAATCAGGCGCCCAGATGCCTGACAATTGCTTCTGTCATCTCCGTTGTTGAAACACTCAACTCACCGGGATTTGCTATGTCTGCTGTCCGCAAGCCTGAAGCAAGCGTAGCCTCAATTGCCTGATAGATCTCCGTTGCAATGTCGGGCATACAGAAGCTGTACTCAAACATCATCGCTACCGATGCTATGGTGGCAATGGGGTTTGCCTTGCCCTGGCCTGCAATGTCCGGGGCGCTGCCGTGAATTGGTTCATAAAGGGCATGGTGTTTGCCGATACTTGCCGACGGAAGCATACCAAGGCTGCCGGTAATCATGCCTGCAATGTCACTCAGGATATCCCCGAAGAGATTGCTTGTAACAATCACGTCAAACTGTTTCGGATTCCGGACAATCTGCATTGCGGCGTTATCCACATACATGTCGCTCAGCTCAACATCAGGGTAATCCTTGTGAACCTCATGAACCACATTTCGCCAGAACTGTGAAACCTCCAGAACGTTTGCCTTATCAATTGAAATCACTTTTTTGTCGCGTTTCTGGGCAGCTTCAAAGGCTAACCGTGCAATACGTTCAACCTCATAGCGATCATAGACCATGGTGTTCCAGCCCCTGTTGTCATCGTAGCCGCGGGGTTGGCCAAAATAGATGCCTCCGGTCAGCTCGCGGAATACAAGGAAATCCGTGCCGCGTATCACCTCAGCTTTGAGTGAAGATGCCTCAAGCAGTGCGTCGTAAACTTTGGCAGGTCTGAGGTTGGCAAAGAGTTCAAGCTCCTTGCGGATATTAAGCAGTGCCGCTTCCGGCTTGTGTTCATGCGGCAGCTTTTCCCATTTCGGGCCGCCAACAGCTCCAAGCAGCACAGCATCACACTGTTTGCAAGCTTCAAGTGTTTTTTCCGTCAACATCTCACCATGCAGGTCGTATGAGGCCCCACCAAAGGGGTGCTCCTCAATCACTATTTCAAAACCATGTTTTGTGGAGAGCTGCTTCAGTACTGCAACAGCTCCAGCAACCACTTCCGGGCCGATACCGTCACCCGGGATTGATACAATCTTGTACATGCTTTTTTCAGAGTTCATTATTTTTTGATCAGCCAGCTCATCATATCGCGAAGCTTTGCGCCCACCTTTTCAATTGAATGGTTGCGGTTCTCCTCTCTGAGTTTGCTAAGGTTTTTGTATCCGCCGTTGCACTCATCAATAAACTCTTTGGCAAAACGACCATCCTGTACCTCTTCAAGGATCTTTTTCATCTCAGCCTTGACCGCAGGGGTAATCAGGCGTGGTCCGCGGGTCATGCCACCATACTCAGCCGTATCGCTTACTGAATAGTTCATTCTCGACAGGCCACCTTCATAATAGAGATCGACAATCAGTTTCAACTCGTGCATACATTCAAAGTAGGCAAGCTCTTCAGGGTAACCGGCCTCAACAAGGGTCTCAAATCCAGCCTTGATAAGCTCGGCTGAACCACCGCAGAGGACTGCCTGCTCACCGAACAGATCGGTTTCAGTTTCATTTTTGATTGATGTTTCAATAACGCCAGCCTTGGTACCGCCAAGAGCTTTAGCCCATGCAAGTGCCTGCTGTTTTGCCTCTCCGGTGGCATCATGATGTACTGCGATAAGGCAGGGGACACCATTGCCCTGGGTAAAGGTACGGCGCACAAGATGGCCCGGGCTCTTAGGAGCGATCATGATAACGTTGATCGTCTCCGGAGGAATGATCTGCTTGTAATGAATATTGAAGCCATGACCGAAAGCAAGGGTGTTGCCTGGCACAAGGTTCGGAGCGATTTCAGCATCATAGATTGCCTTCTGGTTCTGGTCAGGAAGAAGCACCATCACGATGTCTGCCCATTTGACAACTTCGGCAACAGTATCGACATGAAGTCCAGCCTCCCTTGCTTTGGCACAGGATAAGCTCTCTGTGCGAAGACCCACGCGGACATTCAAACCGCTATCCTTCAGGTTTAAGGCATGGGCATGGCCCTGGCTGCCGTAACCGAGTATTGCAATATTCTTTCCCTGAAGAAAACCAAGATCGGCATCCTTATCGTAATAAACATTCATCAGTAAAATAGTTTTGATTGATAATACAGTAAAATGGTGTCACTCTCCACGGTGGATTGCTACAGCACCTGAACGAGCTAACTCCTTGATTCCGTAGGGCTTGAAGATATCAATAGTTGTGTTGATCTTGTCCGGTGAACCGATGACCTCAATAGTAATGGATTTTTGTTTTATATCCACCACTTTTCCTTTAAAAACATTGATAAGCTCAAAAATCTCATGCTGCTGTGTTTTGCTCAGTTTCATGGTCATCAAGAGCAGTTCACGCTCTACATGAGGCTGCCGCGTCAGGTCGGTAACCTTGATGGTATCAATAAGCCTGTTCAGCTGTTTAAGCACCTGACTGATGATCTGGTCGTCGGCATGGGTCACAATGGTCATGCGTGAAATTTCCGGATCCTCAGTTTCGCCAATGGAGATACTTGCAAGATTAAACCCCCGGGCGCTGAACATGGCAGCAACCCTGTTAAGTGTGCCGAACTTGTTTTCAACGAGTACTGATATGATGTGTTTCATGAAAAATATTGGTTGAATCGTAATAATCTAATATTGTAAAATACTTTACGCCGATATTTACATATCGGCTGATAGTATTTGGTTACAACAAATTCATAAACACGCTCTAAAAAAACACCCGGAAGGTAAGAAAAAAGAGCGCTGCTTTACCGTAAGCAGTATAATAATATAAAGTTTTTTTTTGAATGGTACTGCAGGGCAGGCAAGCCTAGCTCCTTCTTCCCCAACTTACCCAAGCCTCGACCTTGCCGAAGATCTACTTGATGAACACGTTCCGGCATTATGAGCACAATAAACCTGTAATTCCAGTCCGCTCCCAGTCATCCCGAACTCCTGTGAGGGATCCATCCCCACCAACACCAGTTTTTATAGGCATCATTAGACCTATCCGCCTTATACCTCCTATTTCTCTCTTCTTTTATTACTAAAGCGCCATGCAGCAGAAACACTCAGATGCCTCAATATTGAAGCAAGCGAAGGTCAGGCACAACAGGAATATGCAACAGGCAAGAGTACTCAGGTGCAAGTACAGACCACCTTTAATACCGGCCAGCGTCGCATCAGTCGAAAGTTAATGCTGGGAAAACGCTCAATCCTCTATGAAAACGATTACAGCTCAAGAGCATAATCTTATTCGCACTCCGCTCCATTTGCGCAGCCCAGCGGTGAACCCTGTCCCGCCCAACCATCCGCCAATGCAACGCACAGTGTACCGCCTTGCACTGCTCTCCTGACTCCACCCGCGCCAGACCGATCACCCTCATCACCTTTGCCAGCACCATCTTCGCTCATACCTCATTCAGTTTTACTGGATAAATAGAGCTATTTTTCTATCAGTGGTTTCTTGGTAATTGTTTATTATTAAAAGTATTGCATGGCAAAAAATCCAACATACATTTTGAACCCCATTAATAAGCAACAAAAGAATGAACGGCGAAACCCACCATCAATTAGCTGACTTTATCTGGGGTATTTGTAATCTGCTGCGTGGCCCTTACAAACGCAACGAATATCGCAAAGTGATTTTGCCGCTTACGGTTTTGCGGCGGTTCGACTGTTTGCTGGCACCAACCAAAGACGCTGTTCTTGAGGCACATAAGGCACTCAAAATAAAACCAGAACGAGTTATTCAAGCCAGTTTACAGAACATCACTGGCCACCGGTTTTACAACCTCTCAAAAATGCAGTTCGATCAAAAAGCCGACCACTCACTTCTTGACGACCCCAACAATCTTGGCCCCAACCTGAACAGCTACATAAATGCATTTTCGCCCAACGTTCGGGTCATTATGGAGAAGTTCAAATTCAGTGAACAGATTGCCCACATGGCAGAAAAAAACATTCTGTTCGAAGTGATCAAGGAATTCTCAACCATCGACCTTTCGCTCGAATATGTTAAAAACGAGGAGATGGGTTATGTTTTTGAGCATTTGATCCGGATTGGAGCTGAACAATCAAACGAAGAAGCAGGGGAGCACTTCACACCCCGTGAAGTGATCAAGCTCATGGTCAATCTCTTGCTGGCAGAAGAAAAAGATCTCGCCCGTAGCCATGTAGTAAAAACAATCTATGATCCAGCCTGCGGAACAGGTGGCATGCTCTCTGTCGCTGAAGACTATATCCGTAAGCTCAATACTGAAGCCCAACCAAAACTTTTCGGTCAAGAATGGAACGACGAAGCCTGGGCAGTATGCAAATCAGACATGCTGATCAAGGGTGAGGAGGCCGACAACATTATAATGGGCGACACCCTTACCCGAGATGGTTTCACTCTCGACAGTGAAGGCAATAAATGGACCTTCGACTACATGCTCGCCAATCCCCCCTTCGGTGTAGAGTGGAAACAACAGCAGCGGTACATTCAACACGAAGCCGACGCGCTCGGTTATGCAGGCCGTTTCGGAGCCGGCACACCGCGCATTAACGATGGCGCATTCCTCTTTCTGCAACACATGATCTCCAAAATGCGACACGAAGAGAACGGCGGCAGCCGTATCGGTATCGTCTTCAACGGCTCCCCATTGTTTAACGGCGATGCAGGCAGCGGAGAATCAGACATACGGGCATGGATTATCGACAACGACTGGCTCGATGCTGTTGTCGCCTTGCCTGAACAGCTCTTCTACAACACCGGTATTTCCACCTATATCTGGATCATCACCAACCGAAAAGAGACTGAACGCAAGGGTAAAATACAGCTTATAGACGCCCGTAACTTCTGGGTGCAGATGGAAAAATCACTCGGCAACAAACGCCGCCGTATCGGTGATCCGACCGACAATAAACCAAGAGACCCTGACCATATCTCCGATATCACCCGCCTTTACGCCAATTTCAGAGATGGAGAGACCCGCCGCTTCACCCTTGACGGCAAGCAAAAAGAGCTGGTGGTGAGCAGAATCTTTGATAACGAAGATTTTGGCTATAACAAAATTACCGTTGAGCGGCCACTGCGGCTCAATTTTCAGGCAACACCCGAACGCATCGCCCGGCTCGAAGAAGTTACGGCATTTAAAAACATCGCAACCAGCAACAAGAAAAACGAAACACTCCGCCAGGAAGAGATAGCGGGAGGCAAAAAGCGCCAGCAGAAGATTCGTGATCTCCTTCCCGCTTTTGCACGTCAGCATAGTGATACCCTCTTCATGGATCGGAAAAAATTTCTGCTCAACCTGCGCGAAATCGACCAGACACAAAATGTCCGCCTTTCAGCATCCGAAATCAAAGCAATCATCGACGCCCTTGGTGAGCGCGACCCGGCGGCTGAAATTTGCCGCGACAGGCAGGGTAACCCCGAACCCGATGCCGACCTTCGCGACACCGAATCGATTCCGCTGAAAGAGAGTATTCAAGAATACTTTGCCCGTGAAGTGCTTCCCCATGTTCCTGACGCATGGATCGACCACTCCAAAACAAAGATTGGCTACGAAATCCCGTTGAACCGTCAGTTCTACCGCTATGAACCGCCACGTCCTTTGGTAGAAATCAAGAGCGAAATCAAAGGGCTCGAAAATGAAATTCTGTCGCTCCTCAGTGAGGTGACCCTATGAGCTTCGTTAAATCATGACGGGCCTGATGCTGTAAAAGAATTTGCTTGACTGTTGCTTGATGGTTTAGGGGAAAAAGTCACCTGTTCAACCGCTAACTCTAGGTATAAATTGCATTTTGATGTTGTTAATTTGCTTGACTGGTGTTTGCTTAGCCCCGGTTTTTTGGCATATCGAAGAGCTTGTTAGCACTCTACTCGCTCCAGTTTGCTGGGGAAAGAGAAACGGAGCTCGAAAAGTTTCTTCACAGTGAACTCTTGCGTGAAGAAAAAGGTTTTAACGAGATCGTTCAGCGTCTGTCCGACATGGCCGATAGTTTTGGATTCAGAGAGCAATTTTTTGAAATGAAAGAAGGGTTACGGACAGATTCTGTTGTCGCCTTGAAGAACGGACGGATTCGATTATACTGCTTGCGTTGGTCTTCAATTTTGGTGATTGTTGGCTCTGGAGGTATTAAAACAGCACAAACTTATCAGAAAGATATCGCCCTTAGGAATATTGTTCCTGAACTTCAGGAGCTTGATAAGCTGATTTCGAGGCGACAGAGATCCGGTGAAATCGAAATAGATCACGATACCGGCGAAATGAGTGGCAACCTTATATTTACATCTGGGGATTTATCATGAATACATCATTCTTTCAAAAGTTCGTTGAGCAGATACCGCCCATTACAAAAAAATATGTAGGGAGGCAGGGTGAATTTGCCGTTAAGCTTAGTGAGTTGCTTGAATCAACAGGTATGACTCAGCGTGAGCTTGCTGAAAAACTGGGTAAAAAAGAGTCCTACGTCAGCAGGATGTTGGCAGGTTGCTCCAATCCAACCTTGAAAACTATTGTTGAATTTGAAGTAGCCTTAGGGAAAGATATTGTTGATTTTAATCTGCAAGTAAAGAAAGTTCAATCTGAAAAACAAACTTGCGCAGAATTTTTCTGGAAGTCAAAAGTCAGAAAATATGAAACACCACGAAATAATTACATATACAATAGTTATCAAGATGACGGCGACGTATCGGGGAGGGCTGCGTGACAGCACTGAGTGAGAAAAATAAAATAGGTATCAGATTTCATGGGTTCAGATTCCTTCGATTTGGATTTGAACAACAGGACGATATTAATACAGGCGAAGACTTTGATATTGAGTTAGGCATAAATCTTGAAGTTGATAAATCCGCAATTGTAGTAAAAGTATTGACAACTTTTTCCAGAAAAAACGTTGATAAAATAGTTGCACAAATTGAAACTGCTTCATTATTTCAAATTAAAGGCATAGAACCATCAGAAGAACAAGAGGAACCGCCGAAATATCCGGAAGGGCTTCTTGTTACCGCTATATCATTAGCTATTTCAACGACTCGAGGCGCGATAATAGCAAAGGGTTGCGGTTCATTCTTAGAGGATTTTTTATTGCCAATAGTTGATCCAAAATCATTCTTGCCAAAGCCCGATGATAAGCCGCAAGCAGCGTTAGAAAAGAAGGATATCTAATTTATCTATGAGCCTTTTTCCTTTTAAGGGGTGCAAATTGAAGTACGAGTAACCAGTAGGGAGCGTAAAACTGCGTTCGGCGCACTTCGGTACCGATCATCGGAGTGTTAAACCACAAAATGCTATGCAATCGGGTAACCGCGGCGCATTTTGACTGAGATTTTTAAACCAACCACGTCCGCACACCACTGAACACAAACGATCAAATCCTTAAGTATAAGTAGCCTACGCACTCAAGAATGTTCTGCGCGTTAAGCTTGCTATCTCTATGAGTTGATTGTTTTTGCGTCGGTCGCGGCTTGGCCGGTTGTTACTGTGGAAGGCAGGGAGAGTACATGCTTCACAATTCAGTACATTTTCTTCATACTCATGATTGACAGCGTTGCGTAGTTCACGAATCATTTCCCACTCTTCGACTCTATCCAGAATGCCGAGTTTTTCCATGTAGAGCAGTACAAAGCTGAACGGTTCAGTGCTCTCTTCTTCTTCCCGCGCTATAGAACGCATGAGTTTCCCCAAATGCTCCTGAAACTCATTAAATCGCACCCGAAAAGCAGCCAATGTCTCATGATGTTTTGGGGTCAATTGATGCCAGTCACTTATTGGGAGAAGCTGCAAGGTCTCAGCCAGCGAATAGTCCAAGTAGTTGCGCATTCTGCGTAAGTGTTCAATTTTTCGCCAAATCAACTGCACGTTTGTGCTCATATCCTGCATCCCTCTGTTTTCGCAATTTTTGCGATGAGTGAGTTGTCCACGGGTTGGCGAACAATCAGATCAACAGGCATATCCAGCTCCTCTTCAATTTTGATTTTGCATCGAATTTCATCCAGCAAGGAGTGGGAAGCAACTTCGACGTACAGATCAACATCTCCACCTTTTTTATGGTCGTCAATTCGGGAGCCAAAGAGCCAAATAGCGGCACTATCACCAAAATGCTGATGTATCTGCTTACAGATCATTTCTGATTGATAAGAGCTAAGACGCATGGTGTACCCGTTATTTACTTACTGGTAAAGTTGCCTATCAGTGTTGAAATCTATAAAAAATTTCTTTAATCCTCTTTGTCATTCTCAAAACTAAGGAACTGTTGATTCGCTTATGTTCCTTGTAGCTTCAAGGCGCTTGATGATTTCTTCAGCCGTAAGCCGGACCACCTTCCCATCAATCATAGTAATAATCGCTGTATTGGTCCGAATAGCCAGATCCTCAGCAGATCTCCCAGCACGTTGCATTGCAGCATAGTTTTTAAGCTGAAAAGATGGTTATGTGATTCTGAGAATAATCAAGTACCTTTCGGATGGTTATAGATGGCGGAATTCCCATTCCTATAAAAACGAAACCCGGCAGTTTGAAATAGTACTTGTCACGCAGGGTCATGGAGTGACACTCTACTCGCTCCGGTTTGCCGGGGAGAAAGAGGAAATGATTGGTAACCTTATATTTTTATTGGAGGATAGACTATGAATACATCATGTTTTCAACAGTTTGTTGAGCAGATACCACCGGTTACAAAAAAGTATGTAGAGAGGCAGCATTTATGGATCCCTCGGGAATACCTCAGGATGACTGACACGGGAGATGACCTGCACACCTGAAAAGAATAGCCTTGGTGCCATATTGAGCGAAGCGAAGTATCCAAAAAGCTGCATTCCTCAATAATCCTGGGAATGACAAAGACCTATGCTGTTTAGTACGTTATTTCGAAACATAAAAATATTGGCCAACAAACCTCTTTTAATTATCTTCAGGCATACGCACCATATATACTGAAAAACCTAAATCTTAATGTCCGCTTTGATAACTGGCATCTTTGTCACAGCACTGCTTTTATGAGACTTCAACAGTATGAAATAAATTCAATCAAATCATTAACTCGGGATATTTTTGGGGAAGATTGTAAGGTTATTTTGTTTGGGAGTAGAGTTTATGATGATATAAAAGGTGGGGATATAGATCTTTATCTTCAGACCTCTGATTATGTGAAGGCTGCTGAAAAAAAAATTAATTATTTAGTTGCCTTAAAATTAGCTCTTGGTGATCAAAAAATTGATCTTGTTATTGCTCAAGATCAATCACGTCCTATTGAGCAGGAAGCCCTAAAAAATGGGATTGAGTTATGAAAAAGCCCAGTAATATATTTATTGCTGAGAAATTCTACGAATGCGACAGGCATGAAGAAAAAATTCAGATAGCAAAGAAAAATTTATCGGCTCTGATTCCCCTCAGTGAGGAGAAGTATCGTGTTCTTAACGATGTTGATATAAGTTTTATAGACCAACTGATATTCAGGTTTTCAAAACTGCAAGATTCATTAGGTGAAAAAATTTTTCCTGCCATATTGATCTTGTCTGGTGAAGAAGTCAAGAAAAAAACGTTTATAGATATCCTTAACAGGATAGAAGAGCTAGGAATTGTAGATAAAATACAATGGCTTCAACTTAGAGAATCAAGAAATGAGATTGCTCATGAATATTCATCCAATGCTGATGAAGTTGTAAATGCCATCAATAGAATATTCACAGTAAGTGATGACTTGATAAAAATATACAACTCAGCGAAAAGCTTTTGTGAGTTGAAATTTTAGTTACCTGAAAGGAATACAATAAGTAAAGCCAATCATAGTTAGATGGCAGAATCCTAACCCTTGTAAAAACGAAACCCGGCAGTTTGAATTGCTTCAGGGACTACCGGGAATAAGTTTTTCATAGTCAAGAGTTCAAACCATAGTCTTCGGGTTTAACCTTGCCAGAAGCATATCTGAAATCGAGCCTCCTGCGGGTACCATAGGGAAAACCATATCCTTCTTAACCACCCTGAAATCAACAAAAACCGGCCCATCATTATAGGCAAGTGCCTCTTTAATGGCGGCTTTGGCTCCATCGGGGGTTTCGGCCATAAGTGCCTTGCAGCCGAAGGCCTCGGCAACTTTGACAAAGTCGGGGTTGCTGTCGCCAAGATCGGTGAAGGAGTATTTTTCTTTGTGGAAGAGCTCCTGCCACTGGCGAACCATGCCGAGATAGCTGTTGTTGATCAGGAATATCTTGATTGGCGTCTTGTAGTGCACTGCGGTTACAAGCTCCTGAATATTCATCATGATACCTCCATCTCCGCTGAACAGGACAACTGGTCGATCGCTAATACCGAAGGCTGCACCGATAGCCGCGGGCAGGCCGAAGCCCATGGTGCCGAGTCCGCCGCTGGTGATGATGGAGCGCGGATTAGTGAAGATATAGTATTGCGATGTCCACATCTGGTGCTGGCCCACGTCGGTAACAACAACAGCATTACCCTCGGTTTGTTTTGAAACCTCATCGATAACAAATTCGGTTCTCAAAGCGCCATCTTCCATGTTGTAGGTCAGCGGGCACTTTTCACGCCAGGTCTGGATTTCCGCAAGCCATGGTTCCCGGTTTTCTACACTTTTCGGCATCACCTCAAGGAGTGCTGACAGAAAGTGTTTTGCATCGCCCACAATCGGCAGATCGACCTTGATGTTTTTATCAACATTGGTAGGATCAATGTCATTGTGAATTTTGTATGCCTGCGGAGCAAAGGTTTCTACTTTTCCAGTGACCCGGTCGTCAAAGCGCGCACCGACAGCGATGAGGAGATCACAGCAATTGACCGCCTGATTTGCCCAGTAGGTGCCGTGCATTCCAAGCATGCCCATGCTCAGTGGATGGGTACCCGGAAAAGCACCAAGTCCCTGAAGTGTCATGGTGACCGGTATATTCTGCTCTATTGCGAATTTCCGCAACTCTTCACTTCCCTCGGCACTGATAACTCCGCCGCCAATATAGAGAAGTGGGCGCTTTGCCTTGGCAATTTTATGGGCCGCTTTCTCGACCTGATTGATGTGGCACTTAATTGTTGGTTTAAATCCACGGATCTCAACTGTTTCAGGCCACTCAAAGGCGCACGATGCATTCAAGATATCTTTCGGCATATCGACAAGAACCGGTCCCGGCCTGCCGTTTGTTGCAAGATAAAATGCCTTGCGGATGGTGACGGCAAGCTCCCTGACATCCTTGACAAGAAAATTGTGTTTTGTTATCGAGCGGGTGATCCCGACAATATCAGCTTCCTGAAAGGCGTCGTTGCCGATGAGTGAGCTTGGTACCTGTCCGGTAAACACTACCATCGGCGAGGAGTCCATGTAGGCGTTCGCAATGCCGGTAACGGTATTGGTTGCTCCCGGTCCGGAGGTGACAAGGACAACTCCCGGCTTTCCAGTGGCGCGTGCATAGCCCTCAGCCATGTGCGTTGCACCCTGTTCATGACGGACCAATATATGCTTGATATCTTTTATTTCGTAGAGAGTCTCGTAGACCTTCAACAGGGAGCCGCCCGGGTAGCCGAAAATATATTCAACGTTTTCTCGTCGCAGACATTCAAAAAATATTTCTGAGCCATTGAGAGTTTGGCCTGATGAATGCATAGCTTGGTTATTTAGGTTCACAGGAAAAAGTGTTTTTCAGGATCGCTCCGGTATTAGCCGATGTAACCATTTGGGCATACCTTGCCAGATAGCCTTTTGTTATTTTAGGTACAAATGGTTTCAACAAACCAAGCCGCTCATTGATGATCTCGTCGGAAAGGTCGACCGAGATGCTTCTTTCGGGAATATCGATGGTGATGATATCGCCGTTGTTCAGTGCGGCAATCGGACCCTTCTCAGCGGCTTCAGGAGAGATGTGTCCAATGCATGCCCCCCTCGATCCACCGGAGAAGCGGCCATCGGTAATGAGTGCTACTGATTCTCCTAAACCGCGTCCCATGATGGCGCTGGTAGGGGAGAGCATCTCCGGCATTCCCGGGCCGCCTTTTGGCCCTTCATAGCGAATGACCACCACATCTCCGGGTTTGACATCGTCCTCCATGATACCTTTGATGGCATCATCCTGACAGTCATAAACCTTTGCCGGGCCACTGTGTTTCATCATTGCAGGGCATACTGCACCGGTCTTGACAACCGCTCCCTGAGGGGCAAGGTTGCCGTAAAGCACTGCCAGGCCGCCGGAAAATGAGTATGGATCTTCAACAGCTCTGATGACTGAGCGATCCGTGACCTCTGCATTTGCAATATTTTCGCCAAGGGTTTTACCTGTTACGGTAAGGGCCGAAAGATCGAGCAGACCCTCAATTTTGCTGAGCTCATGAAGAATAGCCGAAACACCGCCTGCGCGATCGACATCCTCGATATGGACAGCCATGGTTGCCGGGCTCACCTTGCAGATATAGGGTGTTTTAGCAGAAAGTGCGTTCAGTTCAGAAAAATCAAAATCCAGCTCCGCTTCATTGGCAATGGCAAGGGTGTGCAGGATGGTGTTGGTGCTGCCTCCCATCGCGAAATCAAGGGCAAACGCATTCAGCAGTGACTTTCGTGTAAGGATATCCCTTGGCTTTATATCTTTTTTGACAAGATCAATAATCTGGCGTGAAGCCTCTTTGACCAGTTCATTGCGTCGCGGGTCGATTGCAAGAATGGTGCCGTTCCCGGGCAGAGCAAAACCAAGCGCTTCACTGAGGCAGTTCATTGAGTTTGCCGTAAACATTCCAGAGCATGAGCCGCATCCCGGGCAGGCATTGTCCTCAATAGATTCCAGCTCCTTGTCGTTGATCTGGCCGGCACTGTACTGGCCAACCGCCTCAAAAGCTGAAATCAGGTCGATTGTTTTGCCTTCAGGGGTGTGACCGGCTTTCATGGGGCCGCCGGAAACAAAGATAACAGGGATGTTGATGCGGAGCGCTGCCATCATCATGCCCGGAGTGATCTTGTCACAGTTGGGAATGCAGACAAGTCCATCGAGACGATGAGCTTCAGCAACGGTTTCCACACTGTCGGCAATCAGTTCACGGCTTGCAAGTGAATAGCGCATACCGATATGGCCCATTGCAATGCCGTCACAAACACCGATGGTATTGAATTCAAACGGTACGCCTCCCGCCTTGCGAACCTCCTCTTTGGCAATTTTGCCGAGCTCCTGAAGGTGGGCGTGACCGGGGATAAGTTCGTTATAGGAGTTGCATATCCCTATAAATGGCTTTTTGAAGTCATTGTTTGAGACAATGGAGCCTGTGGCTTTCAGAAGGCTGCGGTGAGGCGCTTTTTCAAAACCTGTTTTTATGGTATCAGATCTCATTGCAGTACAAGTATTTTTTTGGTAAAGAAAAAAAATCTCCGAGATTGCCGCTCCCGAAGCCACACTGAATAGTTCTGAAAAAAGAAAAAATGTAGTTGGGCGCTGGTTTTGGGTTTAGAGCACAGCAAAGCTCAGCAGAGAAGGAACCACAGTGACTACTTTTCGTATCGTGCAGCTATATTGGTTGAGTGCAGACATTGATTGTGAGCAAGTTTTTTCGGTATGAATCGAAAATTGATCATAAATTACATTTAATGTTTTATTAAAACAAACATTAAAAATGTTTAAATCTGATGGATATTTACTCTTTATTCTGTAGAGTTACAGTTATATTTTTCAAAAAGTAAGACCACTGTTACGTACCGATTTTTCAGGGACTAACAAATAAAACAGAACCATGCTGAACCTCCAAACTCCACTGCCTCAGGATCTACCCGCTTTCTTTTTGACACTCTGTCTTGTGCTGCTCTTTGTCCTTCTTGCTGAAATACTTACAAGGAAATACAAAGTCAGCACTCTTGTGGTGCGAAAAATCATCCATCTCTCTGTGGGTGTTGTGATGTTTTTTGTGCCCGCCTATTTTCATTCCGGTTTTTATCCTGAGCTGGCAGCGTTTGTTTTTCTGCTGTTTAATGGGTTGAATATTCGTTTCGGATGGTTTGGCTCGTTGTTAGCACGCCCCGAAGACAAACACCAAAAATCGCCGGCAGTTAAAAGTTACGGCTCGCTCTTGTTTCCTCTTGTTTTTCTGCTTCAGGTACTTTTTTTATGGGAGTCCCATAAGTGGATACTTCAGACCTCAATGCTTGTCCTCGGTGTCAGCGACTCGCTTGCCGCTCTGGTAGGCAGTTCGGTTGGGAAAAAACATATTGAGCATCTGACGAAAAATCCCAAAACACTTGAGGGATCGCTGACCATGTTTTTCAGCGCATTTATTCTGCTCAGTGCCAGCCTTATGGTGTTCAGCAGGGATTACAGTGGAGGTCTTGCTGGAAAGTCAGTGTTGATGCTTCTCTTGCTTGCCCTTTTGCTTGCCCTTGTTGCCACTGCTGTTGAGGCACTCTTGTCGCATGGACTGGATAATTTTTTTATTCCTGTCTCAATAGCTTATGTGCTCTACGTCCTTGAAATGAACCATACCATTATTCTTGAGCGCTTTCTTCTTGGAGGGCTTTTTGCCTTTCTCCTTGCGGTTTTTTCAATCAAGGTCAAGTTTCTCAACAACAGCGGGGCAACGGCGACATTCCTGCTCGGCACAACAATATTTGGTATTGGAGGAGTGACCTGGACAGTTCCGCTGTTAACCTTTTATCTCTTGTCATCAGTCCTGTCAAAACTTGGTAAAAAACGCAAGGCGAAATTTGATCTTGTTTTTGAAAAAGGTTCACAGCGCGATGCCGGTCAGGTTTACGCCAATGGAGGTATAGCTTGGGTTTTGATGATTATCTTCTCCCTCACCAACGATCCGGCCATTTTTTTTGCCTATCTCGGAACGCTTGCCGCTGTGCAGGCCGATACCTGGGCTACTGAAATCGGTACCATGTGGCCAAATCCGAAAGCGTGGCTGGTGACCACCTTCAAGGAGGTGCCTGTCGGAACTTCCGGAGGTGTTTCAGTGCCTGGCACTTCAGGTGCGTTTCTCGGCTCTCTCTTTATCTGTGCAAGTGCCATGCTGGTTCATGTCAAGTGGCTCTCTGATTTCGGGCTGATTCAATCCCTTCTCCTTATAGGTTTTTCCGGCCTTCTTGCCAGTCTGGTTGACAGCTTTTTCGGGGCAACCGTCCAGGCCCAGTATTTTGATCCGATCCGTGAAAAGATAACGGAAAGAACCCATAGCATTGCTCCTGATGGTGTGCTGGTTGCAAACAGGCTTATAAAAGGAACTCCCTTGGTCAATAATGATCTGGTTAACACCTTTTGCGCTCTTTCCGGTTCAGCACTTGCCTACATGGTGATTCAGAATGTGCATCTGTTTTAATGAACTTTAATTGTTGTTATCGATATGCCTGATTCTAAACTCGGCCTTTTTGGCCTGCTTTCTGATGCCGGACCTATTGTGCTGTTTGTGCTTTCGGTACTGCTCTCATTCTCAATTGTTTCATGGGCAATTATTGCCTTCAAATTTGGTTATGTCCGGAAATCCTTGAATGAGTCCAGAGCCTTTCTGGACTATTTTTTTGAAGTCTACAATGTTGACAAGGCCTTTGCTGAAAGTGAAAATTACAGGCACGGCTCTCTTCCCAGAGTTTTCCGTTCGGGCTATATCGAGTATCGCGCGCTCGGCAATAAGGCTGATATCCGCCAGCTCAGGGTGCGCATTGCCCGGGCTGTAAAGCGCGAAGCCAATGCCGAGAGCAAAAGGCTCTCTTCTCTCGTGCCATTTCTTGCAACGGTCGGCAATACCGCCCCCTTTATCGGCCTGTTTGGAACAGTATGGGGCATTATGACCTCATTTCATAACATAGGGACAACACAGTCAGCTTCTCTTGCCGCAGTTGCCCCCGGTATCTCAGAAGCTTTGATTGCTACGGCTGCCGGGCTTGCTGCAGCGATTCCCGCTGTTATGGCCTATAACTATTTTACAAATCAGATAAGTATTATCGAGCGGGATCTTGAAGAGTTTTCCCCGGAATTTGTTGCCGCATTTATCAACGAACCATAGAGATCCCCAGGATATGATAACTTCAGGTAAAGGCAGGTTGATGAGTGATATTAATGTCACGCCCTTCGTTGATGTCATGCTTGTGCTGCTGATTATTTTCATGGTAACTGCTCCGATGATGACACACGGCGTAAAAGTTGACACACCACAAACTACACACCAGCGGATGGATGTTGATGAAAAAGCTCTGATTATCAGCATTGATGCCTCCAAACGGGTCTTTATCAATAAATTTCAGCTGGATGCCTCAGAGGTACGCGAAAAGCTGCCGACAATTCTGGATGTCAAGCATACCGGAGATGTCTATCTTAAAGCCGACAAATCTCTTCCTTACGGTCTGGTGATGGATGTCATGGCACAGATCCGCGATGCAGGGATTGAAAAGATAGGTATGGTGACGGAACCGGCAACTGTATCCATACATAAGTCAGGCAGGAGATAGGTGGGGAGTATGAAAAAAGGTCAGAAGTTCAGGTTTGCGGAACAAAAATTTTCGCTTTGGCTTGTTGCCGCTGCTGCGATGCATCTACTGCTGCTCTTCTCAGCAATCTATCTCCAGATTTTGGATTCAGGCCGGCATGAAACACAAAAAATTGTAAGTGTCGCTCTTGTTACGCTTCCCGGTTCCGGTGCCTCTCAAGAATCTTCTGCTAAAAAGGGTGGCACAGAAGCACTTTCAGCACCCATGCACGAAATCCCGCATCCTCCCGCAAAAAAAAAGAGTGTCAAGGTTAAGGTAGCTGAACCAAAAGAACTACCGGTTTCCCAAAAGAAAGTTGTCATTGAACCTGTAAAGCCCAAGGCGAAGACGAAACCTAAGGTTGTTGAGAAGCCGCCTGATATCACGAAAGCACTTGAACGTCTCAAGCAAACTGTTGACAAGAAAACGGCAACACAGCCGCAGCCCTCAACCGGCAATATTAACAAGGCTCTTGCCCAGCTTCAGCAGAAAGTCAAGTCGGAAGGAGAGGGTGCTGGAGCAGGTAGTGGGCGTGGCAGCTCTTCAACCGGACGAAACGGTGCAGGAAAAGGGTATGGAAGCGGCGGCACTGCAGCTCCCTATAAGGCGGAAATTGCCTCTATTATTATGCAAAACTGGGAGTTTTCAAAGTTATTGCTAAAAAACAGTTACGGTATGGAGGTCTATGTTCGCATCAATATTCTTCCAAATGGAATTATCAAACAGATTGTTTTTGACAGAAGAGCTCCAAGCGAATACCTTAATAATTCAGTAAAAAGAGCCCTTGAGAAATCTTCGCCTCTTCCACTATTGCCCAAAGAGGAGGGTACGCGGGATGTATGGATTGGATTTGTTTTTACTCCGGAAGGTATAGAAAAGTAATGATAATTTGCATGGAGTACATGGGATAATTGCGGTGAAATCAATATATTTGCTATAGGTAATGTTGGTTTAATTGTGAGTGGCCCATGTCGGGCTGCAATATTGGTTGCCCGGAAATCATTGTGGCGAAGCTCTTTTTTTGAAAGAACATTAATCAAAGGAGAAAAGATGAGAAAGGTTAGGCCCTTACTGAAAACACTATGTATTCCTGCACTGCTTTTTCTTGGAGCTTGTGGTAATGATAAAGTTGTTGTTGTAAGTCAACCACCACCACCTCCTGTTGTTCAGCCTGTTCTCGGAGATCTGTTTTTTGATTTTGACAAATCAGAGCTTCGGATGGATGCCGTGGAGCAACTTAAAACCAATGCAAACTGGTTAGAGGTAAATCGAGGTCGGAAGGTTGTCATTGAAGGTCATTGCGATGAGAGGGGTACCAATGAGTATAACCTTGCTCTTGGTGAACGCCGTGCTAACAGTGCCAAAGATTATCTTGTTAATCTTGGTGCGGACTCTTCCCGTCTGAAAAGTATCAGCTATGGTGAGGAAAGACCATTTGCACTTGGTCACAACGAAGAGGCATGGGCTCAGAACAGAAGGGCTCACTTTGTTGCTGAATAAAATATATGTTTGAATGAAAACCACCATGGGGCAACTTCTATAAACGGTTGCCCTTTTTTATTAATTGTTACCCAGGGAGATGCAAGTATGAGAATTAAAGTCAATGGTATTGTTGTTATTGCCTTGATGATGACCGCAGGATGTTCATCGAACAGTGCTGTTAAATCTACTGAAAGCAGTGTAAGTCAGGAGCAGCCTGTTACTTCTGTCACTCCTGTTGTGTCATTACCGGAATCACCGACCGGATATGGGTTTGACAAGTGGCAGACAGGCCCTCTTGGTGATCTGTTTTTTGATTTTGACAGCTCTGTTCTCAGTTCTGACGCACAGGAACAGTTGAAGCAGAATGCAGCATGGTTTGGCAGCAATCCCGCCAGGAGAGCGCTTATTGAAGGTCACTGTGATTCAAGAGGAACAAGTGAATACAATCTTGCTCTTGGTGAACGCAGGTCGGACAGCGCAAAGGAGTATCTGGTCAAGCTTGGTGTAAAGTTATCCCGTCTTGAAACATTGAGTTTTGGTCAGGAGCGTCCTTTTGCTCTCGGTGAAAATGAAGAAGCCTGGGCAAAAAATCGTCGGGCTCACTTTGTTGTAAAACCATAACCATTTTTATTGTCTATGAATACAAAGATTAAACCTTTTCTTTTTTTGCCGCTTCTTGTTCTCTCTTCCTGTGCATCAAAACAGGATCTTGTTGTTGTTGCTGATGACGTGCGAAAACTGAAAACGGAATCTGAAACCATTAAAACGCAGAGCGCTGGTTCCTATTCAGATGTTCAGCAGGTTCGTGATGAGGTTTCAAAGTTACAGGGAAGCATGGCTGAGGCAACCCATAAGAATGCAGAGAGTTTTGGTCGTCTTGGTATGGAAGACTCTCTTTTGGTACACAAGGTTGATGATCTGGAAACGAGACTGCAGAAAATTGAGCATTTTCTTGGTTTTGATAACAAGGAAAAGTCAGCTGCAGTAATGCCGCCGAACGTTGATTCAGCTGAGGGGGCTAAAGCACCCAAGCTCCTTGATGATGCAGCATTGCTTAATGAAGGATTGGAGAGGCTTGGTAAAAGCAGTTTTGCTGCGGCAAGGGAGAGTTTCAGCGTACTTTTAAAGGACTATCCAAAATCGACTCTTGTTGATAAAGCACAGTTTGAAATTGCTGAATGCTTTTTTGGTGAAAAATGGTATGAAAAAGCCATTCTTGAGTATCAGGTAGTGATTGCAAAATATACCAAAAGCAAAAAACGCCCAGCCGCGCTTTACAAGCAGGCGCTCTCTTTTGAAAAGATAGGAGACGAGGTTAATGCAAAGGCAAGATTCAAGACACTGATCAATGTTTATCCAGCTTCGCCTGAAGCTGCGTTAGCCCGCAAAAAAACACACTGATCATCTTTAACGATGGGATAATAAAAGCCCTGGTTATACCGGGGCTTTTATTAAGATTCCGGTTTACTTGAAAAATTCATCAAGTGTATAGGTACGCCGATCAATTTCAATAGAGAGTTGCCGGTGCAGTGAATCATAAAAAACAGGGATGTCCCTCATCGTCCACTTTACACCCCGATTATCAAAGTCAATGACATAACGGTTCTCATTGTCAATAACTTTTTTCTTCAGGTCAATGCCAATATCAGGCTGCGTGGTCAAAACAAAAAGTTCAATTTCGCCTGAAATAACTTTATTGATGATCTCCTTTGTCGGCGACAACTTTCTGCGTCCGGAGGCCGGACTTATCTGAAGTTGAAGGCCGTTCCTGTTATCCCTTTTTGCTGAGGTTATAAAATATTTTTCTGCTTTATGAACCGCATTGCCTGACCATGGTCCTGATGTACTGACTCTGACTTGGTTTATGCCGGTGTTAGGACGGCTGAGCTGAGGTTGCATTGTTTGCACGGTTAAAATTTGCAAAAATAACACTCAAAAGTGTGTCTGCCTTCAACAGAGTATAAATTAGTAAAATACAGGTTAAATAGCAAAGGGATTCATCCTGAATCCCTTTGCTTGAATTATGCAACCTTTCAGCGCATTGTTACTTCTTGCTGTCGTCGATCACTTCGAATTCAGCATTTTCAACTTCGCCATCTCCACTGCCTTTTCCACTCTTTCCGTTACCCGCTCCATGAGCTTCCGGTTCAGGCTGTGAGGTCTCCTGGCCTGGAGACTGATAGAGTTTCGAAGCAATGTCGCTCCACTCCTTGTTGAGCTCCTCCATTGCAGATTTAATGGACTCAATAGTGCCGTTTTTATAGGCCTCCTTGAGTTTTTCCAGTGATCCTTCCAGCCCTGGCCGTTTGTCAGCCGGTATTTTGTCAGCGAGCTCTTTCAACTGTTTTTCAGTGCTGAAAATCAAGCCGTCTGCGATGTTTCTGGTATCAATCTCCTCCTTGCGCTTTTGATCTTCTGCCGCATGAATTTTAGCATCCTGCTTCATCTTGTCAATTTCAGCATCAGTGAGTTTGCTGCTCGATTCAATTCTTATGCTCTGCTCTTTTCCTATTGCCTTGTCTTTAGCCGACACGTTCAAAATGCCGTTTGAATCGATATCAAAGGTGACCTCGATTTGCGGCAAGCCTCTTGGAGAGGGAGGGATATCACCAAGGTGAAAGCGTCCAAGTGTTTTATTGTCGGCAGCCATCGGGCGTTCTCCCTGCAGTACATGAACTTCCACAGAGGTCTGGTTATCACCGGCTGTTGAAAATATCTCCTGTTTTTTTGTTGGAATAGTGGTGTTAGCATCGATAAGCTTTGTCATGACACCACCAAGCGTCTCAATTCCAAGTGAAAGGGGAGTGACATCAAGCAGCAGAACATCGGTCACATCTCCCTTCAAAACGCCACCCTGAATAGCTGCTCCTATTGCAACAACTTCATCAGGATTAACGCTCTTGTTTGGCTCTTTTCCAAAGAAATCCTTGACCAGTGACTGAACTTTTGGTATACGGGTTGAACCTCCAACAAGCACCACCTCATCAATCTCCTTCATCTCAAGCTTGGAATTCTTGATAGCACGACGACATGGATCAAGAATCTTGTCGAAGAGGTCGGCACAGAGTGCTTCGAACTTTGCACGGGTCAGATTGATCACAAGGTGTTTAGGCCCTTCCTGTGTCGCTGTAATGAAAGGAAGGTTGATTTCCGTATCAGTTCTTGATGAGAGTTCAATTTTTGCCTTTTCTGCCGCTTCCTTCAGACGCTGAAGAGTGATGGCATCCTTGCGAAGATCTATTCCTTCCTGTTTTTTGAACTCATCGGCTATATAATCGATAATATTCTGGTCAAAGTTATCGCCACCGAGATGAGTGTCGCCATCGGTTGATTTAACTTCAAAAACACCATCGCCAAGTTCAAGGATAGAGATATCAAATGTTCCGCCACCAAGGTCAAACACGGCGACTTTTTCACTCTCCTGCTTTCTGTCAAGTCCATAAGCCAGAGCCGCAGCTGTAGGCTCATTGATGATTCTTTTTACATCAAGACCGGCAATTCGTCCGGCATCTTTTGTTGCCTGCCGCTGGGCATCATTGAAATATGCCGGTACAGTGATAACTGCTTCAGTAACTTTTTCACCAAGAAAATCTTCAGCTGTCTGCTTCATTTTCTGCAGAACCATGGCTGAAACCTCCTGGGGAGAGTAGATTTTATCATTGATCTTTACCCGAGCCTCACCACTCTCATTGATGATCTCATAGGGTGCAAGCTTTTTTTCATTCGTGATCTCATCGAATTTACGCCCCATGAAGCGCTTGATTGAAAAAATTGTGTTTTTCGGGTTAGTAATAGCCTGTCTTTTTGCAGCCTGCCCAACCAAGCGGTCTCCCGTTTTAGTTAAGGCTATAATTGAAGGTGTTGTACGGTTACCTTCTGAATTTTCAATAACCGTTGGCTGCGATCCCTGCATGACTGCAACACAGGAGTTCGTTGTGCCAAGATCGATGCCGATAATTTTACCCATTAGAGTCTGTTCCTTCTTTTGATAGTGATATAAAAAAATCCCGGACTCACTGTTCTCTTGGTGAGCCCGGATGGTATCATGTTAATTGATAGAAATTTCCTTTGTTTTTTTTGTCATCTGAGCTTTCGGCAGGTTTACATGAAGTATTCCATTGTCAAACCCTGCATTAATATGATCCTGATCAATACTCTCACCAAGAGTGAATTTTCTCAGCAAGCTGCCATAGGTTCTCTCTACACGCAGGTAATCTTTTTTGTTCTCTTCACTACTCTGTTTTCTTTCCGCCTTGATAGTCAGTACATCATCTTCAACATTGAGTGCAATTTCTTCCTTGGCAATGCCGGGAAGCTCAGCATCAATATGAAATCCAGTTTCATCTTCAGAGATATCAACATTGAAAGCCGGCATGGAAGGCGCTTTGACACTTGAACGGATATCATCAAACAGCCTCAGTGGATCCTTCGATAATTTTACAAGCATGTTCTTCTCCTTTTTATGCTTCTATCTGTTATTTAATTCATTGTTTGTAAGAAATGTCTTACTGCTGAATAAACGTCAAAAAGCGTGCCAATGCCTGTGATAGATGATTTTTCTGCTTTTTGGAGATAGAAACGAGAGGGAGGTGGTAAAAATGTCACACTTATTATTGTCAGGGTATATAAATGTCACACTGTGTCACTAATGACAAAGGATGTGGCAGAGATCGGAGATCGCAGAGGGGCGGGTACTCTTATCCGTTCAAACGCATAAGTTTATAGCGTATTTGAGAGTACACAAAAGGGTATGCATCAGTTGGAGAGATTGGTATTGACGTTCTGTACCCAGCTGAGTCGGTCTTGCAGATTTTGAACAACACTTTTTGAGCTGAGATAACAGGAGTATATGATACTCTCATCAGCAATGCGGTAATAGCATTTCAACCCCTCTTTTCTACGGTTTACAACACCGTTGTCATGCATAAGGGCGAGATGTTTTGAAATATTTGCCTGACTGGCATTGACCTTATTGACAATCTCCTGAACAGTATGTTCGCGTTCACATAAAACACGCAATATTCTCAGTCTCATTGGCTCGGAGAGCAGCTTGAAGCGATTGGAGACGGCCTCAAGCATTTCATCAGGCATATTGAGATTCCACTTTTTGACTTCCTCTTCTGTGATTGTAACCTTTTTACTCATGACAACCTTTTGCTGTTCCACAGAGATCTTCCATTTCGCAGCGATAATGTTTTTCGAGATTAAGTGTTTATATAGCTATTTGTTCATACAATTCAAACCATAAATAGCCATCAACAGATTATCATGATGACTATACATGTGTGGTTATTCAAAAAAAAGAGTGTCTTCATGCTCTATAGCACTGACGCTGGTCAGTTGCATGATTGAATGAACAAGAGTCTGAGGGGCTTTAAACTGGATAATTCGTTCCTTGATGATCATTTTGGTTTTTTTAGCCTCTTCAAATTCACCTTTGCACTCCAGGCACTTCGTGAGATGCAAAAGAAAACCCTCCTCTTCCTTCCGTGAAAGCTCACCGTCTACTGCGGCACTCATAAGTATGCGGGCTTTTGGGCAGTTCATAGTAAAAAAAAAGTTTGTGCGTCTGATATTATTGATCTTTATCGGTATTGAAGCCGTATTTTTTTGCATATTCCTCAAGCTGTTCACGAAGCAGTTTTCTGCCTCTGTATAATCTTGATCTTACTGTACCGATAGGACTTTCTACCATATTCGCAATCTCTTCATAGGTAAATCCTTCAATATCACACAATTGAATTACTTCTCTGAACTCTTCTGGCAATGAGTGAAGCGCCTGGTAAACCTCTTCGTGCAGCAATGAATGAAAATAGTCGCTCTCAGCCTCACTGGTATCACTCCGAATATCTTTTATAGAGTGATAAAAATCCTTGATAAGATCATAATCAACCTTTCCCGGTTCCTTTGAATTTTTACGAAAACGGTTGATATAATTGTTTTTCAGGATTTTAAACAGCCATGCCTTGCAGTTTGTTCCCCGCTCAAAAGAATTAAAAAATCGATAAGCCTTAAGGTAGGTTTCCTGTACCAGATCTTCAGCGTCATCAGGATTCATCGTCAAGTGAAGCGCGTAGTTATAGAGCGAATTGAGATGAACTACGGCCTCATTTTGAAACTCAAGTTGTTTCTGACGTTCCTCCTTTGTCAGAGACTCTTTTTTTGTCCTGGTTTTTATGTGACGGGTTGCATCTGGTTTATCCATGAGCTGAAATCTTCCTGGTTCAAATAACATTGTTTTGCCTACAAGCGCTCTCGCTGGTAAAATAATTAATTTAAAACAATATATTTTAAGGCTTTTATGAACTTTAGAAAAAATCAGAAGATCTATCATACCAATGAATGAAACTGCCGATGTTATTGTTATCGGCTCCGGAATAGGAGGGCTCACAGCCGCAGCACTGCTGCAGGATCGAGGTATTTCAACGCTTGTGTTCGAAAAAAACCGCTATCCTGGAGGAAGTTGTTCCTCTTTTCAGCGGGAGGGTTACTCTTTTGATGCTGGAGCATCGGTCTTTTACGGTTTTGGTGAAAACAGCAAGAGTGGCACGCTCAACCTGCATACCCGGATTTTCAGGAAACTTGGAATTGAGTTTACCACGATTCACGATCCGGTACAAATCCACTATCATCTGCCCAATGGATTTGCCGTGCCGGCCAGTTATGACCGTCAAAAATTTCTTGGTGCTCTTTTCGCTCGTTTTCCTCATGAAGCTGAGGGGATTAAAAAGTTTTACCAGGAACTTGAGGAGGTCTATGATATTCTCAGTTCACTTCCTGCCGGCTCACTTGAGGATCTGGTGCATCTTGCTTCAGTAGGCTTAAATTTTCCGGCCAAAACCATGTCGCTTGCCCTGAAGAGTTTCCGGTCAATGGGTAAAACAGCAAGAAAGTATATCCATGATGAGGAGCTTCTTCGATTTATTGATATTGAAGCCTATTCCTGGGCTGTTCAGGATGCTCTTGCAACACCGCTGGTCAATGCGGGCATCTGTCTTGCAGACCGGCACTACGGTGGCATCAACTATCCAGTCGGTGGTTCTGGTGCGATTCCAAAAGCCCTGTGTCAGGGCATCGAGAAATCGGGTGGCCACATCCGCTATCAATCCGAGGTTACCTCTATTCTTGTTGAAAATGGGGAGGCGCATGGTGTCAGACTTGCTGATGGTTCGGAGTACTCTGCCAGGGCAGTTATCAGTAATGCTACCGTGTGGGATACCTTTAACCGCCTTGTTACCGATTCGCGTTACCGGGTGGATGAAAACAGATTTCTGAGAGCGCCGAGCTGGTTCCAGCTCTACCTCGGTGTTGATGCCTCAGTCATTCCCGGGGATTTTCATGTCCACCATATTCTTGTTGATGACTGGGAGAACTACAGCAAGCCTGGTGGAACCATCTATTTTTCAGCTCCCACCATTCTTGATCCATCCCTTGCTCCCCCCGGCCAACACATTGTTCACGCCTTTGTAACCGCAGAGATTGATCAGTGGCAGGAGTACGACAGGAAAAGTGCGGCGTACAGCAGCGCCAAAGAGGCCCTGGCCGCAACAATAATATCCCGTACGGAAAGCATTCTTCCCGGATTGTCAAAGGCCATCGAGCTTAAAGTACTTGCTACACCACTCACCCATGAGCGCTATCTCAATCGATTCAAAGGTTCCTATGGGCCATTGCTGAAGGCTGGTCAAAATATTCTTCAAAAGCCACAGAACAGAACCCGGATTAAAAACCTCTTTGCCGCCGGCGACAGCACATTTCCTGGTCAGGGGGTCATAGCGGTAACCTATTCGGGGGTATCATGTGCATCCTATATTGCACGGCAATTTGGCAAGCCGCTTGATGAGTTGCTGTAATGCATTCCCGCTCAGCAGGCCGCAAGCAGCATGTCAATCTCCCTGAAAGGCATGTCGGTAAGCTCAGCAAGAATTTTTTTGGTGACATAGCCCTTGAACAGGTAGGTTCCTCTTCTCAGACTATGGTTTTTCCAGAGGATATCCGAAACAGTCTCATGTGAGGTGAGTTTCAGGAGAAAGGGCAGCAAGGTATTGGTTAGTGCAAAAGAGGCTGTTTTTGCCACAGCAGATGGAATGTTGGGGACGCAGTAGTGGGTAACCCCATGCTTGACATAAATAGGATTGGTATGCGAGGTGTGTCGGCTGGTGGCAAAGCAGGCCCCCTGGTCAATCGAGACATCAATAATAACCGAACCGGGTTTCATGGATTTTACCACCTGTTCACTGACCAGAGGCTTGTTTATTTTCTGACGAGGACTTAAAGCACCGATCACAACATCCGACATCTTTGCAAGTTCCGCAATGTAGTGGTCGTTGGCGATTGCGGTGACAAGATGACGGTTGAAAAAGGCTTCAAATCTTCTCAGCCGGTTAATCTCCTTGTCAATAACCGTGACCTGAGCTCCCAGTCCAAGCGCGTCCTGAGCTGCAAAAAGTCCCACAGTTCCCGCACCGATAATGGTTACATGGGCAGGTGGCACACCGGCTATGCCGCCAAGCAGAATGCCGCTTCCCCCATAGCCGGTTTCAAGGTATTTGGCTGCTGTCTGAATCGCAAGAGAGCCGGCTATTTCACTCAACGTCCTTACTATCGGCAGCTCTCCGTCTCTTGTTTCAATAAACTCAAATCCAAGAGCCGTGATATTTTTTTCAAGCAGGGTTTTTATCAATTGAGGGGTGATAGTTCCAAGATGCAGGGCGGAAATGAGCATCTGCCCGGGCATGAAGAGCGGCATCTCTTCAGGCTGAGGGGGAGAGACCTTTACAATGACATTGGAGTGCTCATACAACTCTTCAGGAGTTTCAGCAATTGCCGCCCCCGCTTCCGCGTATGCGACATCACTGAAGTTGCAGAAGTTACCGGCCGCTCGTTCAATGTTGACCTTGATTCCATGCTCAACCAATATTTGAACCCCTGGCGGTGAAATAGCTACCCGACGTTCATCCTGAGCCCGTTCCCGCGGAATTCCGAGAACAATATTCATGGTCTTCTCAGGCTTGATCAGCCAGCGCTCAAGGGTTTTTGCACCAAGTTCAAACTCAATGTTTTCAATATCCGAAGAATACCCCATCTGGAGTTCATGGTTGCTACTTTACAATTATTTTTACCGATTCAAGAACCGGAGTTTTATCAGTCCCGCAACCGCAACTCTCTGTTCCCGGCAAATGCAGGCGTCCTGCGGAAACATTGCAGACCACTGCTGCTGTGCCTGTATACAAACCTTTTGCGCCCTCGGCAAGAAGAGATGCCGGGTATTGCATGAAGGGGAAGCTCTCCATAAAAGTAGTTGATGCAAAAAGCGATCCATAAGCCAAACCATTACCGATCTTTCCAAGAGAGTCCAAGGGATTTAAGTTACCCTCCTTAAACCGACCGAAAAGATTGCCTGCGCCATCAGGAAGTTTGGTGGAAACATTATACCCGATTGTCTGGGCATAGGTGATAAATTCCTTCAAACTCAGGCCTAACACAACACGCTTGAGATATTCAGCCCTTGAAAGCACCCGCAGGGTTCCCTCTTTAACAACAACACTCCGGCAGGCGAGCCGTCCTCCCTCCTGAAAAAGCTTGTCCGAAATAAAAGCCTGTTCCTCTTTACTTGGCGGAGAAAGGCACTCAGCACCCTCCTTGACATAGACAAAACAACTCTGACAGATTCCGTTTCCGCCACAAATACACCCTATGTGGCTCTTATGCAGCTGGGCAACCTTCAAAAGCAAATCACCAACTTGAGCTTCACAAGGTTTATCGTTGATGTAGATGATCATGGGTTTTACAATTAGTGGTGAATTAATTAAACCTGCTCATTGACCTCTTATGCTAAAATATAAAATTTTTTGCCTCCTCTTCAATCAAACCTTGTTCTCCCACATCTACGATACTCCTTCTGATTCAAGGACTGGAACCTTCTCTCGTCATCAAAAACTCTCGACAAACATCACAAAAATCGAGTGCTCTCTCTTGCTGCCTGGCTATAGCCCAGATTTTCTGTAGTACAGAAGAACAAGGTTGTATTGTTAACTCTATGCTGCAATATGTTTTTCTGCTTGCGGACTATCTTTTCCTGCGCTGCCGTTGCAACAGGCTGAAAGTTGAAACGGTGTGCATTTGGCGCTATCATTTGCCTGGTTTTCTCGGAATGCCGGCATAAAAGCATTAGCCACCAATTGCAGGGCATCCCCTATGCCACTCACGATATCTCCAATAAGCTGCCATAAATCAAACTCTCTTCCTGCCTGCAAGCGCATGGTTTCAGGAAACTGAACAAGCGACTCCCAACCCATTTTTGCAGCATAACCAGTCAGTTGCAGTGGATTGGTTTCAAAGGTCCGCTTCACCTCTTCAACCAGGGAAACAACCCTTACCGTACCCTCTTTTTCAACCGTGGTCAGGCAGGCCATTCTTGTTCCCTCCTTGATCAAACTCTCCGAAAGAAGAGCTTTCTCCTCTAAACTGAGCGGCGAAAGCAGCTCACTGCCCTCAAGCACCTTGACATAACAGGTCTGACATATTGTGTTTCCTCCACAAAAGTACCCAATATGCTCATGGTTACTCCGTGCAACATCAAGCAACCTCTCGCCCTTCTTAACCTCGTATGAGTGATTATTTATAGTGACTTTCATGACACGTATCATTGAAATTAATAAGATAAATTTTGTCTACTTTTCAATGAACACCTCAAAAGCCGCAAAAGTTTCAATCAAACACTCAATAATAAACAATGTCCAATATTTTCTGTCAGACCAAGCCACCCAAACCTCCAACCCCATATGTCCTTTTAGTCCCTGCTGTCCCTTTTGTCCTTAAACTCTCTCAACCCCCTGAACTCTCTCCACTCTCAGCACTCAGTACTTCCAGCTTTTTCAGCAGTTCTGAATACTCCTGAATCAGTGTGGCCGGGTTGTTCTCACTATCTGCTGGATGGTGCAGTACCAGTTTCATTTTTTTATCCATCTTAAATCCCGGCCTGTACTTCTGCATCCACGGTTCCTGGACTGACACAAAGAGATAGTGGTAAAAAGCCCTGTTGCCAAGATGTTCATTATGTTGATCCGGGAGAAAGAGTGTCAGGTTGTGCTGCTGAAGGTCAATCTTTTCAAGAGCGAGCGACGAACCGGTGAGTTTAAGTTTTGTCAGAAGCAGCAGGTTTGAAACCTCTTCCGGCATGGCACCGAAACGATCCTTGAGTTCAAGTGCAAGGGCATCGATGCTCTTCTCCGAAGAGGCTTTTGATATTTTGTCATAAAAAGCAAACCGCTCATGGATGGCACTGACATAATAATCCGGAATGAGGGCGTCAAAGAAGAAGAGCAGATCGCACGCTTTTGCTTGTGTTACTGCCGGTTTTCCCTCGCCTGAAAACATGTGGCTGAACTCGGTAGATTTCAGCTCTGCCACGGTCTCTGCAAGCATTTTCTGATAGAGATCAAAGCCGAGTTCATGGATATAGCCCGACTGCTCCGCACCGAGCAGATTGCCGGCACCGCGTATATCGAGGTCACGCAGGGCGATGTTAAACCCGGAACCAAGCTCTGTAAAGCTTTCAATAACCGCAAGACGCTGAACAGCCTCACGTTTAAGGGTGTGCAGCGGGGGAGTGATCAGGTAGCAGTAAGCTTTCCTCTCACTTCTTCCAACTCTTCCACGCAGCTGGTAGAGGTCAGAAAGCCCGAACATATCAGCCCGGTTGATAATGATGGTATTGGCGTTGGAGATGTCGAGACCGGAGCCGATGATCGTGGTGGAGATGAGCACGTCAACCTCTTTCTGCATGAAATCCATCATGATTTTTTCAAGCTCCTTTGAAGGGAGCTGACCATGTGCAAAGACAATACGGGCCGAAGGGACAAGCTCTCTGAGTGTATTCAGCACATCCTCAAGCGACGAGATGCGGTTATGCAGAAAAAATACCTGCCCCTCCCGCTTGATCTCCCTCTTGATAGCTGATTGAATCAAGGAAGGGTCATAATCAGTAATGAGGGTCTCCACCGGCTGGCGATTTTTTGGAGGGGTAGACACAATGGAGAGGTCCCGGGCGCCAAGCATTGAAAACTGAAGGGTTCTTGGAATAGGTGTTGCCGACATGGTCAGAGTATCAACTCCGGGGAACTGCTCCCTCAGTTTCTCCTTGACCTCCACTCCGAAGTGCTGTTCTTCATCAATCACCAGCAGGCCAAGATCCTTGAAAAGCACATCCTTCGACACCAGACGATGGGTGCCGATAACAATATCAATCAGCCCCTTTTCGATTTTTTTAATGATCTCCATCTGTTCCTTGCGCGGTACAAAACGGCTGAGCACGGCAATTGAAATCGGGAAATTCTCAAACCTTCTGGAAAACGACTCTGCATGCTGATGCGCAAGAATCGTTGTCGGTGTCAGCACGGCCACCTGTTTTTTTGACTCTACAGCCTTGAATGCCGATCTCATGGCAATCTCGGTTTTACCAAAACCCGCGTCACCGCAAATCAGCCTGTCCATAGGGTGAGGCTCCTGCATATCTTTTTTTACAGCCTCAATAGCCTTATGCTGATCGGGAGTTTCATCAAAAATAAAGGATGACTCAAACTCCCGCATGAAGATGGAGTCCTCTTCAAAGGCAAATCCAGGTTGCATCTTCCTCTGTGCATAAACTTTTATCAGGTTTATGGCAATATCACGCAGCTTCTTGCGGACTTTATCCTTTTTTGCGGCCCACTTTGAACTTCCAAGTTTTGAGAGCGTCGGGAGCGAGCTCTCCGAAGCAGTATACTTCGAGAGCAGGTTGATATTCTGCACATTGACAAAGAGCTGATCCCCCCCCGCATACTCTACCAGCACCGACTCCTGCTCGGAATGTCCCACCGTTATGGTCTCAAGGGATTTGAAAATTCCGATACCGTAATCCTCATGAACCACATAATCGCCCATCTTCAGCTTCTGCAGATCCTTGAGCGAAATTCCCCTTATTTTCCTTTTCCGGTGAGCCTTATGGGCGTGCAGTTTTCCGAAGATGTCTGACTCAGTGTAGAGGTCAAGCGTGCCAAAGAGAAAGCCGGTATGCAGATTGATCGGCACCCAGCTTGCTTCAAGCCTCTCCCTGTTTTCCGAACCAGTCATCTCCTCATCCAGAAAATCGGTCAACTCCTCAATCTCCCTTCGTGAGCTGGTTGCAAAGAGAGGCTTTTTCTCCGCGGCTATCTCATGCTGCAGCAGGGTGGCAAGAGTGCGGAAATTTGCGTTAAGTTTTTTTTGTGCGTTTGACTTGAAGTCAATGGCCGATGAGTGGGTTATTCTAATGCAGCGAAACCGTGAAAGTGCTCTCGACAAACTCTCATGGTTATCCCGTGAAGCAAATTCAATGGTGTCATCAATCAATATTATGGTTGATGGATCCAGATAGTCCAGTATTGTTGTCTCATTTCCGGGGGGGTTGCTTGCCGTATCGGTAAAGCTTGCGGTAATCTCAGCTGCCGGAAATGTTTTGCCTGAAAGTTGACTGTTGATATCAAAGATGCGCAGTGAGGTGACCCGGTCGCCAAAAAATTCTATTCGAAATGGTTCCCTCGCTCCAAAAGGGAAGACATCGATAATCGAGCCTCTCACCGAGTACTCACCCTCCTCTTCAACAAACTCCCTCAGCTCAAAACCGTTTGCCGCAAGAAATCGTTTCAGCGTTTCATATCCTGCATCGTGGTCAATTTTTAGTCGGAAAATCCGGTTTTCGGCATCGAACGGTTTGCAAAGGGCGACCTCAAGATCATCAAAAAAGGAGAGGATGAGCGATCTTTTGGCGGTTGAGAGAGCCCCGACCGAGAGGGAGAGCTCATCCGATGTATTGCATACTCTTTCCTTCGGCAAAAGTGCCTCAAGATCATTGTCGTATAACTCAAAGCTGTTCTGTCCGCAAAGCACCATAAGGGATGAGTGCCGATCAGCAAAGAGAGCAGCCACAAGGATCGATGAGAGAGAGCCCTGCAGGCCGGAGACAGCAATCGGAGTATATGACTTGTCACTCTCGGCCAGACTCTCAGCTAAAGAGTGTTGAAGCAAACCGTATGGAGCTGACTGCCTGACGGTCTCAATGAGAAAGCTTGAATTTTTTCTGGTGATGGTACTACCTTGCAAATCGGAATCTGATAACGTTTTCATATGAAGCCAGCAAACTATATTTTCATGCTTTGATCCCGAAACCTTTAAACCCTTTGTGGTCTGGGAAGATTGTTATATATGGAAAAAATTCTTGAACTGAAAAACCTCAGGACATACTACTCAACTGATAGTGGCATTGCAAAAGCTGTTGATGGTGTAAGCTTCTCCCTTGGCCGTAATCGGACACTTGGCGTTGTCGGTGAGTCCGGGTGTGGAAAATCAGTGACAGCACTCTCTATCATGCGTCTTGTCCCCAGGCCACCCGGCTATTTTGCGGGAGGCGAAATTTTCTGGAAGGGAGGTGACCTGCTGAAGCTTTCAGAAGAGGGCGTACGCAAGCTGCGAGGCAACGAGATTGCCATGATCTTCCAGGAGCCGATGAGCTCACTCAACCCGGTCTTTACCTGCGGTAATCAGATCATGGAGCAGATTCTTCTTCACCGAAACAGTGGCAAGGCAGAGGCAAAAGAGCGTTCCATAGAACTTTTGCACCTCGTTGGAATTCCGAACCCGGCAGAACGATTTTCCTCATATCCGCACGAGCTTTCAGGAGGCATGCGCCAGCGCATCATGATTGCCATGGCGCTCTCATGCAATCCCGAGCTGCTCATTGCCGACGAGCCCACCACAGCCCTTGATGTCACTGTTCAGGCGCAGATCCTTGATCTTATCGGCAAACTTCAGAGCGATACAGGGATGAGTGTTTTGCTTATTACCCATGATTTTGGAGTTGTTGCCGAGCTTTGTGAAGAGGTTATTGTCATGTATGCCTCCAGAGTGGTCGAAAAAGGCACAGTTCAACAGCTTTTCAAGAGCCCCCTTCATCCCTATACCAGAGGATTGCTGAACTCTATTCCCCGGTTAGGCTCTTCCAAAGAGCGACTTCATGTCATTGATGGCAATGTACCGAGCGCAGTCAATCTCCCCGACGGGTGCAGGTTTGCAGCGCGCTGTCACCTTGCCGACGCACACTGCCGTAGTGTTCAGCCGGAACTTGTTGCCTATGACTTCGGCCATGAAGCAGCCTGCTGGAAGGCCGGTCTTTGAATAAAAAGATTTCCTGCCACCAGAAAGAAACTTTTTGTTGCAGCGATTGATTGACAAGAGATCTAAGGTTCTATAAACAGCGTAAGTTTTATTTATTTTTATGTCAATACTGGAAGTTGGTGTTCAGGCACCTGATTTTACAGCTCAGGACCAGGAGGGAAAGCTGGTTTCGCTTCAGGAGTACCGTGGTCGCAAGGTGGTGCTTTATTTTTACCCAAAGGATGATACTCCCGGATGTACCAAGGAGGCTTGTGCTTTTCGGGATAATTTCCCTAACTTTAACCTGCTGGGGATAGCTATCCTCGGGGTCAGTGTCGACAGTGAGAGCAAGCACAAGAAGTTTGCTGAAAAGTTCAGTCTGCCATTCCGGCTTGTGGCCGATCCCGACAAGCACATTGTTGAAGCTTATGGGGTGTGGGGGCAGAAAAAGTTTATGGGGCGTGAATATATGGGTACCAGTCGGGTGACCTATTTGATTAATGAGCAGGGAGTTATAGAGAAAGTTTGGCCGAAGGTCAAGCCCGACGAACATGCCGAAGAGTTACTCAGCTACCTGCAGCAAAAAACATGATACAAGAGCATGGTAAACGAATTTGAGAGGCTTAAAGCCGGAAAACTTCTGCTTGCTTCAGCCAATATGCTTGAATCGAATTTCAAGCGGACAGTATTGATTATGTGTGAGCATAATGAAAAAGGCTCTCTTGGTTTTATTCTGAACCGTCCAATGGAGTTCAAGGTATGTGAAGCCATAGCTGGTTTTGAGGATATCGAGGAACCTCTGCACATGGGTGGTCCCGTTCAGGTTGATACCGTGCACTTTCTCCATCTCAGGGGCGACCTCATCGAGGACTCACTTGAAATACTTCCCGGACTCTTCTGGGGAGGCGACAAAAACCAGTTGAGTTTTCTTATCAATACCGGTGTCATGATGCCGTCAGAAATCCGCTTTTTCCTTGGTTATGCCGGCTGGACTGCCGGACAGCTTGAAGCCGAGTTTGAAGAGGGAGCCTGGTATACCGCTGAAGCTACCAAAGAGATAATCTTCAGTGATGCCTACGAGAGAATGTGGAGCCGATCAGTGCGTTCAAAGGGAGGAGAGTACCAGCTCATTGCCAACGCTCCCGAACTGCCGGGTTTAAACTGAAAAAATTCTTTTTGTTCTATTGTTTGAAAAAGTATATATAACACGGCAATGGGGATGACAGGCTTTCGACAGGGCAGGTGTGATATGAAGTTGCACTCCGAGTTTCAGCATGGATGGACTCGTTAAAGAAGTCTATGCAACTCTATATGCAGACGATTATTCGTATGCAATGGCTGCCTGATTAGCACAAGTTAATTAATCAGCCATCGTCCGTTGGGGGAAGCGCTTACTCTGAAGCCAATGGATGGCATAACCCGCGCTTGAGCTTCGGTTCGCGCAAGTAAGCCCCCTCTGTTTTTGCCCGAAAAGGCAGAAGGGTGACACAAAGAGGGATAGTGAACCGGACTTTACAGGTGTAGCAACGATTCATGAAACACTAAACACCTGAGATGAGTGTGGTAGCTTTATTGAGCAGTGTTTTGGACGCGGGTTCGACTCCCGCCATCTCCACAAAATGTAGTTCTGTAATATTCCAAGACCTCCGCAAACCCCTGTAAAAGCAGGGGTTTTTGCTTTTTCTTCTATACCCTTCCGAGGTTCCCGTGTATTCCTGATTTCTCCCTGCGATAGTCACGTTTAAAATTGCTCGATCCTCTAATTTTCCTCATGCAACTCATGTATTAAATCCTCGATAGAATTGTACTGTTTTAGACCTCCGCGACGGCACTCTTCTAACGCCTCAATAGTTTCGGAGTTCGGAATGAGCGGCTCAAACGGTAATGCCTTTTTAGTAGCAACCCGTTGCAGCATGAGTCTCACTGCATCGGATACCGTGAGTCCTATTGAAGCCAGTACGGCGGAAGCCTCGGCTTTGCTTTTCACCAACCGGATCCGGTACGTTTTTCCAGGCCGGGCAGCACGGATTCTGTGCATACTGTTTATCGAAAATTCGCGCGAAATTCGTATATTAACGAAGTTCATCGGGTTGCGATCTCATTCAACGGAAGATACAAACGGAAGATACAACATGACAACAAAAACAAAACGGCAGCAGGTTACTTTCAAAATTCCACAAGAAACCAATGAACGCCTCCAGGCTCTTGCCATAGCGACCAGACGGACGAAAACCTTTGTCCTGGAGGAGGCTGTTTCAGCTTATCTGAACTATAACGAGTGGCAGATTCAAAGTATTCAGAGAGGATTGGAAGATATGAAAGCAGGCAGGGTAACTCCTATTGAAGATGTTATTGCAGAATGGGAGGCAGAACTTGAAAATTGTCCTGACTAAGGGAGCAAAGGATTCTCTTCGTGAGATAGAAACCTATATCAGCCAAACCAGCAAAAAGGCGGCTAAAAAAACCATCATCACTCTTTTGAATAAGGTCACCAAGCAGTTGCCCGCATATCCACAGAGCGCAAAGCCCGGCAAAATAACAGATACCAGGGAGCTGTACTTCTCCGATATGCCGTACGGTGTTATCTACACTGCAGATAACAAAACAATTACTATACTGTCAATCTTCCACACCGCGCAGAATAGATGAATGATGTTATAGTAATCGGTGGCGGAATCCTTGGCCTCTCAACGGCACTCTCCATCATGCAGTCACGTCCGGGCACCCGGCTGGTTCTCATTGAAAAAGAGCAGAAGCTTGCTCAGCACCAGACCGGTCACAATAGTGGCGTCATTCACTCGGGGTTATACTACAAGCCAGGTTCACTGAAAGCTGTGAATTGCCGTGTGGGACGAGAGCAGTTGCTTGAATTCTGTAACCGTGAACATATTCCCTATGAAATTTGCGGTAAAATCGTTGTGGCAACCACTGAGGCAGAACTGCCAAGGTTAGAAGAGCTCAATCGCAGGGGAGCAGCAAACGGCCTCAGCGGCCTTCGATATCTATCACCAGCCGAAATCCGTGACATTGAACCCCACTGCCAGGGTATCCGCGGGCTCTTTGTTCCACAGGCCGGAATTGTTGACTATACCACAGTCTCAATAAAGTATTCGGAAAAGCTGACGGGCATGGGCGCGGAAATTATTCTCGGTGAGCCTGTATGTGCTATCCGCCCTCAGAGTAATCGGGTCGAAATCATTGGAAAATCACGCACCTGGAGAGCAAAAGCTGCGGTTGCCTGTGCTGGCCTTCAATCCGACAGATTAGCCCGCCTGACAGAGCCAGCCTTGCCGTTGCGCATTCTCCCTTTTCGAGGGGAGTATTATCAGCTCAAAGCATCTGCGCCAAAACTGGTCAATCATTTGATCTATCCCGTACCCGATCCTGCCTTTCCTTTTCTTGGGGTTCACTTCACCCAAATGATCGGAGGGGGAGTGGAGTGCGGCCCTAATGCCGTCTTTGCTTTGGGCCGTGAAGCCTATCTGAAAACAGATTTTAATCTGCAGGATACATGGGAAGCACTCTCCTGGCCTGGATTCCGAAAAGTAGCCGCAAAGCACTGGCGTACCGCCATGGGCGAATATCACCGCTCTTTCAGCAAACATGCATTTACTGCAGCGCTGCAGAAACTTATTCCTGAAATTCAGGCCGAGCATCTTGAAGTCGGAGAGGCAGGTATTCGTGCACAAGCCTGTGATCGTGCAGGCAATCTGCTTGACGATTTCGACATTCGACTCCATGGCAACATCATCCACGTTTGCAATGCCCCCTCACCAGCCGCAACGGCATCGCTGGCAATCGGAAAAGTTATTGCCGACAAGGTGTTACCTCTTCTTGTGTAACCTTGCGGTATATTTCATTCTGCTGTTGTTGTATTATTCGCGGTGATGTTTTACATTCACAATTGTGAATACCCTCTTCATTTTTAATGTGTTAACCGAACTATCCATGAGTTTTCAGACTGACACCATACACGCCGGTGTATCCCCCGACAAGGCATACGGCGCCATTATGACCCCGATTTACCAATCATCCACCTTTGTCTTCGAGGATATCGGAAAACATCGTGGATTTGACTATACAAGAAGCGGCAATCCCACACGCAAAGCGCTTGAGGACAGCCTCTGCGCACTCGAAGGATGTACTTCGGCTGTAGCCGTAACAACAGGTATGGCCGCAATCACAACAACGCTCAACCTCTTCCGTTCAGGAGACGAGATTATCTCTACTGACGACTGTTATGGCGGTACCTCAAGGCTGATGAAGACCGTTGAAGAGCATTTCGGTATCAAGGTGCACTTTGTCAATCTGCAGGAAGCAGCCAATCTTCTTCCCTTTGTGAACGCCAATACCAAGGCAATATGGGTTGAAACCCCCTCCAATCCACTTCTGAACCTGGTTGATATAGCAGCAGTATCGGCTCTTGCAAAAGAGAGAGGCCTTTTAACCATTGTTGACAATACCTTTCTCTCCCCTTATGGCCAGAAGCCATTTGAGCTTGGTGCCGATATAGTGGTTCACTCAACCACCAAGTACCTCAACGGCCACTCCGATGTGGTTGGCGGAGCTGTGCTTTCAAACAGTGAAGATCTCGACAGCCGTCTGAAATTTCTTGTCAACGCCCTTGGTACCTGTGCTCAGCCTTTCGATTGTTGGTTGGTACTGCGCGGCATCAAGACTCTTGTGGTACGGATGCGTGAGCATGAACGGAATGCACTTGCCGTAGCAGAGTTTCTTGAGCAGCACCCAAAGGTAAAACGGGTCTTTTATCCAGGCCTTCCAGCCCATCCCCAGCATGAACTGGCAAAAAAACAGCAGCATAGCTTCGGCGGCATGGTCTCCTTTGAGCTGGATGGAGCAATTGAGGAGCTCTACAGAGTGCTGAAAACCACAAAGCTTTTTGCGCTGGCTGAAAGCCTTGGCGGGGTAGAATCTCTTATTGAGCATCCGGCAACCATGAGCCACGCCTCAATGGACAGTGAGCACCGGCTGGCTGCCGGAATAACTGATTCCATTATAAGGCTTTCAGTAGGCATCGAAGATCGCAATGACCTTATTCAGGATCTTCAGAATGCACTTGGATGAAGCGAAAAGCCCCGGAAATATTGAACTAATTTTTTAGTGCTTACGCTAATATTGTGCAAGCCGGAATAAAAATTGTAAATGATATTAACCGAGAATGCAAATTGCATGTGTTGATAAATTAGTGAAAATTCTTATATTTGAACAAAGTACCCCTTGCTGTTCAGTGATGTAGAGGTTGTGATGAGCTTAAAGTACACTAAAATTAGCTATTAATTATTTTTCTTTTTGCGGGCAGTAAACTCTCTTAGCGTTTTAAATTAGTGCTCATGCAACTGGAAGAAAAGGTTGTTAGATAATGTTGCGTTTTAATTTAGTGTCTCAATTAACAAGTCGATTATGCGCTTCTTAAAAAGATTTTCGGTAATCACCCTTATTGTGCAGTCTGTGATGTTTGCCTGCATGAGCAGCCAGCTATTTGCTGATACAGGCGGTTACTCATCAGGAGGTTCTTCAACCCTGTCGTCACCACTTCCTGCACTGCCTTCTAATCAACAGTCATCTCTCCATGCTGACTACAATCCACTCGGAGGGCCGGATTATCCCTTGGACCAGGACTCCTATTTTACTGATGACAACGGCAATATTCTTATGATCATCAACGTCCTCGGGCAGGTCAACAGGCAGGGTCCGATAGTGGTGAGGGAAAAGGTTGATTTTCCTTCAATCCTTGCTCTTGTTGGTGGGGTAAAGGATAATGCAAATCTTACACAGGTACTTGTTGCTCGTCAGGAACCTGATAAAAAGGGGAAAGATGCCTATATCATAGATCTGAAGAAGTATTACAAGACAGGTGATCGATCATCATTTATAGCTTTAAAACCAAATGACACTATAATTGTTCCAGAAAAGGGCATAACTCTCTCAGGTATTGCCAGTGTTTTCAGTTTTGTGTTTACAGGGGCTTCCGGAGTTTATTATTTGAGACAATTATAACAATCGGGAAATCACAAGTATGATGATCGAAAAACAAACTCCCTTGAATCCACAGAACAACACTGTCAGAGCCAAGGAGAAGGAAGTCAGTATCAATGAGATCCTTCAGATAATCCTCCGCCGGAAGTATGGCTTTATTGTAATTCTTGCATTTTCACTGTTGGCAGCACTTTTCTATCATTATTCCCAGACTCCCGAATATCGAGCGGTAGCTGTCATGATGATCAAAGAAAATAAAGGGCAGAACGATATGCTCTCAGCCGTGATGGGCGGTGCCACTGCCGACAATATGGCTGTAAAAAAAGATGTAAAGCTCTTGAAATCAATGCCTATTGCTGAATTGACAGTCAAGGAGCTCTACAAGAGCAGAAAAGATTCGCTTGAATTTTTTGGCAATCATCAATTTCATCCAGCTGCAGAGCCTTTGGTGGAGCCGTTTCGCTTTTTGAAAGCATTGCTGCCTGTGAAAGAGAAAAGGAAAGCAGCTCAAGATGAAGTTTTTCGGCATTATGCTGAAAAACTCAATAAACGAATAAAGGTCGATGTTGATCGTGAAACCAATGTGCTTGACATCTCGGTTGCAAGTCCATTTCCCGATGAGGCTGTGTTTTTATCAAATACCCTTTGCCGTGTATACAAACAGGCCGACATATCCCGGAATTCTGAAAAGTATGCGCAGGCGAGCACATTTATAGCTGAGATGCTTCAAAAGCAGCAAAAAAAGGTTGCTGAAGCCGATAATGCACAGACGAAGTACATGAAGGGTCATGAAATTTTTGAGTTTTCAGGCAATACCCAGAAACTTCTCGACAAACTCATTGAAACTGACTCAAAATACAATGATATCATCACTGAATACCGGATTACCAAAAACAGTCTTGATTTTCTTGGAAAAAAGCTTACAGCTGCCGACAAAGAGATGAGTGCACGCATTGCGCAAAATGTCAATACACAGCTTGGTGCCATCATGGACGAGATGCGCGCTACTGAAACCGACTATATGCGCTTGATGCGTGAAAAAGGTGATAATGATGCAGAGGTCAAAGCAAAACGCCAGCAACTTGATGTGGTAAAAACAAGATACGAGCAACTGAGCCGCAGCAAGATTGCAGGCCAGATCGGTTATGCCGGCAAAGCAAAAAAATTCAGCTACGATGTTGTAGCTGAAAAGCTCCAGACCGAGAGAAAGCTTGAGGATTTGAACTTCAGTGCCATGGAGTTCAGTCGCCTGAAACAATACTATGCAGCACAGCTCTCTACCTTACCCCAAAAGCAGCAGGACTATGCAAATTTGCTGAGAGACAGGGAGGTTGTCAACAAAACCTACATATTCCTAAAGGAAAAACTTGATGAAACCGGTATCCTGCTTGGCTCAGAGGTTGGCAGTGTAGCACTTATCGGTTCAGCATTCCGTCCCTTTGAACCGGAAAAGCCAGATCTGAAAAAAAGTATGCTGATGGGTCTGGTTCTTGGCTTGCTTCTTGCTTCAGCCTATACCTATGGCGCTGAATCGCTGGATGACACAGTTATTGATGAACTTTTTTTCCGGGATATTGGTTTAACACTTCTATCCATTATCCCGGAAGTTACGCAGAATGGCAAAAGTGCATTTTCAGTTCAAAGTCTCTCAGGGGTGAGTCGCTTCTTCTACAATCAAAGTAACAAGTTTCGTGAGAAAGTCGTTGCTGGTGGTAACGGGAAGAAAGAAAAATCAACTAAGGGAAAGGTTGACAGATTGCCTATGCCGATGATTACCGACAGCTTGAGTTCAGCCTTTGCAGAAAGTTTCCGGACACTTCGCACTTCGCTGGAATACACACGCATCGATGGCCAGCTCAAATCAATTCTTGTTTCAGGAACAGCAATGTCTGAAGGCAAGTCAACAGTATGCGCTAATCTTGCTATGGCCTTTGCTCTTGTTGGTAAAAAAACACTTATCATAGACTGCGATTTACGTCGTGCTTCACAGCATGATAAATTTAACCTAAAGCGGCATCCAGGCCTGACTGATTATCTCTATAGCAAAGAACATACTCTTGATGCAAGCTATTTTCAGCAAACGCACATGGAGAACCTCTTTCTGCTCAGTGCGGGAAAAAAAGTACCAAATCCCAATGAACTTCTTGCATCCGCTAAAATGCTTGAACTTCTTAAAACTCTTGAAGATCAGTTCGATATGGTGGTGCTCGACAGTCCGCCGCTTTTCTTAAGCGATGCAGCTCAGCTTGCGCGATCAGTTGACGGTACTCTTCTTGTTGCCCGTCTGAAATATAGCAGCAAACAGCCGCTTCAAGAATACTCGGTTGATCCCCTGCTTAGGCCACTTACACTTGGCGTAGTCGTGATAGCATCTCGTGATTCTGGCCGCTACGGGTATGGCAAGTATGGGTATGGCAAGTATGGGTATGGCAAGTATGGGTATGGCAAGTATGGGTATGAAGAGGAAGCTTGAATGTAAGGATGATAGGCAATAACAATGAATATTTTTAGTAAACAATGCAACGTTAAACCTAATCAACAATACCATGAAACCAGTACAAAAATATCTCATTCCAGCCCTCATGGGGTTGTTTGCACTGCACTCACCTGATGCAGGCGCAGTTGAAACAGGGGTACCTACCTATTTGCCCAACAATTATGGCAAGTCCCTCACTACACCGGTTGCATGGGGAGCTTCAAACGGTGTTATATTTCTGGGTGTTGGCGGTACATCACCATCTCCTTATTCAGCTAAAAGTGACGGCGCTGCAGTGCTTGGCGCAGGTATCGGTGATCCCGAGAAAAATCTTGGTATTCAGCTCTCTGTTGTTTCTCTTAATGTCAACTTTAACAACGGTTGGAGCCAATATTCAGGCTCGCTTCATGTATTCCGTGATCTTGGTAATGCAAATGCCATTGGCGCAGGTGTTGAAAACGTTATGTTTACCAACGGTGGTGATGCCGGTAAAAGCTATTACGCTGTCTACAGCCAGGGAGTACAAGCAGATCCCTTCATTGATTCAACCACTGGTAACTCAAAGTTGACCTATAGTGTTGGTGTCGGATCCGGTAGATTTGGAGATAAAACTCCTGATGACATCCTCTCAGGAAAAGGAAAGCATGGGAGCTATGTATTCGGAAATATAGCTTACGAAGTTGCTCATACTTTTAATGTTATTACCGACTGGAACGGTACTAATCTTAATGCTGGTGTATCAAAAACATTCCGCATTGGCAGTGTGCCTATAGCCCTTGTTGTTGGGGCAGCTGATTTGACCAGCAACTCAGGTGATGGAGTCCGACTGATTGGAGCAATTGGTACAGGCTTTAAACTTTAACATCATTTAAATAAACAACATTATGAAAAAGAGCATAGTTCTTACAGGTATAATTACTGCAGCTATTTTAAGTTATTCCAGTAATCCGCTCATAGCAGCTGTTACAGGCAACTCATCTGATGTATCCGCTCAGGCAGCACTTGGTGCAAGCATTCCGCACAGCATAGGTGCAAGTGTTGCCCCAGCTGCAGCCCCATCCGGAGCCGCACGTGGTACAACCTCTGAACAAGGCGAGAAGGGGCCTGCACGTGGATCCGATATAGAAGCACCAGGCCAGAAAGAGCATCAGCGTGGAACCGGTATTGTCCGCGACACCATAAAAGTACAACCTAAACTACCAGAAATGCGCCCCGAGGGCAATGCTCGCCACTAAAAAGAACTTTAAAAAGTTAGCATTAATAGGTCCTCGAAAACGGGGGCCTATAGCGTTGGTGAGTATATAAAAAAACTGTAGTATGGATGCAATAAAGTTTCTTATAATCATCTCCCTGCTTACCTCTTTCGGAGTATCAATACTGCTGGTGATAACCAAAAGATGGCATGGGAAACACACGTTCGATCCAATAGTTGGAACTCAGAAATTTCATTCTATGCCTACTCCAAGGGTAGGTGGTCTCGCTATATTTATAGCTCTCACTGTCACTTGGCTCTTCTCTCCAAAATCACTCTCACAACTGCTTGGCCTATTGGTAATTGCTGCATTACCGGCATTTTCTGCAGGTCTTATTGAAGATATCACCAAGCGCGTGGGAGTACGCGATCGGCTTCTTGCAACCGTTGTGACCGGTGTATTAGCTTGGTGGTTAACCGGCTACTCTCTCAACCACATCGAAATATGGGGTTTAGACTATTTTCTCCTCTATCTGCCTTTTTCTGTTGTTTTCACCGCCATCGCCGTATCCGGGGTTGCTAATTCAATAAACATTATTGACGGCTTTAACGGTTTAGCTGGTGGAACCTTGATGATCTGTTTTTCAGCATTAGGGCTTATCGCCTGGAATGTGGGTGACCTGCAGTTAGCCCAGCTCTGTGTGCTGATGGTTGTGATTGTAGGAGGCTTTATCATTGTTAATTTTCCGTTTGGTAAAATATTTCTGGGAGATGGCGGGGCATATATGCTCGGATTCTTCCTCGCATGGTTCTCAGTAATGCTTCCCAGCCGTAATCCAACAGTTTCTGTATGGGCTCCACTGCTGATCTGCGCTTATCCAATAATAGAAACCATTTACAGCATGGGTCGTCGTTACAAGAACAATGCCAGTGCTGGTGATGCCGACACCCAGCATCTTCACAGTCTTATTAAAATCAAAATCATACGCAGTTACTTTGCAACGTTATCGGCCTATATGCGTAACAGCCTGGTAGCTCCCTTTTGTTGGCTCTATGCCATAATACCCGCTCTCCTTGCCACGATCTATTATGATAATACCGCAGCTCTTGCTGTTTCATGGATAATTGTATTCAGTATCTATGTTATCCTCTACAAACTCCTTCTACAAGCAAAAATACCAGAACAAAAAGCAGTGCTCAGTACTGAGTTTTGAGTGCTGTGTTATATAATCAAAAGTAATTATTAATTTTTGGTTAAAATCCAGCAAAGTTTAACCAACTATAATAAAACCTCTTATATTAAACAACAGTAGGCCCCATATCAATTTCGCACATTATCTGTGACCGAGAGAGCGAAGCTTTTAAAAATAATCCTTAGCTCTCATTAGCTCCAGCATCATGTTAATCGCCATCCTCCTCGCACTTTTATCAGTCGATCCTGTTATCGCACTCTCTGTATTTGGTGGTTTTGGCTTGATCTACCTCTGCGTCATCAAGCTCACCAAAAATCAACAGTTGCTCAATAGCCAGTGTATAGCCAGCGAATCAACTCAGGTCATTTAATCCTTGCAAGAGGGACTTGGTGGCATACGCGACGTCCTTCGTTGACGGCAGTCAGGCAGCCTACTGTCAAATCTATCGAAACGCCGACCTACCCTTGCGCCGAGCCCAGGGAAACAACTCTTTTATAGGCTTCAGTTACCGCTTTCAGTTAAAGACAGGTTTAAAGAAGCACTCGAAAATTCAGGGGTAGAATCGCTTCCAGTCACCTGCGAAATAATCTGCAGATAAACCATATTCAAGATATCTCATTGCAGGAATAGACGGTTCGGACGTATTTCATGTTGTCGCAGCTTTAGATGAAAATAGTGGAACTTGTTATATTATTACAGCGTATAAACCAGATGAGAAACATTTTGAGTCCGATTTAAAAACCAGACGAACATGACCCCACTCAGCACTCAGCACTTTCTTGCCCCTCGACACTTTCTTTCTGAGCAGAAATATGTTTATTATCGAATTAATGAATAGTTTTTCGATAGTAAGTGTCCGGTAGTCAACAACCTTTCCGAAGCATTATGCAAATAGCAATAGATTTACCGAATGATTTTGTCGCATTTCAGGCTGTGCCCGAAATACAGCAGGACGTTTGCATCTCTTATGCCCTTTGGCTCTATCAGCAAAAGAGAGTCACGCTGGTTAAAGCAGCGGAGCTTGCAGGTTGCAACGTATATGACTTTATGAGTATCTGTAAAAAAAATCAGATACCAGTCATAGACATTACGCGGGATGAATTGCTTGAAGAGCTTAGTGGATTTTCTCAAGTATGATTCTGGTCGCAGATGCTTCAGCCTTAATTGCCCTTGCCACATGCGATAGCCTTATGTTGCTTGAGGAAATCTTCGGTAATGTGTTTGTGCCGGATGCTGTTTATGCCGAAGTAACAGAATTGGATAAGCCGCAATCCACGCGCCTTCGGAGCTATCTACAAGGGAAGGTGCTCATTGATGATCAACGAGGTCGTAAGGTTGCAAAAATCAACAATATCAAAACGATTGGCTCTATGGGCGTATTGCTTCAAGCCAAACGGGCAGGTCTTATCCCTTGCGTTGCCCCACTGTTAGAAAAAATAGCTGCCAGCCCGGTTTTTATGAGTGAAAGTTTGATAAGCATTGTTCTCGAATTAGCTAATGAGCTTCCAAGGCGTGACTAAATTCAGTCTCATTTCATTCCACTGATTTCGCTCAGCCCTCAGCACTATTTTTCAGCACTTCCGACTGCCGACTAATCTTCCCTCGTCACTGTCATTATTTTGTAATCGTGAAAAAGTGATGTAAATTTCCGCGAAAAGCCGATAACTAAGAGAAGTTGCCTTATGGAGCAACAAAATGATCAAACAGAGAAAGGGAAAATTATGTATGCAGAAAAATTGATATTAGAGACCGACCTATCAGGGAAGTTGAAAAAAGTACCTAAATTACCACCCAACAAACAATTGGAGGCTATATTTATAGTGATTTCAGAGAGCACTGCAACAGTTGCTGTTCTGCGCACTCCTCATCCTGATATAGCAGGTAAGGTTATTATTAAAGGTGATATTATCGGCAGCATTCCATCTTCAGATTGGGATTTGCTTCAGTGATTATTCTTGATACTCATATATGGCTTTGGTGGGTAAATAGAGATACCGTAAAACTGGGTCAAAGAAGACTCGATCAGATAACCAGCTCTGATGTTGTAGCCGTATCAGCTATAAGTCCTTTTGAAGTAGCATGGTTAGTGCATCACGGTCGTATTGTGTTACCAATTGGGATGAGAGATTGGTTTGAGAAGGCTCTTGATGGATCAGGCATAAATTTAATTCCAGTTACTCCTGAGATTGCTTGCACAGCAGTGGAATTACCCGATCATCACAGCGATCCTCAAGACAGAATTATTATTGCAACTGCACTTGTCAACAATGCAAACCTTATGTCCTCCGACAAAAAATTTTCTTCTTACCAAGAATTGGGGAAGATGTTGATATAAGTCTATCATCTTACTTCTTGACTTCACTCGCGTCTCAGCACTCAGAACTCAGCACTTCGTTTCCGCTCAGCACTGCTACCTCATAAAATCTCCTTTTTTTTCTTATACTGAAGAAAAGTTAAAGCGTAATCACCTGCGCAACATAATGAATACACTCAGTGCAATAGATCTTAAGCGACGGGGTATAGAAGCTATAGAAGAAAAGCTGGCCATAGGGCCTGTTCATATTCTGAAGCACAATCGTCCAGCAGCAGTCATAATCCGCGAGTCAGAGTACCAAAACCTGTTGCAACAAAAGATCACTCAGCAAAATCAGAGTGCTGTAAGCTGGATTTTAGAATATAAATCGGCAGGAACCCGATCAAAAAAGGACATTGACCATCAAATTCAAGAAGAACGTAGCTCTTGGGAAGGGGAGTGATTCTATTTCTTGATAGCAATGCCCTCATTTACCTTATCGAAGGGGATGCATTACTTGTCGCACAGGTTCAGCAAACAATTCAACACTATAGAGCTGTTCATTCCGAAATTGTTGTTGCAGTAAGTTCGCTTACTCTATTGGAATGCCGGGTAATTCCTTTGCGTAATAAGAATATTCCCTTGTTAAAGCGCTATGATGACTTCTTTTCAACAGATGGGCTGCTGATCGTTGATCTCTCTCGCAATATCATTGACATTGCGACTCAAATTCGATCAGATTATGGCTTAAAAACCCCCGATGCATTACAGGCAGCATGTTGCTTATCTTTCCAGTCACAACACATTTTGTCAAACAATTAGCCGATACATTTGCTCAGCAAAAGCCAATATTGGTTTCAGCTCATGCTGTGGAGGGGGCTGGAGTAAACGCAATCCCGGAAGCATTGGCGGATATGCTTGCCCAGTTGTTGGGTTGGCCTACAGATAATGGCATAGTACAGATAAACATTGTGGCGCATACGGGAGCTGACGGATTTTCACGTTTAGCGAGGCAGGCAAAGTTTGATGGGGATGCAAAGGCAGGTAAACCTTATTTGTTAACTGATGATTTTGTAGGCCAAGGTGGTACGCTGGCAAACTTGCGAGCGCATATTATGAGCAGAGGTGGTAATGTGGTGGGTGCAACAGTATTGACAGGAAAGCCTCATTCTGCAAAAATGACATTGGATGTAGCGACATATAAACAATTGAGATTAAAACATGGAGAAGGACTCGAAGATTGGTGGAATCAAAGGTTCGGCTTCGGATTTGACTGCCTTACAGAGTCTGAAGCACGTTATTTGCATAACACCCCGGATGTTGACCGCATCCGAAATAAAATTATTGCGGCAGTCCAAGCTTGAAATAGCCCAGCGGGTCGGCGAATTGGCCGGATTACATGGCAATAAGCAATCGGTAGTAGCCAAGTAAGCAATCACTTGCCAACTGTTTCTCTTTCACTCAGCACTCGGCCCTCAGCACTTTCTTTCATCACTTTCTTTCCTTATCAGGTGCGGACCTTTTTCTATATGAACCACCTCAGTCTTCAACGAAGATCATAACATGAGGTTGAGGCCACACCTGATATTTTAAACTAACAATATCTTTTCCGTGACTGCCGACATCTTCATCTTCGCTCAGCACTCAGTACTATCTTTCCCCCGACAAGCTAAAAGCCGAAGGCTGGAACTACTACAGCATTGGACGGATTTAGCAAATAGCAATTTTTTTTACCGCCAAATGCCAACCGTTTTCACTCAGCACTCAGCACTCAGAACTCAGCACTATCTTTCCACTCAGCACTTTCTTTCCCCCGAGAAGCTAAGGGCCGAAGGCTGGAACTACTATTGCATAGGCCGAACATAACCTAAACGTTTTCACTCAGTACCCAGCACTTTTGTCAGCCAACTGCCCACTGCAGACTGCAAACTGTTTCTTCGCTTTCGCTCAGCACTCAGCACTATCTTTCCGTCCCATCGGTACTATAAGTCCTATGTTCTTCATCTTCGCTCAGCACTAAGAAAAAGCACTCAGCACTGCCAACTGCTTTTTCGCTTTCGCTCAGCACTCAGCACTCAGAACTATCTTTCATGTCCCAATCAATCCCGACTCTCTTACAGCGCCTCTGGCACCACATATCAAGCCGCCGCCGATTCCAATTCGCTCTGCTTCTAATCCTGATGATCGTCGCCTCATTCGCAGAAATCCTCAGCATAGGCTCAGTACTTCCGTTCCTCGCCGTACTGACCGACCCAAGCCGCATATTCAAGCTTCCTGTCGCCCAGCAATTCATTAAAATACTAGGTATTACCGCCCCCGACCAGCTTCTCACGCTCTTAACAATCACCTTTGCTCTTGCAGCTATTTTATCCGGCTCCATGCGCCTCCTGCTCCTCTGGGCCAACACACGCCTTTCCTTCGCAACAGGAGCTGATCTCAGTATCAGCATCTACCGCCGTACCCTTTTCCAGCCCTACGCAGTACACGTCCTCCGCAACAGTAGTGAAGTCATCAATGGGATATCAAGTAAATCGAGTAGTGTCATTAACAGTACAATCGCTCCCTTTCTGACTCTTTTAAGCTCAAGTATTCTGCTGATCTTAATAATGATAGCACTGTTTACCATTGATACCGTGATAGCACTTTCAGCATTTGGCGGCTTCAGCTTGATCTATGCCATTATCATCATATTTACACGCAAACGGATGTACAATAATAGCAAGTGTATTGCTCGAGAATCCACACAGGTAATCAAATCGCTACAGGAAGGATTGGGGGGAATCCGCAACGTACTCATCGATAGAAGTCAGAGCGCCTATTGCCAAATATATCGAAATGCTGACTTACCCATGCGCCGTGCACAGGGTAACAGCTTATTTATCAATTTAGCTCCTCGTTACGGCATTGAGGCATTCGGAATGGTGATCATAGCAGTTCTGTCCTATGTTATCGCCCACCAACAAGACGGAATCGCCAAAGCAATTCCAGTACTTGGTGCTTTTGCGCTTGGCTCACAGCGGCTTTTACCCGTTTTACAGCAGGCTTATGGGGCATGGTCATACATTCAGGGAGGGCAGGTCTCTCTGCAAGACACCCTCTCATTGCTCGATCAACCACTTCCTGACGATGCCACTCTCCCAGCCCCTAAGCCAATTCCATTTAATAAACAAATTACACTGAATAATCTCTGGTTCAGATATTCTTCGGAAACTCCTTTTGTCCTGAATAACCTAAACCTTTCAATCTCAAAAGGTAGTAGAATAGGTTTTATAGGGATCACGGGTAGCGGCAAAAGCACCCTGCTTGATATCGTTATGGGTCTTCTACAGCCAACAGAAGGAACTCTCTGCATTGATGGTGAGCCCATTATAGCAAGCAACCACGGGGCATGGCAGGCTCATATTGCCCACGTTCCCCAAGCTATATTCCTCGCCGACAGCACCATCGAAGAAAACATAGCCTTTGGCATCCCCCAAAATAAAATCAACCGGCAGCGAGTTATTCAAGCCGCAGAGCAAGCAAAAATAGCCGATATCATTGAAACCTGGCCAAAAAAATACAAGACTTTCGTGGGCGAACGTGGTATCCGCCTCTCCGGTGGTCAATGCCAACGCATCGGCATAGCTCGAGCCCTATACAAACAAGCTGATGTCATTATCTTAGACGAAGCAACGAGCGCCCTCGATAACGAAACCGAACAAGCCGTAATGCAGGCCATAGAATCCCTAAGCAACGACATAACAGTTTTAATTATAGCTCATCGGTTAACTACATTAAGTAATTGTACACAGGTAGTAGAGTTAGCTGAGGGTAGCATACAAAGAAAAGGCACATATAACGAAATCGTAGAACAAAACTTATCATCTATTCCGACCTACTAATTTTTCCGAAAATGAGGGAGTGGACTTGTAACAATAAAATGGACACATCAAGATGACATAACTTTTTTTTTTGTTTATAACATAAAAAACTCAACTGGCGATTTATATCCTAACGTTGAGTGCTTCCGTTTCCGGTTGTAAAAGTCGGGTAACAGCAGCGCATTACTGCGCCACCGTCCCCTACCGCTCCCTAAGAACCGGGCATGCGACTTTCACCGCATACGGCTCAAGCCTCGGCAAAGGCACCTTTCGGCACCCGACAACACCGCAGTGATAATTTGGTTCTCTGCTTGTTCCGACGGGCCTCAAAGTATTGTTTCCACGTTGGATCGTGTGGGTTCGCCATACCTTTGATTTTAATATGCCGCCTTATAGGTGTATCAGCTTCAAGCACCAAGCTGTGCATTTTGTGCTTGTTGCTTTCGTCTACGGCGGTAAACATTCAATCCTTATCTCCTCTGGTTTTAAAGTATTTCGCTTTCACCCATCGGGCAGATTTATGCGGATGTCGTCGTTTGGCCCATTGCCAAAGCGCTGGCCAGACCTGAGAATCAATCCAACTAAAGGTTTTCTTTGCGACTATGTGTCGGTGGGCTCCGCTGACGGAACAACGGGTCCGTTTTATCGGACATTTCATCTACACGACCTCACGTCGCACTACTTCAATGAATTCGAACAGACTGTATTGGGCTATTCTTGCGTTCGATAGTGTTCTGTATACACCAATTCAGTTTTCAGTGTTTGTAAAAAGGTCTCAGTGACCGCGTTGTCATACGGAATCAATTCTTGTTGAGCGCTTATTGGATATAGGAATTGTCGAAAGCATAAAAAGACTATTTAAAATAATTAGAATATATTCGTAAATAATATAGTTAATATGTCTGTTGGAGGAAGTATGCTGTAGATAATCAATCCAAGAAATTGGGGTAGATACTTTAGTACAGGATCACCCACTGATCAAAATGAATATGTATCAAATGTATTGAAAGAAAGAGTTGATGCTTATCTGCAGGCACTCGTTTTGAAGTGCAGTCGATCTGACAAATATCAAATCAAAAGCATCGTTGGTTTCTTAAATCTCTATGGGATATATTCCCCATATCTCTGCTGCGGGGTAGTTGATTAAATCTAATGATAATTATAAAATATAATTTATTTAATGCACAACATAACCTCACGTTTAACAGGTGATCTTATTGACAGGCTTCAAAGTCGCCAATCAATCATTGGTGTTTTTGGCCTTGGATATGTAGGCTTGCCATTAATACTTCGGTAAAAAAGGCTTTAATGTTATTGGTTTCGATATTGATGCTGAAAAAGTTGAAAAACTGAAAAGAGCTGAAAGTTAAATTGAACACATACCGTCATCAAAAATTGAGCATGCACTGATACTTGGATTTAAACCCACCAACGACTTTTCATTAGTTAAGCAATGTGATGCGTTAATTCTTTGCGTTCCAACCCCATTAAATAAATACCGGGAACCAGATCTGCGTTTTGTTCTCAATACCACTGACATGATTGTCCCTAATCTTCGATCTGGCCAGGTGGTATCACTCGAAAGCACTACATGGCCAGGCACCACGCATGAAGAGTTGCTTCCGAAAGTCGAAAGTACAGGTTTAAAGGTCGGCCAAGACATATTTCTTGTTTTCTCACCTGAACGTGAAGATCCCGGAAACCCCGATTATTCAACCCATAGTATACCGAAAGTCGTTGGCGGTGAAACCGCTGACTGTCTTGCAATAGGTCTGGAACTCTATGGTCAGGTTATCGATCAACTTGTGCCAGTGACTTCTACACCAGTTGCCGAAATGACCAAATTGCTTGAAAATATTCATCGGGCGGTAAATATTGGGTTGGTGAATGAAATGAAGATTGTCTGTGACCGCATGGGAATCGATATCCATGAAGTTATCCGGGCAGCCTCAACCAAACCTTTCGGATTTACACCCTACTATCCGGGCCCTGGTTTGGGCGGGCACTGTATACCGATTGACCCATTTTACCTTACATGGAAAGCTCGGGAATATGGACTCAGCACACGATTGATTGAACTTGCAGGTGAAGTCAATGCCAATATGCCACAGTGGGTTATTGGAAAGGTTGTTGATGCCCTCAATGAACGAGGAAAAGCAATCAAGAGCGCAAAGATTCTTGTTCTCGGAATTGCCTATAAGAAAAATGTTGATGACATGCGTGAATCCCCTTCAATTGAATTGATGGAAATCCTGCAGAAAAAAAGAGCGGAAATCAGCTATTCCGATCCCCATGTTCTGAAGTTTCCCAAAATGAGGGAGCACTCGTTTGATCTGCAAAGTATTCACCTTACTGAAGCTACTCTTGCATTGTATGATTGTGTTTTGATAGCTACCAATCATGCAAAGTTTGATTATGAATTGATTAAAAAACACAGCCGACTGATTGTCGATACTCGTGGAGTCTATCATGAAAACTCTGAAAACATCGTGAAAGCATGACCTTTTATCCAAGAATTAATGATCGAAAAATACGTATAGCCATTGTAGGTTGCGGTCGCATTTCAAAAAACCATTTTGCCTCAATAGAAACACATGCTGAGAGCCTTGAACTTGTAGCTCTCTGTGATTCTGATCGTCATATTTTGCAGGAGCATCAAGATCGTTATAATGCCCCAGGGTATCAAAGGCTTGAAGAGATGCTTAAAAACGAAAAAATCGATATTATAGTTCTTTGCTCCCCAAGTGGTTTGCATTCAAACCAGACTATTATTGCGGCACAGTATGGAGTTAATGTGATGACAGAAAAGCCAATGGCAACTCGATGGCATGATGGTGTCAATATGGTTAAAGCTTGCGATGAAGCAAGGGTAAGGCTATTCGTTGTAAAGCAAAATCGCCGAAATGCCACATTGCAACTATTGAAAAGTGCCGTTGAAAAAGAGCGTTTCGGACGCATTTACATGGTCAACATCAATGTATTCTGGACGCGCCCACAGGAATATTATGATAGTGCCAAGTGGCGTGGTACATGGGAGTTTGACGGCGGAGCCTTCATGAATCAGGCCAGTCACTATGTTGATTTGGTTGATTGGCTGATCGGCCCTGTTGAAAGCCTGCAGGCCTACACAGCCACCTTGGCGCGCAATATAGAAGTCGAAGACACCGGTGTAGTCAGTTTTAAATGGCGTTCTGGAGCGCTGGGTTCCATGAACGTCACCATGCTTACGTACCCAAAAAACCTTGAAGGTTCAATTACCATCATTGGCGAAAAAGGGACGGTTCGAATTGGTGGGTTGGCTGTTAATGAAATTCAGCACTGGGAATTTGCCGAGAGTGATCCGGACGATGAAAAAGTTAAAACAGCAAGTTATCAGACTACATCGGTTTATGGATTTGGTCATCCATTGTATTACAAAAATGTTATTGATGTACTTCGTGGCGATGCTGAACCAGAAACAGATGGAAGGGAAGGTTTGCGTTCTCTTGAGATGCTGATTGCCACCTATCTTTCTGCGCGTGATGGAAAGAGAATCTCGTTACCTTTGGACTACTAATTATTTTAGTCTTTCTCAGCACTGTCATCTAAAAAAAACTCAAGGGAAAAAATGGCTCTTTTAGGAAAATACAATATATATACGGTTAATTTCATATATAAAATAAAAAGATAATTATGTCTGACATATTAATATCTAAGGAAATTTGTAATTTATTATGTTGCCCCGTATGCAGTGCAAAGCTTACAAAAAAAAATCAATTATTTAAGTGCAATAATTCTGGATGTTTATCTGAATTTCCAATAATAGATGACATTCCTGTATTGATAAATGAAAAAAACAGTATTTTTAATATTGATGACTTTGTTTTTAAAAAGAAAACATTCTTCGACAACTCAGATAAAAATAATTTAAAGAAAATATTTAGATTAATCCCATCGATTAGCAAAAATATAAAAGCAAAATCAAATTATATAAGAGTTACTGAATTACTTTTAAAGCAGAATCCTAATCCGAAGGTTTTAGTAATTGGGGGAAGTATTATAGGACAAGGAATGGAATATCTTATAAATAATAATGCAATAGATCTTGTTGAAACTGATGTATCATTTGGTGAACGTACAATGTTAATTTGTGATACTCATGATATTCCATTTCAAGACAACTCATTTGATTGTGTGATTGTACAGGCAGTTTTAGAGCATGTAGTTGATCCTTATAGATGTGTCGAAGAAATCTATAGAGTATTGTCACCGAAGGGTGTAGTATATGCAGAAACACCTTTCATGCAACAGGTGCATGGTGGCAGATACGACTTTACTCGTTTTTCCCACTTAGGTCATCGCAGATTATTTCGCCAATTTCAAGAAATCGATAGTGGTGCCGTATGTGGCACAGGTATGGCACTTGCATGGGCGTATAAATATTTTTTAATGAGTTTTACAACATCAAAAAAGCTACGATCAGTACTTTGTTTATTCGCAACTCTTACATCATTCTACCTCAAGTATTTTGATTATTATTTGATTAACAAACCTAGCACGCTTGATGCTGCATCTGGATACTATTTTATTGGTAATAAAACTGATAATATTTTATCAGATATTGATTTAATAAAGCTTTACAAAGGTGCAATGGAATAGCAATATCAACATTTTCTTCTAGTATAGACATCAAAGACTTCTATGGGCTTTGTTTCGACAGTTCCATCTACAATGATTATATATTATGAATGTTAATATGGAATTTAATGATAAGTACAGCGATTTTATATTATATCACCATTCAACTAAATGACTTTATGTGACGTGATTTCGAGTGAATTATGAAATGACTTTATTTTTGAGCGGTTATGAAGTAGAAATGAAAAAAAATATTTGAATATATGGGTATAATATTTAATCAAGCACTATTAATGTGGAATGCTTATCAAGTTGGAGCTTCGTTCGAAAAAATTTGCACTTTTGGTCAACAGTCATTATTCCTGCATCCAGCAGAGGTTAATTATTTCAGAAATTTAAATAGATCATTGGGATTTGACGATGCGTCTCTTTTCTGGAGAAATTACCAATTCCAAGGTTCATATGTTAATGATTTCTTTGTCAAATATTTTGAGTCAAAGTTAATTAGTGTTATAGACTATTCTTCATATCAAGGAGCAGATATAATACACGATCTAAACACGCCTATTTCTGATGAATTTGATAATCGATACGATGTCGTGATCGATGGCGGAACACTTGAACATATATTTAATTTCCCAATAGCCATATCAAATATGATGAGAATGGTGCGGGTAGGTGGGAGAGTATTTTTGAGTACTCCAGCAAACAACCAATGTGGTCATGGGATGTACCAGTTCAGTCCAGAATTGATGTTTAGAGTTTTTTCACCGGAAAATGGATTTGAAGTTATTAATTTACAGCTTATTGAGGGCTTTTTCCCATCTGTAGAGTTGGGACGAAATAGAAAAGTGTATAAGGTACGCGATCCTAAAGACCTGAGAAGTAGGGTAGGATTTATAAACCATCATCCAGTGACAATGATGGTTGAGGCCAGAAAGTTAGCATCAGTGAATATGTTTGTTAAGGCTCCACTTCAGAGTGATTACGTAACAGCATGGGATAACCAGAACTACAAAAATGATAGTAAATTATTTTTTAGGGATAGTCTAAAAAGAATTATAAAGAGGTTACCTGTGGCTATATCAAGAAGATTAAGGGGTTATTATGACTTAAATCGTTGGTCATTGTCAAATCACGAATTTTTTAACCGTATTTGAGCAAATGTTATGCGTTATGACAAAAAAATCCACATAAGAAGCCTTTTCCAACCTGAAAAATCAACACCTGAAATTAAGAGTTTCGTGGAGTCAATCATGAAACCTCGGAAAACATCGTGAAAGCATGTCCTTTTATCCAAAAATTAGTGACATAAAAATACTTATTACTATTGTAGTGTCACGTCACGCATAGAAAGACGCATTAATAATCGTATATTTTTCTTCATAATCAACCAAAGGAGGATTGAATATGAAGAAGTACAAAGTCACCCTGACACAAGAGGAACGGAAAGAGCTTGATGCTTTCAGCAGCAGAGGAAAGCATGCCGCTCAAACGGTTTTGAATGCACTGATTTTATTGGCATGTGATGAAGGCAAATTCCAGAAAGAACGGTCAATCAATGAAACCATTGCCCGTGTTCTGAACGTCAGCATGAAAACGATAGACCGGGTTAAAAAGCGATTTGTAGAAGAGGGCATCGACATGGCACTTACCGGTAAGCCCTCAACCCGTGTCTATAAACGAAAAGCTGATGGCGACCTTGAAGCACATCTGATAGCCATGAGCTGTTCCGAAGCACCGAAAGGTCATAAGCGATGGACATTGAGATTGCTGGCCGACAAGGCAGTTGAACTGAACTATGTTGAAGATATTTCCTACGAGACAGTTCGCCGGGTATTAAAAAAAACGTCCTTAAGCCCTGGAAACAAGAAGGATGGGTGATTCCACCGCTCAGTGATGGTAATTTTGTAGCACACATGGAGATGGTTCTGGACGTGTACAAGCAGCCCTACGATCCATTGTATCCAGTTGTTTGTATGGATGAGTCGCCCAAGCAGTTGATAGCGGAGGCAAGAAAGCCAGTGCCAGCAAAACCGGGTCAACTTGCCCGATATGATTATGAATACAGCAGGAGAGGTACCTGTAATATTTTCATAGCAAATGAGCCCTTGGTGGGAAAGCGAATGGTTCGAGTAACCGCAAGTAGAAAACGATATGACTGGGCAAAATTTATTGAAGAGATCGCCAAACAGTACAAGCACGCAGAACGGATTACGCTGGTGATGGACAATCTCAATACGCATGAGCCCGGCTCACTGTATCATGCATTTAACCCCAAGAAAGCAAAAGCGTTATTGGATAAATTCGAATTTATCTATACCCCAAAGCACGGAAGCTGGCTGAATATGGCAGAGATAGAATTGAGAGTGTTGTCGAACCAGTGCCTCAATCGACGGATTGATACAATTTCAGAAGTCCGGTCGCAAGTTGCAGCATGGGAGCAGGCACGGAACAACAAAAAATCGACGATCAAGTGGCGTTTCACAGCAGAAAAGGCGAGAATCAAACTGTTGCATCTTTATCCGTCAATTGATGCATGACGTGACAGTAGGGTGCTGCCGTATTTTAAATACAATCTTACCTGTTGAACGCCTGCAAGCCTACACTGCCACCTTGACGCGCAATATAGAAGTCGAAGATACCTGCGTGGTAAGTTTTAAATGGCGTTCTGGTGCGCTTGGTTCCATGAACGTCACCATGCTCATTTATCCAAGCAATCTAGAAGGCTCAATTACCATCATTGGCGAAAAAGGGACAGTGCGCTTAGGGGGATTAGCTGGAAATGAAATTCAGCACTGGGATTTTGCCGAGATAGATCCCGATGACGAAAAAGTGAAATCAGCAAGCTATCAAACCACCTCTGTCTATGGCTTTGGCCACCCTTTATATTACAAACGTTATCGATGTTCTCCGTGGTGATGCTGAACCGGAAACAGATGGTAGAGTAGGTTTGCGTTCTCTCGAACTATTGATTGCTACATACATCTCTAGTCGTGACGGAAAACGAGTATCCTTATCCCTTGACTACTAACTAATTTCCAGTTATTTTGAGCACTCAGAACCCAGCACTTTTTTTCCTTTGCCGACTGCCCACTGCCAACTGATTTCAATTTCTTCACTCAGCACTTGCACCTCAGCACTTCGTATATGCACATTGGAATTGTTGGTGGAGGCATCAACGGGCTATGCGCCGCATGGGCGCTTGCTCAGGATGGCCACCAGGTTAAGTTGTTTGAGCGTGATAGCATCATGCAGGCGACAAGTCGGGCATCATCAAAACTTCTCCATGGTGGCATCCGCTATCTTGAAACCGGTCAGTTCCGACTCGTTCGTGAAGCCCTTCGTGAACGGGATGAATGGCTGTCAATAATGCCAGGACTTACTAACTCGTTGCCTATTATCTACCCAAAATATACGGCAGGTAAGCGGTCACGCTTGATGCTTGGGATTGGCTTTGGTTTATACGACAGGCTTGCCGGTGCGTCTATCCTACCTGCAGCTGAATGGCTTGACAGGAATGCGGTACTGCACCATCTGCCGGAATTACAAAGCAAGGGATTAGAGGGCGGCTATTGTTACTATGACGCGCAGATGGACGATTATCTCCTTGGGCAATGGGTTGCAAAACAAAGTGTAGAGCTTGGGGTAAAGATTCGTGAAGATTCAATGGTCAAGTCAGTTTCGCCAGCAGGAAGGCTAACACTCGCTGACGGTACAGAGCATCAGTTTGATCGTATCCTGAACATTGCAGGTCCTTGGGCGGAGAAGCTTCTTGAAAAAAGCGGAATACAATCAAAGTTTCATCTTGATCTTGTACAGGGGAGTCACCTGATTGTTGATCGACTTTGTCAACACGCACTTATTCTTGAGATACCTGGCGAATCTCGCATTTTTTTTGTGCTGCCATGGCAAAGGAAAATGCTTATTGGTACAACGGAAGTTCGCCGGAAGATTAATGAAGAGGTGGTGTGCAGTGAAACTGAAAAACAATATCTGATAAACGCATATAACCATTATCACATAAGTCATTTGAGTATTACCGACATCAAAGAAACTTTTGCCGGATTGCGGCCTCTATTAAGTTCCAGAGCAAATCCAAGCAAAGCAAGCAGAGAGTACGCATTTCAGCAGGATCAACATCTTCTTACTGTATTCGGCGGCAAATGGACAACATCCAGAGCCCTCGCAAGAAAAATAACCAGTAAATACATTGACGCATGAGCATTACCATACATCCAACCGCAATTGTCGATGAAGGCGCACTACTGGGAAATGGCACCCGTGTTTGGCATTGGGTGCATATTTCTGGCGGGGCTAAAATCGGTGAACGCTGTTCATTTGGCCAGAATGTGTTTGTCGGCAATGATGTCGTTATCGGCAGCAACTGCAAGGTGCAGAATAATGTGAGTATTTACGATGCGGTTATACTCGAAGACGACGTGTTCTGTGGCCCCAGCATGGTATTCACTAATGTCTATAATCCACGCAGTGCCGTTATTCGCAAGAATGAGTATCGCTCAACTCTGGTAAAGAAAGGTGCAACCATCGGCGCAAATGCCACCATCGTTTGTGGTGTTACACTGGGCGAGTACTGCTTTATAGCTGCTGGAGCGGTTATTACCAGGGATGTTGAGCCCTATGCACTCATGGCGGGTGTTCCGGCAAGGCAGATTGGATGGATGAATGAATTCGGTGAAAAAGTTCCGTCCCAGCCAAAATCGTAAAATCATAACAAAATTGTTTGTATGGACTTTATTGATCTTAAAACCCAGCAGGCAGCAATAAAGCCTGAACTGGATCGTCGTATAGCAGCAGTTCTTGCTCATGGTCAGTACATTATGGGCCCTGAAGTGAAAGAACTCGAAGAACGTTTGCAAGAGTATACAGGCGCGAAGCACTGTATCACTGTTGCCAGTGGTACCGAAGCGCTTCTTATCAGTTTAATGGCACTCGGCATTAAGCTTGGGGATGAGGTTATTACGACTCCTTTCACATTTGTTGCAACTGCTGAGGTAATCGTGCTGCTTGGAGCTACTCCCGTGTTTGTTGATATAGAGGCAGATACCTGTAACATTGATGTGAGCAAAATCGAGGGAGCCATCACCCCTAAAACTAAAGCGATCATGCCGGTGAGTCTCTATGGTCAGCCTGCTGATATGGAGGAAATCAATGCAATTGCTGCCAGGCATGGTAGTATTCAAGTGATTGAAGATGCATGTCAGAGCTTTGGGGCAACCTATAAAGGAAAAAAGAGTTGCAATCTTAGTACAATTGGATGCACCAGTTTCTTTCCAAGCAAACCGTTGGGGTGTTATGGTGATGGGGGAGCTGTTTTTACTAGTGACGACGAGATTGCGCAAGCATGCAGAGAAATCCGTGTTCATGGGCAGAGCAAGCGTTATGTTCATACCCGGATAGGTGTGGGGGGGAGAATGGATACGATTCAGTGTGCTGTTGTACTTGCTAAGCTGGAGCGATTTGCATGGGAGGTTGAGCAGCGTAAGACCATTGGTGAGAGATATAATGCATTGTTGGATCAAGCTGGTATACAGAGAGTTCAGCAGCGGGGTGATCGAACGAGTGTTTTTGCACAATATACGGTGTTTGTTGAAGAGCGTGAGGCAGTTCAGGCGGCTTTGCAAAAAGAAGGTATTCCCACTGCAGTTCATTACCCAATCCCGCTCCATGAGCAGCCTGCCTATCAGCGCTTGTGTCAAAATTGTAATACGCCTTTTTCCGCCAGTGTCGCGAAGAGGGTAATGAGTGTGCCTATGGGAGCTGATTTGCGGGAAGAGGATCAGAGGCTGATTGTTAATGCGATCTATCTGTAATTCTCACATCTTTGTAGCGCCATTGCACCACCAAGGAACTGTTGGAAGAACTGATAAAGCATGAAAAATGGTAACATCATTAAGCAACAAAAGAATCACCCTGCCGTTCTGGTGTTGGGTGTTGTGCTGATCATGACAATACATATTGAAATCAATCATTTAATGGAGCTAAAATGGGCTTTTTACGTATCCTTTTAGCAATTACAGTATGTTTACATCATACAGCGCCCCTTGGCCCATTTCATTGGATATCAGGTGGTGTTTCTGTTTATGTTTTTTTTGTTATCTCCGGATTTTATATGGCAATGGTACTTGATACTCGATATACAGTTGCTCGTCTCGGTAGCTCATGGATAAAAAATTTTTACCTCGCACGGTACTTCCGGATTTTTCCTGCATATGCAGTCGCTTTCTTGACAACAATCGTTTTTTCATTTTTCTATAGCCAAGTACATTTAAATTTAGCTATTACGATGCATCATCATAGCATTAAGGATGCGATTCATAGTATTTTAGTGATTATCTCCAACCTGACCATGCTTGCTCTGAACATTCCGTCATCTCATGACCTTGTTGTTGGTCCATCATGGAGTTTGGGGGTTGAGATCAGTTTTTATTTGATAGCTCCATTTATACTACACAAGTCAAATCGATGTTTAATCGGATTGGTTTTATTCGGATTGTTACTTAGGCTTATACCTTATAACTCTCACTTGCCTATTTTTGCAGGTATTGACTGCTTTATTATCGGAGCCTTAGCTTATCGCAAAAGAGATCTTTTGAAAATAAATTTAAATATGCAGCATAATACGCAGAGAATTATTGTGTTTGCTTGTATTTTTCTTTTGTTGATTGCCGGTATCCCCCAGTGGAAATTATTGCCAACAAGTAGTGAACACAATACTTTTGAT
>Ga0364916_10007_pt1 | contig 158857 bp, 158 predicted proteins | sample SorcelJu500001C4_2_FD_206964 | JGI IMG/M metagenome (GOLD analysis project Ga0364916, IMG submission 206964) | Enriched cells from Trout Bog Lake Hypolimnion, Wisconsin, USA - BchlTB.June20.5000.01.C4 | ecosystem: Environmental > Aquatic > Freshwater > Lake > Hypolimnion/Profundal zone | place...
ATACACAACAAAGCCAATCATGACATTCCAGAATAAAAATGGAACTAGAAATCCTGCAAATATCGAAACGACAATTGACTGCTGCATCGCAACTGCTGCAATGACCAATAAACTAATCCAAATAATTGCAAACCCACTAACCAGTAAATTGTCTTTTAAAAATATAGGGCGCTTTGCTGGCATATTTTTAGAATTGGGAAAAAACTCTCTCTTCCACCAGATTTCAATGAAATAGTACACTCCAGGACCAAAACCACTTCTATATATCTTCTCAAGTAATTTTCTAGCTGGTGATAAAGCGTCGTACTCTTCCTTTGAGAGGGGCTCCCATACAAAATCAAAACCTTTTAAGTTAGTTTGACCATGGTGAACCACGTTATGACCTACATCCCAAAGGCTATAGGGTGTGAGCGAAGGTAAAAATGCAATTCTTCCCAAAATCTTATTTAGTTCACGATGAGGGGTAAAGCTGTGATGACATGCATCATGCCCAAGGATGAATATTCGACCCGTCACAAATCCTGCAATCATTCCAAGCAAGATTTTAAAAAATATATCCTCAACCATAACCGTTGAAGCAATCAAGCCAACCCACAGCATCGCATCAAACATCAAGAGTACAACCGCTCTAGTTGTCTGACTCTTCGCCATCGGCTCAAGCCAGCTTCTAATAATCTTTCTATGCGGTAACTCTGAATCCAAACCCAAAGGCGCAATACTGACAACTTCCTCTGATGTCGCTGGCTGCATGGATAAATTGCTCAAATATTTTCCCCTTTAAATCAAAAACTGAAGCTAGTTACTTACCACTGCTATTTTTGATCTGATCAGTTTGCCCCCTTTTTATCAAACCAAGGATGATCTATGTCATACGTATTAATCCCTATCTATATAAGGGTTAATTAAAGACATAGATGAGCGCGAGTGTTAAAAGCCTCTATAAATTTTTTGATATGCGTCAAAGGCAAAAGATTTTTCTAGATTTAAAGTAGTTCAACTAAATCTAAATAGAGAAGAAAATGCTACTTGAACTTTTCGGAAGTTTTGCTGGTCAATTAAGTTTGGCCGTTATCTTATTCATGCTGGGCATGATTGTATTTTTTGTCAGATTATTCATTAAAAAAAGTGCTGGTGGGGAAGCAAGCAAACCCTAGGCACGTACCTCTAGTCCGCTTGATAACTCCATACAGGCGTTGCAAGTAAAAATATGATGGAAATAAGGGCTAATGCAACACCTATATAAAGAAAAATTGGCTCAGCATTAAGGCGCAAAGGATATATTTTCCAAGCGGCACCAAGCCCAATCGCGTTGCCGCCAATCGCCAAAATTGCTGAGGCATAGTCATGGAATCTTCTCCCCTTATTAGCTCCAGCGCTCCACGCTGGATCGGTATTGTATGCAGGAAGTAATGGAGATTCGGTATCTATCTTTTCTAGCTCTGATAGGTAAGCCCTCAGGTTGGAAAGGGTGACTTCAGATTTGTAGTTTAAAAAAGAGAAGCATAGGGATGCAACCGGAAAACCTAGGATTAGCCACTCAATAGGTGGATCAGTTATCCCCTGATTTGGTCGCATAGCTACCAATGCCGCTAATAGACTTACTACTAATGTTACATACAAAGCTAACGCTTGCTGTCTTTGAGTGATTCTGGCATTGACTTCATTGGCGGCGGCTATATAACGATAATTCGAATCTACTGAAATCTTACCCATACACCCTTTTAAATATTTACCAAAACGCTTAAGCAAAAAAACTTAAAAGCTATACACAAGCTACAGCGCTATTAAAAAAGAGGATTCGTTGTTTATATCTTGAACTTTGCCCACATTTTTTAAAACCCCAAAAGCTCATCTCTGAAAAATTGTACGCCATGCATTTCATCAATCCGAAAATGCTCTTAATTTTTTTGATTTAAAACATGGTAAGAAAAATTACATAACGTTAAAGTTAAAGAATATGAGCACATTACTTAATATCTTGCCTGGCTTTCAAACTTGTCCACCGGGTGCCGAGAGGAAGATTCTACGTAACATACCCTTACTCCTCGGATTGGGTAGTCTTCTAATTTTTATTCCGTCATTTATTGGGAGGATATTTGCGCAGAATACCTATCTTCACATCTCCGCAGCATCAGTCAAAATGTACGACATCCTCGGAATTGGTACTTTGATAGTGTATTGGTTGGCCATCTTTACAATCACCATTGGAGCAATTTTAGTATCCCTCATGAAAGGTCCAGCCTATGTAGCTGATGCATATCCAATGGAGGATCTAGATTAACCTCGCTCACCCCTTTATTGTATTTTCTTGAAATTTCTTGGATCGCCATGATCTATATCAAGAAATAATTGTTTTAGCGCCTATTCAGTGAAAAAATATTGACTGGGAAATTTTTATTTATTAATATATATTTTTATATATTATTATTTACTTAACTATAGCGAATATCAATGAATAGAGAAAGTAAGAAGTTACAGCCTGCTCCATATTGGAATCCCTTGCTTGCCGGTATTTCTTTAGGCGCCGTTTTGCTAATTACCTTTGTGACTACAGGGCACGGTCTAGGGGCAACGGGGCTTACAACAAGACTCACCGCATGGCTGGGTATGAATGTGGCGCCTGTCGCTACCAGTACAAATGAATATTTAGGCGGCATGGTCGAAGATGGCAAACCATTAAATGCGTGGATTACCTGGCAAGTAATAGGGGTTGCCGCAGGTGCACTGATCTCTGCATATTTTGCGAGAAGAATTCAATTCAAAATGGACGGCGGTAAATTCCTTGGCGGATCTAAGCGTCCTATTACGGCCCTGCTAGGTGGTGTTTTAGCTGGCTTTGGAGCTCGTATTGCCGCGGGTTGTACTAGTGGGCTTGGCCTATCTGGTGGAGCGGTATTAAGTCTTGCTGGTTTTACTTTTTTAGGTGGATTTTTTGCGGTTGGCTTGCTAACGAGCCACCTCATGAAAGAGGGAAAATAACATGGAAATAACCATTTCAGGATTAATTCTCGGAGGTATGTTTGGTTTTGTACTGGAGCGCGCTGGTTTTGGAAACCCCAATAAACTCACGGCTCAGTTTCGCTTAACAGACTGGTCGGTGTTTAAAGTCATGTTCACAGCCATAGTATTTGCAGCAGTAGTCCTCATGATTTTGGAAAGGTTGGGCGTAATTGCCCCTCAAAACCTATTTATTCCACCTGCATTTCTTGGCGCTGCAGCACTAGGTGGAGCGCTTGTAGGAGCAGGATTTGCCATTGGCGGGTATTGTCCTGGCACCTCAGTAGTTGGCATGATGTCAGGCCGTATTGATGCCGCTATTTTTTTAATTGGCCTAATTCTGGGTACAGTAATTTTTGCTGGTATTTATCCAAGCATTGAGACCCTGACAACGCTAGGTGAATTTGGTAAAGCAGACACTCTGCCAGAAGCGCTCAATATTTCAGATCTCACCATCAATGTAGTAATGGTAATTGCGGCAGTCGGTGTATTTTTCTTGGGTTCTTGGATGGAGAAAAAATCCAAAGGACTTGTAACTTCTCAGAGCAAATAATCAAAAGGAATATCTATGTCAAATAAATCAACAATTGCAGGATTGGCCTTAGCTTTGGCGGGCTTAACTCTGATGCCCCTTGCTCAAGCTAGCGATAACACTGCGGCACCAACTAGCTCTGAACAAAAAAATCCGTGCAGCCCTAAAAAAGAAGTCGCCAATCCATGTGGGCCAGCAAAGAAAAAAGCAGTCAATCCTTGTGGTCCCACGAACCCATGCGGCCCTAGAAAACGTAAATCTGCCGAGTAATTGTTAAGGCTAGGCAAATGTCTAAACCATCTTCTTTATTTTGGTCTGCCAAAGAATTGGCCAATATTCAAACTCGGTATGCACAAAAGGGTATATCGATTAGCGAAGTTGCTCTATGCGGATCAAAAGACTTTGTTGAGTGGAGACACTATCCCAAAAATGACTTAATGGATTTAGAGAGTGGTTATGAGTTTTATTACCACTCGCATCCATCCAATGAAATGCTAAATGGTGAGCATGGCCACTTTCACCTCTTTAAGCGAGATGTCAAAAATACAAATCAATTTTTTCATTTGATCGGTATTGCATTAAATCAAAAAGGTTTACCGGTCCGTATTTTTACTACTAATCAGTGGGTAACCGGTGAATCACTAGTACCAGCAAAAACAGTTTTGAAAGCACTCAAGGGATTTAATGCAAACGTTAAAGGTCGAATGGGGCCCTTAGCAAGGTGGCTAAGTTCTCTTACCAGGGTTTTTTTTGCTGAAATGGCATTAGTGATTCATGAGCGAGATCAAAAGATTAAGAAAATTCAATTACAACTTGGCTCTTTATCCATGGCTTTATCGGCACAAAATCATCCTGTATTGAGCGAATGCGAGATCCATTTGATGAATCGACTATCTCAACTTTTATTAGTAACCAACTAAAAAGGGCTCGCAATGAAAAAAATTCAGTTTCTTTTAGCGGCAATCATAGCAACATTATCTGGATTGACCCAGTCAGCCAATCTCCCTAGACCGATTGTCAGCGCAGAATGGTTAGCAAATAATTTATCTCAAGTTCAAGTGGTTGAAGTGCGAACCGATACAGCAAGCTACCTCAAGGCCCCGCAATTTGCTGTAGATGCTACAACCGGCAAGAAATTTCTGGTGGAAGTTGGTGGGCATATTAATAATTCTAGCTTGCTTGATTTCAAAAAAGTTCGTACCGAACGTTTAGTGGATGGCAGAAAGGTGAAGTTCCTCCTTCCAGAGAAAGCAGATTTTGAAAAACTCATTCAATCCGCAGGCATTAATTCAGACAAGCCCATTGTGCTTGTCCCTGTCGGACTAGATATGTCCGATGTAGATGAAGCACTAAGAACCTACTGGGAATTTAAGGTTTATGGTGAAGATCAAGTAGCTGTTTTAGATGGTGGAATTGCGGGATGGTTGGGTGAAGGTCGCGAGTTCGCCACGGTAAATTCACAAAAGAATCTAGGTAATTGGACGGCAACTACATTTCGTAAAGAGTTAATTGCTAGCTCTGATGAGGTTTCGGTGGCATCAAAAAGCAGCAAGCCTCAATTATTAGATGCACGTCAACCAGCGCAATATTGGGGGGTAGCAAAAAGTCCTGCCGCAATGACTTATGGACATATTGCAGGCGCGAAGGAGCTGGCACCTGAGTTATTAGCAAAATCCGTTAATGGAGCCCTCTATTTCTGGTCAAAAGATACTTATGAAGGCTTGATTGCGGGTAATGGCATGAAAAACAATACCCCGATAATTACCTATTGCAATACTGGTCATCTAGCTGCTGGTGCCTGGTTCGTGATGTCTGAATTAGTTGGCAATAAAAATGCCAAGCTATACGATGGGTCGCTTCACTTATGGACTATTGAGGGGCGCCCACTCGTTGGGGTTCTCTTAAATTAATCGGAAGATCAATGACTGTTATCAGTTTAGACATTGATCTTCAGAAAATGCACGCTGCTGCAGAGAAAGCTTGTAGCCTCATGAAGACTCTATCCAATAGGGATAGGATGCTCTTATTGTGCCAATTAGCTCAAGGGGAGAAGTGTGTAAGCGAACTTGAAGAATGTCTTGACATTCACCAACCAACACTTTCGCAGCAGTTAACAGTCTTACGCAATGAAAATCTTGTTACTACTAGACGAAAGGGAAAGCAAATTTACTACACCCTCTCAAGTAAAGAGGCTTTATCAACCATGAATGTGTTGTATCAAAATTATTGCGGTAAATAACCATAAGGAGAAGTTTATGAAATTAAATGTTGGCGGTATGGATCGTATTTTGCGCATGCTCGTTGGGTTTGTTTTGATTGGCTTAGCAGCAACTGGCGCCATTGGTTGGTGGGGCTGGCTTGGAGCAATCCCACTGGCAACTGGCTTTTTCAGATTTTGTCCAGTCTACCCAATTTTGGGGGTAAATACTTCTAGTGGTGGCTGCGGAAAAGGTGGCTGCTCTAAATAATAAGCCAATAAACCATAGGTAGATTTTGAAGTTTACTTATGGTTTTTTATTGCCTATATTCTTTTTGAAAGCATGAATGCATGTCATTTACTGATGCCCAAAAATTTTGGGATGACAGATTTAATACTGAAGAGTTTATTTTTGGAACTGAGCCTAATAAATTTTTAAAAGAGGCAACCTTAAAATATTTGTCTGGTGACTTAAATGTTTTATGCGTTGCGGATGGCGAAGGTCGAAATTCTGTATATCTAGCCAAACAGGGCTTTAAGGTAAAAGCTTTCGATCTATCACCAGTTGCCGTTGAAAAATCAAAAAAACTTGCTCTTAAGAACAATGTCAATATAGGGTTTTTTGTTTCCGATTGCGACTCCTGGAAATGGAAAGAAGATTGTTACGATGCCATTGCAGCTATTTTCATTCAATTTGCCGACCCAAATATGAGAGCAAGGTTATTTAAGCATATGATCTCATCATTAAAACCTGGCGGGATTTTAATAATTCAAGGCTATACACCAAAGCAAGTTGAACATAAAACTGGTGGCCCAGGAAAAATTGAAAATCTTTACACTAAATCCATGATGATCGAGCTATTGGGTGGATTAAAAATCCTTGAACTTACAGAGCATGAGGGAGAGCTAAGGGAGGGCAATCACCATATTGGTATGTCGGCCTTAATGGATGTGGTCGCAATAAAGCCGATCTAAAGCCATTTTTTTATTCTCGTGGCTTAGCTGTAGCCAATATGGCTTCATACGCCCAACCGGAGGGACGCTTGCCCTTTCTTTTGTTATGTTTTTTCGCTGAACTTCTGAGAGTCAAAATATAACATCTCAGAATATTCGAACTCTAGCATCTGACATCCTTTGATTTGCCGACTTTAGGTCAACCCTTTACCTTTCCTGAAAAGTGTGAGCGATCCCTATGAAAAAAATCCGAGCAACATCTACTGCCTCTTGGTCAGCTATCTGTCTGCATATCGGGAGAGATATTTGTGAAATAAAGGGGGAGCCAAAAGGTGTTTTTAGCTATAACCCACCAGCACCCCAACAAGCCTACTGAAACACCCTACCTCATGCCGCCAGCAGATTCAGAACTTCAAACTAATACTTTTGGAGAACCGGTACATCGTGACGAAGCAAGGGACAAATTAAGCCTTCCTGCCACCATGGGGAAAAGACCCCTATAAATAGTGTGCGGGCGCTTCACATCTACACAAAGATCTGCTAAGGAGACAACTATTGGCAGGCGCAGCATGGATCCTGTGAGTCAATAATTTATAAAGGTAGGAAGTTTTTTATCGATGAGCTTTATAAGGGTAACTATAGATTTAACGAAGGGATTGAAGCAATGAGGGATGACTTCATTATGTGCGAAAAAACATGCAAAAATGATTTTAAATGGACTGCGAGAACCTAGAGATTAAAGATCAAGCGTTACCTAAAAAAGTATCCACCGCATGCTCAACCTGCTCCATCGACGGATTGAAATTGAGACCCAAATCAAACTTTGAGGGAATCGCTACTCCATCCTACAAAAGCAATAGAGAAACTGCTGAGTGGTACCCATAGGCGTATTGTGAATTTCAGTCGTACTATTAATCAACTTGAATATCTTGCCAAATTGTCCATGCAGATGCTCAGCGTCATAACGAACGACATCTAGCCCGCTACATTTTTCAGGGCCCTCGGGACCAAAGGTCGACATAATTACATGACCTCCATGTTTAACAGAGCGCATTACCTGCTCAACGTACTTCGCGCGCTGAGCTGCGTCTGTTAAAAAGTGGAAGACAGCCCTATCGTGCCAAACATCAAAATAATTTTGAGGTAAGGTAGCTTGAGTAATATCAGCACAATACCAATGCACTTTATCGCCCCCCCCTTACTAATTCGACCTCTTGCAAAATCTATAGCCCTTTGAGAAATATCAAGGACACTTAAGTCTATAAAACCCTCAGCCAAGAGATCATCAACCAAGGTGGCTTCTCCACCACCAATATCAATAATTGAAGCAGTCTTATCCTGGGTTGCCTCGTGAATAAGATTTATCGAGGTTTCAAGATGCGGAGAAAACCAGCTTACGGCATCTGGCGATTTAGTTCCATAGACTTTTTCCCAGTGATCTTTACTATTCATTAATCTTTATTATCCTGCAATAAGCTGCAACAAATCATTGCGCAAAAACTTTACCCCATTCTGACGACCTAAATATAGCCTAAGGCGCCCTTCTTTATCAAATACTAATCCCGAGCTTATTTGCTCAGCATGATAGGATACCGTTTTCCCTGATTGAACTTTATTTAAATAAAATATGAAATCTTTAGCAAATTTTTTTGCTTTCAATGTATTTCTAGGCCTTAAGCCGATATATCGCGGATCAATTCCTGCGAGATAATTTCCCATGGCCTGAGAGGAATCATTTTCTGGATCTATCGTCACAAATACCACATCTACTGGTAAAGGCTGCTGCACTGAAATACTCAATTCGTTCACTATATTTTTCAAAACTGTATGAGGGGGATCATCGTCTAATGCTCGCCCAACAATAAGAACAAATTATTCCTTTGAATCTAGTTAAAGATCTATCGGAGCCCGTAAGATTGATTAATGAGAATTCCGAACCAAATGACTTTAGGTCAGTAATATCATCATTACGAAAGCGTTGATTAGGAACATATAAGTTATTGTTAAATATTAGGCAATCAATTAACACACGGTAAAGCCACCTTTTCATCTTGGTAATCAAGCTCTCATACATTTCAGAGGTTTGACTAAAATTTATTTTCATTGAGGCCGTCATGGTGCACCCGCTTGATTTAAGGGATGTGCGTATTCAAACTCAGGATTTAAAAAGCATCGATCAGTGATTTTTTTCAAAGTTGGGGCAATCCTTATATTCGCACCAAAGAGCTCTACACCTACAACATGTGAAGCCAATGCAATATCAGCAATTGTTATCGCGTTACCATAGGCATAAAGATCAGCGGTTGAGTCACCACCGGTTAAATAAGCCTCTATTGCTTCGCTACCCAAATCCAACCAATGCCTTGCCCAAATCAGTTGAGACTCTTCTCTCAGCCCATGATTCTCACCGATGTATTTTCTTACTCTAGGAACGATTAATGGATGCGTGTCAGCGATGGTAATAAGAGATAGAGCCCGAACTGCCGCACGCTCAGCTGCGTGAACGGGCATCAATGGAGGATCAGGCCAAATATCATTTATATATTCAAGTATTGCCAAAGATTGTGTAATCTTCTTTCCATCATGAATTAGGGCTGGGAGAACATGCTGGGGGTTTATTTGTGAGAACGACTCATCAAATTGCTCCCCCATGACAAGATCAATGGATCTTTCTTCGTATGATATCTTTTTGAAGTTAAGAGCCACCCTGACTCTATAAGTTGCCAGTGACCTCCAAAATCCATATAGCACTACACCCATAAGCACTCCCAAAGATGACAAATACATTGATACATCCATCCTATTTGAGCTTGAATATGGATATCTCTTTTAATGCACCTTGTTGGTGAGGGCCCAACTTCAAATTGAAAAGGAGAATTTAATAACTACCAACAATTTGTTATCAATTTAGAAATAAATTGTTAGCTCATACCGCCGATATCTCACTCCTCAGGGTCTAAATATAGGTTTTAGATTGGCATAAATATTGCTTTAAAAAGAGTTAGGCATTTTGCCATTCACCCTTACGAAGGATTCCACCATGACTTTAGACACAACAACTACTCTAATTGGACCTGAAGAGCTTCTAAAACTTCAACATTCCGAGCCAATGGTGATTATCGATACGAGAGATCCTGAAGCATACGCAGCGGGACACATCCCAGGAGCTGTGAATATCAGAGAAATCTTCACGTTTTTGGCAACATCAACCCCTGAGGGCCTAAAAGACTTAAAGGGTAGCTTTGAGAAGCAGCTTGGTGATGCCGGCATCTCCGGCAAAGAGACGATTATCTTTTATGAAGATAGTATGAATGGGGGATATGGGCAATCATGCCGTGGCTACTACCTTCTTACCTGGCTTGGTTACCCAAAAATCAAAGTTTTAAATGGCGGCTACTCTGCTTGGGTTTCAAAAGGCCTACCCACCAGCACAGATCCCACAGCGCCAACACCGGCAACCTTCCCGACTAACCTCACCACTCCGGATGTAATGGTTACTCTAGATGATGTAAAAGCAGCTCTGGGCAGCAAAATAGTTCTCATGGATGTTAGGGATGTAGATGAATGGATCGGGGATAGCTCATCGCCTTATGGAAAAGATTTCGCCCCTAGAAAGGGTCGTCTCCCTGGAGCGAAATGGCTTGAATGGTACAGATTTATGAAGCCATCCGCGTTGGGTCCAATCTTCAAAACACCAGATGAAGTACGCGCCGAGTGCGCCACGGCAAACATTGGGCTAAATGATGAAATCATCCTTTATTGCTTCAAAGGAGCTAGGGCTTCAAATACTTTTTTAGCCCTAACTCAAGCCGGCTTTAAAAATGTTCGCATGTATTTTGGCTCATGGAATGAATGGTCACGCGATCCGTCCCTTCCAATCGAGTCTGGAATGCCTGTAGCAAATTAAGTTGTAGGCCGATAATAGCCCCCGCTAGCTAGTGGGGGCTATTGCAAGAATCTTTATCCAAGCTGAATGCTAGCTTGCACTTGATTGTTATGCCATTGATTAAAAATAATTTTTCCGGTAGCCGGATCTTTGGCACCTTTTTCATTATCCCAATTTCCGGCGTCATGAATCTTGCCTTCGATGCGAATCGGTAGTGAACTTGTTTTTACTCGAATTGGTAAAGCGCGATTCTCATAATAAAAGTCCTTCTGACCGCAGATTTGCTTAGCAATAACATCAGCCTGTCGAAGAATGGGTTCAATATAACGACTTGCCTCGCCATCAATGCTAATGCAATCTCCAAGCCCATATATATTTGGAGCACTAGATTGCAAAGTTTTAGGATTTACCGCTAACCCATTATTCCAATCCAACTTAGCATTCTTAACTAAGTCAGGCTCTGTTTTCAAACCAATGGCCATCACAATGTGATCAACCTGGAGAATGTCACCCGAAGATAGGTTAATTTTTTTCATTGTATTTTCACTAGCAATGTCATCAACCTTTACGCCACCGTGAAATTTAATTGGTAAGCCGCCCCACGCTTGCAGCAATTTCTTCGATGCCAAATCCGGAAGGAGTCGACCCAATGGCAAAGAAGATAGATCAATTAATTCAATATCGTGACCAGCCATAGCTAGATCATTAGCAAGTTCACAGCCAATAAGCCCCGCACCAATAATGGCTATCTTAGAATTTGTATCCTGAAGAGCTGCGCGAAGCTTAGTATATGACTCCACATGATTCACATGCCAGCAATCCTTCAGACTTACATTTGGCATACAAATTGGTTTTGATCCCTGGGCAATAATCAAATTGCCAAACTTAAAGGTCCCACGCGTCGTCCTCAGTTGATTTGTTTGTGGCGATAAACCAATAGCGTGGGTATTTGCGTAGAAATTCACACCAAGTCTAGCAGCAGCTTCAACCCCAGTTTCTTTGATTAGAGATTTCGCATCAATTTGCTTCGCTACTGCAACTGAAATCATAGGCTTTTCATACAGATCTCCAGCACATGCCGTCACTATCGAAATTGATATATCTTTATTTGCCCCTCTAAGTGCTTGAGCCGCTTGCCAGCCAGCCTTTCCAGCGCCTATGATGACAACATCAGAATTTTTTAATGCAGTCCAGCCCTTTGCCTTATTAACCACTAAAGCAGATTTGATGCACGCGCCTCCAGAAATCTTTACAGCGTCGCTTGCGTCGTATAGTTCAAAATCTTCTTTAGATACTCCGCACAATGGGCATGACCAGTCATCAGGTATATCCTCAAATCGAGTACCTGGCGCAATTCCACTATCAGGATCACCCTCCTCCTCTTTATAAAGAAGTCCACAAGCCTTACATATATAAGTGAGCCAATCCTGTTTTGACTGGCCTTTAGGGATAACTTCCATCTTTACTGCTCCTCTATCTATTTCTATGCAGGGCTTAATTCGGCTTTTTGCGATGCCAATTCCCATCTTAGGTGCTTAATCGCTGGAGTTACAATAGCAACAAAATGCGATTCCCTAACACGTCTTTGCACTTCTGAGCACATTAAATATCCTCTAGCCCCTTGATGCATTAAAGCCGACTGAGCTGAGCGCAATGCCAATTCGGACGTGTGCAAGCGAGCATCTAGGACGCGTATAAAGTACTCTTTACTATCGTCATAAGGCGTTTTAGATAACTCCATAATATTCTCAGTTAAGTCATCTAATTCCTGCTGGAGTTCATCTGGTCGATCTTCTAGATACTGATTGACATGTCCAAGTTGCTTTTCAACCTTCCACATTGAGTCAATGGCGCCCTGAGTTACACCCAAGCCCATTCCAGTTTGAAGCAATATAAATGCTGATTTAATTTTCTTTAGTAGAACGCCTACAGATTTCGCAATAATCTTATCTTCGGCGATGAGCAGGTTCTTGACTGAAATGGCATAGGTACCCGTACCTTCCATCCCTGAAAATGACGGGCACTCCTTCAACTCAACACCTGGTGCATCACAATGCAACATGAACATTAATTCATGGCCTGGCATCGGCTCTTTTGTGGTGGAATCAACAACATTACAAATTGTTCCAAAGTAATGCTTTTGACCTAAGTTGCTTACCCATGGCAAGGTGCCATTAACAAGGTAGCCCCCATCAACCTTTTCAGCCTTTAGGTACATTGTTTCAATGCCAGTTAAAGCTTTCATTGGGTTTGATAGTCCAGTACCCCCCAAAGTCTGCCCTGACCCATGACTGGCAAGCAAGTCATTCATGAGCAATGAGTTACCAGAAGATTCAATGTAAAGCCCGCATGCATCTTGGCACCACACCATGAAGCCAGTAGAGCCACAAACTCTAGATACCTCAGACATGCATTGAATGGCAAGGCCGTAATCAATTTCTCCATCAACATCTAGGTGAGCGCTGAAAGCGCCCGCCTGACCCAGCTTTTTCAAAACTGCCTCTGGATAAAAGCCCTCCTGATCACATGCCTCAACAATAGCTGCTAAATCAGTTTGGGAAATCTCTCTTACCCCATTCAATACTCTAGCCCTGTCATTCAGGGATATAGAAATAGTGCTTTCCTTGGGAGGGTCAATTACCAGATTCATTGTTATCTCCAGTGATTACATTAGCTCAATGTGAAATGGAATTGGGTTGCGCATTGTGTTTGCAACCGGTGAGTGGAAATTGGCATGCTTGACAATTTCGTCTAACACCTCACGACTAGCATTGCCTTCGATGTCAACTTTTACGCGAATATCCTGAAAACCCATTTGCAATGGCTCACGTTTTGCTCCATCTGCACCCCATGCAGCAGAGTTTCCAATATCAGCCTCTAGGTGAATTTCCAACTTACTCAATTTCACTTCGCGCAATGTAGCTACAGCCGTGATGCCAACACACAAGCAACCACCCAAAGCTGAGAGGACGATTTCGCCTGGGGCAGGGGCAGTATTTTCCCCCATAAGGTGTAGGGGCTCATCAACTACTACTGGGTTATGAATCCCTACAAAACTCCATGAGCGAAAGATGCCTTGCAGTACTGTTTTAACTTTATTTGTACCACGACGCTCTGGATTTTCCCTTCCACTCTCAGCGAACTTAAGCAACTCATCGCGATTAATTGGGCGTAGATAATTTACTTCTTTAACTGTTGTCAACATGACTTGCTCCATTAAGGTGATTAATAGTTTGCGATTGATTTTTAAGTCAAACCGCCCACACCCTAGATAAAGCAATTACCGTGCCAACTACCAATTTAATTTGTATCGTTGAATATGGCTCGGTAAAAATACCCTGCTTCACATGCCTTGGGATTTCCAATATTCGATATTTAGAGCCGAAAAACCAATAAATTACAAATTGTTTCTAATTTGTTAACAAATTGTCGGGTCAGAATTATTTTTTAGTGGGTATATCTATTCCAAGCTTCTTAAGCCTGTAAGAAAGCTGCCTGGTCGTCATGCCCAAGGCCTGAGAAGCGCGGGATTGGTTCCAATGATGACTCTTTAACGCCTCCAATAATTCAGCGGGGTTAGATTCATATGTATGTGAATATTCGCGAATGCCAAATCCATCAAAATGCTTAGCAACAGCTCGCTCAACATCTCTTCTTGGTTCCGATAAAAACTTTTTGACCTCCAACTCATCGATAAGATCATCACCTACCAGGATAACCAAACGCTCTATCAAATTAGATAGCTCCCGAATATTTCCCGGCCAGTCGTACTCTTGAAGGCGCTGAATTGCCACAGGGGTTAATCTGCAGTTCTTTTGATGGGCTTGATTTGCCTTATTTAAGAAGTAGATCACCAATGGCTCAATGTCATCCCGGCGCTCAGATAGACTAGGGAGAGGTATGGAAACCGTATTAATTCGATAGAATAAATCTTCGCGGAATCTTCCTAAGCGAATCGCCTCTTGAAGATCTTGGTTAGTTGCCGATACCAACCTAAAGTCCACTTTAATCTCCGACTTTCCACCAAGCCTAACTACCGTTTGCTCCTGCAAAGTTCTTAATAGCTTTGCCTGCATTTGAATAGGGAGTTCGCCGATTTCATCGAGGAATATAGTCCCCTTATCAGCCTTTTCGAACCAACCAGGCGTGCTACTTGATGCGCCAGTAAAGGCACCCTTTTCGTAGCCAAAAAGCTCAGCCTCAAAGAGAGTATCTGGAATGGCAGAACAATTAATCTTAATGAAGGGCTGAGACTTTCTTGAGCTCGATAAGTGGATTGCTCTAGCGAATAACTCTTTTCCAGTACCAGACTCACCTAGCAAAAGAACTTTAGCCGATGAACTAGCTACCTTCTCAAGATCTGAAAGCGCTCTCAATAGCTTTTCTGAGTTTCCAATAATTCCATACTTCGCGGTAGATTGCTCAAGAGCATGTTGAAGCAATTGGTTTTTAGCTTCTAACTTTTCAGTTTTTTCGCGGATAAAGTTTTCTAACTTTAATATTTGACCTATAAGGGTTGAGATACTCTTCAGAATTTGAATATCGTCGCTAAGAGATCGATTTCTAGTACGAATTCTATGGGCGGCAATTACACCAACCACTCTTTCATCAACCCTGATTGGAAACGCAAGAAAGGCTACGGTCTCCTGAGGCAAGTCCCCTCGATGGACAGACCTACCCAAAAATACTGGTTCTGAATCGATATCTTGAACCACCATAGCCTGGCCAGTCTTAAGTACAGCGCCAGTTACGCCCTCCCCTTCTTGATAAGTGCCCCTCTTAATCTCCTCTGCAGTCATTCCATATGCAAATGCAATTCCGGAGGTGTTTTTATCATCGGGCCCCAAACCTCTTAGGACAATCCTTCCCCGATTCAAACCAAGCAACTCACTCAATAAATGGAGAATTTCATTAAAAACCTCATCAGATGAAAGGCTTTTTCCAATGAGACGGAATATTTCCGTCAGTAAAAAGTTTTCTTGCGCATGCCAATCTGCGCTCTTAACTCTTTCAGAGTTACTCATAGAGCTAGGGCTGGATCTAGATTCAATGCCTTCCATATCGCAGCCCCAGTACTAATAACATCTTAATAAGTTTTGTATGACAAATATTTGCCAGACAGGACAACTTGTACACGATCACCCTTAGGATCAGGTTCTCTCTGAATATCCATTGAAAAATCAATAGCGCTCATGATTCCATCGCCAAATTCTTCATGAATCAACTCTTTGATTGTTGTTCCATACACGCTCACAATTTCATACCAGCGATAAATCAACGGGTCTGTCGGAACAGCTGTTGGTAATGAGCCCTTATAAGGAACAATCTGTAACCAGGCCATCTCTTCATCAGTGAGTTCAAATAACTTACCAGCCACCTCTGCTTGCGCCTTTGTAAAAGTCATCTGCCCTAGACAGCCAGCCGTGACCCATTCCTTGGATTCACCGATTGCCTTGGCAATATCACTCCATTTCATGCCATTACGAACTTTTGACTCAATGATTTTTTGAGTAACTAATGCGCGATCCATCTTTATATCTCCTTTAATGTGTGGATGTAATTAATTTATGCTTTGCTAATTGCAAAAGATTTCAAATAAGCTACCGGCTGACTAGGATCAAACTCTTTACCCATAATCTTGTCTTTTTTGTAGCCCGCTTTTGCCAGTGGAGGAACTGCAATTCCAGTCTCACCCATATATTTCTTGGCATCAGTAAGCAAAAAGACCTTCTCGGATATTTCTTTGTAATTCACGTCACCCTTTACATATCCCCAACGCTGCATTTGGGTAAGCATCCATGTGGCCATTGAGTACCAGGGTATTGGATTGAAGTCGATTCGATCAGGAACGTTTTGAATATTTCCCAATCCATCAGCAAATTTTCCAGTCAACACTTGCATTACAACCGTCTCAGGCTGATTAAGATAGTTTGGTGTCGAGATTACCTTTGCGATTAAAGGTCGATTCGCAGGGTCTCGCGCCATAGTAGATGCATTCAATACGGCACGGTACAGAGCAGCAAATGTATTAGGATTTTGCCTAATAAACTCTTCAGAGGTTCCAAATGCGCAACATGGATGACCATCCCAAATATCTTTAGTCAAGATATGAATAAAACCGATCTCATCGTAGACAGCGCGTTGATTGAAAGGATCAGGCCCCAAGAATCCATCAATATTCCCAGCGCGCAAGTTTGCAACCATCTCGGGAGGTGGGGTAACGCGCAACTGAATATCTTTATCCGGATCTAGGCCCGCCTGCGCGACATAGTAACGCAGTAAGAAGTTATGCATTGAATACTCAAACGGGATTGCAAATTTCATGCCTTTCCACATTTTTGGATCACGCTTATCCTTGTGCTTATTTGCCAAGACAATAGCCTGCCCATTTACGTTTTGGATTGTTGCCACACGCATTTGAGAAGGATCAGAACCAAGACCCATTGACATTGCAATTGGCATAGGCGAAAGGAAGTGAGAGGCATCATGCTCCTTATTAAGCATCTTGTCCCTAATTAGCGCCCAACCAGCAGTCTTATTAAGCGTTACATTTAAACCTTGCTTTTTATAGAACCCAAGTGGGTCAGACATGATCAGCGGTGTCGCACAAGTAATAGGAATAAAACCAATTTTGAGGTCTTTTTTCTCAATCGTTCCCTTATCTTGCGCCATTGCCTGTAATGCGCCAATTGGCAAGAAACCAGACAAAGCCGATAAAGCGCCGCCGGCGCCTACCGACTTCAAAAATGCACGACGACGATTTTCCTCCGGAAAAAGCGCCTTTACCAAAGAAGCCTCAATAAAGTTTGCACTAGCCTGCTCAACATCAATCTTTGCCCGAGCCTCTTGAGCATGCTCAAGATCGGATGCATGACGGCCACAGCTACATCCAGAAACAAATAGGGGACGATCAGGGTTGAATGGGTCATATGTACTCATAAATACTCCTTTTAGTTGATGATTGAATTCTTGCAGTGGATCTCACTCATGAGAACTTTGCCTTCCTTGAATTAGTGCATGATTTTTCAATTGCACCAATTTGGAGACAAAATGAAGGCTCAATTGCACTAAACAAGAGAATCCTAGTTTCCATACAAAAAATAATTTCTTTAATCCGCGAAATAAGAAGCAGGAAGCGTGCCATTACCAATCAATTAGGCATTTTTCTTTGTGATTTCAGATTTTTATTCTTATAACAGTCACCAAATAACCAAAATTACGCGCGAAAAATTACCGCCACCATATTCCTGCACCAAATTAAAGATTCAATCCTAGTTAGGCACTTTGCTCCCTTCTTAAAATGAGTCTTATGGGAATCTTTCTAAATACACAAGTTAGCCAGAACCTAAGCTTGACGCCACAGTTACAGCAAGCAATTCACTTGCTTCAGCTATCTTCAAGCGCTCTAGAAGAAGAATTGGCAACCATCGCCGACGAGAATCCTTTGCTCGAATTTGAAAGAACAACTGAAACATTGTCGGAACCAATAGGCCACCAGATATCCAATTTTTACGAGACAGCACGGGGTAGCAGTAAAAACATTAACGATGATGATGGTTTGGACCTACAGCTCGACCAGACACCAAGTCAAATTACGCTATTAACTCATCTTGAGGAGCAAATTCGACACCTGCCCCACTCTGAATTTCAAAAGGTTCTTACAGTCTACCTGGCTGGTCACTTAGATGAACGAGGATATCTAAGGGAATCAATTGGGGAGCTCAAAAAAGACTTGATCAGCAAAGTTCCTGATACCTACACAGCCCTTGATGAGGACCTCAATAAGTCACTCAACTTACTCCAGTCTCTTGATCCAGCGGGGATAGGAGCGAGAAATTTATCGGAGTGTTTGCTGTTGCAGATAAATAGGAAGATTACCCGCAATATGAAAGAGCGGGGCAGATGGGGGTTAGCCAAAATCATTGCCGAACACCACCTTGAGGATCTTGCCAAAAGAAACCTTCAAACAATAAAGAAAGTCTGCCGAAAATCGGATGAAGAAATTCTATCTGCTATCAAATTAATACAAGCTCTAGACCATAGCCCAGCTAATCAATTCAATGAAATAGAAACCCAATGGATTATTCCAGACACCATTGTTAGGAGCGTAAAGGATAAATGGGTAGCAGAAATTAATCCCGCTTCTAGACCCAAACTCTCCCTAAATAATGAGCTAGCTAAGGTGTTTCGCGAGCATTGCAACACAAAAGCAAATGCAGGGTTACATCAAAAACTTTTAGAGGCTAGGTGGCTACTTAAAAATATTGCTCAGCGTGAGACTACTATCTTGAGAGTTACCAATGAAATTGTGTCTAGACAGCAAAATTTCTTCTCAAGGGGAGCAACTGAAATGCAACCCCTGATACTCAAAGAAATTGCACAGTCTCTCGATCTACACGAGTCAACCATCTCTAGAGTTACAACCAATAAATATATTAGTTGTTCAAGGGGCATCTTCGAATTAAAGCACTTCTTCAGTAGCCAATTAACCCGTGTAGATGGGGGCTCTATCTCATCAACCGCTGTGCAAGCTCTAATTCAAGACATTGTCTCGGAGGAAACTCCTGACAAGCCAGTGTCAGATAGTGCCATCGCTAGTATTTTGGAATCTCAGGGGCACCTAGTCGCAAGACGTACGGTTACCAAGTACCGGGAGCTACTCCATATCCCAGCCACGAATATGCGCCGTCATGGAATTGCCTCATATAAGTAAAAAGTCACCAACTAGGTGACTTCTTTAATTCCCCACATTTTCAACCCTATATTGAATCAACGCCAGGCCTTACAATTTTAGGAGCATGCTTATGTCCACCTTCTTTGGAGGCGCTTGCCTGAAGATGTTTGGATCGATTTACTAAAAAATCAACCAAATGGTTTCGCATTGGATAATACATTGGATCATGATGAAGGCTAGCCCTCTTTCTATCTTTCGGAAGAGTATTAACCACAATCTCAGCAATCTTTGCGTTTGGTCCATTACTCATTAACATGATCTTGTCGGATAGTAGTATTGCTTCATCTACATCATGGGTAATCATGAAGACGGTTTGCTGAGTATCAACGCAAATCTTCAAAAGTTCATCCTGAATAACACCACGCGTCAAAGCATCTAATGCCCCAAATGGCTCATCTAAAAGAAGCATTTTAGGCTCAATAGCGAATGCACGCGCAATACCCACGCGCTGCTTCATTCCCCCAGATAATTCAGAAGGTTTTTTATCTTCCGCATTCACCAGCCCAACCATATCTAGATATTTTTTTGAATGAAGCTCAATCTTTGTCTTCGGCCAATCTGGATATTTAGATTTAACAGCGAAACTAACGTTTTGCAGAACCGTCATCCAAGGCATAAGGGCGTGCCCCTGAAAGACAACCCCTCTCTCAAGACTTGGTCCTTTAATCTCTCTACCCAACATAATGGCGTACCCAGAACTCGCCTCTTCAAGACCAGCAAGCACATTTAAGATCGTCGTCTTGCCACAACCGGAGTGCCCAATTATGCAAACGAACTCTCCGCGTTCAATTTCAAAATTAATGTCATCAAATACTGGTGGAGCATCAACCTTATAAGACTTGCTTAAATTTTCTACCTTTAAAAATGTGTTTTCAATCTGCATATGAAACCGCCTTTTGTAGCCTTCCAAATACCATATCCAGCAACATACCCACTATTCCAATCAATAAAATTGCAAAAATAACGCTAGATAGTGCTAAGTTATTCCACTCATTCCAAAGGAAATATCCAATACCGGTCCCCCCAACAAGCATCTCAGCAGCCACAATTACCAACCAAGCAATACCCATGGATATTCGCATCCCCGTCAAAATAGTCGGCGCAGCTGCGGGCAAAATTACTAAAAAAGCCTTACGCCAAGGATTAACCTCTAATGTCTTGGCTACATTTAAGAGCTCTTTACGCACATTTGCCACGCCAAATGCCGTATTAATAAGCATTGGCCAAACGGAACAAATAAAAATTACGAAGATCCCCGAAATCGAGGAGTCCTTAATTGTGTATAAGGCTATAGGCATCCAAGCCAATGGAGAAATTGGTTTAAGAATTTGAATAAATGGGTTGAAGGCTTCAAAAGCAAGCGGAGACATGCCTATCCAAAAACCGAATGGTAATGCAACGATCAGCGCCAATAAAAAACCAAGCGCTACTCGACCTAACGAGTATCCGAGCTGAATTCCAATGCCCTTATCATTTGGACCGTTATCATAAAAAGGGCTTGATAACTGCTTGTATATTGTTTCACCCATTTGGGTAAGGGTAGGCAACCCTGATTTTTGACCCCCCCCGCCTGAGCCCCCACCCATTAACGCGCTGTACTCAGACGCCTCTGCAACCCCAGTGGGTGGAGGAGTATCCCGTTGACCCGTGGCCAAATGCCACATAAGCAGCATTAGGAAAAGGATAAATAGGGAAACCAAAGCCCCTTTCACCTTAATTGATACTATTTTCATTATCACTCTTTCATTCTGTAATTTTTTCAAGCACAAGGGTGCAGGTGGCACCAAACAAGAAGCTTCGATTGGACGAACCGACTTCATTGAAAAGACGACCAACTTTTGTATAAATGAGGCTCATGCACCATTTTTAACATTCATGAGTATGAAATTTGTTCGTTAGTGCACCAATAAAACACACCGTCAATGTCGGCGCGCACCAAAATGGGAATGTGTATATTTCAACCCAAGATGGGGTGCTCAAATCAGTTTGAACTTAGGTGCGAATCAAATATTTTTTATTAATAAGGCTTGCAAGAGCTAAAACAACTGAATCAATCAATATTGGATAGAAGGCAAAGCCATACCCCTTTACTCCCGCGATTACGATAAAGATTGATAAAAATACTGCAGGTGGGTGCATACAGTCCAAAAAATATAACCCCAAAATGGTGCCGATAATACATACAAAAATTCCAATAGCTATATTGGAAAAAATATAAATGCACACAAAGGCAACGCAGGCTGCGAGAAGATTTGCCTCAAGTAATACCAAGGGCGAGAACAGCTTACTATTTGGAAATAAGAATATTAAAAATGCGCTAACTCCAAACACTGCCAAAATCATTGACTCCCCATCGCTCAAATCCCCTAGACACGAATTCAGGAGCAAAATAGCAAATAAGGTTAAACCGGTCCCAAAAGAAATGCGCACAACATCCTTGATCGGATATTTTGGTTGACCCAAAGTCAGTCGATTAAAAATTTCTGTAATTTTCTTAATAAGGAAATGGGCCATATAAAAGAGTGATAAGTATCATTTAAAGAATGAATGCATATTTAATTTATGCTTGACACATCATAAAGCGACACCCCAAAAATTACATTCGAAGGATACTGAACATGGAAAATAAGCCACCATTGCCACCATTTACCAAAGAAACTGCCATTCAAAAAATTAGGATGGCTGAGGATGCTTGGAATACTCGAGATCCGGACAAGGTATCCCTTGTTTATACAGAAGATACTGTGTGGCGTAACAGGGCAGAATTCCCTATTGGGCGTGAACAGGTCAAAGAGTTTCTCAGGCGCAAATGGTCTAAGGAGCTTGACTATAGACTTATTAAAGAACTTTGGGCTTTTACTGACAATAGAATTGCTGTCCGATTTGCGTATGAGTGTCGTGATGACTCCGGGAACTGGATGCGAAGTTATGGCAACGAAAATTGGGAGTTTAATGAGCATGGTTTTATGATGCGTCGTTTTGCAAGCATCAATGACTTGCCAATTAAAGAATCAGATAGAAAGTTTTTTTGGCTCCTAGGTCGCAGGCCAGATGATCACCCCTCCCTAAGTGATTTGAGTCTATAAAACCTGTAACGGACTTTCTTTACTGTGCCAATTTAATCAGCCCAAACACCCCAATTGAGAGATGGGGGTGAGGGCTGAGTCCAAGACACTGGATATTTTTTTCCACCTGTACCTAGCCGACTCCACACAACGGCAACAATAAATAGGATCGCGACACCAACCAGCACAGTTAAGCCTAAATGAATAAGTGTCGCATGCGCCTGAATCATTATTAATGGATTGGCGCCAGCTGGGGGATGCACGCATCTAGCAAGCAATAATGCTCCAATCGTAACCACCACAGCCAACACATTCACCCAAAATGCATCCCCAAAGACCTGAAATGCAATTACTCCAATCAGGCTACTGATCAAGTGTGCGCCAAATACAGCTCTCGGCTGAGCTGCTGGCGCAGTCGATAAGGCAAATAGAAATAATGTTGTGCCACCCAATGAGGCAAGTAGCAAGGGGGATGCCGCCTTGGTGACCCACAAGGCAAGGCTAATCGCGACTAAGGAACCAGATAAAGCCCACAATAAGCGTATGAATTGTTTTTTCATGAATGTATATATTTAATTTGACGAATACAAAAGTAACTTCCAAGATATTTGGAGAATTGATTCGAGATGGCTGACCAAAAATTTTTAAATCAATCCTTCAAAAACATTGGGTTATTTAAATCAAGTTGGATGTGCTTTGCGCTTCGCACTTTGAGCCTTTTTTATCTTTAAATCTGCCAGACTGGATTCTTTCGCTGGGTTCTTTGAAGTCCAAGCCAAAGCCTTTCCAATGTTTTTCTTCACAGCAGGCTCATATAACCAACGTTCGTTATCTGGAATAATGGCTGCCGTACGAATCACCCAAATACCTGGCTCTGGATTTTCAACAAGCACCTTTCTACAGGCATACTCTTTACCAAGCAAATCTGTCCACATGTACCAATTGATTTAACGAACTGATGATCTAAAACTTCTTCGCCCATATTGATCACCCTTCAACACTGTCTTTTACAGTAGTCCATTCTCACGCTGCATGATGGTATTATGGCAGGAATATTCTTTTTTAGTGTCTACTTTTTACCTATGTGATGTCTTGAATTTGCTACAAATTAATACAGGATCCACTGCCGTTAATCCATAGGTCTTTAGTTCGAGGCTGGATCGAGAAATCAATTCAAAAAAGTGACTCCAAGCAAGCTCAGCAAAACTAAAGCTGCCCTTACCCCAAATAAAACAGTAATCCTCTCGTATCGAATCACACCTTCCTTTTTGGGAATAAGACTTAAATTCATATCAACTCGAATTTGACCCCTGGTACTACCATTAGCCAAATCGCCTGAGTCTTTAATCTCTGAAAGTTTTAATCCGCTCCTCCAATAATCACGCTGTCGATTTGCGGATGGCAAATCTTTACCCATAGAGGGCGAATGACTAACAACTGCTGCTTGCGCAATTTCTAATTCTTGCAAAAACCAAAACCAACGCTTGGCGATTGGTAGCGAATCGGTCTGAATAGATAAATAGGTTCCTGGCACCCAAATCTCTTGAAAATCTTTTAATAGTCCATGGATACGGTTTTGGCAGGCTAATTTTTTACCAAGCTGCGGCATCAGGCCTTGATACACCTTGTGTAATAGCTCGCAAGTTGTCTGCACAAAGAACCTCTGCCCTGGTCCAGCAATAAGATCGACCTCTAAATACTTGGGATCAGGATTAATAATCGCCACTCCGCGAGTGCGCAATATTCCCGCGGGCACCTGCTTGAGACGCGCTGCCCAAATCTGTAGCTCATCAACGGAAAACCCGGTAAATTCCGAGGTGGCCTTTAAAGAATCAAAATCTGTTTTTTTCTTGGTTTTAATAAACCCCAGAACATTTAATGCATAGGCCATTTGACCAATTCGCTCAGATAAATTAGACGAGGGAACAATAGAGGCTGGCTTCTTAAAATCTACTGCTAATTTTTCAACATCAGGTGGCGCTCTTTTACCATCAAGCAACAGCTGATCGGAAAGGAGATCCAACTTACCCCCTGACCGATAATGTGGATGTATTTCATCGGGTAACGCTCTCGCAATCTTATAAAGATGAGGCTCTGAATAGCCACTCAAACACTTTAAGGTATTAATGTCCAATTGCGGGGTAAGGCGATACACCATCCGTCCCAAAATGAAATCCGATAGATGGATGTAAGAGCCCATCGTGACATCCAATCCTGAATGCCCCATCAAGCTACTGATCTGCAGCATGGAGCGAGTATTGGTCGGTGCCACCCCTAATAAAGCCTGGCGAATTTTAGAAGCAACCCCTAATCGTAGGCGATCACTCTTTGTAGGCAAGAACCAATCTGGCAAACAGTTACCAGGGCCCTGCTCTCCTAACCAAAAAATGATCTCCAACCAACTAGCAAAACTATGGCGCAGATGATGAAACCGCAAACCCTCATCGTCATTAAAATGCTGAAGCGCCTTGGTAATACGCTCTAAGTTAGGATCCTTATCATTCGCCTTGCCATTTTTTACAAATGCGCTAAATAATGGTTCATCCCCCTTGATCGCCGTATGCGGATCATGGGTATCGGGATTACGAGCCTTATCTTGCGCAATAATCTCTTGGCGCCGCGCAACCCATAATTTTTGCACTTGCTCTAATAAATAGTTTGGCATCAATACAAATGCTGGCAGCAATCGGTGAGCTGCACGAGACTTGAGTTCACGCAGACTATTTTTGCAAATCTCAATCCAGATTTCTGGAGGAGATCTTCCAATGACCACCCCCTCGATAAAGTCAATATCGCCTATTTGCAAACCCAGAACTTCGGAGCGCCGCAGGCCACAATAAAATCCTAATACACAAATGACCCATAGCTGGTCAGCTAAGGATTTTCCCTGTGCACTATCTCCATATAAATTTAAAGTATCTTTTCTGACATGGTCAGATACTCGATAAAAAGAATCCAGACTAATAAGGTTTGCATCCACCGTGGCATTACCCCGCCCGCTTACCTTAAAAATATCGTGATCACCTAGTGGAACCGCTCCATGTTTTGACTCCATAAACTGGTGCAAGGATTGCAAGGAGCGCGCAACAATGCGGCGAACTCCATTTGAGGGCGTATCCTCCAAAGCAATTTGATAAATTTCTAGATAGGCCTCTTGATTCTCTAGCTGCGTCAAATCCATTAAACCCAATTGACCAACTAAACGTCCCGCGATCGAATTGACCATTTGGTAGGCTGTTCGAGGTCTTTTGGGTCTTCGCCCCCGCCCTTTGGCCAGCAGATGATCAGTTGCCCACAAGCCGATAATCCGCACGCTTGGCAGCAGCGTATCTTGATTGGTGGCTAACCACTCTCTTGCCCTTCCTTGATGACCATCTTGTTTTGAATTTAATAAGCCACCCAGTTCACGCAACTGAGCAGGAAGCATTTCATTGAGTTCAATCCCTCCATCCTCTAGATCAAACTCTTCACCGCCATCACCCTCTTCACCTTCCCTAACTTCCTCACCCCCTTTGATCGGATCGTCGACTAACAGTGACGTTTCGCTAAGATGCCGCTCTTTATCCACATCCTCTACATTCCCACTTAAAGATGGGGGGCCTGCCAAGGCGACAGGCTCTCTTTTAGTTAGATCGGTGAGATATTGGCTTGGGGGGTGAATGAGCCGCTGCCAAGCATGCTCAGGCAATGAGGTACTCACTAGGCGATCGCACGCATACTCAACCAGCCAAGGCGGCATATGAAAATTTAACCTAGCTCTGGCACCATCTAAAAGCGCCTTGATGCCACGAGGCAATTGCTCGTCAAATCCACGCTCTTTGGCATATGCACTAATAAATCGATAGATATTTTGACCATCAGAGGGTCCATGAAGTCTAGGTTTAATGGCATGACGCTCATGAATAGATCGAATCAGAATTAGGCGAGTTACCGGATCAATAAACCACCGCCGTAGCGCCGGATGCCTGGGGGGATTTTTGCCTTTAATCGGATACAAAGAGACCCATCGAAATTGGGGGTCACACTTTCCCTCAACCAATGATTTGACAAGCTCCATTAAAAACACACTATCGACCAAGGCCCCATTCAGAGTTGCCGAAAGCAAAACCTGCCCCCACCAAGCCTCCAAACTCATAGAACTTGCATCACCTAAGGATTGGTTAAATTTTTTGAGTAAAGGATCAATCTTTGCCCTCTTTTGCATATTCAAATGGGTAAAGGGGGATGGCGGCATTGCTGGCAGTGGTGCCGGAACATAAGGGATGCCGATATCAAAACGTCCCAAGGTATTGCCTACCTCAATCACCTCCAAGAAGCGGCGGCGATAGTTAAAGCCCTGCCCTTTGGGTGCTTCACTCTTTACATCAAGCAAGATTGATTGAATAACCGATTTATCCAATTGGAGCGCTCGCACCTTACAGGACAGAAGATCAGCATTTTTTTCTTGAATTTTATAGAGTAGCTTCTTGGCAGCCTGATTTAGCTTACCAAGATTGAGGGCTTCTTCAACCCTCAAGGAATCGGCTAATTTGGTAAGGGGCGTAAAGAGATGAGCCCAACCCACCCAAATATCGGGATCTAACTCAATCGGTTTTTTCTTGGTCATGATTAAAAATCAATCACCTGAAAATCTACCCCCTCTTTACCGAGCAATTTTGCAAAAGGGGCTTTTAGTGCTTCTCGAAGTTGGTAAGGGTCCATCGCTGAATCCGGCCCCCATGGAGACTCTCCTAGATGCCAGTGGCCCATGACGGTCTTAATGATGGTGGCAAAGCTATTTCCAGAATCATTAAATAGATTGGTTGCTAGAAAATGTCGTCCATTATTGGGAATGGGCCAAGCGCCTTTTTCAAAAGTATTCAAAAGGCTTTGCAATCGTCTGCCAGAAAACTCTTTGGGCTTGTAGCCCTGGCTAGTTTTAACGTATAGAAATAATGAGCTTTGAAGCGATAAAGGAAAGGTCTTGGTGCCAAAGATCCGAATGTCTCGATTTTTAGTCGCCAGCACAGTAAGCTGCGCCTTTTCTTGAAAATCTAGCGTCGCCCACAAAACTTTCAAGTGGTTTAAATATTGGGTAACGCATACACGCACCTCCTCAGGAATCCAAACTAGGCGGGCATGCGAGGCATTCTCATGATCCTTTTCTTCCATGTGTAAAAACCCAGTTTCTGGATCAATCAGATTTAAATCCAAAATCGGCGTATTGGAATTACGAAACCCTGTCACGATACTCAAACCAATCCCAGTGTAGGCTGCCACCCAATTGTGATACTCATAAGGATCATCGCTGCCTTGTGCGATCCTAGAGCGAAGCATGTCCAATAAAGTTTTGATGCCTTCTGTTTTGGGTGCCCAGTCGTTGCCAGTTAAGTCATTAGGTATGCTCGAGCGCGCTCTCACATTAAAGAGTTGCCCCTCCATTACCTCCCTTTTTACTCTTTGATTCATGGGGGTAGCCACTTGAATTTGCTCCCATAAGTTTTCCATGATTTGACAATAATAGGCATCCAAATTGGATCTTTTAAGGGCTACGTAATGCGCCTGCACTTCTGATTGAGGGCTACTTCTGCCAAAAATTGCGCAGTTACGCAGTAATTCGCCCTCTTCAAGACCTTCAAACCAAGTAGGCAATAACTCGCCAAGGTCATCAATTTGCACCCACTCTTGAGCTACTCCCGCCGCTTTTAATGCTGGGGTAATTTGGGAAATAAAGACTTTTCGATATTGCGCTTGGGCTTTAGTAAACCATTTACCGTCCTTACTTTTGGGTAGTAAACCACCTAAAGACCAAATATCAGAAAAGGCCATACGAGGCTGAACGGCCAGTTGAAAGTTGTAGATCTTGCTGGCATTTTCATTACGCTCAGGCACCGGATAAGGGCGAAGCCAAACACGATGGGTTGGGAAGTATGCAATCTTCCACTCATCCGGGCGTTTTCCAGAATAGCTGTAGTCAATTAACGAGGCAGCCTCTTTAAGACTATGACCGGTGATCAAGGCGACTGCGCACAGAAGCACGGTTTCATTTAGCAACTCCTTATTCCCGTCCTCTTTGTGCTCGGCGCTCTCGTTATAAAGCGTTTTCAATACACCCAATATCTTTATAAACAGGGGGATGCGGGCTCGGTCTACGCGCGTACGAAATGATTGCGCCCGCATGATCTCCATGCGGTATCTCGCTCTTGCTGCGGCATAAAGGGTGTTGAGCGGAGGCAGCTCACGCGATCCACCTTCAGCAGAAGGAGGATCTCGAAAATCATCGACCTGAAAAAAGATTTCATCGGCATCAATGAATTCGCCCGGGTGATAGCCTTCCTCAAAAAGAATATCCCCATCCGCTTTTTGAGGCCCCCTCCACTCAATTTGAGGTCGAGCTAGTCCATCCTTGGGTGCGAATGCGCCACTGGGGAATCCTTGAGATAGCCGATAAAGATAATGATCGTCATAAATCTTCAGATCACGAAAATGTTTGGCTAAATTCCTCTTGGGTGCCCTTGGGGATGACGCATCCGCTCCAACCCTGGGAAGGAATTCATCTGGATGCCCTAATTGAAAACCCAAGTTAACCAACTCAGCGAAAGCGCCAAAACCTTGGCGCAAATTCTTTACTCCGTCGTGATGCTTATCTGAAAGATGCTCGCGAGCATCCTCCAGAGAAAAATAATGTCTCCATTGATCGAGCAGCCTGCCAAAGTTTGGCTTATGAAGTTTGCGAAGCAATAAACCAGCTTGACGAAAACGCAATAAATCCATGTGCTGCCACCTAGGGGAAAGCAACATATAGCTCGCTAAATAAAGACCTTGCAAACTCAGGTAAGTATTGCGTCGATCGTCATAAGTTGGGTAGTCTGGCAAGGTTCCAGATTGAAACCATAAGACCATCCAAACCGGATGCTCATCTTCAATACCTCTAAATGGTGGAGTAATGGCTACTCCCTGAGCATCAACACCCTCGCTACCGTCACCCCCATACTCCTCATCGGCATCCTCATCGCCCGCAAACCTCCCTTTGCCCTTTATGCGATTAATCTTGCTCAGAATGCGTATTTCTTGCAATTCTGGAGATAAGCGCTTTTCTTCAATATAGGCAACCCACTCCTCCAATTGGGTAAATACCGGCTCAAGCCTCAAGGCATTAGGATCCTCTAGGCACCACTCTTTAGCAAAACTAAGGATTTCTGGAAGATTGGTGAGTATTTGCCAAAGCCCAGCCAAGGACGGGGGAATATTTAAGTACGTCTGCGCTACCTCATGAAGCTTTTCAAATTGAGGGTTATCAGAAAAAACATCTAAAAATGGCTCGGTATAGTCCTCATCTCGGGCCTCGAATTGACGAGGCTCAGCACCAGGTTTACTTGAACGGTGCTGTTTACTCATTTAGCTAGACTCATCCACCTTGAGCACTTCAGTCTGAGAACTTTCCTTTGAAAGCTTCTGACGAGAGTTCTTGAGGGCCAAATTAATCAATTTGACCCAATTTCTCTCAAAACCTAGGGTTGGACCCATTTTGGTTAAATACTTCAAAGGAGCGGACTCTTTTAGTCTTTCTCGCAGTCCGGCAGAAGATTGGGCAAATAAAAGGGGTGCAATTAACTGCTCAACCAATTTAGCAAGCGCTACTGACTCGGACTCTTCAGCTATAAATACGGGGATCACCGCCTTAATCCCCAGAATGGCCTTTGCAAGTGAAAGCTGGGATCCCCCAGAAACAACCTGAAAGCGCCCTTTTTTAGTGCCAACTAAAACTATTGGATGAATTTGAAGCAACACATGCATAGCCTCAAGCGATAGTGTTTTAGCTAGCTGACCATGAATAGGCCGCTCATCAACGAATCCAGACTGGATTTGAATTTCTTCGATCGACAGTAAAAATTGCTTGATTTTCATTTTGGGACAAAAACAAGGTGGTGTTCATTTTTACCATGCTATTTACAATAATTCAACTATTCTAAATTTGATTTTATTTTATGTTTTTGTCAGTTTTAAAAAGTCATTATATGTATAAATCCTTATTCTATATGGCTTTAATGACTTTTTTAATAAATGAGTTCGACTATGTCAAGGTGGTGCAACCAGCTGAGCTACGAGCCTATACAGACCAAGAGTTTATCACCGGCGACGAACTTGGGTAACCCCTTTAACTTCTTCTAGGCTATTTTGGACTGAACGTAGCACCTCAGAATCCTTTACCTCTACCGTCAAAAGTATCTGGGCAAGTCCTTTTTTAGCGGATTTGCGCAAATCAATGACATGAACACCCTGCCTTGTCAGGATTTCAAAAAGTTCTCGCATGAGCTCGGGACGATCCAGACCTGTTACCGCCAAATCCGCTGGAAATACCCGCTTAGCATCTTCCGCGTTAGGCGAGCCTTGAGAAAATGCATTCCATGCCGTCTGAATGACCCTCTCAGGCGCTCGCTCCAAAAGACCTCTAAAAGTCTTGCAAGAACGCCGATGAATTGAAACCCCACGACCTTGGGTCACAAAACCTGCAATAGCATCAGGAGGGACTGGACGGCAACAGCGAGCTAACTGCGTCAATAAGGAATCAACCCCCACCACCAATACGTCTCCGCCCTGAGCCACTTTGCGAGTGCTATGGCGTAAAACGATTTCAGGAGCGGTGTTAATAGCCTTAGCTTCAGCCCTTACCTCCGCCTTCGTCTCCGTAGACTTTGCACCAACCCCAGTCTCTTCATCGTCCAAAGCATTAAACCAAGCCCGCACCCGAGTGCGCGCTCTTTGTGAACGCAAGTAATGGCGATCCGGACTGATCCAGTCTCTAGATGGGCCACCGTGTTTAACGGCGATGATTTCGATAGTCTGGCCGTTTTGCAAATTTGTTTCTAGGGGCACCATTGCTCCATCAACTCTGGCGCCTCGGCAACGATGGCCTAAATCCGTATGAACGGCGTAGGCAAAGTCGATTGGCGTAGAGCCCTTCTCTAGGGAAATGACTTTCCCTAAAGGAGTAAGCACATAAATATGATCATCAATCTCGTGATGCTTGAGTTGCTCCCAGGCATCTTCTTTCCACGAGATCAATTGACGAGCCCAAGCAATCTGTCTTTCATAGGCTACTGCTGCACTATGCGTCCCCGTTTGATGGCTTGAGTTTGAACTTGGATTCGTTCTAGCTTTTGCATTGGCCGGAGGCGTAGCCATACCAACATAGGCACCCTCTTTGTAGCGCCAATGGGCGGCCAAACCATATTCAGCCTGCTGATGCATTTCTTGAGTACGCACCTGAATCTCAAAGGCCGTCCCATCCTCGTCCATCACTACGGTATGCAAAGATTGATAACCGTTAGGCTTTGGCCTAGCAATGTAGTCATCAAATTCACGAGGAACGGGTTGCCAGGCGTTATGAACAATTCCCAAGACGGCATAACAAGATTTAACATCATCAACCAAAACCCGAAATGCCCGCACATCATAAAGATCGGCAAACTCCAAAGCCTTGCCCTGCATTTTTTTCCAGATGCTATAGATGTGCTTGGGACGCCCTAACACCTCACCAGAAATATGCGCTGCTACCAATTCTTGTTTAAGGCGAATCACAATTTGCTCGATAAATGCTTCACGTTCAATCCGTTTTGCATCCAACATTCTCGCGATATCGCGATAGATTTGTGGCGATAAAGTACGAAAAGCTAAATCCTCCATCTCCCACTTCATCTGCCAAATACCCAAACGATTTGCCAAAGAAGCATCGATACTGAGAATCTCTTGAGCCCAAGGTGTTGGCATCGCAATTTTTTCTTGGGTAACCCAGCGCAAGGTTTGCAGGCGGGACGCCAAGTAAATCAATACCACTCTTAAATCATCACCAAAGGCGAGGAGCATCTTGCGTAGCATCTCCTCCTGACCGCTAACACTAAGACCACCATCCTGACGAACTAATTTCGCTTGAGCTTGACGAAGACCGCGATAGCCGATCAATAATCTGGCCGGCTCTTCATCAAGAAGTTTAGTTAATGCTTCGCGCCCATGCGTAGAGGCTATATTTTTAGCGGCAGTTAAGGTTGCCTGATCAAGATGCAGCGACTCCAGAATCTTGAGCACTCCAGCGGCATGCATCTCTGCTGGCTCGCCATACCAGCCATCTACAACATGTATTTTTTCAGGGGCATTTGCCATTGGCAAGTAGTTGAATTAACTAAAAAACTCTTTTGCCAAAGCAATCTGCTCACGCTTGATAAATGCAGGAGCATGACCAACGCCGGGAATCTCAATGCTTCTCGCATGAGGATTTACCTTGCACATTTCAGCAACCGTTTTTGCTGAGAGCAGATCCGAATCACCACCACGCACGATCAACATCGGAATATGAATATGTTTAAAAGCATGCCACATCGCCATCTCGCCAGCTTTGGCAAGGATCGGATTAATAGAAGCAAACGGTACTGAAATATTTGGGTCGTAATGCATGATCCACATTCCGTTACGTTCAATGAGCATTGGGCCGTTATAAGTTTCCCACTCGTCAGGGGTATGCTCTCCAAAAGAGGCGCAAAGGGTGTTTGCGCGCTCGAGAGCCTCAGCACGATGAGCAAACTCAAAAGGCTGACCCACATAAGATCCCAAGCGTTTAATTGCCTCTGGCTCAATTTTCGGGCCAACATCATTGATGATCATTCTGCGAATCGGACACTGAGGCATAGATGCATAGACCATTCCAATTAAACCCCCCATGGAAGTGCCTAACCAATCAATCTGCGAAACGCCTAAATGCTTTACAAGTGCCGCAATGTCTGCAACGTACTGTGGTACCGCATACATCATCGGGTTACTTAAATGATCAGAATCTCCGCGACCTACGATATCCGGGCACACAATGTAATAGTCATTGCACATGGCCTCTGCTAGCGTTTTGAAATCACTGCCGCGCCTGGTTAATCCATGAACACAAAACAGCACTTTGGAATTACTAGGATCACCCCAGGTGTGATAAGCCATACGATGCGTACTATCGCCGCTTACACAATCTACATAGAAAGTCTCACCTTGATATATTTTTACAGGCGAAACTTGCTCTGACTTATTAAGGCCTTCAAAGATCTCATGATGGGGATGCTCAGAGCCATCGTCAGCCTCTTCAGGCTGCAAAGTGACATGGTCGATTCCATGTTTATCAAGCAGCATAGTGTTGATGCGAGACATAATTGCCGGCCAGTCTTGCATATGCTCAATTTCAATATGGCCGATCAAGGCAGGAAAACTAGGAGTCATCTCCCAAACATGAAGATCGTGAACAGCCAAAACACCAGGAACACTTTTTAAATCAACACCGACTTGAAGATAGTCAATATGGAGCGGAACGCCCTCCATCAGGAAGTGATATGACTCATGCAAGATGCTGAAAGTAGATTTGAGAATTAACAAAGACACAAAGATGGAGAGCAATGCATCAGCTGGCATCCAACCTGTAAATTGAATAATCAGACCAGCGAGTAATGCGCCTACTGAGCCCAATAAATCACCCATGACATGCACTAAGGCGGCGCGAGTATTCACGCTCTGTTTATCTTTCGATAAAACCCAAGCGACAATAATATTCATGGCCAAGCCAATTGCCGCAACAACCGAAACCGTTAAACCATCGACAGTATGTGGCGTATAAAAACGACCAATCGCCTCAAAGACAATCCATGCAACCAAGGCCAACATTGCAATGCCGTTTACAAAGGCAGCCAAAGCTTCTACACGACCAAACCCAAAGGAGTGCTTAGGAGATGGTGGACGCCTGGCAATGATTTGCGCCAAGAGCGCTAAACCCAATGCAGCTGCATCGGTAATCATGTGTCCAGCATCGGAAATCAATGCCAAGGAGCCCGCAAAGTACGCAGCCGCACCCTCTACCCCAGAAAATCCTAGAGTGAGAACCAGGGCAATTAACAGTAGGTTTTGATTGGAGACTTCTTTACTGTGAGAATGCTTAGCGTCGCCCTGCTTGTGAGCATGCAAGGTGGGATCACTCTTGTGATGAGGGTGAGAATGTTTTTTGGAATGGGAATGGTGATGGAATCCTGACATGGTGCAGCCATTATTCCATCAATTGAAGACTAAAGTTAAAAGCCCGTTGTATCAACAGAGGCACCAGTTTTCTCAATCACTTCTTCCTTAGTAACGCCTGGAGCCAATTCAACCAATTTCAAACCTTTAGGCGTGATATCGAGCACACACAAATCAGTAATGATGCGACTAATGACGCCCACTCCAGTTAATGGCAAGGTGCACTCTGGAAGAATCTTAATTTCTTGCGTGCCATCTTTTTTCTTCGCAACGTGCTCCATCAGGACAACCACATGTTTAACCCCTGCCACCAAATCCATGGCACCGCCCATGCCCTTGACCATTTTTCCTGGAATCATCCAGTTGGCCAAGTCACCATGCTCGCTAACCTGCATCGCGCCCAAAATCGCAATATTAATTTTTCCACCGCGAATCATCCCAAATGAGTCAGCCGATGAAAAGATTGAAGAGCCAGGTAAGGTAGTAACGGTTTGCTTACCCGCATTGATCAAATCCGCATCGATTTGCGCCTCCGTTGGAAATGGTCCGATACCTAGCAAGCCATTTTCCGATTGAAGCCAAACTTCCATATCTTTAGGTACATGATTGGCAACTAAAGTTGGCATACCAATTCCTAAGTTGACGTAGTAACCATCTTTCAATTCTTTAGCAGCGCGTGCTGCCATTTCATCTCTATTCCAAGGCATATCGATCTTCCTAATTATTCTGTATTGTGATGAATACGACGATTAAGCTACTGATAAAGTACGTTGCTCAATACGCTTCTCAGGATTTTTATTAACCACTAAGCGATGAACATAAATACCAGGCGTATGAATTTCATCAGGATGCAACTCACCGTTCTCAACAATCTCTTCTACTTCAGCAACCGTAATCTTTCCGGCCATGGCTACTACCGGATTGAAATTACGAGCTGTGTAGCGATACACCAAATTACCTGAGCGATCCGCTTTCCAAGCCTTTACCAAAGAGATGTCTGAAGCAATGGCACGTTCCATGATGTACTTTTCACCATCGAATTCTTTTACTTCCTTACCTTCCGCAACCAACGTACCAACACCAGTTTTGGTATAAAACGCAGGGATGCCACAACCGCCAGCGCGTAACTTTTCAGCCAAGGTTCCTTGCGGCGTGAATTCCAACTCTAATTCACCAGCTAAGTATTGGCGCTCGAACTCTTTGTTTTCACCAACATAAGAAGCAACCATCTTTTTGACCTGGCGAGAATTCAATAAAATTCCCAAACCAAAACCATCAACGCCCGCATTATTTGCAATCACGGTGAGATTTTTCGCACCCAATTCCTTGACTGCCTCAATTAAAGCTTCAGGAATTCCACAAAGGCCAAAACCACCCGCGGCGATTTTTTGACCATCCTTCAAGATATCCCGCAGAGCATCGACTGCTGATGGGTATGTTTTGTTCATAATTTTTGTCCTAATATTGCTGAAAAGGGTAAAAAGCAATCATAACGCCTTTAAGCATGAGGGCTAACCCCCAGATAGCACCAAGCTGGGTAATGAGCGCTTAGAACTAAACTATGCCAATAACCCAATTTTTAAGAATTTTCGGAGAATTTGAATGAGCCCCCAAGAATTGCTAGAACAATTTGGACCTAGAGAATCCATGGACTATGACTTAGTGATCGTTGGCGGTGGTCCTGCAGGCCTATCCGCGGCGATTCGAGCAAAGCAGCTGGCCGCAGAATCTGGCAAAGAAATTGGTGTGTGCGTTTTAGAAAAGGGTTCAGAAATCGGCGCCCATATCTTATCTGGTGCCGTCATGGACCCTAAAGCCCTTACAGAGCTCTTGCCTAATTGGAAAGAACTCGGCGCCCCACTCCATACTGCCGTTACTCAAGATCAATTTTTATTTCTAACCTCCGATAATTCATACCAAGTACCAAATTGGCTGCTACCTCATTGCTTTCAAAATGAAGGCAATTACATTGTTAGCTTAGCTAATGTCACCCGCTGGTTAGGTGAGCAAGCCGAAGCCCTTGGCGTTGAAATTTTTCCGGGCTTTCCCGCTGCTGAAATTTTGTACAACGAGCAAGGTGCTGTCTGCGGAGTAGTAACGGGATGCATGGGTCTAGATAAAGAAGGCAATCCTACAGATCACTTTCAGCTTGGTATGGAATTAAGGGCCAAATACACTTTATTTGCCGAAGGCTCACGCGGTCACCTTGGCAAACAATTGATTGCTAAATTCGCTCTGGATAAAGATGCAGATCCACAAAGCTATGGGATCGGCATTAAAGAACTTTGGGAGGTAGATCCATCCAAGAGCAAGCCAGGATTGGTTGTTCATACTGCAGGCTGGCCTTTAAAAAGCGACACTTATGGTGGGTCATTCCTCTACCATCTGGGTGATAACAAGGTTGCGGTTGGGCTCGTAGTCGGACTTTCTTACAAAAACCCTTACCTTTCTCCGTTTGAAGAGTTTCAGCGCTACAAGTTGCACCCGAAAATTCGTGAGACTTTTGAAGGTGGAAAACGTATTGCCTATGGTGCTCGCGCCCTGACAGCTGGGGGCCTAAACAGCCTACCTAAAACTGTCTTTCCAGGCGGCGCCTTAATTGGTTGTGATGCTGGCTTCTTAAATGCCTCTCGCATCAAAGGCAGTCATGCGGCAATTAAAACGGGCATGCTTGCCGCTGAATCTGCCGTAGCAGCCTTAAATGAAAATCGCTCTGCCGATATTCTCGAGGCATATCCAAACGCCTTCCAAAATAGTTGGCTGCATACAGAACTTAATCAAGCCCGCAACTTTAAACCTTGGATGTCTAAAGGGCTTTATGTTGGCACTTTAATGGTTGGACTAGAGCAAAAAGTCTTGGGGGGTAATATGCCTTGGACTATGCATATTAAACATGCTGATCATGAGTGCTTAGAGCCTGCCTCCGCCCACAAGCCAATTGACTATCCGAAACCAGACGGAAAAATCACGTTTGATCGCCTCTCATCGGTATTTATCTCTAATACCAATCATGCTGAGAATCAACCGATTCACTTAACCTTAAAGGATGCCTCCGTCCCCGTCGAACTGAACCTGAAAAAATATGCGGGTCCAGAGCAGCGTTACTGTCCTGCTGGTGTTTATGAATTCATAGAAACTGATGGCAAAGCGCGTTTACAGATTAATTCGCAAAATTGCGTGCACTGCAAAACCTGCGACATTAAAGATCCTAGCCAAAATATTGTTTGGGTAACGCCAGAAGGTGGTGGAGGCCCGAACTACGCAGCAATGTAAGTTTAGGATTTTCTGAGCGGGTAACGGCGAGGTCTGAGTTTTTGAATCGCCATACCCGCTAGTCCGCATGCAAATGCAGACATCACAAATACATCACGTGGTTGTGACAAGTCCCAAATCCAACCAGCACACAATCCCCCCAGTGTTCCACCTAAACCGTAAGAGACGGTAGCCATCAGGGCTTGCCCGCGAGCTTGCAAAGGCCCTGTAAACCAGCGTTGCAGGAGTTTGGTACCAGCACTATGATGCGCTGCAAAAGTCCCCGCATGCATTAACTGAGCCAGAATCAAAACCCAAGTTAATGGAAAAAATGCTATCAATGCAAAACGAATGACTCCAACACCAAAAGCGGCTTGCAACACTACCTCGGCATCCAAACGACTAAGCACCTTGCTCTGAAAATAAAAGAAGAGTACTTCCGCAGCAACCCCTAAAGCCCAAAATAAGCCAATCTCTAATTTATCGTAACCAAGGCTAGATAGGTATAAAGAATAAAAAACGTAAAGGGAGGCATGCGCGAAAATCATCAAGAACCCAGAAAGCAAAAACCAACGCACATCTGGATTTAATAAAACGATCAAAAGCTCTCCTTTGACCATTTTGCGACGCTCCATCCTTGGTTCGTGCAAACGAAAGGTCACCAAGGCTAAGGCAACCAAAACAATCGCGCCAATCATCGGATAAAGCTCAATACCCCTGCGCTGAAAGAGGTCCCCTGCCACCAATACCATAGCTATAAAACCAATTGACCCCCAAAGGCGCAAACGCCCATAACGCTTATCAAAAGAATTATCCCTAAATAAAGCGTGGACTGTAGCTGATTCCCCTAAGGGCATCAAGCTACTTAATATCGTATGAAGCACAAACATCCATACGAAAAAGCCCATGTAACTGTGAAGATAAAAAATGCATGGGAAGATCAGAGCGGCTGCACAGGCGCAAAAACGAATAATGCTGATGCGATTGGAAAGATAGTCGGCTAACCAACCCCAAGAAAAAGGGCCAATGATGCGCGTGATTTGCAGCATGGACATTAGTACCGCTATCTCGATAACGTTAAACCCTTTATCCAGAAAAAACAGGCTGGCATAAGGAGAAACTAAACCTACGTATGAGAAATATAAAAAGAAAAAGGACCCGAAGGCCCACCGTATTGAAGGGGTCATTTTCTTTTGCTAATTTTTGATGGAATTTCTAACTTAATCAGTTTGCGAACCAGGCCGCGCTGCTGGGATCGGCGGAATGGGTAAGGAAACATCACCACACTGCGCACGATGACGCAATGCGTGATCCATAACGACCAAAGCCAACATCGCTTCTGCAATTGGCGTTGCACGAATGCCGACACAAGGATCATGTCGCCCCTTGGTCTGTATGGTTATAGGGTTGCCATCTAAATCAATAGATTGCTTTGGACTTAAGATGCTGGAGGTCGGTTTAATTGCAATGGATACCCGTAAATCTTGGCCAGTACTAATACCACCTAGAGTACCGCCAGCATTATTGCTTGCAAAACCATCGGGATGCAATTCATCGCCATGCTCACTACCGCGTTGCGCAACGGATTTAAATCCAGCACCAATCTCTACGCCCTTTACGGCGTTAATCCCCATCATGGCATGAGCAATATCCGCATCAATCTTGTCAAAGAGAGGCTCACCCAAACCAATCGGCACATTGCGTGCGCGAACTTCAATTTTGGCCCCGCATGAATCCCCCGCTTTGCGCAGTTCATCCATGTATGTTTCTAATTGAGAAACAATATCTGCATTAGCGGCAAAAAACGGATTTTTCTCTACCTGAGAAAGGTCTTTAAAAGGAATCTCTATTTCTCCAAGTTGGCTCATGTAACCATAAAACTCAGTGCCATAGCTTTCCTTAAGCCACTTCTTGGCGATGGCAGCAGCAGCTACTACTGGGGCAGTTAAGCGGGCGGAAGACCGACCGCCACCACGCGGATCTCGCAAACCGTATTTATAGTGATACGCATAGTCGGCATGGCCAGGTCTAAACGTTTGCAAAATATTGCCATAGTCTTGACTGCGTTGATCTGTATTACGTATCAGCAAGCCAATTGGCGCACCAGTAGTTTTTCCCTCATAAACACCCGACAGGATTTCTACCCTGTCATCTTCTTTGCGCTGAGTCACATGACGTGATGTACCTGGCTTACGACGGTCTAAGTCCGTTTGCAGATCTGCCTCACAAAGCAGCATGCCTGGTGGGCAACCATCAACAACCGCTCCAATGGCGGGACCGTGGGATTCACCAAAAGTGGTGACCGTAAAGAGAAGGCCTAATGTATTTCCTGACATACCGACATTATGTCATCTGTCAGGGGGGGATTCGGTAATAGCAAATGCTTAGTTTGCGACCTTTTGTGTATCTTCAGGCCAATCGCGAATGTAGGCTTTGAGCATCGTATTCTCAAAATCCTGAGCTTCTACGACGGATTTAGCCACGTCATAAAAAGAAATCACGCCCATCAACATCTTTTGATCGACTACTGGAAGGTAGCGCGCATGATCAACCAGCATCATGCGGCGTACTTCGTCAATCTCCGTTTCCATATTGCAGGTTAACGGTTTGGCATTCATCACTGAATTCACCACCAAACCATCCAACTTGCCATGGTGCTTAGATAAAGCCTGAATAACTTCACGGAAAGTCAGAATGCCTACCAAATTCTCGTAATCCATGACTACTAGAGATCCGATGTCATGCTCGCTCATCACCAAGACGGCGGTCTGTAGGGCGGTATCTGGTGCGACAGTAAATAAGGTACTGCCTTTTACACGCAATATGTCACGAACTTTCATTTGGTCTCCAGCAAATTAATAGGTTTATGGCTCAATATATGCCTAAGCCTCAATAGAATCAAGACCTGCGTGCCCCTGTTTCAGTAGCGAATAACCCTAATGAATCCGCTACGAAGGCTCGGTAAGTTCGCCACAAAGACAGCGCCAGCTAAGGTTATCCACCAAGTTAGATAGATCCATAAGAGCGCCAAGGGAAAGATTGCAAACGCTCCGTATACCGTTTTATAGAATCCCGCCTTACTCAAAAATAAACCGAAACCAAATTTCATTAGCTCAAAAGAAATTGCCGCTAAAAAGGCGCCCGATAAAGCATCTGACCATGCAATTTGCGTATAAGGCAAAATCTTATAAGCAACGGTATACACAGCTACGGCCACCAAAACTGGCACAACGATGATGACCCAACGCAAACCCTCAGTCAAAGCAGGCATCCAGCCTTCAGCCGCCCCTAAAAGGAGTCCGCTGAGATAGGTACCAAAGCCTAACAATATGGGGCCTAAAATTGTGGCGGCAGAATAAATCATCACTTTTTTGAGGATGGGTCTTCGTTCAGTAACTTTAAAAATTTGATTAAAGGCCCCTTCAATGACCGCCAAAGTGGTGATGGTGGTAATTACAAGACCCAATAAACCGAGGTAAGTAAGCCCCCTGGCCTTTGACGAAAATTGATTTAAATACAAAAAGATCTGCTGATTTAAACCACCGGGAATATAAGTGTCCAGGAGCCAGTTTTGAAAAGCCTGTTTGACATGAATCACGCTTGGCAAGTAACCCAATAAAATCGTGGCAACCGTAATCATGGGAACTAAAGCCAGAGTGGTCGTAAAGGCTAAGCTCGCGGCAATTTGCTGTAAATTTTGGCCGCGATTGCGCTCCCGAATCTCTTTCGCTAGAGCAAGCCATAATTGGGGATTACGAAAAAGGCGCATCGCCGTATCATAAGAGATCAATATGAGCCACCACGATATTTTAGTTTTGTACTACTCCCGCCACGGCTCTACGAGGGATCTTGCCCGCCTCATAGCCGAAGGTATTGAAAGTGTTCCCGGGGTAAATGCAAGGCTACGTACTGTTCCGAGCATCTCGGCCGTATGTGAGGCTACAGAACCCACCGTACCAACCGAAGGCGCCCCTTATGTTGAGTATTCAGACCTGCAGGAATGCGTTGGCCTGGCTTTAGGCTCTCCTACCCGTTTTGGCAATATGGCCGCACCCATGAAATACTTTTGGGATGGTAGCTCCTCTCAGTGGCTTGGCGGAGCTTTAATTGGCAAGCCAGCCTGCGTATTTACTAGTACTGGCAGCATGCATGGCGGCCAAGAAAGCACCCTACTCACCATGATGATTCCCCTGCTACATCATGGCATGATGATTTTGGGGTTACCTTATAGTGAACCCGATCTCATGAGCTCCAGCACGGGAGGTAGCCCCTATGGCGTCACCCACCTATCGCATGCCGATGGATGCGCTCCCATTAGCGCAGAAGAGCAACGCTTGGCTAAAGCTCAAGGCAAACGTCTAGCCCTAACCGCCCTTAAACTCTTAAAGAGCTAAATCACCCATGTTTAAGCAGTTTCTTAACAAAAACCCCTATCAACTGCTGGCAACGGCCGCCTTTATAGATTTATTTATCCTCTGCGTGAGTTGGGAATGGTTTATTTCCCCACTACGCCCTGGTGGGTCTTGGCTGATCCTCAAAGGGGTCCCCTTACTATTTGCCATTCCTGGATTATGGAAGGGCAAGGTTTACACCATGCAATGGGCTTCGATGCTCATTCTTTTGTATATCACCGAGGGTTTGGTGCGCATCACCGAAAAAGGGGCAAACTTTTGGCTAGCCCTTCTTGAGACTTTTTTGTCGACTTTAGCCTTTATTTGCCTCTTGATTTACCTAAAACCTATTAAGGCACGAGCTAAAAGCCTGGCAAAAGAGCGGGCTGCGCAGCAAGAATAGATAAAAATCTCCATAATTTGCCTAATATTTAAGCAAATTGATGAAATTCTTAGTATTTTTTTGTAATTCCTGTCATCTCACACCCTTTCGATGGCGTTGTAGAGGCATGGAGGTGACAAATATGTCAACAAGACTCAAACGTTGGGCCCGTACTATTCAACAAATCGACCTGTCCAAAAAGACAGATCCAGAAGTTGCTATTAGCTATCTTGATAGCAAGTACCGTGATATCGCTTGGCGATACATCCGTATTTTAGGCTTTGAACGAACAATTAGCTTTATGGCTAGTAATAACTTTCACCCAGAATAAAAGCTCCCTAAAAACCCTAGATGAATCACTTCTCTAGGGTTTTTAGTTTTTACTTCTTAAAAATCAGCTCATAGCTGATTAGACCAGTCAATTCTTTGACTACAAACCCATTAGCTCGAGTCAGTTACTTTACTCATCACAGCTAGAAAAACCTCCCACACGTCTAACTAAACGGGAAGTTCACCCATTCTCCAGACCCTTCAATAATGCTGAAAAAGACCTTCCACTTGTCATAATCACTTGATAGAACGCCCAATAAAACGTAGCATGGGAGGCTGGAAGTTATTGATAATAAAAAACAGTACAGAATTTCAAACTGAGGAATGAATCATGAGTCAAAAGAAAGTTGTTAAGCAGTTGTTAAAAAAATTGGATAAATTGGAAGCTGACAGAGAAAAGTTGATCGACAAGCTCGCCAAAGCTTTGGACAAGTTAGAAAAGAAAGCTCCAGCTAAAAAGACTGATGCGAAACCAGTTCCAGCTAAAAAAGCTCCAGCAAAGAAAGCGGTAGCCAAGAAAGCTCCTGCGAAAAAAGTAGTTGCAAAGAAAGTGGTAGCAAAAAAAGCTCCGGCTAAAAAGGCTGTTGCGAAAAAAGTAGCTAGCGCTCCTGCTACGACTGCTACTACCGCTTAATCAAGATTCTTCGAAACTCGACCCTGCCCAGTGAAGAAATCTAAAAATTCTAGTAAATCTAGCAATGCTGAATTCAATTACGAAGCAGAGTTGAGGCTCTTACAAATAGAGTTAGTGAAGTTTCAAAGCCACCTCATTAAGAGTGGCGAACAACTACTGGTCATTCTCGAAGGTCGCGATACCGCAGGTAAAGATGGAACTATCAAACGCATTACAGAGCATTTGAGTCCGCGAGATACAAGAGTAGTGGCTTTAAATAAACCCTCAGAGCGGGAAGCGGGTGAGTGGTACTTTCAGAGGTATGTTGCCGAACTCCCCTCCTCTGGTGAATTCACGCTCTTCAATCGCAGCTGGTACAACCGTGCAGGCGTTGAAAAGGTCATGGGGTTTTGCACGAATGATCAATACAAACAATTCATGTCCACCGTGAACGACTTTGAATCTTTATTGGTAGGTTCAGGCATCCATCTGATTAAGTACTACCTAGATATCAGTAAAGCAGAGCAAGCCTTAAGATTAAAGGATCGTGCCACAGACCCATTAAAACAATGGAAGATTAGCCCGATTGATCAACAAGCCCAGAAAAAATGGAACGCTTATAGCGATGCCAGGGATCTGATGCTAAGCACAACTAGCAGCGTTGACTCACCCTGGACAGTAGTTGATGCAAACAATAAAAAAGTAACCCATTTAAATCTCCTTAGGGATTTATTATCACGCGTTAAATATCCTGGCAAGGATAAGAAAATTCTTAAAGTAGATCCCAATATTGTTTGGACCTGGTCGCCAAAATCAACCAAGCTTCCAGCGCTCGCGCCTTGAACTGATAAGCGGTATCTTTAAACGCAAAACCGCTGGATTTCTTCCAGAAGTTCTTTTGGGCATTCTTCAGGCAAGTAGTGACCACCCTCTAAAGTTTTACCAGTAACTTCATTAGCTACCCGCTCCCAGTCTTCTATAGGAGAAAAGCATTGATTCACTAAACCCTGCTTACCCCATAAGACATGTAGTGGCATGGTTAATTTTTTTCCAGCACTGCGGTCCGCGCGATCATGCGCTAAATCTACCGTCGCTGCAGCTCGATAATCCTCGCACATAGCATGCATGCCCTGTGGGCTACTGATCCCTAGAAGATATTCTGCCCAACTAGCCTCATCAAAAATTCCTAACCCAGCATTACGACCCATGTGATTTTTTAACCAATATTCAGGATTGCTTGCAATAAAAGTTTCAGGCACAGGCTCTGGTTGAATCAGAAAAAACCAATGCCAATAACCCGTTGCAAATGCTTGAGTAGTTTTTTCATACATCGTCAGCGTTGGGGAGATATCTAAAACCATCACACGCAAAACACTTTCCGGAAAATCCATTGCCAGGCGATGGGAGACTCGCCCTCCACGATCATGACCTACAAGAAAAAATTGCTGATGACCCAAAGATTGCATTAGCGCATGTTGGTCAGCCGCCATAGAGCGCTTGGAATAGGTTTGATGATCAGATTCGCCATGAGGCTTTGATGATCCGCCATAACCTCGTAGATCAGGCGCAACGACTGTATAGCGCTTTGCCAACTGAGGAGCAATCAGGCGCCAGATAGCCTTAGTTTGAGGAAATCCATGCAAAAGCAATAAAGGCGGTCCACTGCCGCCAATTTGATATTCAATCTCGAACAGCCCATCTAGAGATGGAACGGCAATGACTTTTTGTTCAAAGTCGGAAAAGAGTATTGTCATAAGCGGTATTCAGTTGAAGTAAATACGAGGCATGAAAAAGATAAACAGAGTAAGAAAAAAGAGCCTCGATTGAGGCTCTTTTATTGAGTAACTATCTTGCGGCCATCGCTTCAATTTCAGCCACCGTGACATAACCCCTGTGACCAGCATCAATGACATCAAAGTTATTTGCCACCCTAGGCATCCCAGCCTTAGCCTCTTCCAAGGTAAGCTTGCCATCGTGATTTTTATCAGCAGCAGCAAATCGCTCTTGGATTTGAAGATTAAGCGCAGATTGAGTATCTTCTGCGAAGGATGCCGTAGGCAGAAAAATTGCACCAAGAGCACTAACCAATAATAGTTTTTTTAGGAATAAGTTCATTAGATCACCTTATTGGGCTGCGGAGGTTGTTGCTGCGTTAGCCGAAGCTTCCATTGCTACACGAACAACTTTTTTGGCCATTGCCACAAATGACTCCACGGAACCGCCACCAGTTCTAAATGACTCGCCTTGAACAGTCACTAGACCTTCACCGATCACTTCTTTAGACTGGCTATCGGTGATCTTGCTCTCTACCAATAAAGCGGGAGTTTTAGAGTTCACGCCGCCTGCATATGCTGCTGCATTTAACGCAAGGCCAATGGGTGTGAAGTTCCAAGGCTGCAAACTATCAGTTGAGCTCTCAGCACCAGTGATGCCAACGGACACTCTTGCGACTCCCGGGCCAGGCTTAGTAACAATCGCAATATTGCCGCGACTTTGAACAGCTTCGATCATGGAAGCCTGTAGGGCCACCTTAGCTTTATTGATGGAATCTGGAGTTACTTCTTTAGTAGCATTTTGATTGAGGTAAATAGGATCCAAAATCACCGCTGTATATGCGCCTGGATTCACACCAGCTTTACGATATCTCCAAATGCGAGTGTCGGTCTGACTTGTCGCGGTCGGCACCAAAAGCGAATAGTTTGGCAAAAAGCCAGACTTTGGCATAGGTTGAGTAGCCAATTTTGGTGCATTGCTGCATGCCACCAAAATACCAACAGCAGAAATAGCGATAGCTAAGGTACTGAGTTTTTTCATAATTTGTCCTGTTGACTAGATCGGGTGAGAAGTTTTTCTGGGATTCATCATAACCCCCTTTATTAAGGGTGCTGAGGTTTAATTAAGGAGCTGGACAGGGCATGATTACGCCAGTTTTGGCATGCATTGGGGGCTTACATTCCACGGGTGGGGCGAGCTTTACAGGAGTCGTAGATGACGTCACCCCCGGAGCAGAGGGGGCACCGTTCAGGGATGAAGCTGAGAAATCAGTACTAGCACCAGCACTAACACCCTCAGCAGCCGAGGCAGTGTTTGGAGGGGATTTCAGGTTCAAACGGTAAAAATCCCTGCTAGTGCCGGGACAAGGCATCAGCGCACCCGTTTTTGCATTCACAATAGGCTTGCACTCTGGATCAGCTTCTATTCTCGCCTCAATCTTAGCGACACTACAGGCACCTAGAAAAAGGGTTGTGCAAGCAGCAAAAATATAGGTCTGGTATTTTGAAATTTTCATACGAGTATTCTAGGCGATGATGAGAAGCAAAAGCCTGATTCACCTGCACTAGAGAGGTGCCCTTGGCCCCACAACCCATTTTAGATACGATCCGTCATGCACCCTAATTTCACCCTGCTCTTAAGTCGCCTACTTGTCACCCCCATCATGCTGGTCTATGGGCTACAGAAGATGATGGATGCCAATGCCTTTATCAATAACCCCGCTACCGTCAATTTTCTTGGTGCATTTGGATATTTGGCGCCAGCGCCTATTTGGCTAGCGTATATCAATGGGGCTTTTCAGTTCGTAGCATGCCTACTAGTCCTGTTCGGCTATCAAACTAAACGAGCCTCTTATGCCATCGTGCTTTGGCTGATACCAGTTACGTATTTCGGTCATCCTTTTTGGTCGGGTCTTAATGTGGCGTTTAATGAAGCTCAGTTTTATAAAAACTTAGCGATTATTTCCGCATTCTTATTGATCGCCCTTTATGGACCCGGCAGATACTCACTCGACTCAATGTTAAAGAGAAAAGAATAAGCCACTTCGTTTTATTGAAGATTTAATGAATTAGCTTTTAGCCTGCCGCCTCTTGTCGTTAACTCTCTTTACCTCCCTCTTGCCCTTGATCAAAAACTGCACGGTAAGTTGAACCAATAGACTAATTGGGATGGCCATTAGACAAGCCTCCCATATAGATGCCGCTGGCCACATACACGCCAAAGTAAAAAAGAAGGCAATAAAAGTGTAGAGCCCAGTGAGCATTCCTTTGTACATCTCCACAACATGGCCCGACCCATCGCCAAGGTAGACAAAAATCGCGAGTACTAAGCTAATCACTGGAAACACGGCTAAGGTACCGCTCCACATAGGCCCTAAATTTACAGCCAATGTCGTAATGGCGATAGTGAGCAGTGCCCCGATCAACATACGCCAAGGCATATCATTAAAGTGCACATTTCTAGGAGGTAATTTACCAACCTTTGGGAGTAAAAAATTCGTGAGCGCAAGCACTGAGCTAGAGAGTAATGCTGCAGGCATTAAGGATGGCGGGAAGATTTGAATCAAAATAGCCACTAAAAACCAAGCGGCGGTAGCAATCAAGATGGAGACCGCTAAATGAAATCGAGTACAGACCCAGCAGAAGGTAATGGTGAAAATAATCAGCGCTAGCGTGCCATTGATTGCGGCTAAGGCTGCTTGCTGACCAAAGGCAACACCCTGATCAAGGGCCACAAAAACAATAATAGGGCCCGCAACAACAGGGAAACCCGCCAACACACCCGCTACTTTATGCCCCCATTTTCGCCCCGCCAAAGTGACGATGGAAATAAAAATAGGAACAATGACAATCTTGAGAAATAGCACGATAGAGAGATCACCAAGACCTGCTTAGTGATTTTTTACTTCCAACAACGGTGATAAAGACTGAGGTGCGTTACCAGACGACAAATTAATGGGCCAAAATCTTCGAGAGAAAATCTTTAGCCCTTGGGGAGCGCGCTTCAGGGCTTTCAAAGAACGCTTCTTTTGCGCAGTCTTCAATAATGTGACCCTGATCCATAAAGATCACACGGTTACTAACCTTGCGAGCAAAACCCATTTCATGAGTGACACAGCACATGGTCATGCCCTCATTGGCAAGCTTAACCATTACATCCAATACCTCTCCCACCATCTCAGGATCTAGAGCCGAAGTGGGCTCATCAAACAGCATCACAATGGGATCCATACTTAAGGCTCGCGCGATCGCAACACGTTGTTGTTGTCCGCCTGACAGCTGACCAGGAAATTTATCTTTTTGCGCGATCAGGCCTACACGCTCTAAATACTTAAGACCGTGCTTAATAGCTTCGTCTTGTGATCTGCCAAGCACCTTCATTTGAGCCAAAGTGAGGTTCTCTGTGATGCTTAAATGCGGAAACAATTCAAAGTGCTGAAACACCATTCCCACCCTAGCCCTGAGCTTTGGCAAGTTCGTTTTAGGATCGTGCAGGTGAATTCCATCCACCGAGATTGCCCCTTTTTGAAAAGGCTCCAAGGCATTGATTGTTTTAATGAGGGTGGATTTACCAGAGCCTGATGGGCCGCATATCACAACGACCTCACCCTTTTTAATCGATGTGGTGCAATCAGTTAATACCTGAAAGTCGCCGTACCACTTGGAAACGTTTTGAAGTTCAATCATGATGATCTAAATTAATCTACATTAAAAATGGTTAACGAATGATGGCAACTTTTTGCTGAATTCTTTTAGCAATTCGAGATAAGGAGAAACAAATCACAAAATAAGTAAATGCCGCCAAGATATAAGTCTCAATAGGACGGCCATAGTTCTTGCCGGCAATCTCAAAGCCTTTTAACAAGTCATAAGCGCCAATAGCGTAAACCAAAGAGGTATCTTGAAACAACACAATGGTTTGCGTCATAAAAATCGGAATCATATTTCTAAAAGCTTGCGGCAATACTACGAAGCGCATATTTTGCCCATACGTCATACCCAAAGCTTCCGCCGCGAAGACCTGCCCTCTCGGTACCGACTGAATACCTGCACGTACAATCTCTGAAAAGAAAGCCGCCTCAAAAGCAATAAAAGTAATCGTTGCCGATAGGTCGGCGCCAATGGGCCTACCAATCAGCATTGGCATCAATAAGAAGAACCACAAAATCACCATTACCAAAGGAATGGAGCGCATGGTATTGATATAGAAAGTGGCTGGATACACCAATATCGACTTACCAGATAGGCGCATGAGTGCCAATAAGGTACCAAACAAGATGCCGCCAATGGTGGCGATAATGGTTAACTGAACACTAAATAAAAAACCTTTAAGGATGTAATTAGTGAACAGCTCCCAGTTATAGAAGCTTAGATCTAGACTCAACATACCATCACCATTTAGTGGGCCAATCCTGCATCACTAGATGCTCCAATAAATCCAGGAATACGAGTTTTCTTCTCGATCAAATTCATCACCCGATTTACGGCAAATGCCGATAAGGCATAGAGCAGCGTGACCGCCAAATAAATTTCCACGCCATGAGAGGTTTCCTCTTGAGCCTGCATAGCAAATAGAGTCAATTCAGGAACGGATACTGCAAATGCTACCGAAGAGTTCTTAATTAAATTCATACTCTCTGAAGTCAGCGGTGGAATGATGATTCTGAGGGCCATCGGCAAAATGACATAACGATAACTTTGAGCTGTTGTTAAACCAAGCGCAGTAGCAGCCGCCCTTTGGCCGCTCGGCAAAGATTGGATACCCGCCCTTACCTGCTCCGCCATACGGGCAGAAGTAAAAAAGCCTAAAGCGATACTTACCAGCCAATATGAAGGCAAGGCTTTTAAGGGCAAGATGAAAGAAGGAATGACGTGATACCAAAGAAATACCTGAACCAGAATCGGGATATTTCTAAATAGCTCAACCCATGCTGTAGAAAACCGAACCAAGAAGCGACTCATGGGGCCGTTATCGGGAAGTGTTCGCAAAGTCCCCATGACCGCCCCAAGAACCAAAGCAATGGCCAGGCCAAGGCCAGCAACAGCCAAGGTCCAACCCCAAGCTTTCATGAGCCAATCCAAATAACTGGGATCAGCATTTTGGCCAAGTCCAAGCAATGAGGAGAAGCAATGATCTACCTCTTCCCCATCCAGGGTGCTCTTACAAAATATATTTAAATCCAATGCCATCTATCAGGTTGTCCTATGGGGTTGGTCTACGCATCAGATCGTAATGAGTTCGATTATTTCTTGTTGTAATCTTCAGCAGGCTTGTCATTTAAATTAGCCCATGCATTTTTTGTTGCTGGAGATAACTCAAGGCCAACAACAATGTTCTTTGGAGGAATTGGTGATAAGAACCATTTATTCCAAAGCTTAGGCATATTGCCATTTTTAACAATTTTTGCGATAGCGTCATTTACCGCTACCTTGAACTCTGGGTCATCTTTGCGAACCATGATGGCAATAGGCTCAGTACTCAATACCTCACCAACAATTTTGTAGTCTTTTGGATTTTTAGAATTAGCAATATTTCCAGCCAAAATCGAACCATCCATGACAAAGGCATCAGCACGGCCGGACTCTAAGAGCAAAAAGCTATCAGCATGATCCTTGCCATAGACCTCTTCAAAATTCACACCATTGGCTTTTTCATGCTTACGCAAGAGTTGCACAGATGTTGTTCCAGTGGTGGTTGCCACTTTCTTGCCAGCCAATTGAGAGATGGAAGTAATTCCTGAATTAGCTTTCACAGCGATACGAACTTCCTCGACATAGAGGGTATTAGCAAAACCTACGTCCTTAGCGCGAGCGGTGTTATTTGTAGTAGTGCCACACTCAATGTCTACGGTACCGTTTTGCACCAAAGGCACGCGATTTTGAGAAGTTACAGGTTGGTAGTTGATGCGGAGGGTATTTACACCCAGCTTATCCTTGATATCGGCCAAAATCATACGGCAGATTTCAACGTGATAACCATCAAAACGACTATCTCCCGTGGTGTATGACATGGGAATAGATGATTCACGAACACCCATGGTGACAGTGCTAGTAGATTTAATTTTGTCCAAGGTTTGACTGGCTGCTTGCACATTTAGGGTACCAAGCAACAAACCAACGGCAACCAAGCTAGTTTTCATTAAATTCTGACGCTTCATGAATATTCTCCTTTTTCCTGCTTTTTTGATGTGATGTAGATTTATAGCATCTTAATGCTAGCCCAAGACCGAAAATCATCAAAAGCTATAAAAATACAATTTATTACTCGACTTTACCATTGGACATCTGGCACACAAGGCTAATTGAGCCGCCCTAAGCACTAACATTGTGCGCCCTGGGCCTCTTTAACCTTAGCCCTAAGCCCATTAATTGCGGCCAATAAACTAAAGTACGACGCCTCTTCGCCAATAGGTACCCCGAATTGAATTGCACTGGCATTAATTCGCTCTAACTCTCCAAGGACTTCTAATTTTTCTTGCCCCGTTAGATTTCCCTCACATAGCCTCATCTCAATAGCGAGCAACTCTTTGTAGTACGGCAACTCATGCAAGGTATACCGATACTTTCTCAAGTGCACCACTAATTTTGAAAGTGGGTAAATAAGGGCCAAAACCGTCAATATTAGTAACCAGGCCCTTTCTATTAGGCCAGCCAACCAATAAGGCAAATAACGTACGCCATGCGGTGCACCATAGTCATAAAAATGTTGGGCAACAGGGCTAATGGGAATGGTTGGATCCATATAAGCAGGAAACTCATCCCGTTTAGCAAAAAATAATCTCCGAGATTCACGATTTGCATCCCTTGCCGCCATCAATATGGCGAGCTGCAAATCAGGGTGCATAGATCGTTTAACAACCAAACTTGTGGTGGTAGCGATCAGAGAAATGTCACGCTTTGGAATGTGCTCGTAAATATCCACCGAGTCAGCAGGAAGAGTTAGAGTGACAAATGAATTGAATTGCTTTTCGTAGGCTTGCGCATTTTTGGCATCAAAAATTGCTAGGCCAGGATCCCTCAGTAAGTTTTGCGTAGTGGGATCCAAAATAGTCGATACAAAAATTAAAGCGTCGATTTCGCCATTCTTTAACTTTGTTTGATTACTCGGTATTTCGTCTGGATAAAAATTTGGGCTCTTATCAATATCAATATGAATTGAGCTAAATATCTTTTTCGCAATAGCATAGGAACCACTTTTTGATGGCCCAAGACCAACCCTTAACTTAGCAAGCCCACTTAAGTCACCTGCTCTTCCAGCCTTATTTTTTCTATAAAAAATCCAAATTGGCTCGTATACGACACTTCCCAAGGAATATATTCCCTCAACCTGACCTTGATCTAAAGCCGCTCCGTAGGTAAACCCAGCATTTGCTTTGTTTTTTGGGTCATCCAAACGAATTACATTGTCCACAGCGCCATCGGTATAGATAACAGAGACGTCAATACCTGCCTTCTTCAAAATGTTTGCAGGGCTAACTGCTAACTCACTCCAATCCGAGCTGGGATAGTAAGTCGCGAAATAAACCTGGCGTTCCGGAAAAGGCTTTAAATAAATTACCAGACTAATAACTGCCAATAAAAAAATAATGGCAAGGCCCTTTGACTCCTTAACTTCAGCTTTAAGGGCAATTAACTCATCTCGAACTACCGCGACCAAGTATTCAAAAGTATTCATATTGGGTCGCGACTTAGGGTTGGCAAGCGATTTAAATACTGCAGATTTTTCCGCATCGATAGCTTTCTATTTTTAAAACATCCGCAATCTATTGGGTTGGAATTATCTGTCGGTAAGGGTTGGCATCTACATTGCCATTATCTCCATAACCAACGTAACCTGAAACGGCATCATATAAATAATTGAACCCTTGCAAAAAATTTCGTCCAGTATTTACAAATGCCAGATCTGAGGTAATGTTCGAAACGATGATCGATCCAGGAGCCATTGGGCCCGATAAAACTTGAGACAGGAATTGATAAGATGCGGGCTGTGGTGAAGTCAGGGCGGGAAATAAAATTTTAATTGGGACGCCTTGCGGTATTGTATTTTTGCCAGGAGGAAAAGGATTGGCCGCCACTGGAGACAAGAACATTTCACCTACCCCCGTATCAACCAATGAAACACCTTGAACTATTGTGCCATTGACACCAATAGCTGCAGGTGCGCTTTGCCAGAGTGGCGTTGCTAAATTTAAAGTATCTGGATTTTGAACCAATTTCACAAAAGCAAAATTTTGGGTTAATTGACTGGACATACCTAGATAAACGCCCTGCCTGTTAAGAATCCAGCCTGAGCGCATGGTATCTAAAGGGAACCCGTTTACATGAGTTAAGTTGGTGAATGGATTATTCGCTGCCGCAGTCACTACACTTGGGGGGTTAGTAAATCCAGTTCCAGAATTAAAGCCAACCCCCATAAAATGGATTCCTGTTGGATTTGGTTTGTTCGTACAATCCCTGGCAGCGATTTGACATGACTGATCGTTAACCACCAGCACATCAACCAAGGCCTCCGCGACAACTTGTGTCGAGCTGGACATCAAGGACACCTTAGTTCTCCAAACTTCACCACTCCAAATAATCCCACTACTGCTATATGTAATAGTGCCAAGACCCTGGAGAACATCGTTAATTCCAGCGCTGAAGTACTCTGGAGATAAAACCGTGCCAGTTGAGCCGGTATCCATTCCAAATTCCACGACACTCCCATTGCCAACTTTGGCAAAAATAGTGGGTACTGAAGCGGTAGTAATCGCTCCATTAGCATATGGAAGATATACGGTATTTAAGCCATCGTACAAACCAGACCATGGAGTCAAGGCTTGAGGAGCTAGATTGCCGCCGCCACTACTATTACCACCACCTCCGCCACCACACGCAACCAAGGCAATCACAAGAATGGATGCCAATAAATTGCGTAATAGACGGATTTGCATAGAGTTTTGGCTGATGATGTGAGATAGAGACGCTTATTAAAGTTAAGCACACTATAACAAACCAAAATTTTCAAAGCAGATCCAGTGCCATCAAAATAAATCTAAAAGCAATGGTATTTTGATGCGCCGTAGCGGGGGATTTTATGACACCCTTGACCCGCTCTTTAGCTTTAGATAATTTTTTTGTACTTCAAGGCTGCATAAACAATCACACCCGCCGTTCCCATGAGCACCATCACCTCATAGAAAGAGCCCTTAAGGCCGGGCAAATCCTCCATATTCATGCCCATTATTCCCGTCAACAGAGTCATTGGAAGAAATATCACAGTCATGACAGATAAGACCTGTAAATTTCGGGCATTGAATTCAGCGACATGAGCAGCTTGCTCATCCTGCAATACTTTAGCTCGGTCATACAAATTCGATATCTCCTGAACCAAAAAAGACAGAAGATCAAGATCATCACTCAATCTGCTCTTATCTTGATTTGAGAACCAATATGGAGGATGTTTATGCAATCGATGTAAAGCAATTAATTCAGGAGAGAATTGCCGACGTAAACGACTACATTGAATTCGGATGCGAGCAAGATTTTCATGGTCCGGAATATCTCTACCTTTTAATAGCAACTCTTCTAAGTCATCCATCTTTTCCGACAAACGAATCAGCAGCGTTCTGAGATATTCAGCCCGCAGGTCTATCAGCTCATGAAATACCTCAACCGCAGAATATGGGTGTACCTGGCCATCCCTTAGATCGGCTCGTAATTTATCAGTGGTATTAAGAGCTTTACCTCTTAAAGAAATCATCAATCTTGGCGTTAGGATCGCCCATAAAGTACCTAAGGTAGCATCCCCTTCTTTTTCACCGAACTCTTGGTGAAAATCATTCATCACCATCAACAAGCAATCATCTAATTTTTCGATCCGCTCTAACCGACTCCTTGTAACACCCTCTTGGATCATCTCTACTGCACGCTCAGGTATTAAGGCTGTTTTATCCAACCAACGTTGCACCTGAGAATGAGAAAGGTTTAGATGTAACCAAATGGATTGCTCAGGATCTTCTAATGCCTGATGAATATTGCCTGGAGAGATTTCGTAATTTTCACCCGAGCTTTTCATTCCCCAAGCAAAAACGACCCCATTGGTTGGAAAGGGATTTAACGTTAGATCACTCATATAAAAAGCCGCATGCAAACGGCATGAATCCCATTGAATAAAGTGGGTATTGTAGGTTAAGCGGGTGCCTGATCAATAAGCCCTCAGGACATAAAAATGTCACATATATCGTCTAGGGTGTGAAGGCTCATGGCCCACAACCTTAGCCCCCTTAAAGCCCTACTCTCAATACTTATCGTTACCCCATCGTTAGCAATAGCTTTTGAGCCTCTCAACACTGATGATGCAGGCACCGTTAAAGCCGGAGGAAATCAAATTGAGCAATATTTCTTTTCTATTAATCGTCACGGTGGTAGCAGTACGACACCAATTGATGTCATTACACCGGGTGAAGAATTTTCAGGCCAAGATAGCGCTAAGGCTTATCCATTTACCTACACAAGGGGACTTAGCGATACTCTAGAAGCCTCAATTGCCAGCACTTACTATACGGAACCGACTGGCAGCTTTACAAGATTTTCTAATTCTGCGATCGGGTTTAAATGGCAATTTTTAAAAGATGAAGAAAATCAATACGCATTAGCGGTAAAGCCCACCCTGATTTTCCCGGCAAACCAACAGCAGCAGGTTTATGGACTAGGATCAGCTGCCGTAAATTATGGAGTGAACTTTATCGTCTCGCGTTACTGGGATCAGATTGAGGTTCACATCAACGCTTCTTATATGCGGGCACCTTACAACACCAACTATGCGGTTGGCCAAAGCATGGACGTCAATCGTACAAATCTCTTTTTAATATCCGTTGCTCCCGTATGGACAATTACCTCAGGAATCAGAATTGCTCTAGATATAGGTTCCGCAACCAACCCTCCTATGCCAGAGCAATATCTGAGTAATTACGCGCTTGCTGCTCTCATTATCTCCCCCGTAGAGGATGTCGACATTGGTATTTCTGCGATGCGAAGCGCCGCCAATTACGGGACCGTTCTTTCAGCTAACGGCCCTAATGCTACTCGCACAGAAATTGGGGTGACATGGCGTTTCTAGAGCCATTAAAATTACCCCCGCTAACATCCATAAATACAAAGCTTAATCGTACTGCCATCCAATTGTCATAAAACAGCAATAGGATGGATTTTCAACAAACATTGTGCTCATCGAAAGATCGTTTATGACTAATTCATTTAATAGATTATTTATCCTCGGTCTATTAATGCTAAGTAGTGTCGAAGGCTTTGCACAAGAGCAACCTCATAACCTCATATTATTTGTTGCTGATGGCCTGCGTCCCGGGGTTCTAAATGAAAAAACGGCGCCAGCAATGACTGCCTTGATGAATAATGGTGTGCGTTTTAAAAATTCTCATTCGATTTTTCCTACCTTCACCATGGCCAATTCAGCCGCAATAAGCTCTGGCCACCTACTGGGTGATAACGGAATTTTCAGTAATACTATTTTTACCAATATTCCCATAAAGGCAGCAAATAATTCCGTAACTCCGTTCATTGAGAATGATGCCGTATTGGGGGAGTTAGATGATGATTTTTCTGGCAACTACCTTAATGAAGAAACTATTTTGGCTGCTGCGCGAAAAAAAGGCTTATTAACTGCAGCAATAGGCAAAGTCGGCCCGGTATTGATGTTTGATCATCTTGAAAGAAGTGGCGCAGAGTCGATCATCATCGACGATTCTACCGGTCGTGGTGGCATCCCCTTATCCCCAGAATTGAAATCCCAATTAAATACACTTGGCATATCAGAGCAAGCCCCTACCAGGGGTGCTAATGCACCTTCTGGGAACAGCTTTACGCCAGGGACCAAATCAGCCAATGTGGATCAACAACAATATTTTGTAGATATCACCACCAAAGTAATTCTTCCCTCCTTTAAACAAAAAAATAAACCATTTGTCTTGGTGTTTTGGTCCAGGGATCCTGATGGCACCCAGCACAATCAAGGTGATAGCTTAAACACCTTAATGCCCGGCATTAATGGCCCGACGACGATGGCTGCAATTAAAAATGCCGACAATAATTTAGCTGCTATTCAAAAAACCATCAAAGACCTTGGCATAGAAAATTCAACAGACATCATCCTTACGTCTGACCACGGATTTTCGACAATTTCCAAAAAGAGTAAAACTAGCTATGCCGCTCAATCAGAATATAAAAATGTGGTGATTGGTTTGCTACCCCCTGGTTTTTTAGCGATTGATCTGGCGCAGGCCTTATCAATGAATTTATATGATCCTGATGCGCACAATGCATTAGTTTCTTCTGGCACCACTTCATCTAAGGGTAATGGATTAATCGGTAAAGATGCGACTAAACCTGAGGTGATCGTGGCTGCTAATGGTGGCTCTGATTTGCTTTACCTACCCTCTTTAGATCGCAATTTAACAAAGAAGATCATTCAGAGTCTTTCAGCACAAGATTACATTAGTGGAATTTTTGTTAATGATCGTCTAGGTAAATTTGCGGGTACGCTCCCTATGTCCTCAATTGGGCTTATTGGAAGCGCATCTACCCCAACGCCTGATATCGTCGTGAACTTTGCAAGCTTTAGTCAAAGATGTCCAGAACCAACCGCATGTGGAGTAACCGTATCCGATACAGTCTTACAACAAGGCCAAGGAATGCATGGCAGCTTTTCGCGAGCAGATACTTTGAATACCATGGGCGCTATAGGGCCTAGCTTTAAGCGCCATTTTATAGATACACTCCCCACCAGCAACGCTGACATTGGAATCACTATTGCGAAGTTACTTAACCTACCGATTACCGCTAAAGGGAAGTTAACGGGACGCTACCTTTCAGAAGCAACCCCAAACGGTCATTTAAGCGTAGCATCCAGAGGAACCCTACAGTCAGAGCCTGATGAGTTAGGTCATAAAACTGTATTGATATATCAAAAATTGGGAGATGAGACCTACTTTGATGCGGCAGGTTATCCAGGTAGAACACTGGGCCTGGATAGGCAATAAATACCTAGAATGAACCCGATAACAATATCAATCCATCCAAACTGGATATTTATTCATTACTGAATTAAATAGATCAGACTCAATATGCCGCTTTAACCAATTTTTAATACAGGCAAATGGCAACCCCTCAAACTCTTGAGGGTTGACCATGGAAAATTGCCTAATAAATGGAAAAATAGCCACATCAACCCAAGTCATCTTGCTTCCCATTAAATACTGGCTAGACTGCAAAGCAGTCTCCATGGGTTTTAGCATCAACTCTATTGCAGCACTTAAAACTTCTACTTGCTTAAGCTCGGGATATCGATTCGGATACTTATATTGATCTAATAGCACCTTAAATGGCCCATCGTTTCTCTCAACCCAAGCCTGGGAGATGACCCCATCAACTGCCATCCAACTATCTGGATCAGACTTCCCTAATGCCCAATGCATAATTTCCAGGCTTTGGTCCAGGATGAGCCCATCGACACACAAAACTGGAACAGTTCCTTTGGGCGATGCAACCAGCATAGATTGAGGCTTATTTTTGAGTTCAATCTCTCTGTGTTCAACTTGAATGCCTGCGTATTTTAATGCCATGCGAGCCCTCATCGCATAAGGACATCTCCGATAAGAATACAAAATAGGGGATGCTTTACTCACTATATTCCATATACGATTTTGGAAATACTAAAGTATGGCCTTCTCCGTTTTCAAGCATGACATCCAACAGTGAAGCGCCTAATCGCCCTACTAATCTGGGATCATAAGAGGTTCCTACCGGTAGGACTTCTCCAGACAAAACAACTTCCGTTGAAAGTTTTATTGAGAGCCCCATATCATCTTGCAATGCCCATAGCCTTTTGAGAAGTTGCTTATATGGAGTATTAAAAAGTGGCGTGTAAATTTCATACTCGCTCCAAGCATCCACCCGCCATTGCCGAATATCCTCCAAATGCAAATCGCCAAAGACTAGGCGCTCTATTTTTAAGTCAGTTTGGTTTTGAATCAATTTCAGGGCTTCCGCTACACTTTCTCTGTAATCAGTATTTGGAAATAATGGGACCAAACATAGGGGTGTTTTAAAGAATTGCGCTTGCTTGGCAATGTTTTTAATATGTATATCTTGAATGGAAACACGGCTTGTATAGGCTCCAAAACTAGTGAGTAGAATGACATTTCTTTTTTCTTCGAGCAAGTGCATCAAAGTCAAAAAACTATCTTTGCCGCCAGACCAAAAGAGAACATCTAACCCGCCCTCTTTTGGAACCCAATTCATTAATGCTGGCTTAGAAAACTGCAAATTATCCTGAGCAGAACTATTAACATTAATATGTCCATAAGGGCAATGGCGGCAAGAGTTGCCGCAACACTTTCCATGCTTACGCAAAGCCTCGCTAGTTAACACCCGGTAGCCCGTTACAGGGTCAATGTAAGCATCCTTACTTTGCTCGCAGGCTAAACGATGAAGCTCTTCAATTTTTGACATATAAACAATCATAGCGATCTGCGAGCACCTATGATCAATTCAATGGACAGCAAAAAAGCAGCTTGAGCAGCTTTAGAAGCGAAGCCTTAGAAACTTTAAAAATAAGCTAAAACCATAAAAAATGACTGAAACCTAGCTAGGCCAGGTCTTTAGTGAGCGCCAAGATCACTGTAATCGAGTGGAATTTATTGCTTTAATGATCGGTAACTTCAACACCTTTCCAAAAGGCCACATATCCAGCGATGTTATTTGCTGCTGATTTTGGCTCTTTATAGTACCAAGCCGCCTGGATATTTGACTCGCCATTGACTTCAATATCGTAATAACTAGCAACCCCCTTCCAGGAGCAAATAGTATTTTTTTCTGACTTCTTAAAAAACTCCATATTTAAACTACCGGGAGGAAAATAATAATTGCCCTCAACCACGATAATTTCACTTGAATTAGCCAAAACTTCTTTATTCCAAATTGCTTTCATTTAATCTCCATTTATCGATTGAGCATAAAGCAACTTGGCTATATCTGCTGTATAAAGAACATCTCCTTTAAAGCTTTAAAAAAAATTCATGCAAATACCCCCTCCATTAGAAAGTATCAAGCAAGTTCATCGGGAAAACTTCACTCCTGAAATTGAGCTGGGATTACTAGCTTCATCTGCTTTTATTTCTCCAAAGTTTTTATATGACCCCCTGGGATCACATCTTTTCACTGCAATAACCCTTCTCCCTGAGTACTATCCAACTAGCACTGAAAAAGGAATCATTGAGCAATACCAAAATGAAATCGCTCATGCGGCAAGTAAGGGGGGCACGCTGATTGATCTGGGAGCCGGAAACTGCCAGAAGGCGGAATCTCTTTTCGATTCGCTCAATCCTTCGACCTATATTGCCATTGATTTTTCAATGGAATATTTGAAGGAAGCCTTAAACAAACTTCAGGGAAAGTATCCACAAATTGCCATGCAGGCCATAGGCATGGATTTTTCTGATGAATTATCAATACCCAGCTCGGTACCGCCTTCTGGAAGAACCTTTTTTTACCCTGGCTCTAGCATTGGCAACTTCCTTAGTACTGAAGCCCAAAAACTGTTAAGTGAAATTAAAAAACAAGCTGGCGATGGGGGGTTATTAATTGGCGTTGACTTAATGAAGGAGGATGCTGTGTTAAAGGCTGCCTATGATGACTCACTCAAAGTCACAGCCGCTTTTAATTTGAACATTCTTCGTTCTGTAAATACCCTGATAGGCTCAAATTTTGATGTTGAGAAATTTCACCATATCGTCAAGATAAATCATCAAGAAAATAGGGTGGAACTTTATTTGGAGGCGCTTGAAGATATGCTTGTTTCATGGCCTGGCAACACCAGAGCTTTTAAAAAAGGGGAATGCATTCATACTGAGAATTCCCACAAGTACACTATTGACTCCATCAAACAACTACTTAAAAGCTCTGGTTTTGCATCAACTCAAATCTGGACAGATCCAAAAAACTATTTTGCCGTGATCTATGCACAATAAATCATCAGAAAATCTATTATCAGCAGATCGTTTACTGGAAAAATTTTATGAATCCAGAAAACGTTCAACAGATTTAATCGAGGACTTAAGCCCAGAGGATTGTCAATCTCAATCTATGGAAGATGCCAGTCCCGCGAAATGGCATTTGGCACACGTTACCTGGTTTTATGAGGTTATGGTCTTAAAACCTTTTGAAAAAGACTTTAACTATTGGAATCCACAGTTTGCTGTTTTATTTAATAGCTACTACAACGGGGCTGGGGATAAACATCCACGCAATAAACGTGGTTTATTAACAAGACCTTCATTGGCTGAAATTTTTGAGTGGCGTAAAAATATTGAAGCCAGGATAGCAATCCTAATTGAAGAAAATACCTCGTCAGACTTTCAATGGTTAATACAACTGGGGATCAACCATGAACAACAACACCAAGAGCTACTTCTAACCGACATCCACAATCTCTTCTTTAATAATTCCTTACTGCCGGCTTATTCATCCGAAAAGGTGGAGCCCTCCCCCGGTGTAGAAGCCTTTAAATGGATTGAGGGCGTCTCAGGACTAGTGGAAACAGGTTTTGAAGGGATTGGCTTTCATTTTGATAATGAAAGTCCAGCACACACTACTTTTAATCAGGCGCATTCGATTGGTAATCAATTGATTACCAATGCACAGTGGTTGCTCTTTATCGAGGCTGGTGGCTACCAGCAATCCCAATGGTGGCTCGATGCTGGTTGGGCCTGGGCAAATACAGAAGGTATTTCCGCACCCTTATATTGGAATATTAATGATCACAACCAATACTCCCGCTTTTCGCTAAGCGGCAATCTGCCATTAGACCCTCTTGCTCCAGTGAGCAATATCAGCTACTTTGAGGCAGATGCCTTTGCGCGCTGGTCCAATCTAAATTTACAAGAGTTTTCTGGAGCTCGTCTACCTACTGAATTTGAGTGGGAAGCTTTTGCCAAAAAGCATTTAACCTTAGCTAAGGATGTATTTGGTAAGGTCTGGCAATGGACTAGTAGTAACTACAGCCCTTACCCAGGCTATCAAGCTTGGAGTGGCATTGCTGGTGAATACAACGGTAAATTTATGGTGAACCAAATGGTTCTGAGGGGCAGCTCTGCCTATACTCCTCACGGGCATTCTAGCGTGACATATCGCAACTTCTTTCCAACACATGCTCGTTGGCAAATGACTGGCTTGAGGCTTGCTAAAGATGGTGTTTGATTTTGATACCCCCACCAATAGATTAGGGTCCGATTCGATTCGCTGGGATGCGTTTGACGGGAACAAAACGATTCCATTATGGGTGGCCGACATGGACTTCCAGTCTCCGCCCTGCGTCATTAAGGCCCTTAGCCAAAGGGTCCAAAATGGAATTTATGGCTATACCCATAGCCCCGCCCACTTTAACCGCATCATTGCTGAGTACTTATTGGAGCAGTATCAATGGCAAGTAGATCCAGACTGGATTGTGATCCTTCCTAGCGTAGTTTCAGGTCTTTACACAGCAGTACAACAGCTGACACAGGCAGATGAAAGCGTACTCGTGCCTAACCCCATCTATCATCACTTGAAACTGGCCTGTACCGCATCAAAGAGAAAATTTCAGGAAATACCCTTGCAATTAAAAGATCAACGCTGGGTTTTACCAAATGAAGTATTGCCTAAGCTGGTTAATAACAAGACTAAGCTGGCATTATTTTGCAATCCGCAAAATCCTGGTTCTACTGTCTTTACAAAAGAAGAATTAAAAGAATTTGGTGATTTTTGTATTCAAAACGATTTATGGATTTGCTCAGATGAAATCCATGCCGGGCTTGTTCTGGAAGAAGAGAAAATACACATTCCCCTTGCAAGTATTAGCAAGGAAGTTTCCCAAAGAACGATTACCTTAATGTCCCTCAATAAGACATTTAACTTTCCTGGAGTTGGCCTTGCTTGGGCGATTGCAGAAAACCCCATACTTCGTAAAGCCATTCAAGTAGGACTCCATCAAACCATCGCCCCACCCTCGCTATTTGCTTATACCGCCACTTCAGCCGCCATCAATGAAGGCGAGCCATGGAGAAAGGCATTGATTCAATACCTAAGACTGAACAGGGATCTCATTGACACCAGAATCAGCCGGATGAATACATTAAGCGTTGCAAAGATGGAGGGGAGCTATCTGGCCTGGATTAATTGCGCCAAACTGAATCACTCAAATCCGTATCAACTTTTGCTTGATGCTGGATTAGCAACTTCCCCCGGAAGTCAATTTGGACAAGAAAACTTTGTTAGGCTAAATTTTGGAACCCAAAGAGGTCGCTTAAATCAGGCTCTAGATATTATTGAAGCTAGCTGCACTTAAGAAATTTCAGGCTATACGGATAAGCCTAACTTAACCATATCTTCTGATAATCGCCATTTGGATCATGATCCTCAGTCTGCTTTTTAATATTAAATGCTCGCCCACCTCTAGGATCAGTGCCACATCCGGCGATATAAAGCCAATTTCCTTGATTGCTATAGACGTCATAGTCAATTAACTGGGATTCAAACCAGGCTGCCCCAGCCTGCCAGTCCCCCTTCATATCGTAAATCCAGTAACTCGCAACAATTTGACGCATACGATTAGATAAGTAACCCGTCAGATTAAGTTCACGCATCCCGGCATCTACCAATTTCTCTCCAGTATTTGCTCTACTCCACTGATGAAACTTTTCCATATCAAATGCATTAGCTGGTTTATCACTCAGACCTTTTGAGCTATAGAGTTTTTTGCCATATTTAAAAGGCAAAAATCGGAAATAATCCCTCCATAACAATTCAAACCAAAGCCAATAAGTTCCATCATTCTTCCCATGCTGCCTCTCATATAAATCTAATTGTTTAGCAATAACTCTTGCAGAGCAATTTCCTTGTGCCAGCCATACGGAAAACTTACTTGAGTAATCTAAGCCAATCAACTGATTGCGCGTTAACTTATAGGTATCAGGGAGACGACGCTCAAAATACTGAGCGATATGAGCAAGGGCGGCAGTTTCACCACCCCTAAAAATACTCCTGCTTTTGATCGTCGGTAGCACCTGCTCTTGAGCGGGGATAATGCCCTGCGAGGGCAACGGTGGAGTAATTATCGATGCTTCAAGTGGATTTAAAAACCTTACTCCCGTTCGCTCTATTTCTACGCGAAATGGCGTAAAGATCTTGGGCATTTGTTTCACATCAAAAGGCAAGCTTTGGGGATTGAGCATGCTCGATTGCCAATAAAACCGCACATCAAAACCGAGCCGCTTAAGAATGGTCACTTGCTCCAACTCTTCAGGGGCTTCAATTTGCTCGCAATAAATGATGTTTGCTCCAAGCCTCCTTCCAAGCAATGGAAATATCTCTTCCAGATCGCCGCTTAGCTCAACCAAGCTCGATCCAATCCCCTTCAATTGATCGCCGAGATCTTTTAAAGATTCTTGTAAAAAATTCTTGCGATGACTTGCAATCCTTGAAAATCCCCAGGGGGTGATTGCCTCAAGATGTTGTTGGTGCAGATATATTGGCAATAAATGATCAGCATCCTTGCAAGCCTGCGCAAATGCAGGATTGTCATTGAGACGCAAATCATTTCTAAACCAATAAATTACTGTAGCCATGGATTACAAACCCAATCAGGACATCTAGATCGTTAGGTGGAGTGGGTCTTTTTTCGTTCTTGAGATTTTGCCAGGGCGTCCGCACCTCTTTGCTGAAAATCGACGAGGGGGTGATAACCCATCTGATAGCAGGCGCAATGTTTACCTAAGATCCAGCGAGCAAGCTTAATGCGAAGTCTTTGAATCATGTATTTCTCCAGATAGTGAGCGCCTAATGTAGCTGAGAATGCAATTTTGCGCTGACTCTCATCACCAACTACTCGGACTGAGGTGTTTTGCTATCTCTTTCTGAGGCTTCATTATTGGTGTTAATGCGGCTCAAGCTTGGAGGCGCCATCTTTTCCCCATCCCAAGCCTGACCACACCAGCATTCACCAGAATCATTGATGATGCAAACGCCCGAGCCACAACAACGCTTATCCGTGGTCTTCATAGACTACCTTTATAAATTGAATAGCCTTCAAGGTAATGGCAAAGGTATAGAGGTAGGGATTCATCAGTACCAGCTCTCGCTAAAAAGAAATTAAGTCTATTCTAGAGTTTTATTCAAATTGGCGTCGCCCTGATACTAGATCATCATTATGCAAATCCCACTGTTTGAGAGCGCTCAGGCCCCTTATAACCTCAATTTACTCCCCAAAGATGGAGGAGCCTACTATTACCCTGACATTTTTGATCAGGTAAGTAGCGATCAATTATTTGGCAAGCTAATCCAATCCCTTGATTGGCAACCCGAGCAAATTTATCTATTTGGCAAAAAAGTGACTACCCAGAGAAAGGTAGTTTGGGTGGGTGATGAGAATTGCTTGTACGCCTATTCTGGAATGAAAAAGCACCCACAACCGTGGACTCCTGAGCTCTTATCGATAAAAACCCAGATGGAGGAAATGGCGCAATGGAAATTTAACTCTTGTCTACTTAATCTTTATCACAGCGGTAGTGAAGGCATGGGGTGGCATAGCGATAATGAAGATGAACTTGATAGCGCGGCACCTATTGCCTCATTAAGTCTTGGTGCAAAACGTAAGTTTGCTTTTAAGCATAAGCTAGACAAATCAGTCTGTTCGCTATTTTTGGAAAATGGTAGCGTCTTAATCATGCATTCCCCAAGTCAAAAATTTTGGAACCATAGCTTATTAAAAACTAAAACCCCCTTACCTGCACGCATAAATTTAACTTTCCGAGCAATCAACCCTAATCATGAATTACCAAAATAACAAGAATAAAAGCGTTGCAATTATTGGCGCAGGATTATCTGGCTTAAGCTGCGCCACCCACCTGAAGGCTCTGGGATATCAGGTGGAACTTTTCGAAAAGAGCCGAGGTCCGAGCGGTCGCATGAGTACTCGTCATGGAGATGGCTGGACCGCCGACCATGGGGCACAGTACTTCACCGCTAGGGACCCCCACTTTATTCAAGAGCTTGATTCTTGGATCAGCCAAAGTGCAGCAGCAGTTTGGTCACCAGATGTAAAGGTCTATGAAGATAGTCATTGGCGCGAAAGTCATTCTAAAGAAAATCGCTATGTAGGCACGCCAGATATGAGCTCGCCCGGAAAATATTTATCAAATAATTTATCAGTGCAATTTAATCAAACGATTAATACAATCGGGAAAGAGAATGGAAAGTGGTTATTGCATAGTAAAGAGTCCGGCAAACTCCCTCAACAATTTGATGTTCTGATACTTGCCTTGCCAGCACCTCAAGCACTTGTACTCGCTAGAGAAATACATCACGAAATAGAAAGAATCTGCAGGCAATCGAGCATGAAGGGGTGCTGGACTGTGATGGTACGTTTTCAAGAAAAGCCACGGGTGTCATTTGAAGCTGCCTTTATCAATAATGAATTAATTAGCTGGATCTCTAGAAATAATTCCAAACCCGGTCGTCAGGGCCTAGAGTCTTGGACGATTCATGCAAATCCACAATGGAGCGAACAATTTATTGAGCTTGGGAAAGATGAGGCAGCGGCTTTAATTCTTGAGTGTGCGAAGAAATTAGGTCTGGATTGCCAAGATGCTGAAATCTCTACCCATCGCTGGCGTTTTGCAAGTGGCTCATCACCTGAAATGTCAGGTTTCTATCATGATCCAGAATTAAAATTCGGCCTTTGCGGTGATTGGTTGCACGGCGGTAGGGTCGAGGGTGCTTGGCTAAGCGGCTACAAGCTAGCCAAGGAGATTCTATGCGCTCATTAATAGTCGTATCGGACTGCTAGTAAACACACAAGCGCCCCGTTATGGGATGGCTAGATAGGATCTAATTATGATCTTCATCAGTCACCAGAATCTTTGCCTTGCAGGTATGGCATTTCATATATTCCTGCTTAGAGTCATCCAACCCAATTTGATAAAGCCCCTTTGAGTCTTTGACCTCATTCATAAAACATTCCGGACAAGGAATAATCACGGCTTCCAAAGAATTAGGATCATCACTGCATTCCCATTGATCCATAAAATCAATAACCCCCTCCATGGGGAAGCCTTTTGCCTGGGAGTAGCGGATCAAATCATCAAGAATTGGGGGTAGCGCCATTTATAAGACCTCTAGTTATGTATGGCTTAATAAATATGCCATTAAATTCCACAGAATATGTAGTCAATAGTAAATTTTTACTAAATAAGCTTGCATCAAGCTAATCAGAAAATTTTGCTAAAGCGTGCCAACCAAAACTTAGCAAAGGGAGCATATCTTTAGCAAAGCTCGTAACTTCCTTAACCAATTCTTTTGAGCAAATAACTGATCGGGGCAATTGTTTTCTAATGATCCACCCCTTTAGCTTGATAGCATGCTCAATCTCTTCCGGAACATTATTAAAGCCTCGTGGAATTCGAGCTAATGTATGAGAATAATCCAGCTCGTATCCTTTTCTTTTTAAGGACTTTTCAAGGGCGAGCCATGCCGTTGGATCATCAAGAATTCCTTGCCTAAGTTTTTTGAGAACATGGGTTTCAGGCTGCAAATAACCTGCTGCACACCTGCTACCCAAGGGGTCTAAGCGAAAATACAAAACCCCTGAAGAATGCTTATCGCCAGTTCTTGTAAATAAACCACTAGCAAGCATATTGTATGGGTGCTTTGCTTTTGAAAACCTAGCATCTCGGTTGATTCTAAAAAGAGATCTTTTTGGATCCCCCCACAAGGGAATTTCTTTATTGGCAAGACTTTCAGATAGCACATCAGTAAATTGCTTCATAGGCTCACGCACAAACTCCTCATACTCAGCCCGATGTTCTCCAAACCAAACCCTGTTTTGGTTCTTGGTTAAATCCTCTAAAAATGTGAAGGCTTTGGGATTAAATCCAGTAAATTTATCCATTGATGTAGGCGCCCTATATTTCAATCATTCATTGCTTAGAAAAAGACTCACTCTTGATCCTGCATCCACCTCGGTCTTAAAAGCAAGCCAGGTCTTTATTACCATCAATAGCTTGAGCATGATGAATGCCCGATTAAATGACCTCTAATACCTTCGTTAATGAAGTGCCTTCGTGGTTTGGCTTTTCGCCAATCTCCTCAAAAGGATGGCCTAAGCGATTGACCCAGAACACATCAAAGCCATACCATTTAGCTCCCACGGCATCCCAAGCATTACTTGAAACAAACAGAATTTCTTCTTTCTTAACGGGGAATGCTTTTAGTAAAAGCTCATAGGCTTGAGGGGCTGTTTTAAATAATCTTACATCCTCAATGGTGACTACTTTATCAAGATAGGGTTTTAACCCATTACTATCAACCACTGTAGAAAGCATCTCTTTACTTCCATTAGACAAAATCGCAGTTGAGATACCCTTTCCTTTAATGGTCTTAAGAACGGACAAGCTATCCTCAAAGCCAGTTAATTTAGCGTACTGATCCATGAGCTGCTTTTCATATTGCTCTGTTAGATTTAATCCCATCCGTTTGCAGACATACCGCAATGAACGAATGGTGAGTTCCCAAAACGGAAGGTAATGTTTGCTGCCACCAGGACTGGGATCGCTCATCGTAACCAAGCGGGTATATTCAATTTGGCGATCACGCCACATCAAGGCGAAAGCTTGGCCATTGCCGGGGAATAATGCTTCTGCCAGCTGACCCATGGAATACACATCAAATAATGTTCCATAAGCATCAAAGGCGATTAGCTTATACATGTTATCTCCTGATTTGTATGATGAATTTATATTGTCGTCTAAAGCAATATTTCAATCATAACTAATTCAAAACTGGCTTCATGCTAACTTCTAGTCGATAAATTAAAGGGTCGTTATAAGTATCTCGTTACGTGACGCTTGTTAGCTTAATTTAAAAAATAGATTTGAGCGCCTGAAATGCTTTTTAAAGAACTATCCGACACCATAGAATTCGGGCTGCAATACTAGAGGCCAAAACGTCAATTAAACCGACCTATTTCCTCAATTAGATTTGCAAACTTCACTAGCGACTGAAAAGCTTCTGATTCATCGACCTCTACATCTTCCCAATTGAACTCTAAAGAAAAATGGGCTGACTCTATGATTAACTCATAACTAGATGAGGCTTTATTGATCACCCTATTCTTCGGATCCAACATTACCGGGGCCCTAATTGACTTGATAGCCTCAATCAATTGCTGAGTCTGACCTACATCGAGCGCTTTGGTATGCAAAACATCGTCTGTTCTTTTAACAGTGATTTTTGAAGTTTCCTCAAGCGTCACCTCATATTGATTCAGTCCCAGCTCAACCCACACCGTTAATTCAATTGCGATTGGATATGTTTTCATTTCACTTACCTTCTTTAGATATAGGTAAATCTACACTTAGAAAAGGTAATTTCATAGAGATTTACCGCGAAACACGAAATATTTTTGAAGCTGTGGTCAATCAATCAAGCCCTATAGAACCTCAAAGGTCAAATAATAGAAGTTTCATCCGCGCAAGAAGGGTCGCATTGTCCCTCATAACCACCAAGAATCATCTACATTAAGCCAAGATGACTCAACATTACTAAAGCTCAGACATAATTTGAACAATATCAGATCAACACTAGGCATCAAACAAGGCCAATAAGGCAGGGGTTTTATGCACAGCACGCATGAAACATACGTCCCGCCCCTTGAAATTCCTCATGAAGAAAGGCTGAGATTTATCTCATATTAATAAGATGGCCACCTTCCACAAGATCGAGCTTTTTTAGTTACAAGTCTCCTGAAATAATGAAGGAGGACAACCTTGACCAAGGAGCTGCTCACGTAATTTAGGTGCGCTAGTTCTAGGATCCAACCATATCCCAAAAAAGGCTTTAGGAAATTCAGCCCCCAATATCCGACCAATAGGCTTGCCCTCAAAATAAAAGCTTGTCCCCTGCTTAGGGGAATAGATAGCGGTTAAATTTTGGCCAGGCTCAACATCTGGCAGTATTGTTGCAAGTTGCCTACCCCAGCTTTGAGATTGAACATCTGTTACCCCAAATTTTTTCATCTCCTCCATTGATCGATCAATAATTGAGCTAGCCCTAAACGACTTGTAATAACGCAAATCCAGGGCAAATTCAGCAGAGTTAGGGCTAGATCCTCTATATAAAGATGCGTCATATACATGAAGCCCCCACCAGGTTAGCTCTCCGCTACCTTGAAGCTTGGAGGGATTTAAAAAAGCGTCAATATAGGTTAATTCTCGCGCAAAAACTGTCGAACAGAATAAGCAAAAAATTACGCAAAATCGAATCAGGAAATATTCTATTTTCATTGGGCGCCCTAGTAATGATTTCTGACTATAAAAATTGATTGGGTATGCAACCCACTCCCCCAGCGCCAGGCTCAATGACGATAGGCTCAGCTAACCCTATTCTTGATGGGGATAATCTACATGCTGTTTGGTCCATAGTGTTCGATGCCCCTTGAATTTCAATGTCATTGAAGATCAAACTAGATTAACCAAACAACGGTAGTATTGATAGCATTAATTTCCTCAATTAAACATCAAAACCAACAATAGCGCAGGAGTAATCCATGAATATTAAATCACTTGCTTTAGGGGCATGCATAGCCATTTTTAGCCATTTAGCCTTTGGCCAGTCAGTTAATTTTGTTGAACCTAAAAATGGATCAATCGTTACAAGTCCTTTCAAAGTGGTTTTTGCAGTTACGGGCATGGGAATTGCCCCCGCCGGTGATATGACCCCCAATACCGGCCACCATCATTTGCTCATCAATGCTGAGAGCATTCCTGAAGGCACCGTTATCCCCATGGACGAAACCCACAAACACTTTGGCAAAGGTCAAACCGAAACCGAAGTCACTCTGCCGCCAGGAAAGTACAAACTCACCATGCAATTTGCCAATGGCGCACACCAGTCTTATGGCGCTAAATTAGAGAAATCAATTGAAGTGATTGTGAAATAGCAATTTTCAAAATACACACCAAGAAATCTCTGAGGTCAATAATGAAACTGAAATCAATCGCCTTATTCATTTTGACCTCTTCTATCATCACTCTGTCTCATGCTAGCGAAACATATAAGGCTGATCCCGAGCACACCTTTGTGAGTTTTAGCTATAAACATCTAAATTACTCCGTTCAGACCAGTCGATTTGATAATGTCAATGGAATGATTACGTTAAATAATGAGGGTAACGGTGGCAATGTTGATGTAACAATAGATACCAATTCGATTAGCACTGGATCTACCACATTTAATAAACTACTTCAATCGGATGACTTTTTTGCAACCGCGCAGTTTCCAGTTGCAACCTTTAAGTCAGATAACATTGTTTTTAATAAAGATGATGTGTCTGCTATTAATGGGGTGTTAACCATTAAAGACATTGCCAAACCAATTAGTATTGAAGTCAACAGCTTTAACTGTAGCCGAAACCTCCTGACATTCAAATACACTTGCGGAGCTAATGCAACCGCTAAACTAAGTCGCTCTGATTTTAATTTGGGAAAATACGTGCCTTTTGTTGGTGACGAGGTGACGCTAAATATAGTCATTGAGGCCTCGAGAGAGTAGCCCTTCTCCAGCCACCGCGTTACACGAAACTTCAGCGACTCAAATCACAAGAGTCACCTGTTGCGTGCGTTAATGAATAGCTTGATTGTAGTAATCTCTTTTAAATCCTTCAGCTCACAGATTTACAACATATATTGAATAGCAATACAGCTTCTTTCAAGAAGTAAATAAAGTCAGGTCATCATCAGAAAGTACTATTGATATTTTGTTAACTACCATTTCATTTGGAAATCCCGTCATTTACGGTGAAGGCGGTATCAAAGTTAAATTAGCAGTAGGACTTTTACCACCATTTTCCAAACGCATTGCATGGGCATCTTTGCCACGAGCATGAATTCCCCTTGCCACGGAAATGGCCTTAACCATTCCTCCATCGACTGAGTAGGCATCTACGTTTTCGCCGTGGCTAATAATTGCGCCACCAACTGTGATTACTTCAACCACGCCTCCCGGTTTAATGGAAAGCGCCAATGCGTGCAGCTTTAGATTGACTCCTTTAACTAGCGAACTCCCCAATCCTCCAAAGGTTTCCAGATCCTCATCAATAGTCAAAGAACCAATTGGCTTACTAATTTGAATGCCAATCGACCCATTGCCGTGCGTAGTAATGCTTTTGAATTTAATATTCTTAACTGTCCCATCGTATTGATTAAATCCACGTGCGCCTTCTCCATAAGTCACAATGGAATCTTCTGCAATGAAATTATCAACAGTACCAAAGTTTACGAAACCAATGCCACTTGCCCCATAGGAGAGAATTGGTTTTTTACAAATCCACTCGGTAACACTACCCCAGTTATCCAACACCATGTCATTGATGCCATAGGTGACAACTTCCTCAATATTTTCTATTTTTTGGGCATGGGCACCGTATAAAAGAAATACACCAGCAGTGATAAAGTCCGCTGTTCCTGAGGTCAATAAGCCATGTGAATATACGGGGCCAGTAGTAAGCCTCTCCACCTCCACCGATCCGCCAACATCACCAAATCCGCCAATAAAAATACCCGACCCCAGGACTGGGGCACCCCTCATACCCACACTGATATTTGTAAGGGATGCGGTAATTTTGCTAGCCGCATCTCCATTGAAGTTGTAGACAGTAAATGCGCCCTGTAAAACATTTACCCCATATTTTTGTGGCTGTTCCGTATAAGCACGTGAATCGCTAGCTACTACATGTATATTCTCCGCAATAATAGCGGCTTGATCTGACCCAACGCGAAGAATTAATCCTACTTGCCCAGTAACTATCAAGTTTGTGAGCTCGATTTTTCCATACTGCTTTTGTCCAGCCACCAAAAATATTGCACGCGCTGAGGGCGTGGTAATAACCGATAAATTAGAAATGGTATTGTTTCCAAACAAGCCTAAGCCTCCCCCTTGAGAAAAACTCAAAGTAGCTGGCGAAGACTCCCCTCCTTGCAAAGAAATTCCCTCCGGCACAAAAAGGTCATGCGGAGAAACAATTGTGGATGTTAATTTGACTAATTTTGTTGATGCATTTGAAAGAGCATTAATAAGCTCGTTCAGCGTTTTAACACCGACCACTTTTTCATTTAACGATTGACTCATATACACCCCATTTAATTCATTAAATTTCTTAAGCCAAATTGTTACCAATAATTCAGATACCAGCCAACTTTTCTTCACACTCTCCATCAAATATTACTAGATAAAGTCTTTGGTTGTATTCCACTCGATCTTTGATGGAGAGTGTGACTGGTATCTTGGATTTTGATGGACTCAGGCTCGATGATAGATATGGAAAATAAGAGCGCTAAATTATTCATTACAAACATCCCTTAACAGAACACTTGTAATTATGTTTTAAGATTTTTTTGGGTGACCTGAAATATTTAGAGTCGACTCAACCGGCACCGCAGCATCAGGATTGCGATGGACTGCCACTAGTCACAAAGCAGACCTTCGCTCCACTTACTAATGTCTGGCTCAATCCGACCCAAAACAGTCATTGGTCAAATAGAGCGTACTTCAAAACGAATACTCTAATCCCAGGGTACCTCCTTGGAAGAGAATATTTGAGCTGGCATTAACGCCTCTAGCTGTAACACTAGTCGGGCCAGTTCCTGAGTAAACATAGGGTATCTGTCCTGGCGCCAAAGCTACACGATCTAACCAGAGCAATTGATAGCCCATCTTTATGGATAGGTCGCTTGCAAGTAAATATTTCATCTGGATAACACCCTCTCCCGAATAAGCTATTTGATTGGAAGTAGCGCTAGCTGAATACATTATTTTTGTAATGCTCACATCATTGCTTTGAGTGACCTGATTATTAAATATGCCCGCCTTTAATGAGCCGCCGAAAGATAATCGCCCAATCTCTAGGATTGTTCCCTGAGCGCCAATTTGCAACCCAAGTAGATTATTTTTCGTGCTAGTAGACCAAAATGGCGGATAGCCACCTATGGCAGCACCTGCTGCACAAGTCTGTGTAGTTTGAGATAGCGTAATGCCACCAATACCAGAGACACCGGGAGGACACCCTCCTGTCTTCCATAGGGGAACATTTTGATCGGCCGGGGAAAGAGAGCCAACAAGACCGTCTTTTAGCTGAAGCCAGCGTAACCCTGCTAAAAAATTAAAGCTGTCTGATGCTTTAAATTTTGCGCTGGCCTCAGCACTGTAAAGACTTGTTGTGGAAGCCCATTTCATGCCTTGATAAGCAAAATCTTGGGTTTGCCAGAAGCCAGGCGCTTTCATAATGTACCAATTACCAGGATTGGAGGGTCCAATCGTATTGCTTGCATTCAAATTATTAACATTGAAATAAGACAACTCAAATCCATAGCCAGAATCACCAAGATAATCCAAAGTCAGCTTGGGCCCAACAGCGCTACCCTGTTGAAATTGATTACTGTTAAAAACTTCTGATGCTGGAATAGAGGCTGTTTGAGCAAACGAAGAAGATCCTGGGAGAGTGCTAGCTAATGGCTGATTTACACTACTATTTGATCGACTGAGGGCAATTGCTTCTGCTGAAAAATTCCAATGTGAAATAGATTTTGATGCGTCATATACATTCATCTCAAAAGGCTTCGAGCTAACGTCAACGCCTTGCGCTATTGGCGAACTTAGCTCAGCCGAGAATAGCGCGTCGAAATAACTCCACCCAAGCACCAAGGCAAGTGCTTCGATTACAAGCCTCAGTCGATAACGTTTGATTGCCATCCCTAGATTTTAGTAACTATATTGGTGTAAACCTAAAAATCTTGAGACTGCTATTGGCCGATAAGCGCCTGCCCAAGCTGACTAATCCCAACGTCCGCCCAGGGCCACTACTGTCATTGCTGGTAGCTTTAATCCAGCGCAAAGTGATATTCCCTTACACACAAGGAGAACGTCATGGAAATCGGTATTGCAACCCAGCATAAGGAACCCTGGAACAAAGGCAAACTGACGGGGCAGAAAGCGCCACTCAAGCTAAAAGACATTTGGGCGATTCGAGTGCGACTTCAACTAAATAAGAACAAGCGGGATTTGGCTTTATTCAATTTAGCTATTGATAGCAAATTACGAGCCTGTGATTTGGTCAAACTCAAAGTGAGAGACATCTGCACTGGAGACCATGTTTCATCCAGAGCCACCATCCTGCAGCAAAAGACTCACCGGCCAGTTCAGTTTGAAATTACCGAGCCCACTAGAACCGCAGTTGAGGAGTGGATGCGATTTGATGCTTTGCGATTAGAAGATTACCTATTTCCCAGTCGCATTGTTGAATCACCCCATTTATCAACTAGGCAGTACGCTAGGATTGTTCACGGCTGGGTGAGCTCTATTGGTTTGGAGTCGGCAAATTATGGAACGCATACGATGCGCCGCACTAAAGTTTCTTTAATCTATCGACGCACTAAAAACCTTAGAGCTATTCAGTTGCTCTTAGGGCATACCAAGCTAGAAAGTACGGTTCGTTACTTGGGCATTGAAGTGGATGATGCTTTGGAAATGGCAGAGCAAACCGAGGTTTAAGTGTAAGAGCAGGCTGTGGCCAGAGTCCATGGCCTGCTTCTCTCTCAGCCGTGAATCAATGCATCGTTCCATAGAAGGCAGAAATCGACCCAAATGAGGCAGTTGATCTTAGCTGGCAGAATCCTTGACCAATCGGAATCCTAAATGTGACATTGGACTAAATGGATCGGACCCACGTCTTGCGCTAGGCCTGTAGGATTGACAATAGTCCTCATTACATAAGAATGAGCCACCGCGAATTACCCGTTTAGGCGCATTGGGAGGAACACCAAAATCAGCTGGATCGTATGCGTTGCTGGGGCCTTGTGGATTGTTAATGATGCTATTGCCATACTCTTTAGCTTGCATCGCAAAATAATCTGCACGATACCAATCAGCAACCCATTGCCAAGCGTTACCAGTCATATCAAAAAGGCCATAACCATTTTTGGGAAAAGTACCAACTGCACTTGTTCCAGCCTCTCCAACAATATTAGGATCCACAACTGGAAAGGCTTGCTTTTTTACATCCCAAATATTGGCTTGCAACTTTCCCGCTTGCTCTAATTGATCGCCCCATACATAAGTCGCCTGGGTCAACCCTCCTCTTGCCGCAAACTCCCACTCCGCTTCAGTAGGCAATCTTTTTCCTGCCCAATTAGCATAAGCTAATGCATCTTCATAGCTTACTTGAACTACTGGATGACTTCCCTTGCCATCAATATTGCTTTTTGGTCCCGTAGGATGCCTCCAATTTGCACTTGGCACGAATGCCCACCACTGAGAGTAATCATTGAGATTTACCTTGTTTTTAGTGCCAACAAAAACCATTGCTCCAGGTACAAAAGCAGAAGCTGGTGGCCTAGGTGTGCCAGGTGGCAATTGCACTTTAATCGTATCCCAGTCGGGCAATTGCTCTGCTGTAGTTCGGTAATTGGTCTCTTTGACAAATTGTGCAAATTGATCATTGGTTACATGGGTTGCATCCATCCAAAAACCAGATACCTTGACGCGATGAACGGGTTTTTCATTAGCCTGAGCCTGCTTGCTATCACCCCCCATCAAAAACTCACCACCAGGTACCCAAACCATCCCTAGTGGAGCATTTTTGCCATCGCTATGAATGACTACTGGTGAGGCCTCAAGACGAGGAGTTTTTTTATATAGATAAAAATAAGCTGACCCACCTCCCGCCACCGCGATTGCGGCAGCCAGAAGAATGGTACGTCGTTTGATATTCAAAGCTTCTGATTAGTAGACTGATGTTGCTTTAGGACACACACCCTGGTGACTCTGAATAATCTGGGCATCAGCAGAATTGGTATAACCATCATAATTAAAGTCAGCAACGCTGCTGGTTAACACGGCGCCAACAATTTGATTCCATAAATTAATCATTAGCTGCCAGACACTCAAGTCACCTGCATTGACTTGGCCATCAATATTGGCATCCCCTGGGCAGGCAGGCTGCGATGCCAAAATAGCATTAAGTTGCCTTAATAGACTGTCATAAATAGCGCTGACCGATGAAGATGTTGGATCCAACTGATTGGCGGAATTCGGGGTGTCCAAGGCTGGATTGTTTGCATCCTCATTGATCGTATAAAACTCTTTTGTCACCGAAGTGGTACCAGAATCGTTAGTAGTATCATAAACTTGAACTTGATTCTCAATTAGCTTGTAGTTATCGTTGCGAATTGCAGTCGAAACCTCCGGCAAGATGTTAACGGGCGTATAAGTAGTGCCATTATGTAGACTTTGTTTATACAAGGCCTGATTTACTTGCCAGCACTGCTGATACCCCTGCGACGGGCTTGGGCCTATTGATGGGCCGATCACTGAACTATCTGTATAGCCAGGCCCCCACCAAACTCCATTATTGTCTTCACACACACTCTTAGAGATTGGAATTTGAGAGCATGAAGAGCCCGTAGGATTCGATAAAACACATGGTGCATTACGCGCTCCATTTGCTTGGATATTGTATCCACCTTGTCCAAAATTCATTGTACGAATTGAGGTTTGAGAGGGGTTCTTAAGGTAAGGCATCATCGGCGCAGAGTCTATTACTCTCGGAACTGTATTGGGCACATCTAGCCCTGCGATCTCACCAAAGAGCTGGTAAACGTCTACCATGTTTGTCATGTAATTAACTTCTCTATTTGGAGAATTTACTAGCGGACCGGCAACAATTAAGGGCACCCAGATACCGGTTTGATATGCTGTTCCTTTGGCAAGAGCTGGATTAAATGGGGCCTTGACGGAGCCTCCCAAAGTCCCATTGTCCCCCACAATGACAATCATAGTATTGCTAGCGCTTGGGTTGTATTGGAGGGTGCCGTCTGCATTCTTTGCCGCTAGGCCAGTTTCGACTAAGAGACGCCCAAACTCCGTATCCATCGCCTCGGTAATTGCATTCTGAATAATACGTTGTGAGGTTGGCGTTCCGCAGTTCAAACTATCACCACCCCCCGGAGTCGATGGAGTCAGGCTACTTGGAGGTTGTTGAAGTGGGGTGTGGGCCGCGGTATAACTAACAGTTGCCATCCAAGGAGTTGCCCCCGTTTGAGCTTTAATCCAACTAATAGCTGCATTAGTTTCAATCGTAGTTCGATAACCACGATTACGGCTATCGGTTACTGGTATGGAATGAATCCCAGAAGAGTCATTAATTACCAAAGGAGAAACATAGTAGGCATTTTGAGTATTAAAATTTACGTTAGTGGGTGGAGTGCTTTGACACTGGGCACCAGGAACAAAGATACCACCAGACATTAAACATTGCTTTCCAGGCGCATCGCCAGATGAAGATGATCCAGCAATCACGGAACATGAATTATTTGGCTGATAACAGGCCCCTGTATTTGCGCCGCCGTTAGCGGCCGTAGGCACAAAACCGCAGGCATAAGCGCCTGTCGAGGCAACACCGCCAGCCGTTGTATCAATTGATGCTGGCAGCCCCCCTACCCAGCCATAGAAGTAATCCCACCCAAGTTGAGCAGGTGTACCGCTACCGGCATTATTATTTTCCGGTCCGGCTAAGTGAAACTTGCCAAATAATCCACTGGTATAACCTGCATTTTTTAGCAGCTTAGGCGCAGTCATATCATAGGGCGATACCTGGGAGTTAGCTAAATCATTTTGCCCTATTGCTTGATAGATATTGGTGCGGAATGGGTAACGCCCTACAAAAAAGGAAGCGCGACCAGGGGAACACTCTGGCATTGACCAGGCATTGCGGAAACGAATACCAGCAGCAGCAACGGCATTAATATTCGGCATGCTAGGGGGTGTAGTGCCCCCCATATCCAAACGATTTCATTTGATCAATCCCAACGTCATCCATGATGACAAATAAAATATTTGGGGTCGAAGATGAGTTACTAGCGCTTGAAGATGAACCTGAACCTGAACCACCACATGAAATTAAAAAACAAGCAGCCAACAAAATAGATGATGCCCTGATAAGAGTTGATGTCATAGGTTTGGTCAAGCTGCGCTTTTTATATGCGCAATAGATTGAGTTCAAAAAGGATTTTTTGCAGTTATTCGTATTTTCCCGGCCAACACTAATATTAATCTATATTGAGTTTAGGGGGCGCTATTACCGGCTCTTATTGGCCGCTCTTTGCCACCCAAGCACACCTAATTAGCCAGTTTTGAGCGGCTGCAGTTCACTCAATAACAGACATTGATCATCTCGTTAAGTAACACTCAGCCACACAGACAAAATAGTATCGGTTTACCCGATAAATTTACTGATCACCTAGTTACTCATAATCCACTGGGATCGCCCACACTTGACCAAGACCACTCTTACGCTATTCAAGCTCGCACATGATCGAGTCAATTGAGCACAATCATGCAAGGTAACAATATTTCTTGATATTTATGGTCTGCCCAGCACGATTCGAACGTGCGACCTACGCCTTAGAAGCTAAAAAAATGATATAAATCAATAGCTTAGACAATGACTTAAGCCTTACTAGACTAGGTGTAGAGTACGCACCGAGATCGCTGGAATTAGATGGAATTCATTGGTTTTGGTGTGGCATCTACAGATGTGAAGTCGGTTTAACCAACATCCTATATGGTGTCGTGTTACGTGACAGTTGTAGCCAGGCCCTCGTTGTATCTATTCAGCAACTCTTTAACATGCTTAACATTAACTGCCAAAGCTTGGGGGAGCATAAAACTAGTTTCTTCAATCAATTGATTATCGGCATCCAAAACGCTGCTTAATTGAGCGGGCAAAAGATGGTAACTAACGTTGGCAATTATTACCCCTAACAATTCAAACTTATCATCATTAGATACAACCGGTGAACCACTAGCTCCTTTTAGGGCCGAAAATGACAGCTCCAACATTTCATTCCCAGCACCCTTATATTTATCGGTCATATCAAGAACCCTAGTGATATTTCCTATTCTGGTGGCGGGAGAAATAATTATTTTTCCACTTTCAGACCTTGTTGTGCCATATTCAAAATTTGCTAGAAGTTGATTCTGAGGTATTAAATTTTCCGCTAGTTGCAATGACGAAGAAGGGGAATATCCATCTACAGAAAGTAAGGCTAAATCATGATCCTTGTCGGTCATGACAACAGTAACAAAGTAGAGCTTGTTCAAATCTTTAACAGTGGAGATGGCCAATTTTTCAGGCCAGTCAGCGATAACATGCTGAGCAGTAAGCAACAAAGGGGGTGCCCCTATAAATGAGCCAGTGCCTAAAAACTGCGATATCTCGTTATTGCCCCTAATGGCAAAAATAGGAACAATTAACTCGTGAGGATTTAAGGTCAATTCGTTTCCTTGAAAAAACTCAAATATGATTATATTAACCAGTACCATAATAACAATATCTAACTAAGTCCAAAGCCTAAAAAATGAAGCATTACAAGTGGCCCATCCTGTCTATTTCAATAGTCCTATACTTGGGCGCAATAATTCTTGCAAAATATTACTGCGCAAGTCTAGAAGCAATTCAAACCCTATCCATAATCCTTACAGGATTAATTCTGATTTGGTACACATGGGAAACGATGCTTTTGAGAACAATTGCCACGTCTCAGCGCGAACTAGATCTACAGCCCTTTGTAATCTACAAAAATATAAATGGGCAGTATTGGCTAGAAAATATAGGCCACGGAGTAGCATTAAACATTGCCGTAAATACCGTTGAAATTGGAGACGAAGGCTATAGACTTGAAATCTTATTTCCCAAGAAATTTCCATTTCTAAAGCCAAATGAATGCCAGCAACTTAATCCAGTTGTCAAAATCAATGGTGTTGAGGCAAATAGCCTTAACGCCTCCCATCTCAATCCAATTTATGCGAATCAAGATACTGAAGTAACTGTCGTCTTTTCTAATTCGGAAAATTCAAAATATATGGTTAAGGAAACTGTTTCCCCTTACAACCTCGAAATTAACAAATTGATCAAACTATCGTAGGTAAAAATGCCGAATCAAGCAACCCAAACACAACCTCCCACCCCAGCTGATATCTCCCTCTATGTAAAACGATTTATCTTGATTTGACATGGCTCTCTAACGAGGAATGGTTAAAGTTAGCTTAATTTGGTTAATGCCGCTTGTCCAGCCTTAATCTTCTGCCTAGCTTTCTCGGCTTTAACGGCTTCTTGATCACGCTTAACGCGATCTTTCATTGATTTAAGTCTCGCTTGCTCTGGGCTTAATGGCTTTGCAGGTGCTATTTCATTGAATCTCATAGTTAGCCAATCTGCAAGGGAGCATGCGGCACGTTTTTAGCGCCAAAGATAGCTTGAAATAACTTCATAGCCTGAGCCGGGTTTTGAGCATACAGAATAGTTTCTACCCACATTCCTGCTGCATTAACGGTTGCTTTATATCGCTTCATATAGATATTTAGCTTTTCTTGGTCATTGGCAAGTGTCGCGTTTCGAGACACTTATGAGGGAGTTAACAATACCAAAGCTGTCTTTGAAACCCTGCTAAATTGCCAATCGCCGAAAGGCTGTTTTTAACCCCAATGTCATCGGGAGCACCAGTAAAACTGTACCAGCTATGACAGCTATAGTATTAGGCACTCCCAGCCTATCTCCAACAAAACCATAGATAAGCGGGGAAATAGCTCCAGCACCAATGGTCAATGTATAAAAAACGCCAAATGCACGAGAGCGTATATGTAATGGAACAATCTCGGGAACCGTTCCATAAAGCCCAGAGGATGTACCGTTCAACGCAACTCCAACTAAGGGTAGCAAGAACATAATGGTATTAACTTGAAGCGGCAAAGTAAGGGCAATCAAAATTGCTGTGCCCATCTCCGTAATTAAGGTAGTTTTGATTACTCCAAAGCGAGCGGCTATAAAACCACAAACAAACTTGCCTGCGGCACCACCTGCAAAGGTTAAGCTCAACGCAAAACCCACTTGAGAAACGGTTGCACCTTTAGATATCAACAAAAAAGGTAATAGCGTTAAAAATCCCATGCGAGTGGCGCTATCAATCACTGCAATTGATGATAAAGATATAAATCCTAGATTAAGAAAATGTCCTTCTTTACTCCTTTCAATCGCCTGCTCAGTACCAACTTGATCCTTGCCTATAGCAATATGTTCATTGCTCGATTTTGGCATCAAGATTGTTAGAAAGATGACAGCAACTAAGCCTAGCAAGCCCATCAGACTCGTTACTGCATGCCAATCCCAGAATGCCAATAATGCAGCACATAGGGATGGCAACAAAACTTTTCCAATATCCCCAGAAAAGTTATATGTACTCAATGCTCCCCTTAATTCTGGCCCCTCAAACGCGTGGGATGTTAGCGAGGAGGAAATGGGGTGCTGAACACTAGCTCCAATACCGCTCAATATCAGGCAAAACGCCAGACCTAAAAAACCACCCGTTAGTCCGGAAAGGAGAAATCCAATGGCGGCTATAAAAGTTCCGAAAATAAGAATCTTCTTTTCGCCCACCCTTTCAGACAAGATGCTTGATGGAACTTGCAATGAAGCCATTGCCCCTGAATATAAAGTCTTTAATAATCCAACCTCGGCAAGAGATAAGCCAAACGCCATTTGCCAAATAGGAAAAATCACGTATAGCAGGTCCGTATAGCCATCATGAAGAATGTGAGCACCACAACACGCACTTAATATTCTTTTTTTGATTCTTCTCATAATGAAACTATAGCGTTTTTTGATTATTACTCGTGCGAATAGTGAGAATTATTCACTCACCGACAACTATTGGCGGTTACAAACTACCCACACCTACGCTTATCTGCCGATCGACTCACCGCTTAAAACCCTTCCTCAAACCAGCACTAGCCGCCTCAATCTGAGCATCCAAATCCCCTGCTTCTACAGCAACCTTAACTACTTCTAGTGCTTTAATTAAATCTTCTGCGCTATCTACTTGAATACTGGGCTTGTCCTTAGCCAGTTCAATAGTCCAGCTTCCATACTTAATGGCGACGCAGACTTTGCCTTCTTCGGTCTGAAACCACCAGGGTTTAATCCTCTTTGGCACCTCCATCCGCTTACGGACTCCTGTGTGAGCATCTTTAATGCTGCGGAACTTCATTAATACAAATGGGGCTCCAGAGATCTGCCCTTTGGCCAGCTGGATCTGCTCCCATAAGTGACTAGATAACTTATTCCTACGAATAACAATCGCTGGTTGATGCATTGGCTTTTTCGTCGTTACTAACTTGAGGTTACTTAATTGACTCATTTACATCTCCTTATGGTTGATGGCGTGATTGCCTATACACAAGTTAATTTCAGAAGACTTAAATGGTCGACCTCTTTTTATATCGTGCGCAAATTGGCTAATTTTGGATAGAAAAAATACGGTTTTTGTTAACGAGGGCTAAATACTTTTGCGAGTTTCATAGTTGCATAAATGTCGCAAATAGAAAAAAGTTTCAATTAAGTAAGTTGCAAATAAGTGAGTTACTCATGTGGCAAATGAATAATTCTGATTTGAAACACAACTCCTGAGACTTCTCCTTTGGAGATCTGCGACAGAACTCAATGAGACCTCTTTTGGATCTACTCCTCTTGAAACCTCATTTGAAACGCCAACTGCAACGAACTCTCGCAACTCATCACATCAAGGAGATAAAAAATGAGCATAGAAAGACCAATTGCAGTACGTTTATTTATTAATGACAAGTTCAACACCACTTTTGGAAAAGGTCTATTTCGTAAGGCAATCTTTAATGGCACGATTGAACTGAAAGACCCAAAAACCAAATTCTTAATCGATCTATATCAATATCCCAAGTGGGAGGCTTTGGCTAAGAATGACATTCAGATGCAAACAATTCATGAATTAGCCAATACCGACTTTCCATCGGATGAAAGTCTACTTTTTTCCTGGATCGCCCATTATGATCCTCAAACTAAAACGAAAACAGCAGTTAAAGGCTATCTCATATATTCACCAGGGACGAACGAGCTGTATGTGAATATTGATAGTTCAGAGTTTGGGACAGTTGAGCAATGGGAACTAAGAGCGCACTCCTGTAAAGCGGTGGGAAGCGGTATTCCAGCAGTAGTCGCCAGCACTGCGGACTTGGCGTACTGGTAAATCCACCTCAAAATCGCCTTACAAGCACTGATTTTTCAAGCCCTAACGCTCTAGTAGCTGATATTCAATAAATTGCTTGTAGGGCTGTTTTGAAGCAGCAATAAAGCCGTCGTCTTTTCGCCACGAAATTACGGCGGTTTTTTAATGATTTGACTAAATACTTATAGAAAGAAACAGGTTAAGAAAAGTAGCATTTTCTTAACCTGTCTTGTAAGTCATTGATTCTTGGAAGGTCTTCTTGTCTCGTTACGTGACACTTCATAAAAAAACTGAGGTCGACCTTTTCCCATTAAGGAAACATACTTAAAACGCACATTTTATTTATGACAGGAAAACAAATGGCACAAGCAAAAACCTTATCTCAAGTCGAACTTGATCAAGTTCTCGAGTACGTCAGCACTAAAAAATACGCTCTGCGTGACAGGGCAATCATTCTTACCAGCTTCTTAGGTGGCCTTCGCGTCGCTGAAATAGCCTCTCTCACCATGGGTGACGTAGTCAACCCAGATGGATCTATTAAGAATGAGATTCGCCTATCAGCTGCGCAAACCAAGGGCAAATATCCCAGAACCGTCTTTGTATCCCAGCGTTTACAAGTGGAATTAGCCAATTACTTAACGACAAGACATATTAAAAACCCAGATATCCCCTACTTTCATACAGATCACCGCTTACGCTTTAGCCCCAACGGCTTATGCGTCTGGTTTCATCAACTTTATAAAAATGTCGGTATTAGCGGCGGTAGCAGTCACTCGGGAAGAAAATTCTTTATTACCACTTTGGCTAATAAAGGCATCGGTGTTCGAATCTTAGCCTCTCTTGCTGGTCATAGATCGATTGCCGTAACCCAAAGATATATCGACGTCAACGATGAGCAAAAAAGGCAGGCCGTGGAGCTCATTTAAGTATTTTTTCTTAACCAAATTTCAAATAATTTTTTAAATATTTTTTCAAAGTGAGTTTTTTGGTGATTTTTTCTCAAAATTAAAATCGCCTTCCAAGCCAGTATTCATGGGGCTTTGATTTTTCACAATTTTCTGTCAAGGAAATAAAACAACAGCCAAATTTGCGTGAAAAATACGAAAAATTCTAGACTGCTTCCATCAACACAAAAACGCATCACCGGCAATCTCGCCAAAACGTGTTGATATATTGAAAAATGAAGGAGCATCACATGAGAATCACTGCAAATCAAAAGCAAGAAATCGCTAACGCCACTTTAGTAAAACTAGATGCATTAGCAAACCGTCGTCAAGTCTGGCAACGTGACTTTTACGATAAGTCCAATAAAGGTCTTTACACCCTGCTCTCAGAATGCCTTGGCATGTATTACGAGATCAAAGGCAGCTCCGCTGAAAAAGCTGTTTTGGAGAACATCAAGATCACTTTGGAAGGTCGGGGCATTAAGGTTCAAGCCAGTACACCTGTACTGACCTTAATCGTTAAATACGTGTTTAATGCAGAGCGCCGCCGCGCCTCCTCTTACTCTCGTGCCTTACGAGTAGCAGCTAAAGAAGCGATCTCTGTAGGCAATTTTGCCGAATGGGTGACTAAAGTCGGCGGTATTGAAGAAGTCGCCAGCACCAAAGGTATTACCGATGAGACCATTCAAAAGCGTGGTCAGCTCGATAACAAGGTGGCTGAGGTTAAGCAGTTGCTAGTGAATCAGTTACAGCATCCACTCGCCTTGGTGCCCAAGACCGCCCTAGCGCACCCAGCAGATTCGGCTGAGTACACCCTACTCATTGGCAAGATGCTAGCTAGCGGTCAAACACAGGTCTTAAGCGTTGTGCCAGGCTCTACGACTGCCATGATTGAGCAAGCGATTCGTAAGATTGCCCAAGAACTACTCAATAAGGTGGATGAGCACGTCAAAGCCCAAGCAGAGCTCGCAGCACAAGCAGCGATTTCTGAGGCAGCTAATCAAGCCTTCTTCAAAGAAATGGCTTAAGTCATTAACACCATTTACAGGGGTTTTGGACTGATCACCCTCCCCTGCTTTTAACTCTATACAAAGGAAATACTATGAGCTTCGCATACAAATATGCACCCAAAACGCTTGATGAGGTGGTGCTGGGTAGCAATATTTTGAAAGCCAAATTGGCTGATTACATCAATGACCGGGATTTAAAACCGTTGATATTGCATGGTGGCTTTGGAACTGGCAAAACCACTATTGCCAATTTACTGCCCGATGCCATAGAAGGCAAACCAGCAGAAATCACTCGCTTAAAGGCAGTTGAATTTAGCTCTATAACGGATGTGACCGAGGTCTTTGGTGGTCCACCCATGTTTTACAAGCTCTTTACTACCAATGATCAAAAGCGCACTTATGTACTGTCTAACGAGATCAACTTCACCCTAAAAGCGGCTATTGCCTTTAGAGATATCGTAGATGACATGATCGGTCACACTCAGTTCATTTTTACAACGAACTACATTGATCAAGTAGATATGGCATTGCGTGATCGCAGTTCGTGCGTGATGGTGCCTCCAGTGACTGCTAAAGACTGGTTACCTCGGGCGCAATGGATTTTGCAACAAGAAGGTATTGCCCTGCCTGATGATCAACTGCTTAAAGTGCTATCAACGCAATTGCAAGTGAGTTCTAGTAATCGCAAGTTATTAGAGCGTTTGGAGGACTTTGTTCGCTCAGTACGTAACCCGCCTAGCAATCCAGGTGGAGTCATTGAAGTAGTACCAATGCCTGAGCCCAGCAATCCGCTTATGGCAGCATAAAACTTAAGCTAACTTGGCGGCCGCCATCATAGGAGTGAGTTTTGAGTAATGCTTTTCAATCATTAAAGTCGAAGTACCCATTTGCCTAGCTAAGGTATGGATATCAATACCTTCCGCTAGAGCAAAGGTTGCATAAGTGTGGCGTAGGCTATACAAGGTTCTATTCTTACCCGTAGCATCTTTTAACAAGTTTGATTCAACCATTAGCCGCTCAAATACATCATCCAGACTATGCGGGGCATCGCCTTCAGGAAATATAAATACCTTACGATCTAATTTGGCTTCAATCACTGCTTCAAGATTGGCATAAGGCAAAGCTTGCCATTTAATTAAACGCTCTAAAGCCTCAATTACAAAATCACGGGCAATCAAATACCTGGGACCAGTCTTACCCGATACCCAGACTCTTAAGTACCGTCTTTCTCCTATCCAATGCCATTGCAGGCTACGCCAACGAATTGGCATACTTTCCGTGCCTTGCCTGATACCCGTGCCAAGCAAAAACTCTACATAGACTCGGCAAAGTCTTCTCATATGATTACTGCGTTGATTACGTCCAAAGCGCTCCCAGTCTCGCATGTATTCCAGCAAGTAGTTGACTTCCTGCTGATTAAAGGCTGGTCTGATCTCCGCCCTATCGGCAGCGACTTCCAATAAGGGTATGGTTCTATGTCGGTGAATTAACCCCTGATCCCTTGCTCGTTCAATCACTCGCTTATATAGACCCGCGTGGCGTCTTTGTGTATAGGTCTTTGGATTTTTACCCATCTTGGATATTCGCCAAGCCACATAGTCATCTACCATCTCCTGGGTAATGTCATTGATTTGATAATTACCAAAGAACGGGATTAGATACTTGGTATAGATATGGATGTAATCCACATGAGTGTGCTTATTGGGATTGGCCTGCACTACTCTGGCAGCAGCCGCTAGCTCTTGTGTGGCCAATTGGCGAAAAGTCCGGGTCTTAATGGCTAAATCGCTGGCTAGTTTGACCTTAACTGTTTCGTATATAGCTATGGCTTGGGTCGTGGCTTCAGCTACTTGGTCTGAACCAGTACTGGCGCAATGCCAAGCACCTGTAGCAAGCTTAAAACGACATTGCCATTGGTGGCTATTAGGTCTTTTATAGAGGGTGAGAAGGCCATCAAGTAGTTTTAGTGGCTCGGGTTCGGTGGTAGAGCTAGAAAATAAGAGTGATAGATTGTTCATTACAAGCGTCTCGTTACGTGACACTTGTTAGCTTAATTTCAGAATTGGGTTTGGGCGACCTGAAATTTATTAAATCTAGCAACGACCCTTAACACCCCAAGGCAAACAATCCAAGATAACGAAAATATAGAGGGGTAACTTTTAGCCCCTGCCTGCAGTCATTTAAATACGCTACAAGGCGTATCATCAATTGATCTTTCAGAAAGAATGAAATGCCAACGGAGAATGAATCTCAAGGGCCATTTGTAAGCTCCCTCCAGCTCTTAAAAACTAAGCGTTTTGGGACATTCTGGTTTGCTAATTTTTTATCCAATATTGGCACCTGGACCCAACAGGTAGCGCAGCCTTGGCTTCTTCTTAGCTTAGGGGCATCTCCTTTTATCTTGGGTTTAGATGGCCTAGCTTTAGGCGCTCCTGTTTGGGCGTTTACTTTGCTTGGCGGGGTTCTGGCTGATAGGGGTGATCGTCGGAATATTATTGCAAATCTTCAGTTTATTCAGATGCTTTGTCCGATTTTATTGGTGGGGCTCCTATTAGAAAATAGTGTTCGACCTTGGATGGTAGTTGCCCTATCGCTCATTATCGGAATTACAGATGCATTATCCATGCCCTCTTTTCAAACCATTGTTTCAAGTATTGTTTCTAAAGACAAAATTCCGACTGGGCTTGCTTTAAATGCCGCTCAATTTAATCTGACTCGCATCATCGGGCCGGCTATTGCTGGAATTTTACTAGTAAGTATTGGCGCAATTGGTTGTTTTGCTGTTAGCGCAATCTCATATATCCCCTTTATATTGGTGGCGCTATGGGTACTCCCCAAAAGAATTCCGAAGCCACATGATAAAAATGAGTATGACCGAAAGCTGTTTACAGGGGTACTTGAAGTAGTCAAGATGCCCTATTTACGTGGTGGACTAATCACCGTTCTTTTTTCGGGGATTCTTTGCGGACCACTGATTACTTTTTCATCCGTCTTAGTAAAAAGTGTATTTTTAGGTAATGCACTTGAATTTAGTGTCGCCATGAGTTCATTTGGATTTGGCGCAGTTATTGGGGCAGCTTGCCTTGTGTTTATAAAGCCCACTCGTGACCGTCGAATGATTGCCTCTATTTTTGCAATTGGCTTTGGCACATCACTTGTACTCATAGGTTTTAATCCCTTTAATAACCTGTTACCCCTTTTGATGGCTATTGCTGGCTTCTCAATGATTGTTACCAATATTTCAGTTAATACCTTACTACAAACCCATGCTCCTGAGCTAATAAGGGGTCAAGCAATTAGCTTGTTCCTACTTGCATCAAGAGGTGGTATTGGCCTTGGCGCCTTCATTACAGGGATTTTGGTTGACTCTATAGGAGTAAAAAAAGCACTCATAATTAATGGTTCGATAGCAATCATTTTGCAGGCAGGCTTATTTATAACTTTGATGCATAAGAAAATTTATTTTAGCCAAACTCAATAGAGGCTCTACTCGCCAATACCCATCATGGAATGATCTTGAACCGAGGAATTGGCGGTCGCGGTTAATGCGGCTAAAAACCCCCAATAACATCTCTCTGCGATCCACGACATTCTCCTTTATGAGTATTGGGAATCCTTTGGCTATCACTCTCTTTGATGGCGTAGTAAATAATTTTCGTCGGATGTTGAGAATGAATTCTTATAAATTTATCTATTGAACCATTTCTTTAAATCTGAAAAATCAATTGGCCCAACTACGCGCTCCACTTTATCGCTCCGGTCAATCAAAATGGTGATTGGAGTTTCCCCCCTCCATTTAGGATCTATCTCATAGCGCAAATATTCATCAAAAGAGGTAGCAAGGTAATAATTATTTGCCTGCGCAAGATTTGCTCTAACGAGCATTTTTTCAATCACACTAACTGGAACATCATCAACCTGAAGAAAAATAACCCTATCGCTCTTATTTTTAGTTAGGAATTTTCCCCATTTAGGCATCTCTTTCATACAAGGGGCACAAGTTACACCCCAGATGTGAATAGCGAGTGGCTGCCCATTTGCTGACTTTGTAAGTGATGCCCAATCACCTTTTTGATATGGTTTTAACGTTACCGCTTGAGCAAAAGCAAGATTACTAAAAACGATAGTACAAAAAATGCCGAATATAAATAGGGACTTTTTCATTGAGCGACCCCAATTTTGGTCAATCTATATCCCTCATCCCTCGTAAGCCAGGATAGGTAAACCTCTTTATTAACCCTAATTAACAGAGGATGATCTGAGTAAGCTGATGTTTCGGCCAGAACTTTAGATTCAGTCCAGGTATTACCATCATCTTGTGAGACTTTCATATTGACAGTCGTTTTTGTACCATCAAACTCTTTCCAAACAAGCCAGACATTACTGCCAATAGCCAGAAGGTATGGTCTAGAAACATTGCCGTCTGCATGACCCACTCGCTCGGGTTCAGAATAGCTGGCTCCCTGATTATGTGAATTGGCATAGAAGACTCCCTGTCTTTTAGCCGCCAAAGTAAACCATGCAACATGAAAAGTACCGGCATCTGATATGGCAATCGTCGGACCTTGGTGGGGACAGACATCCGACCTCCAGTCATCAAGAGAAACACGCTCGATTGGGCCAAGCTTTTTATTGCCGTCAATGTATTGACTTGCATGGTCACGAATACCACCTGGGAAAATAGCTCTATACACAAAGGCTAGTCCACCCTTGGAGTCGAGACTTGAACCAATGCGGCAACACTCACAACTGTCTTTGTTGGCTATTTTCTCGGGTGAGAAATGAACTCCACCATCCCCACTAAACGAATAAGCAATCGAACCACCCAGCATTTCATTAGGCGTATTTTTTGAAGCAGCAACTACACGCTTATCAATCCAACTCAGGAAAATATTTCCATTGGGCTCTAAAAGCATTGAAGGAAAGCGCTGACTTGAACTGTCTTTTACTATGGACACAGGAGCCGAGAATGTTTTTCCACCGTCATCCGAATAAACCTTATTTATTTGGGCGTTCCAATGCGTATCTTTAAAAAAAGCATACGTTACAAATATATGCTCATCTTTGACAACAATCTGAGGCCTAGCATCGCCACCCGTATCAAGAGATTTACCGTGCTCGGCAATTCTTATTGGAGTACTAAACGTTTTACCAAGATCAGACGACTGCGCAACTGAAACAGCCCCGCCGCCCGTCCAAGTTAAATACAATTTACCGTCTGGAGTTAAAAAAGGAGTGGCTGCATTAGCGCACTCCAGTCCCGCCCCTTCACAAGCAGATGGTTTTGTCATTCCAGCCATCATATGACTGGAATGATCCATCTGTGCCAATGTTTGACCAACCGCCCCCAAACTAATGGCGCAAAAAAGAATTGCTTTGTTAGCAAAAGTATTCAATGGGAGGTGACTAAACAAATTCATCATTAGAAAACTACACGAGCTCCAACTGTAATAGTTTGTGGTTGACCAACAATATAACTGGTTTGCGATGTACCCGCTGTATAGGTAATGTAATTACGGTTTAGCAAGTTAACAGCGCTTAAAAATACCGTCGTTCCAGGAGTTACTTCATAGTTAGCCCTCAAACCAACGGTTGCATAAGCTGGCACTGGCAATTGATGTTGCGTATCCATCCAAGAATTTCCAACATAGCGAACTGAAGCGTTTAAGCTAGTCTTGGAAAATGGGTAATACGTAGCTCCAAAAGTACCCATATTTTGAGGTACACCACCAAGCTGTGATCCTAATGGATTGGTAGTTGCAGACACTCCTGATCCAATCCAAGTTAAAACGGTATTCGTGTGTGTGAATGTTGCATCAGTAGCCACTTTCTCATTCACGTCATAGTGCGCCTGAACTTCAAGACCCTGACTTGAGAGTGCCTGACTATTACCGTATACAGTTGAACCGGAACCGCAATTAAGTGCGGCAGTGCAATACTGATTCCAAGTTGATGATCCCTGCACCATGGTAGTCGCAACAATTGCATTATTAACCTGGGCTGTAAAACCAGTCACCTGTACAAAGCCGGCATTCCAGCGATAGTCAGTACCTATCTCATAACCAATCATTGATTCCGGGGTTAAGGCTGGATTGGAAAAGCTATATGCACTGCCAGGGGCACCATAACTACGAATCAAATTATTCAAACCTGGCGCATGGAAACCTTGATATGCAGCCGCACGAAAATCTAATTCATTAGTCGCTTGATAAAGTAGCCCCAGATTTGGACTAAATTTATTAGCAGTTACGTTAGGCGCATTTGTGTAAGAAGGATTTGCTCCATTTACACCACCTGCCCAATAGGTGGGCACTTCACTTTGATATTGATCAATGCGGGCGGCCAAAGTTGCTTCCAGTGGAAGATCTTGCAGCTTAGATTTAACCTGACCCATCAATCCATAAAACTGCTGCTGACCTTGCGCGTATGCAGTAGCTTGATTTGCGCCGGTAGCGCTCAGGGTATTTGAGAAGTTTGATGCAGAGTTTTGCCGTGCATCAATACTCAAAATTGCCTGGTCAATAGCTAAATCTTTAAAATTATTTGTGTACTGAGCAGATGCGCCATAGGTGTAGTACGGGTCATTGTAATTTGAGCCAATGTAATAAGGGCCAGTTACCCTACCTGTTGCAGAGGATATTGGATTAGTAGCATTTTGTTGCCACAGGTTAGTTTGCTCATAAAATGCATTTGCCTTGAGATCAGAATCAGCATCTAAACGTGTTTTTACACCACCGGAGAAAGTAGATTCTTCAGTGGACTTAGCAATTCCCGAATAGCCGCCAGGAGTTAAATTGGTCATTGCGTGAGAGCCAAGATTAAAAAATCCGGTGGTATCTGCACTTATATTTAACTCACCTTGTAGGCGTACATTGCGACTGTTCGCAGCTTCTGGGCCCATGCCGGGCAATAATGGCGCATTTTGCTTGCTGCCATTGATGGTCAAACGATTTGGATAGGTTGTTGCAGGAGAAATTGTTGCGGCCTGAACATAACCATCGGTATTGAAGTTATCAGCAGAAATTCGCAGCTTTAAGACGTCATTCACCTTGAAATCTTTTGAAGCCGCCACGTTGCTAGTATTAAATGTGCCATAGCTAGCAGAAACCTCACCAGAGTCATCTGTAATTTTTTTGGTTGTAATATTGATTGCACCAGACATTCCGTAGTTTCCGTACAAATTGGACACGCCACCGCGAATAAATTCTACATTCTCAATTGCGGAGTTAGGTGCCAAATTCCACTGGACCGTTCCATACATCGCATCATTAGCTGGAACACCATCAATTAGAACTAAAGTTCTGGCATTACCTAAGCCGCGTACGTTAATGCTTTGACCGGTTGGATCTTTTTCATAGTAAGGCTGATCATTTAAAAAAACGCTGGATTGATTTTTCAGGATTTGATCGATTGTTTGCTCTGGGGCATTTTGAATATCCTCTTGAGTAACGATACTAGTATTTTGAGTCATATCCTTCAACTCAGTCCCAGCGCGAGTAGCCGTAACCACCACATCACCAATTTTTTGACCGTAATCTGGTGGATTTGAATACTGTGCATATGCCTTCACGACAAATAAAGTGGCGCCTACGGTGCAAACTAATTTCATTTTGAATGGGGCATGCATTATTGCGCCCCTTCATTACTAACGCTTGATTCAATTGGGGTTAAGGTTATGGGCGCAGAATATGAAGCAAGGGTACATATCAAAAATAAGATATAAGTTATTGAAGCAAAAAGACCAAGGGCGAGGCCCATGCGTATGCATGAAAGCCTGCGTGAAAACGCATTAAAGCTAAACATTTGATTCTCCAAACAGTGATACGGCAACAGTGTTGCCAATAAATAGCTAGGCTATTTCCTAATTACGACATTAGGTTTGTGTTGGAGGCGCGGCTGAAGGAGGTGTAACCCATGCAGTAAGCGGCTTGGGCGATTGATAGAAAAGCGGAGGAAAAAAAGCGAAAGTAGTTGGCGCAACAAACTTAAAGGCCAAATTAGTTGGGGCCAAAAAATCAGAATGGACAACGCAGTATGGGCAATGATCTAGAGGCGTTACCTGGTCAGAAGTCGTATCAGAGTCGTCATAGATTTGTATCTTGTGTCCAGCAGCAGAACAAATTTCCTGAGTAAAGCTATGATCACCTTTGGCGAATGCAACTGCCTGAGAAAATGCTGGCGCAAGAGCGCCCATCAAAATCGCAAAAGCTGCAATCCAATGAAATAGGCGATGTTTTTGTAAGCACTTCATGTCAGGTGGAATTCTATAACAATAACTTACCCCACCACCCATGACGGGCTACTTCTGCCGTACTCTGACTCCCAAGTAGCCTAATCCCATAATTTTGAGCATCCGTAAAGCAAGTTATAGCAGCCACAGAACCGTCGTGTTTCCGGACGTTTCTTTGGGATATATTCCACGAGATGCGAATAGTCAAAAAGGAGCTCCCACGCTCTCCTAGGGTGGTTTCCACATCCAAAAGCTCAAACCATGATCAACCCACAATCGAGCCAATAGAACAGCTTGAAGCAGCATTTGTAACTTTTTAAATGGGGGATTTTGGCCTGCCCAGCACGATTCGAACGTGCGACCTACGCCTTAGAAGGGCGTTGCTCTATCCAGCTGAGCTATAGGCAGTATGTGTGTACTGGGACTGATGTGATGAAACTATAAGGAAAGTGGTCGGAGTACAAGGATTCGAACCTTGGACCCCCTGCTCCCAAAGCAGGTGCGCTACCAGGCTGCGCTACACTCCGACGGAACCGATATTCTACACTGAGATCTGCATTTAAGGCAAATCCTGTAAGATTCACCCCCATGGGCGCCCTTCTTACAAGCAAATTGAACAAGCAATTCAGAGCCCTGCTGGTTTTTGGAATTTTGGCTCTTAGCCTATTGGGAACTCAATGCTTAGGCCTTACTCATGGGATCGCCCATGCAGGGTTTCAAGGCTCAAATTCAGAGCTACATTCAAAAACTCCATCAGCTACTGCAATCAGTCATGGCTCAGCTGCCTGTCATTTATTTGATGCGCTAACCCTAGCCAGTTTTATTGCCCCGCATATTCAGGCATCAATAGATGCTACCCCTTACACCAAAAGCAACTCACAGCTTTCTAGCATCACTTCCGCACAAATTTCTTGGGCTTCTTACCAATCCAGGGCCCCACCTAGCCGTACTCTTTAACCCCATTCAGGTCGCCGATAAGGACGACTCCTTTGTGTAGCCCGTCTATTGAGATTGCCTCAATAGAAGTTAAAGAGTTCAGTATGAAATTTAGTATTCGCAGTTCCTTAATTTTGACCGCTGTTATCGGCATTAGCGCCGGGAGCAAGGCTAGTTACGCTCAAGCCGACCCCACCCCCGAAACTGGCCTAGTCATTCAATCTAATGCCAATCAAGAAAGCAACTTACTCAGCCCTAGCAAAACTTTGTCAGGCGATGAGTTGCAAAATAAATTGGGCAGCAGTCTAGGCGCCACCCTATCAAATGAGTTGGGTATTTCCGCAACTGGGTTTGGATCTGGGGCATCTAGACCGGTAATTCGAGGGCTGGAAGGCGCGCGCGTACAAATTTTAGAAAATGGCCTTTCAGTAAGCGATGTATCAAGCATCTCAGCAGACCATGCAACAGCCAATGCGCTCGATAGCACTCGTCAAATTGAAATCCTACGAGGAGCCTCGGCATTAATGTATGGCTCTGGGTCCAGTGGTGGCCTAATCAATGTGATTAATGACAGAATTGCCACTTCTTTGCCAGGTGAAGTAACGGGGTCACTGAACACCAGCTACGAAACCGTCGATCAAGGAAAGACTGCTAGCGCTGTTCTAGATAGTTCTACAGGACCTATTGCCTTGCATTTAGACACCGCGATTAGTAATGCGAATGACTATGGCATTCCAGGGTATGCCGAATTAGGAGGGCCAAATGCCAACTGGCAAATTAGTCCCGGAGTGCCGCAAAACGTTCCCTACTCTGGCAAGCTACCCTTCTCCTTTAACGATCAAAATAACTTAGGGCTTGGTGCTTCTTATATTGGAGATCATGGCTATACGGGAGTATCGGTTGAACGCCTTAACCATAACTATGGCGTTCCTACTGCTGATGGCGGATTCATTCAGCAATCTCAAAATCGCTATGACCTTCAACATGAAACTCGCGACCCCTTAGACGGATTTGCCGCATTCAAATTTAGCATTTCTAATAGCCGTTACGTACATAATGAATTTGACAATAATGGTGTAGCGCAAACAAATTGGAAAAATGATGCTACCGAACTGCGTGCAGTTCTTGATCACCAAAAGTGGAATGGCTGGAAAGGTAGTTATGGGCTACAAGCCTCTACCGCAAAATTAACTGCGACCGATATTGCATCTGGCAACTCCAGCATCGTCCCTCAAACTGTAACCAATTCCAATGCGCTATTTTGGGTTGAGCAAGGTAACTTTGGTGACTTTAAAAATAGCTTAGGTTTGCGCTATAACAACGTAGGTCAAAATCCCAATCAATCTAGCGTATTTGCTGGAGAAGGTGAAATTGCATTTGGGGGCTCGAGCTACATCCCCCCTACACTGCTAAATCGTCAATTTAATTTATTTTCCTACTCGGCAGGAAGCTTATGGGAGTTCTTGCGCGGCTACGGCCTGGGGGCAACCTACACACAGTCTCAAAGGGCGCCAAATGCTCCTGAGTTGTATGCCTATGGGCCTCATGATGCGACATCTACATTCATTGTTGGTAATTCTGGACTGCAAACAGAAACTTCTCATAATTTTGAGATCGGCCTGCAGAAAAACAGTGGCTTAATTAGAGGGAAGGCCAATATCTATCAAAATGCATTTACCAACTACATCTACGGCAACTACACCGGCAATACTGCAACAGGCGAAGGGTATGTTAACTTCCCAGTAGTTATCTCCCAACAAGCCAATGCCACCATAAAAGGTGCTGAAGCAGAGCTAACCTATAACTGGCAAGAAAACGGTACAGGCGGCAGAATTTTTGGAGACGCTTCGCAAGGCACCTTTAACAGCGGCGGAAATTTACCTTTACAACCTGCCCCACGACTTGGCGCTGAAATTGCCCACCAAATTAACGAATGGAAAATGAATGCGTCATACATTCATGCGTTTCAACAAAATCGTTTAGCAAGTTTTGAGATTGGGCCTACACCAAGTTATAACCTGCTCAATGCTGGCCTTTCTTATACAGAGAAAATCCAATCAGTCTCTTGGACCGGCTACCTGCGCTTAAGTAACTTGCTTAATCAAGATATTCGTTATGCCACTACACCTGAAACTGTTAGGCTCTATGCGCCTCAGCCAGGAAGAAGCTTGATGGTCGGTGTTAAAGCGACCTTTTAAGCAAGCATCTCGCTATGAAAAGTAAGTAAATAATGCCCCAATCAATCCCGAAACAAGAATAACTAATACTGGATTTATTTTTGTTCTAAGGATGAGGTAGAGGGCAACCAACGCTAAGACCAAAGTGGCGGAACTAAAAATCGAAGCTTTGCCAACTGCATACACGCCCGATGCCATTAATCCTATGGAGACTGGCTCTAAAGCATTTTGAACTGTGCGACGCCAAGGACTTTCTCCAAAACGGCTCCATAAATGCCCAGCATAAAAACACAGAATGCTTGAAGGCAAAAAGAAGGCTAGGAGTACAACACCTGCCCCCAATAAGCCCGCGATTCGATAGCCAATGATCAGTACCATGAGCATATTAGGCCCAGGGGACAGCTGGCCAATACTGTATGCGTGAACAAATTGCGTATGGTCAACGCCAAACTGGTGCGCCAATATGCTTTGCATTTCTGGCAAAACAGCAGTGCCACCTCCAACCGCCAAGATGGATAGTAAAGAAAAGCTAAGGGCCAACTGAATCAATATACTCATTGCTTTTTACTAGGCCGATAAAGATAAATTGCTATCGGAGCCATGACCAATAAAACAAGCGGAAGAGATAGCTTGGCGATACTCATTAAGAAAAAAGTGCTTACGATTAAAAACAAAGACTTCACATGACGCCAATGTTCCTCACCAATACGGTAAGTGATTGCACCCAATAATCCTGTAGCAGCCGCAGCAATACCCGGCAAAATCAGATTAGATAAATAGTGATTGGATTTGCTCGTGTAAAGAATTCCAATGACCAAAACAAATACTGACCCAGGAAGAATTAAACCCAATACAGCTACAACTGCCCCAATAGCACCCCGCAACTTGTCACCGGCCAATACAGCAAGGTTAACTGAATTGAGTCCAGGCATCGTCTGGCTAATTGCCAAATACGCCATAAATTCATCTGGGGATAACCATTTACGCTTATCCACCAACAAGATGCGCTCATAGGCAATGATTCCACCACCAAAACTCACCGCCCCGACAATAAAAAATTGGACGAATAAATCCCGGAGAGATACAGGGCTATTGTTAGAAGATTCCATCTGCAAAAGCTTTATTCCGGCTTGCCGTATACCAGGGCAGTTTTAGTGCTGCCAATTTCCAGCCAATCTTTTAACTCTATTTGAAGTTTTTTAAAGAACTTGTCAGCCCGCTTGTGGGATCTACTCTCCGCCCTATTTCCGTCGGTCACGCGATATGAGAAAGCCAATTCCCCAACAATAGGGTCGCCGACACTCTTCATCCAAATCGCGATATCACAATGAGCCTGAACACCATCGCCAAACTGTAAATTTCCGATGGGAAGACAGGCCTCGAGAATTTTATTGGTCTGACCACCAACAATTCGAAGTGGCGCCCTATGGTCAATCGGTAATTTTTTTAAGCCAGGGAAGAATTTGCCGATACTGGCATAAGTACGATCAAAAATTTTGTCCAAGGGTACTGCATCTAAAATCGCATTGTTCGAATAAATCATGCGCTTGGATCCAATTTCTTCACCACGCAATATTTCTTGCTTCAAGCGAGATCTAGATTTAATGCTTTTCTTTGGTGTGGGATCAAATTTGAAAGACTCTTCTATATCTTGAGTCCTGCATTTCAGGGTCACCTCACACCAATCATCGACCCACACATTTTGTCGCGATTCTCTCACGCGCAAAATAATATTGTTTAGGCGTAAATCTTCGCCGGGGGTATCGTAGAAATAGACATTCCTCAGACCAGTATTTGCATTGTCTAAGTGAAAAAACTGAACATTATTTGTATGGCAAAAATCAAGAATTTGCTGAGTAAGCCTAGTAATTTGACTACGTCTATCCAAGCCTTTTGGCTTGATTAGCAGCTTAAATTCCCTATTAGTAACCGCCTGATGCAATTTCATGACTCTCCCTCTCGTTTAGAGAGAGATTACCACTAACCAGAATCTTTTAATAAACCTCTGGAACGTACATCTCAGGAGGCACTGGGCCACGTAAATAATCTGGATTGTGAACGCGTTTTGGCAGGGTAATAATGGGATGATCAATCTCTTTATATGGAATTTGACTAAGAAGATGCGTAATACAATTTAAACGCGCTTTTTTCTTATCATTTGCAGCAACCACCCACCATGGTGCCTCAGGGATATCAGTGCGCTCCAGCATAGTTTCCTTAGCCTTGGTGTAGTCTTCCCAGAGGCGACGAGCCTCTAAATCCATTGGACTGAGTTTCCATTGCTTTAATGGGTCATGAATTCGCATCATGAAACGGTTATATTGCTCGTCATCGGAAATCGAGAACCAATACTTAATCAGAATAATTCCAGAATTTACCATCATGCGTTCTAAATCCGGAACGGTTCTTAAGAACTCCTCATACTCATCATCAGTACAAAATCCCATTACCTTTTCTACGCCAGCACGGTTGTACCAACTACGATCAAATAAAGCAATTTCTCCACCGGCTGGTAATTGCGAGATGTAGCGCTGAAAATACCACTGGGTCTTTTCGCGCTCATTGGGGGCGGGTAATGCCACTACCTTACAAACGCGGGGGTTTAAACGCTGCGTAATCCGCTTGATAGCACCACCCTTACCTGCCGAGTCACGACCTTCAAATAAAACCGCAACTTTTACTTTATTTTCAACGACCCAGTCTTGCAACTTAACTAATTCACCTTGAAGACGAAATAGCTCTTTAAAGTAGGTTTGCCTAGGGATAACAGAGCCACTTCCCCCGTCGGGAGACAGGCGATCATCATCAAGCTCCATTTCGAGCTCTTCATCCATGCTGTCTAAAATTTCTGCTTGAGCACGCTGATACCAGTCAGCCATCTCTTTATGTTTTGAGGTCATTCATTCTTCCTAATCACAGCCAACAGTTTTAACCCAAGGATATGACATTTTAATTACATATAGCACTTAAATAAAGTTGGCGATCATTTTCTGGCAATATTGGGCTAGCTGCTTGCGATCTGGGGTCAATCCGTCTCGACATTTCAAGGGCTCTGAAAAACTTAACTCCACCCTAAGATCACGTGCATTAAGAATGTTAGAGATCGACTCTAGCAAACCCATGTCACCCACAAACGCAGGGGCATAACTTCGTAAGCCAGTTTTAGAGGAAAAGTATTGAATTGCGAGCGGGTAAACCGGTGCCCCAGAACTTACTGCCGACTCAAATAAGTTTGCTCTAAATGGTAGAACATGGACTCCTAAACTGGACGTCCCCTCCGGAAAAATACAAATAGACTCCGACTGGAGAATTTCTCCAAGCTCCTCTGATACTTGACGGGCATGGCGTGAGTTATCGCGCTTAATAAATACTGTTCCCAACCGCTTAGCCATCCAGCCAAAAATAGGCCAACCCTCCACTTCTGACTTGGCAACAAAGCGAATAGGGTTAAAAGCATTAATCACATGGATGTCTAACCAAGAAATATGATTAGCAGCCAACAAGTAGGATCTATTAGGCAATATTTTTGATCCATGCACAACAAGCTCGATTTGAAAGATGTCCAACAATTTTTTTGACCACTGCTGAATATGCCACCTCCTTTGGTTGGCTTTCAGAAAAGGGAAAAGTAAAAGTAAGGTTATGGACCCACCCATAATGTGCAGCCAGATTTGCAGCCAAAGAAAAATCTGAAACAAAAATGATGTTTGATTTTTTACGTGGGTATTTTTCGGATCCATACAGAATAATAAACAGAAAGCTGGCAATGAAAATCATGTACGTCACAAAAGTGACTTGAAAGTGTCATGATGTTTACATATGAGGCTGGCTTAATTCAAACTCATGATGCATTACAGAGCTATTTGGATTTCAGACATACACCTAGGGACATCCGGGTGTCAGGCCAACTACCTTCTCGATTTCCTCAGGCATAACGAAGCAGATAAATTTTACTTAGTTGGTGACATCATTGATGGCTGGAAACTTAAGCGTTCATTCTATTGGCCCCAAGCTCATAACGATGTTGTTCAAAAACTACTTCGTAAAGCCCGCAAAGGCGCAGAAGTGATTTATGTACCTGGAAACCATGATGAAAGTGCCCGACAATTTTTTGGCATGTCATTTGGTGACGTCAAAGTGGTTGAAGAAGTCATTCACACAACCTTAGATGGCAAAAAACTCTGGGTAACCCACGGCGATCTCTTTGACGGCGTCATGCAATATGCCAAGTGGCTCGCTTATGTAGGAGATTCACTCTATACCTTCATTCTGTATATCAATCGTTACTTCAACATGCTGAGGGTAAGAATGGGATTGCAATACTGGTCACTTTCCCAATACCTGAAACATCAAGTAAAAAATGCAGTCAGTTATATCGCTGACTTTGAACACATTATGGCAAGAGAAGCGCGTTTACGAGGTTGCGATGGCGTAGTGTGCGGCCATATCCACAAGGCTGAAATTCGTGAAATCGATGGCTTGCTCTATTGCAATGATGGCGATTGGGTTGAAAGTCTCACCGCCCTAGTAGAAACCCATGCAGGTGAACTCAAAATTATTCACTGGACGCAGATCAAAGGCGAACCAGTTGAATCCTCAGAAGTTTCTTTCCAATCCCCTATTGAACAACTCATTAAAGAGGCTGTACTATGAAAATTATGATCATCACTGACGCTTGGGAACCTCAGGTAAACGGTGTCGTTAGAACACTTAAGCAAACTTGTGCAGAGCTCACTGCGATGGGTCATGAAGTAGGAATGATTACCCCGAAAGAATTTAAAACCATTCCTTGCCCTACCTATCCCGATATTTCTCTTTCATTATTTGCAGGCAAACAGGTGGCTAAGCGCATTAAAGAATTTGCACCTGATGCCATGCACATCGCTACCGAAGGCCCTTTAGGAATTGCCGCTAGGGCTTATGCAGTTAAAAACAAGCTGCCTTTTTCCACTGCTTACCATACCCGCTTCCCTGAATACGTCAAAGCCAGAATCGGGATGCCACTTGGAGTAACTTATGCCTTTTTGCGTTGGTTCCATGGCCCCTCTATGGCGGTAATGGCACCAACCATTGTTGTTAAAGAAGATTTAGAGAAGTATGGTTTTACCAATGTGGTTTTATGGTCAAGAGGCGTGGATCTAAATATTTTCAAGATGCAAGACTCTAAAGCTTTGAATACTGCGCATCCTATCTTTCTATATGTAGGTCGTGTGGCGGTAGAAAAAAATATCAACGCATTTTTAGAAATTGATTTGCCGGGCTCAAAATGGGTAGTTGGTGATGGGCCAGCAATGGCTAGCATTAAACAGAAATATCCTAACATCAACTATTTAGGCGTTTTGCAACAACAGGAGTTAGCCAAAGTCTACGCGGCAGCAGATGTCTTTGTATTTCCAAGCAAGACGGATACCTTTGGCTTGGTAATTCTTGAAGCCATGGCTTGCGGAACGCCTGTAGCAGCCTACCCTGTAACAGGTCCAATCGATGTACTGGGAGATTCCGCTGCAGGTGCAATGAATGCAGATTTGCGTGAAGCATGTATGCAGGCCCTAAAAATCCCAAGAGAAGTAGCGCGCGCTCATGCAGAAAAATTCTCATGGCGCTCTGCATCAGAACAGTTTGCTCGACACCTTAAACCCGTTCCATCACCCAAGGTGCATATTTCTGCCCTCGCCTAAAAGGACTATCCTTTGATCAAAAAACAATACAACATTAATCAAAACCCTCATAAAGGCAATCGAGGATTAACCAGAGCTTGGCATGCGGCCAAAAACTCTTGGTGCGGAATGGTGTATGCCTTTACTGAGGAAAGCGCTTTTCGACAAGAGTTAACATTATTAATTTTGTTAACCCCAATAGCCCTTTTCTTACCAGTAAGCCCTCTGGAAAAGGTTTTACTTATTTCCGCCTTGCTCATGGTACTGCTTGTAGAGCTCCTCAACTCAAGTGTTGAAGCCGCAATCGATCGAATCTCTTTTGAGCATCATGATCTCTCGAAGCGAGCTAAGGATTTTGGCTCTGCAGCCGTCATGCTTGCTTTAATCATCGCGGCACTTCTTTGGGCAACGATTTGTATTCCCCTCTTTTTCAGTTTGAAATAAACCCACAATACGATTGATGATCAATCCTTAAGGATCACTATGTCAGACATTCCAAACCCTCTAGGCGCCTTCGATTTTTTTGGCCCATCTTTTGAAAAAAAACCCAAGAAGAAGAAAAGCAACTCGCTCAAAAAATTATTTCCCAAAAAATTAGCTAAAAAGCTCTTTGGTAAAAAATTTGCCACCAAGTCTCGTACTCAGATACTTACCCAAACAACTCAAGAGGCTCAGCAAACTCAGGAGACTCAAAAATTCCCTGCAATTGAAAAGCAAATTCATAAGGTTAAAAAGCCTGCCTTTCAAATTACCTGGGCATCAAATAAGAATGAAGTAAAAGAAGCGCAACGTTTACGCTACAAAGTATTTGCCGATGAGATGGGCGCTACCCTTGCTCAAAACTCAGAAGGCTTGGATGTGGATGAATTCGACGCTTATTGCGATCACCTGCTGATTCGCGATCAAGAAACTTTGAAGGTGGTTGGAACCTATCGCGTTCTCCCGCCACATAAAGCTATTGAAATAGGTCGCCTGTATTCCGATTCAGAATTTGATTTAACGCGCCTGAACCATTTGCGCCCAAAGATGGTTGAACTAGGCAGATCGTGCGTGCATGCGGATTATCGTTCTGGAGCCGTCATCATGGCTTTATGGAGTGGATTGGCCCAGTATATGCAAAAGAATGGTTATGAAATCATGCTGGGTTGCGCAAGCATTCCAATGGCTGATGGCGGACACTTTGCCGCAAGTTTGTTTAACTCACTGCGCAATGATCAAATGGCGCCTACTGAAAACCATGCCTTTCCAAAACTCCCATTGCCTTTAGAAAAGCTCAACGGGGGATTAGAAGTGGAGCCGCCACCCCTCATCAAGGGATACCTCAAATTAGGAGCAAAGATATGTAGTGCGCCAGCATGGGATCCTGACTTTAATACTGCTGATTTACTGACAATGCTTCGTTTATCAGAAATTAACCCGCGCTATGCAAAGCACTTCCTAAGTCTATAAGAAAGAGGGTCTTATTTAAGACCAACCTCATAAGACCGGCCGACACGCTCCCATTCAGCCGCTTCTTTTTGCAGACTAAATTCAGTCAGAGGATGCTTGCTCGCCCACTCTTTAGAAAGTGAAACAAAGTATGTACTATCTCGCTCTGATACCCTCACTTTTGGCAAACTCACATCACTACGTCCTCTACAGAGTACTTGAGCAAGGCGCAAGCAAAACAGCATGCGCCAATCATAAAAACCAGTGTTGTTTGCGAGCTTTCCTAGCTTTCCAGTATGGCCGATTAATAAGGCGGCTAGACGAGCCTGGTCATTCTTAGAAAAACCCGGCATATCCGCATTACCCGCAATATAAGCAGAATGCTTGTGATAACCATTGTGCGATATGGATAGACCAATCTCATGTAAGTTCGCAGCCCACTGCAATAGGGCGATGTTGTTTACCCTGCTTTCAGCTTCAGGTCTAGGCAGTTGATCCAAAAACTCTGCAGCCAGCTTACCCACTCGAGTGGCCTGCTCCCTGTCAACCGCATAACGCTGCATAAACTGTTCGACTGTCACATAACGCATATCGTGATGCTGAGATCTACCCAAAAGGTCATAGAGCACGCCCACCCTTAAAGCGGCATCAGTAACTTCCATTGCCTCAATGCCTAGCTCATCAAATACAGCAATCATGATTGCCAAGCCGCCAGGCCATACCGCCCTTCTATCGTCTTTCAAGCCAAGTAACTCAACTTGATTCACGTGTCCATATTTGAGTAAATGTTTTTTAAGCGCCCGTAGACCATCACGAGTAATCAAACCACTCCCTGCATTGACACGCCCCATCGTCAACCCATCGCCCTGGCCATTAAAATGGTTTTCAGCAATGAGATCCGCTAAAGCACGTGCAGTCCCTGAAGAGCCAATGACTTGATTCCATCCGCTTTTGAGGTAAGCCCCTGAAATTACTTGAATCTCACGCCTTGCTGCCAGCTCAGCCTCTTTAAAGGCATGCGAATCAATATTGCCCTTAGGGAAAAATTGCATGCTGTGGGAAACACAGCCAATATAAAGACTTTCCATTAGCTTAGGCTCATATCCTTTGCCAATGACAAACTCGGTAGAGCCACCCCCAATATCCACCACCAATCGGTTTCCCTGGGTAGCGGAGACTTCATGCGCTGCGCCAATATAAATTAAGCGTGCTTCTTCAACCCCGGCAATGACCTCAATTGGAAAGCCCAGTGCCGCTTCAGCGTCTCGTACAAAGTTTTGGGCATTTTTTGCAACGCGTAGAGTATTGGTAGCTACTGCACGGACCTTGGATGGATCAAATCCCCGTATACGCTCACCAAAACGGTGAATGGCTACGAGACCGCGCTGATAAGCATCGTGACCTAGCAACTTATCCTCTGTTAGCCCTGCAGCCAACCGAACAGTCTCTCTGAGAGTATCGATAGGACGTATTTGAGTTCCCGAAGGGGTTTGAACCTCCTGGGCAACAATCATCCGGAAACTATTTGAACCCAAGTCAATAGCCGCCACTAAATCAGTCGCGGGAGATTTGGAGTTATTTCGGAGCGCGGTCAAGATGTTCCCTGTAATAAAGTATGTGCAGCAAATACAGCAAACCCGTATTTGAATCCGTCCATTTTAAGCAATAGAGATGACACACACCTGAATATAACGCTTAATCTACCTAGGAAATATTTAGGTGGCTAAATTTTGCTCTGAACTTGAGCAATCAACACTTCCAAAGCTGCAGAAGATGCAGCAATCACCAGACTTAGGCTTAAGGATGACCGCGCAGGACGGGCAACGATAGAGATGTTGAGAAAACCCCTTAGGAATCTCCAGATTCTCAATGGCCTGGCAATGAGGGCAAGTAATTGTGGAGCTAGTGGAATGTGTAGAACGTACAGTAGGTTCAGTTTTGAGAAAAGTATTCACAAACAGATAGTGAACTTCAAATATTTCAAAACGATGTCAGGCCATCAATCCGTAGTACTTGGACTCCAGTAAGCTTGATTGACATATTCCATATCAGCTATTTTTTGGATTAAAGCATCCATTTGATCTCCATCAACCGCAGAATCGGTTAAAACCGCTTGGATTTCTACTTCATCATCACCAAATTGATCTACCTCAATATCGTGCGCCTGATACCCAGCCGCTTCTAGGGTGGCAATAAACTGCTTGAGGGCCAATTTTTGGAAACGCTTAGGGGTGATGATGTAAACGGAGTTGGTAACCTCGACAAAACTTGTATCAAGAGGCTGCTTATTAATTAACTTCACCAAGGGACGCAACAAGGTATTGGCGGCAAGCACAAAAATCGTTGCTAAACCCGCTTCCAAAATTAAATCAGCGCCAGCACAAGCGCCGACGGCGCCAGAAGCCCACAGCGTTGCCGCGGTATTAATGCCACGCACATTCCCCTCTTCCCGCATGATTACACCAGCACCTAAAAAGCCGATTCCAGAGACCACATAAGCCATGATATGAACGGCCCCATCATGACCAGTTAAGCGATTGCCTGCGTCAACAAAGATTGCCGCACCTACCGCAACCAACACATTGGTTCTCAGACCAGCTGTACGTTGACGAAACTGACGCTCTAAACCAATCAAGCCGCCAAAAATAAACGCAGCCATCAAACTTACAGACGTATCAGCAAGTGAGTCAAGATTGATGTTGTGCAGTACTTCCATCTGGTTAGTCTTTCAAGGCTTTTGTAGTTGCGACTTTCAATCTTCCGCTCTTAATCGCATTACAAAAAACTTCGTAATCCGATTGATTTTGTTTGGCATAAGATTTAGAAAAAGCATAAAGGGCCTCGCAAAAATCTTTGCCTTGACCGCAATAACCAGAGATCATTGCCGCGTCCCCAGAGCGGGCGTGGCCAAGAGCTAAAGCCCACCCGAATAATTTAGCATAGTCTGGAAAATTCTTTAAAGAGACTCCATTAGGCCCGATATTAATACCGCCCTTCATGTCCCGTAACTGTCTCAAGTAAAAACCTTGACTAGTGTCAATGTCATATTGCAGACTGCCATAATTCAGAAATACGTCAGGCGCACCCTGAAGTAATCGTTGGCCAGACACCACACGTTGCCCTTGGTTTTTATATATAGACACGCCTAGATAAGGGGAGAGCACTGATGTCTGAGCCTCTTTGTACTGAAGAAATAAGGGGTCATTCTTACTATCTCCCTCAAAATACAAAACCATACAGTTGGTGCCCACACTACCAATACCCACCACTTTTCTTGCGTAATCTTTAAGAGAGTAGCGCTCAAACAAAACACGCCTATCCGTCAATAAAGTGCCACTGTAATTTAATAAGGCCACATTGAGCAAATCAATCACGGGAACCCCATTTTGGTTTTTAGATAGATGCTCTATCAACGGGGGTTTGTTGATGATCTTGCGATTCTTTCCAACAAGGGCTGTTAATTTCTCCAGCACCTCAATATTGCTCTGACCTTTTGTATCCGCCAAAAAAGCATCTAAGGTCTTTTGATGGGTCTTGCTAAATTTCCTGCGAATATCCTTCTCCGCAATAAATTGGCGAGATAACTCCAGGTACGGCATTTGGGCATACTGGGCCATTCTTTTTTGATACTCAGAGGTGATGTGATAAACCAAGCGTTTACTCAATGCTTTATCGCCCCCCAGACTTTCGCAAGCAATTACGGCGCTAGAAACTAGGCGCTTAAGATCCCATTCCCAGCTACCAGGTAAAGTCTCATCAAAATCATTAATACCAAACACCAAGCGGTGTTCTGTTGTTCCAAATAGCCCAAAATTTGATACGTGCATATCCCCGCATAACTGAACCGTAATATCGGTAACGGGTTGATTAGCTAAATCTTGAGCCATGATCGCAGCCCCACCGCGATAAAAGGTGAAGGGTGATTGCATCATTCGCTCATAGCGAATGGGGATTAAAGATGTAATACGAGTCTTAGCCTGCTTCTCAAGAACAAGGATGGGATCTAAGCGATTTTTTGTTGGGGTGTAAACCCCTTGATCCGCAAAGCTCACCAATTTTCTGAGAGCTTTTCCATCTAAGAGTCGCTTTTTAATACTGGGTCTTAAGTTTTTAAACGACTCCACAGAATTGAGTGCAGCTATCTTATATACGCCACGCAATTTAATAAACTTTTCCCTTGAAGACATTCCCACTCCTGTTCGGCTTGAATTCCCATCTTACCGAATCTTGAGGGGACATATTCGAATAATTTAACTATTAAATAAGCTCATCTATAGCTAATAAGTAACGCTGATCACTAACAAATAGTGCGAGCACCCTTTCGTTAGTCAGGGAGCGGTCCTTTAATTCCATAGAGTGCATGCACAAGTCAAAATGACTTCCGGCAGATTTATCTATATGACCTACAAGTATTTCTGTTGCTATCTCTAAGCCCATGAATAAGATCCTTTTTAGCGCACGACTTGATCAACCTTGAGCATAGCCTACCTATATTTCAGTTTTATTAAGGGCTGAGATTGCCAAAATAATGCGATGCACCGTCATTTGAAAGGATTTCTAGACTTCCAAGCCCGTCTATCTCAATGTTGTCGCACGCCTCACTTTTACTCTGCTTATGGAGATGATTCTGGGTCTAAACCTTTGTTTCTAAGGCCCAAGAAATTAAACGGGAATCTGAAATTTCCGCCGATCCTTACTAAAAAGCTCGCTTATCCCTAAAAATATTACTTTTGTCACATTGATTTGGTAGGATTCCATCTAATTACAACTCACACCAATATTCAGATGAGCAAATATCAATACGAAGAAGCTGTAATTCAACTCCAGGAAACGGGATCCATTAGCTTGGAAGACTTTAAAAATCTTCCCTATGATGATCTCACCGAGTTATTAGAAGAGATCAAGGTATGGTGTTTATACGCCAATGGCAAGATTGACAAGCTATGCAAAGAATCCAAAAAGAAAAAGAAAAAGAAAAAGAATTGATTCCTAAAGTGCAATCCGCTCTTTAGGGAATCGCAGTATAAAAGTGCTCCCCTTTCCCGGGGAGCTTTCAATTTGTAGCTGAGCATGATGGCGGTTAGCAATATGCTTCACGATGGCCAATCCCAGTCCCGTTCCACCAGTATCTCTAGACCGACTGCGATCAACGCGGTAGAAACGCTCGGTTAATCTCGATAAGTGTTCTGATGCGATTCCAGGGCCTGTATCTGTAACCGAGAATTCGCCCTGCCCCTCCGAATTTAGATCCCATTTCACATTGACCATTCCGACATCCGGGGTATAGCGAACGGCATTCGAAACTAGATTGCTGAATGCAGACAGCAACTCCCTTTCCTCACCCAAAATACTGGCCGAAGTAAGCACCTCAAAATTAAAAGCATGCTTTCCTTGTGAAAGGGCCTGAGCATCATTTTTCAGTAAAGCCATGATCGTGGGCACCTGCACAGCCTGCATGGGTGCTGGCAAGGTATTAGCTTCAAGATTGGCTAAGGTTAATAAATCCTCAACCAAGCTCTTCATTCTTTGGGCCTGAGAGATCATTAATTCAATGTATTGCGCTTGTTGATCCTTGTCTAAATCCAAAGACTGAATAGTTTCTAAGAAGCCCAGTAACACGGTAATTGGCGTTCTCATCTCATGGGAAACATTCGCCACGAAATCCCTACGCATTGCATCCGCCTTTTGAAGATCAGTGACATCCTGTACAAGCAATAAATGGCGTTTATCGCCATACGGAAAAGCCTGAACCATCAAACTAAGATTGCTTTCAGGGCCCATCCTTTCTAAAAGAAGCGGCTCCTCAAAGACCCTCTTGTTCAGGTACTGAATAAATTCCGGACGCCTGATTAAGAAATTAATTCGCTGCATGACATCGCGCTTAAATTCCAACCCAAAGAAACGCTCCGCAATGGCATTGCACCATTCAATCTGATCCTGATCATCGAGCATCACAATGCCATTTGGAGAGGCCTGAAAGGCCTCTATAAAGCGATTGTGTTGTTTTTCAATAGACTGAATATCCAGCTTGAGATTACGAACTAAGCGTTGTAAGCGAAAAAAGACCTCTTCCCAAAATCCGCTTGGTAACGGCATATTTTCTACGGCATTGGCGATGGCATATTTTCTTAATCGTGCCAAGTTGATATAGGAATACGCCAAAGGAATCGCGAGAACAGTCATGCCTGCGGCAATAGCAAGTTCTACCCCCCAATTGGCTAGGGTGATATATGCGGCAATCAATGCCAAGCAAACAATAAAAATGAAACGTGTCAGTGCGGATAACATGGTGCAATCTTAGTTCATCTAGTCAATGCACTGGAAAACACACCTAAAAAAGGGATTTAGGTCTCAGTAGGCGTTTTTGTGATCCTATATCCACTACCGCGGATAGTCTCAACAAAACGATCGCAATCAAATGGAGCAAGAGCAGCTCTTAACCTCTTAATGTGCACATCCACAGTACGCTCTTCGATATAAACATCGCTACCCCATACCTTGTCCAAAAGGTTACCGCGAGTGTGAACCCGCTCAGGGTTCGCCATCAAAAATTGCATTAGACGAAACTCTGTAGGGCCAAGTGCAATCGTTTTAGCTTCGACATTCGGCCATACCGCCAATACGCGATGAGATACGGAATCTAGCCTCAAAGGACCAACCGAAAGTGGGCCAACATCTTCCATAGGGGTTTGTCTGCGTAACAGCGCCTTAACCCGGGCTATCAGCTCTTTAGGGGAGAAAGGCTTGGTAACGTAATCATCCGCACCAGAATCCAGGCCGAGAACCTTATCAGACTCTTCACTTTTGGCGGTAAGCATCAGAATTGGCAGGCTTCTAGTAAGCTCGTTCGCACGCAATTCTCTTGCAAACTGCACCCCAGATTTTCCAGGGAGCATCCAATCTAAAATCAGGAGATTAGGCAATTGATTGCGCATCATATTCATTGCCACATCTGTTTGAAGTGCTTTTTCTACTTCATAGCCAGCATGGGTAAGATTAATCGCAATTAATTCAGCGATAGATGGCTCATCTTCAACAATTAAGATACGCTGAGTCATTGAGTAGTTCAAGCTTAGCGCTTGTTAGCCTCACGCACTAAATCCTCATGCGGAATATGGCGAACATCTGAACCTTTAACAATGTAGATCACAAATTCGGCAATGTTCTTAGCGTGATCACCAATACGTTCAATCGCTTTGGCAATGGTTAACATGTCAAGACCAGTAGTAATTGTATGTGGATCTTCAGTCATATACGAAATCAACTTACGTACAAAAGCGCGAAATTCTTCATCAATTTGACGATCTTCCTCAACCACTTCAGCGGCGGCAATTGTGTCTAAGCGTGCAAAGGCATCAAGACTGCGGCGCAATAAAGAGATAGCCATTTGACCTGATAGCTTAATTTCAGCCACATTAATATTGTGACTAGCTCCAGCTTCAATTAAGCGTTTAGTTCTTTTTGCAACACGCTCAGCCTCATCCCCTGCTCGCTCAAGATTGGTAATGGCCTTAGAAACTGCCATTACTAAGCGTAAATCCCGTGCAGTTGGCTGACGTCTTGCAATTAATTCAGTACAAGCCAAATCAATTTGGATTTCTAAATCATTAACGAGCTTTTCGTTCTGAATGACGACATTACAAGTCTCAAGATCCATTTGCGTAAAAGCGCGCATGGCAGTCGATATCTGGGACTCAACCAAACCACCCATTTCAAGCAATTTGCTTGAAAGAGCATTTAAATCGACATCAAATTGTGATGAAAGATGTTTATCTGGCATTTTTATCTCCAATTAGCCGAAGCGTCCTGTGATGTAATCTTCTGTTTCTTTACGCTTAGGTTTGATAAAGATTTCATCTGTCTTGCCAAACTCCACCATGCTTCCAAGATACATATAAGCAGTGTAATCGGAGACGCGCGCAGCTTGCTGCATGTTATGAGTCACAATAGCAATTGTGTACTCATGCTTCAATTCGTTAATTAACTCTTCGATTTTCCCAGTGGAGATCGGATCAAGAGCAGAGGTCGGTTCATCCAACAAAATAATGGAAGGCTTAACCGCTACGCCACGTGCAATACACAGGCGCTGTTGTTGGCCACCAGAAAGAGATAGGCCGCTATGATGCAACTTATCTTTAGCCTCCGTCCATAATGCCGCTTTATTTAAGGCCCACTCTACGCGCTCATCCATTTCAGATCGAGAAAGCTTCTCATAGAGTCGAACACCGAATGCGATATTTTCATAAATAGACATTGGAAACGGTGTGGGTTTTTGAAAAACCATCCCAATACGTGAGCGAAGAAGATTTAAGTCTTGCCCAGGAGTAAGAATATTTTGACCATAAAAATTAATCTCACCTTCAGCGCGCTGACCAGGATACAGATCATACATACGATTTAAGGTGCGCAAGAGTGTGGATTTGCCACAGCCAGAAGGTCCAATAAATGCTGTGACCTTACCCTCTTCGATATCCAAGTTGATATTTTTAAGGCCTTGAAAAGCGCCATAAAAGAAATTGAGATTACGCACTTCAAGAGCATTTTTAGCTACTTTTTGTGGTGCTTGGGTAGTCCCTAAATTCATTCTGCCTCCTTGACTATCGATAGCATTTAAGTCAAACATTGTTTTCATATTACTCATCCCTGAGCCTTGTCACGAAATACCACACGTGCCAAGATATTCAGGCCAAGTACGGTAAAGGTAATGAGTAGTGCCCCACCCCATGCAAGCTCAACCCAGTTGTCATAAGGACTCATTGCAAACTGGAAAATCACGACTGGCAAGTTCGCCATTGGTGCGTTCATATTGGTTGAGAAGAACTGATTACTCAAAGCAGTAAATAACAAAGGCGCAGTCTCACCACTCACGCGAGCTAAAGACAATAAAACACCCGTCATGATGCCGCTTTGTGCTGCTTTTAAAGTGATCATAAAGGCCACCTTCCATTTGGGGGCACCCAATGCATAAGCCGCTTCACGCAAACTACCTGGAACCAAGCGCAGCATGTTCTCTGTAGTGCGTACTACTACAGGGATAGCAATCAAAGCCAAAGCAATAGTTCCCGCCCATCCTGAAAAATGCTTCACTTCAGCAACCACAAAGGCATATACAAATAAGCCAATGACGATAGAAGGCGCAGATAACATGATATCGGTAACAAAGCGAGTAATAGCTGCCATCTTGCTACGATCACCATACTCGGAGAGATAAAGTCCGGCTAAGACTCCAACAGGGGTACTAATTAAAGTGCAACTGCCGATCAGCATCAAGCTACCAACTATCGCATTCGCTAATCCGCCACCTTCAGAACCAGGCGCAGGTGTGCTGGCAATAAACATATTGAGGTTGACAGCGGAAAAACCTTTGATGAATAGAACCGCCAAAATCCAAATCAGAAAAGTCATTCCTAATAACATCGCGAACATCGATAAGACCAGTCCGATCTTATTGGCACGTTTACGGCGAGCAAAAACCGCTTGATCAATGTTAGCCATTTGACTCATGATTTAAGCCCCTGACTCTTTTCCATGCGAATCAACATCCATTTAGCCAGAGCTAAAACCACAAAGGTAATGAAGAATAAGGCCAAGCCCAGCGCAAACAAGGCGGAAGAATGCAAACCCGCTTCTGCTTCGCCAAATTGATTTGCCAAAGTCGATGCGATAGAGCTTCCTGGAGCAAACAAGGAAGGGGAGATTCTTCTGGCATTGCCAATCACAAAAGTCACCGCCATGGTTTCGCCAAGCGCCCTGCCCAAGCCCAACATGATTCCACCGATGACACCCGCCTTGGTATAAGGCAGCACAATCCTTCTTACAACTTCCCAGGTAGTACAACCAATGCCATAAGCAGATTCTTTTAATACTGGAGGGACGATTTCAAAAACGTCGCGCATCACCGAGGCAATAAAAGGCAAAATCATCATCGCTAAAATCAGGCCGGCACACAACATACCGATACCATTGGCCGGCCCAGAAAAGAGGATGCTCAGCAAAGGAATCTTTCCTAAAGTAGCCTGTAACGCAGGCTCGATATAGTCACCGAAAATAGGCGCGAAAATGAATAATCCGAACATCCCGTAGATGATCGATGGAACAGCAGCCAATAATTCAATAGCAATCCCCAGGGGGCGCTTAAGACGTGAATGACAAATTTCCGTCAGAAATACGGCAATACCAAAACTTAAAGGAACGGCAATCACCAAGGCAATTACAGAGGAAACCAAAGTTCCATAAATAGCAATCAGACCACCAAATTTCCCGCCAACAATATCCCACTCATCGCTGAAGAAAAAACCAATTCCAAATTCGTTGAGAGCTGGCCATGCGTTAATAAAAAGCGAAACAATAATCCCCATCAACGCCAAAAGCACAGTCAATGAAAAAAACTGCGTGACTCTGTGGAATAAAAAATCTTGGATACGCTGAATACGAGCAATCTTCAGCGCCTTATCCGCAGATAAACTCAGTGAATTGGATGATTCCATCATGTACTTAAGAGATATCTTTTAAGAAAAATGACCCCAAATGTGTTTGGGGTCAAATTCGTTCAATTGAAAAATTACTTAACCTGAACCTGTGACCAAACATTCTTACGAATAAAGTTAGTGGTAGCGTCCGGCATAGCAACATAATCTAAATCAGCAGCCATTTTCTTGCCATCTTTGAAGCCATAGTCAAAGAATTTCAATACTTCAGCAGCGCTAGCTTTGTTTTCGGGATTTTTATAAATCACAACAAAGGTTGCGCCAGTGATGGGCCAAGCAGCAGCGCCAGATGCATTAGTGATGAAGGTATTCATGCCTGGGTATTTAGACCAGTCTGTACCAGCTGAAGCCGCGGCGAAGGCGCTAGCTGTTGGGATTACAAATTTTTCATCCGCATTTTTCATCTGCGTGAAGCTCATATTATTTTTCTTGGCATATGCGTACTCAACGTAGCCAATTGAATTTTTAATTCGAGATACGTTAGCCGCAACACCTTCATTACCCTTACCGCTTACCGTTGAAGCTGCAGGCCACTTCACGGCAGCACCAAAACCTACCGCGTCTTTCCAAGTCTTGTTTACTTTGGATAAGTAGTTAGTAAAGATTGCCGTTGTGCCAGAACCATCAGCACGGGTAACCACAGTGATATCACCAGCGGGAATTTGTACACCTGGATTTAATAAAGCAATGCGCTTGTCATTCCAGTTAGTAATAGAGCCCATAAAAATGTCAGAGAGAACGTCGCTGGACAATTTCAATTGACCTGGCTTGATGCCTTCCACGTTCACAACAGGAACTACACCACCAATAATGGCTGGAAATTGAACCATGCCACCAGCCTCGAGATCTTCAAAACTCATTGGCGCATCAGTTGCGCCAAAGTCTACTGTTTTTGCTTTAATTTGCTTAATACCACCACCAGATCCAATGGATTGATAGTTCAAGCTATTGCCAGTTTTGACTTTATAAGCTTCAGCCCATTTAGCGAGCACTGGATAGATGAAGGAGGACCCTGCACCTGTAATTTCAGCAGCAAATGCGGTTTGGGTAAGTGAAATAGCGCCAATAACTAACGCTTTTTTCAAGAAAGATTTCATGTATTCATCCTCAATAATGATCGCCAAAATGCGATATCCAAACGATACGATGACAACATGACATCTTTATGACAAGTTGATAACCTCTTTTAGATGGTTATTTACTTAGAAACCCCTACTTCCCTATTTTTTACCGATTAAGCGGTGGGGATAAGGTTAGCAATGCTTTTAGCAGCATTCAGACCCACATCGGCATTCTGCGTCTCAACCATAACCCTCAGCACGGGTTCTGTTCCAGAGGCCCGAATTAATACCCTACCAATATCTTTAAGGTCGCCTTCTACTTTAGCAATTTGCCTCAAAAGAGCTTCGTCAAATTTCCAGGCATATCCCTGCTTAAAACGGACGTTTAAGAGAGTCTGAGGGAAGATTGTGACGGAGTCCAATAACTCATTCAAGCTCTTTTTGGTTTGGCTGATCGCAGCAAGCACCTGTAAGGCGGCTATCGTTCCATCACCAGTAGAGTGACGATCTAGGCAAAGCAAGTGACCAGAGCCCTCCCCGCCAATTAACCAACCTTTTTCTTTGAGCAATTCCAAGACATAACGATCACCTACATTGGCACGCTCAAACTCAATACCCAGGTTTTTAATGGCCTTTTCAATCGCAAGATTGGTCATCAGAGTGCCAACAATTCCACCCACCTGCTGCCCGCGATCTTTGCGCTCTTTTGCCAATACATACAACAGCTCATCACCATTAAACAAGCGCCCGCTAGCATCAACCATTTGAAGGCGATCGGCGTCCCCATCCAAAGCAATTCCTAAATCTGCTCCAAGCTCTTTTACCTTGGCGATTAAAGCTGCTGGTGCGGTAGCACCACACGCATCATTAATATTGCGACCATTTGGAGTTACTCCAATCGAGATCACCTCGGCACCGAGCTCATGAAATACATGAGGAGCCGTATGATAGGCGGCGCCATTGGCGCAATCCACCACCAACTTCATGCCGCGCAAGTTCAAATCCCCTGGAAAGGTAGATTTACAAAATTCAATATACCGCCCTGCCGCATCATCTAAGCGATAAGCTTTACCCAATTTTTCCGAGCTGACGCAACCCATTGGTTTTGCTAATTCAGCCTCAATTGCCAGCTCAACCTCATCAGTTAACTTATCTCCATTCCCAGTGAAGAATTTAATGCCATTATCTTGATAGGGATTATGTGAGGCAGAAATAACAACTCCGCCCGATAAACGCAAGGCTTTAGTCAGATAAGCAATGCCAGGGGTTGGCATTGGTCCACACAGCTGCACATCAACTCCGGCAGCTGCAAATCCAGCCTCTAAAGCTGCCTCCAAGAGATATCCAGAGATTCGCGTATCTTTGCCAATCAAAACCTTGCAGCGCGTGCCAGGCTTGGCATTGCGATTCAATACCACGCCAACTGCATAACCAAGTCGCATGATGAATTCAGGAACAATCGGAAATTTTCCTACTTCTCCGCGAATACCATCAGTGCCGAAATATTGTTTTTTCATGACATTGATTATAAAACTTGCAAATATTGAAGGGTTAATAAGCTGATCTGGTTAGCCCTGAACGGCTTCCCAGAGCTTTAAAGCATCGACTGTCTCAGGAACGTCATGAACTCGTACTATCTTCGCATGGCGATCAGCCGCCATTAGCGCTGCCGCAATACTAGGTGCCAGACGCTCGTCAGCCTCTCGACCCGTTACCTTCCCCAGCATGGATTTGCGCGATATTCCCGCCAAAACGGGATAACCCAACCCTGAAAAAACTTCAAATTCTGCGAGCATCTGCAAGTTATGGGTCAAGCCCTTACCAAAACCAAAGCCAGGATCAATAGCAATGCGCTCTCGCCCAACACCGCAATCCAATAGAGTCTGGGCACGCTCCTTAAGAAACACATTTACTTCAGTAATGACGTCGGCATATTCAGGATTAAATTGCATCGTCAATGGATCGCACTGCATGTGCATTAAAACAATGCCGCAGTCAGGACTTTCTAGAGCAGCCTGTACAGCACCGTCTTGCCTTAGGGCCCAAATATCATTTATACAATCCACCCCAGCACGAAGTGCTTGGCGCATAGTCTGCGCCTTGTAAGTATCAATGGAAAGTGCTACCCCGCAATTCTTCAACACATCAATAACAGGCAATACCCGATCTAACTCCTCTTGCAGTGAAACTGGTGTTGCGCCGGGCCTAGTAGACTCACCACCAATATCAATGATGTCCACCCCGCTCTTAATCATCGCCTCTGCTTGGGCAATAGCATTGCTAGCATCCCTAAACTTACCCCCATCCGAAAAGGAGTCGGGGGTGGCATTCAGAATTCCCATAACGAGAGGTCTTTTGCGTTTACTGAAGTCAAAAAGAAAACGCCCGCAACGCCATGTTGCGGGCTGATTTAACTTATTCATGAAGTGCGTGGATTATGTAAATTAAGCTGTTGCTGGAGCGCTATCAGGTGCAGGCCCCGGTGTACCACCGGCAGAATTACCGAAAGTTGTTGCTGGCGGAAGCTTGGGGGTGCGTGGAGGACGCCCTTCCATGATGTCAGTGATCTGCTCAGCATCAATGGTTTCCCATTCAAGTAGTGCAGCCACCATTGCCTCAACCTTGTCACGATTTTGCTCAAGAATACTTCTCGCAAGAGCGTATTGACTATCGATCAATGCACGAATTTCCGCATCCACTTTTTGCTGAGTTAATTCTGAAACGGTTTTGGAACTTGTGCGGCCAAACATACTTTCAGATTCAGTATCCACATAAACCATGGTACCCAAACTATCACTCATACCGTAACGCGTCACCATATCCCGAGCCATCTTGGTGGCACGCTCAAAGTCATTCGAAGCGCCAGTGCTCATAGAATGCAAGAACACCTCTTCAGCAGCCCGGCCACCAAACAAAATCGCCAATTCTTCTAACATGCGATCTTTATAAAGATTGACGCGGTCAAACTCAGGCAACTGCCATGTAACACCCAAAGCCATACCGCGAGGCATGATGGTCACTTTATGAACAGGGTCGGCCTTTGGTAAGACCTTAGCAACAACAGCGTGGCCAGACTCGTGATAAGCAGTATTGCGACGCTCCTCTTCACGCATCACAGCAGACTTACGTTCGGGACCCATGTAGATCTTATCTTTTGCGTCTTCAAAATCTTTCATATCTACCGCACGCTTATTACGGCGAGCAGCAAACAATGCAGATTCATTTACTAAATTCGCCAAGTCCGCACCTGAAAATCCAGGCGTGCCACGCGCCAATACGGCAGCATCAACATCAGGATCAATGGGCACCTTGCGCATATGCACTTGCAAAATCTGTTCGCGACCACGAATATCTGGCAAGCCAACATGCACTTGACGATCGAAACGACCTGGACGCAATAAAGCCTTATCTAAAACATCGGAACGGTTTGTTGCGGCAACGACAATGACGCCGCTATTGCTTTCAAAACCATCCATCTCGACCAGCATTTGGTTAAGAGTTTGTTCGCGCTCATCATTACCACCGCCCATGCCGGCACCACGATGACGCCCTACCGCATCAATCTCATCGATAAAGATGATGCATGGTGAATTCTTCTTGGCGTTCTCAAACATGTCGCGTACACGGGATGCGCCAACACCGACAAACATCTCCACAAAATCAGAGCCAGAGATTGAAAAGAACGGAACTTTTGCTTCGCCAGCAATAGCGCGAGCAAGCAAAGTTTTACCTGTACCTGGAGGTCCTACCAATAAGACGCCATGAGGAATACGACCACCAAGTTTCTGAAATTTTTGAGGGTCTTTTAAGAAGTCCACCAGCTCCGAGACTTCCTCTTTGGCCTCATCACACCCAGCAACATCGTTGAAGGTAACGGTATTGCTGTTTTCATCAATGAGACGTGCCTTGGATTTGCCAAAGGAGAATGCTCCACCTTTGCCACCACCCTGCATCTGACGCATCATGAAAAACCAAAAACCAATAATCAATAAAGTTGGCCCGAGGTAATACAAGGCAGAAACAAACATATTTTGCTCATCTTCTGCTTTACCAGTTACCTGGACGCCGTCCTTCATTAAGTCACCAACCATCCAGATATCCCCTGGAGAGATGATGGAATATTTAGCGCCATCCGCTGGAGTAACCTGCAATGTACGACCCTGCACATCCACGCGCTTGATTTTGCCTGCCTTCGCATCATCCATGAACTGGGAATAAGTGACCTGAGTCTGCTCTTTGGGCTTATCAAACTGTTTAAAAACAGTAAATAGTACGAGGCCCACAATGAGCCATACACCGATTTTTTGGAACATATTGCTGTTCAAAACGAGACCTTTGCCGGATTAATCCGGGAGTTAAAGCGGATTGCTATACCTAAGTATTTGATTCTACTACCAGGCTTTTTCAAGGGCTAATGGCATATTTATTTCATAAACCCCTCGATTGAGGGGGTTATTAAGAAACTTTCGGCGCTTTGAGATTTCTGCCTAATAAAAAGATTTCTGAAGATTTCGCTCTGGAAGCCTTGGGCTTTCTGGAGGCCACCGTCTTAAAGACCTTTTTAAAGGACTCAACAATCTGACTATAACCACTACCATTGAAGCACTTAATTAAAAGAGCGCCTTCTGGCTTTAAATGCGCAAGAGAAAACTCTAGGGCGATTTCTGCCAAAAATGCCATGCGAGCAGCATCAGCCACCCCTACTCCAGATAAATTAGGCGCCATATCAGAAAGAACCAGGTCAACCTTACCATTAGCATCTTTAGGCAATAGCGCCTCTAGAGCCTGTAAGCCTTCATCTTCCCGGAAGTCACCTTGTATGAAACTGACATCTGCAATGTCTTCCATAGGCAGAATATCAATGGCAATGATGATGCCATCTGGCTTGCCAGATTCAATCTTAGGATTATTTTTACCTAATTCAGTCAAGCGATTGCGGACGTACTGAGACCAGCTCCCTGGGGCGCTTCCCAAATCCACAATCGTCATTCCTGCTTTTATGAGGTGATCTTGCTCATCAATCTCGCTTAGCTTGTAAACCGCTCTAGCGCGATAACCCTCTTTCTGAGCCATCTTTACGTATGGATCATTCAAATGATCCTGCAACCAACTTTTATTAAATTTATTCTTTGCCAAAACTTACCCACTTTCGACCTCCATTTTCCTTGTTTCTGCCCCGTAAGGCAAAAAGAATCGACGTAAAACACCGTAAATCCTTCATTAACAAGGGAAATTCACCCCAAATGCTCTATCATCGAACCCATGACTGCACTTACTATTACCCCAGCACAACGCAAATCCCTCAAAGCCGAGGCACATGACCTGAGCCCAGTCGTCATGATTGGTGGCGATGGCCTTACTCCAGCCGTAATTAAAGAGTCCAAATTGGCTATTGGACATCATGGTCTGATCAAAATCCGTGTTTTTGGCGATGACCGAGAAGCCCGTACTGCCATCTATGAAGAACTCTGCGACAAATTAGAAGCAGCACCCGTTCAACATATTGGTAAGTTGCTAGTTTTATGGAGACCAAAAGACATTGTGGATGAGGCCCTTTTGAATCTGGGCAGATCTTCAAAGCAATCTAAAAAATCCTTACAAGCTCCACGTACTAAGCGTCAGCCAAATCGTACTGTTGCAAAAGCAGGTATTCGTACGAGCACCTCAGAAAGATCTGATCGCCGCTCTGCCGCAACTAAATCACCATTTACGAGAGCTGCCGCAGTGAAGACTGCCGTGAAATCCGCGACCCCTAAGAAGCGCGTACTACGTGCTGATGCTGCTGAATCAAAAATTGGTTGGTCATCACCTGGCTACAGGAAAGCTGCCGCTCCCGCAGCCCCGATCAAGAAACGTAAAGTACGCATGAGCAGCAGTAAGAAGAAATCTTTAGGGTCATAATTTCAGAGCTAATATCTTTAGATTCCAATAAAAAAACGCCGTTCAACGGCGTTTTTTTATATCTACCATGCACTTAGAGCGCTCACTTCTTCGTGAGATTCCAAGCCAAAAATAAACCTAGCAAACTCTGAATACTAAAAACGATACTCGAGATATTGTGTAGACGAGTAAATAGCTCAGCAAAGGAAGATTCCATAACGCTCATGCCTACATACAAAGCTTGATCTTTCACCGATTCCATCCAAGGAATCAGAATAAAAGCCGCACTAATAGCGCATGCCAACATTCCCAATAGCGTCCAGCGAGCAATGCGAAATTGATCATTGCCTTGACGCACAAGGACATTTGCCAAGATCATCAATACTACGCTCAAAAAAACACTTAAATTTGCTTCAACCCTAAAAAGATGACCTGCGACCATACCGGCAACCTGACGATCACCCAATGCCGAGAATAGGATGGGGGTTACTAAAAACCCAACGGTAATTAAACCGCCTACCCACAAACCAGTCACGAGACTAAATAAACGCTGTAGATTGAACTGCATTTAGATGTATCTCACCGCCAAGATTTCAACTTCGCGCGCGCCACCAGGGGCTTGAACATTTACAACGTCACCCTCTTCTTTGCCAATCAATGCACGAGCAATGGGTGAGCTAATCGAAATTTTTTGGAGCGCAATATCAGCCTCATCATCACCAACGATTTGGTAAGTAAATTTAGTGCCGTCTTCTAAATCCTCAAGATCAACCGTGGCGCCAAAAACTATACTGCCACCAACATCCAAGGTGGATGGGTCGATAATCTGCGCGGCAGAGAGTTTACCTTCGAGATCCTGAATGCGACCTTCGATAAAGCCCTGCTTCTCTTTGGCAGCATCGTACTCAGCATTCTCAGAGAGATCACCCTGGGCGCGTGCTTCGGAGATAGCGTTAATCACGGATGGACGCTCAACATGCTTGAGACGGTGCAGCTCTTCTTTTAGAAGTTCTGCACCGTGTTTTGTAATCGGAACTGTGCTCATGCAACTAACCTAACTTAAATTCATGCGCTAAATTGCGCGGATAAATCGTAATTTTAGATTAATTAAGCTCTCGATGTAGGTTTTGTAAGGAATAAACCTCCAGCGCCTCTTTGTTGCCGCTGAGAGATGTCAATAAGCCATCCATCACAGCGCGTGCAGCACTAATAGTCGTGTAGTAAGTTACGCCATGAGCCTGTGCACTAGTGCGGATAGATCTGGAATCAGCGATCGCAGTGCGAGTCTCATCCACGGTAGTAAACACCAAAGAAATTTCTCCATTCTTGATTAAATCAACAATGTGTGGACGTCCATCTTTAACTTTGTTTACGACACGTACTGGTAATCCCGCAGCCTCAATAGCAGCCGCTGTACCTTTAGTAGCCACCATTGGAAAGCCCAGTTGATGCAAGAGCTTAGCCACTTCTACCGCCTTAGGCTTATCGCTGTCTTTTACCGTAAGAACAACAGTACCACTCTTTGGCAACTTAATTCCCGCTCCCAACTGGGACTTAAACAAAGCTTCGCCAAAGGTTTTACCCACGCCCATAACTTCACCAGTAGAGCGCATCTCTGGCCCCAAAATAGGATCGATGCCTGGAAATTTATTGAATGGGAATACGGCCTCTTTTACCGAGAAGTAAGGAGGCTTCACTTCAGACTGAATACCCTGCTGATCTAAGGTTTGACCAACCATGCAACGCGCAGCAATCTTGGCCAATTGCAAACCCGTAGCTTTAGAAACAAATGGCACAGTACGTGAAGCACGTGGGTTTACCTCAAGAACATAAATAACATCTTCGCCATTGACATGCTGGATCGCAAACTGCACATTCATCAACCCAACTACATTTAAGCCTTTAGCCATCGCTGCCGTTTGACGCTTAATCTCTTCCACCGTTTTATCGGAAAGTGAGTATGGCGGCAAAGAACATGCGGAGTCACCAGAGTGAACACCAGCCTGCTCGATATGCTCCATCACGCCGCCGATGAATACGCGTTCGCCATCACTAATACAGTCAACGTCACACTCAATTGCATCATTTAAGAAGCGATCGAGCAGCACAGGAGAGTCATGAGAAACCTTTACAGCCTCGCGCATATAACGCTCTAGATCACGACCGTCATGAACGATCTCCATTGCACGCCCACCCAATACATAAGAAGGGCGTACTACCAATGGATAACCGATTTCTTCGGCAAGCTTGAGAGCCTCGTCTTCCGCACGCGCTGTACGATTTGGCGGCTGACGTAAGTTCAAGTCCTGCAATAACTTTTGGAAACGTTCACGATCTTCTGCTGCATCAATCATGTCTGGCGATGTGCCAATAATAGGAACGCCATTCGCCTCTAAATCCAAAGCCAATTTCAAAGGAGTTTGACCGCCGTACTGAACGATGACTCCCTTGGGCTTCTCTTTAGCAACAATCTCCAGGACATCTTCTAAAGTTAGCGGCTCAAAATATAAGCGATCTGAAGTATCGTAGTCTGTTGAAACGGTTTCGGGATTGCAATTGACCATGATGGTTTCATAGCCATCTTCGCGCATCGCTAAAGCAGCATGAACACAACAGTAATCAAACTCAATACCTTGACCAATGCGGTTGGGGCCACCACCAAGAACCATGATTTTGTCACGGTTGGTTGGTTGTGATTCACACTCGCCATGCTCTGCTTCATAAGTCGAATAGAGATAAGCGGTGTTAGTAGAAAACTCAGCTGCGCAAGTATCTACCCGCTTATAGACAGGCACAACTTTTAAGCGATGACGCGAAGCACGAACTGAAGAAGCCTCTACGCCTAACAATTTAGCCAAGCGACGATCAGAGAAGCCTTTTTGTTTTACAAAACGCAATTCGGCAGCAGACAAGCTATCGATCTTGCGTTGTTTGAGCTCAGTCTCAATTGTGATGAGTTCTTCGATTTGCTCCAAGAACCAAGGGTCAACCTTCGTTTCCGCATAAATCTCATCTAAACCCATACCCATTCGGAAAGCATCAGCCAAATACCAAATGCGATCTGGTCCAGGTTCATTAATTTCCTGGATGATGTCATCAAGGTCTGTGGAAAACTCATCCAAACCATCTACACCAACTTCAAGGCCACGTAGGGCTTTTTGGAATGACTCTTGGAATGTTCTTCCAATTGCCATGACTTCGCCCACCGACTTCATCTGCGTAGTTAAACGAGAATCAGCCTGTGGGAATTTTTCAAAAGCAAAACGAGGAATCTTGGTAACAACGTAATCGATTGAGGGCTCAAAAGATGCTGGCGTAGCACCGCCTGTAATGTCATTCTTTAACTCATCTAGGGTGTACCCTACCGCAAGTTTTGCCGCAATCTTGGCAATCGGGAATCCCGTAGCTTTAGAAGCTAAAGCTGATGAACGTGATACTCGTGGATTCATCTCAATGACAATCATGCGACCGTCAACAGGGTTGATTGAAAACTGGACATTTGATCCGCCCGTATCCACACCAATTTCGCGCAATACCGCGATAGAAGCATTACGCATCAGCTGATACTCTTTATCAGTCAATGTTTGCGCAGGCGCAACGGTAATTGAGTCGCCAGTATGAACACCCATTGGGTCTAAGTTTTCGATTGAGCAAACAATGATGCAGTTATCAGCGCGGTCACGCACCACTTCCATCTCAAACTCTTTCCAACCCAAAAGCGACTCCTCGATCAAGAGCTCACCTGTTGGGGACAAATCTAAACCACGTTTACAAATCTCTTCAAACTCTTCACGGTTGTAAGCAATTCCACCACCTGATCCACCCATAGTGAATGAAGGACGAATCACTACTGGAAAACCAGAGTTGCCCGTTTCTTGCTGAATACGTTGCTGAACAACGTGTGCTTCTTCCATAGAATGAGCAATACCAGATTTTGCAGAGCCCAAACCAATCTTGGTCATGGCATCTTTAAACTTCTGACGATCTTCGGCTTTATCAATTGCTTCTGGGGATGCGCCAATGAGTTCACAACCGTATTTCTCCAGAACACCGTGGTGGTGAAGATCTAATGCGCAATTTAAGGCGGTTTGGCCACCCATTGTTGGCAAAATCGCATCTGGACGTTCGGTGGCAATAATACGCTCCACAACCTCCCAAGTAATGGGCTCGATGTAAGTCACATCAGCCATCTCAGGGTCCGTCATGATGGTTGCAGGATTACTGTTTACCAAAATAACTTTGTAACCCTCATCACGCAAAGCTTTGCACGCTTGCGCGCCTGAATAATCGAACTCACAAGCCTGTCCGATCACAATCGGACCGGCGCCAATAATTAAGATACTTTTTATGTCGCTACGCTTAGGCATTATTTGCCTCCCTGGTTGCTGGCATTCTGGGCGACATTCATCAACTCCACAAAACGATCAAATAAATAGGCAATATCATGCGGGCCGGGCGATGCTTCAGGATGACCCTGAAAACAAAATGCTGGCTTGTCCTTCCACGCAAGACCTTGGAGTGAACCATCAAACAAAGAAACATGGGTTACACGTAAGTTGTCTGGCAAGGTATTAACATCCACAGCAAAGCCATGATTTTGAGAAGTGATAGCTACGCGCCCAGTATCAAGATCTTTCACTGGATGGTTGGCGCCATGGTGACCAAACTTCATCTTCAAAGTTTTTGCACCTGCTGCTAGGCCCATAATTTGATGACCTAAGCAAATACCAAAAGTGGGTATACCCTTTTCAATAATTTCTTTAGCTGCGGCAATAGCGTATTCACATGGGCCAGGATCTCCAGGGCCGTTTGAGAAAAAGACGCCCTCTGGGTTCATCGCCAATACTTGGGCAGCGGTAGTTTGAGCAGGCACAACGGTGATTTCACAGCCACGCTCAGTAAGCATACGCAGGATGTTGCGCTTCACACCAAAGTCATAAGCCACCACTTTTTTAACTGGCTTGCTCTGATCAAGTGAACGGTAGGCTGGCACACCATTAGGACCATGCAAATCCCACTCAGCTTCACGCCACTCATAAGAGTCCTTCGTGCTGACTACCTTAGCCAAATCCAAACCGGCCATACCAGGAAATGCCTTAGCTAATTCGAGAGCCTTTTTACCTAAAACCTCAAGATCATCACCTAACTTGCCGGCAACAATGGCACCAGACTGAGCGCCCTTATCGCGCAAGATGCGTGTGAGCTTACGGGTATCAATACCCGCAATACCCACCACACCCGACTTAGTTAGATAGTCATCCAAGCCGCCCTCAGAACGGAAATTGGATACACGTTTAGACAAGTCTTTAACAACGAGTCCAGCTGCATGAATTTGATTGGATTCCGCATCTTGGTCATTTACGCCGACATTTCCAATATGGGGATAAGTCAATGTAACGATTTGACGGGCGTAACTAGGATCAGTAATGATCTCTTGATAGCCCGTAAGAGCGGTATTGAAAACGACTTCGCCAGTTGTGTCGCCAGGAGCGCCAATACTTAAACCGGGAAATAAAGTGCCGTCGGCTAATGCCAACACGGCTGGGGGAAAAGAAGGAAGCAAGGGTGACAAACCATCTCCAGTCCCTGCTCCATCCGACCCTCAACACCCCAAAAAGACCAACCCAGGACTGTTTGTGCGGGAGGTGAGTGTCTTTAAGCGCTAGGGTAATTTAATAAGTTACGAATCTGGTTATGATACCAGTTTTGCTTCGTAAACCATTGAATCCCCAGCCTATTGGGCTCTCAAGCCCGCACCTCCCTTAGCCGCTAGGCCAAGGGGGTCAATTCACCAAAAACTTACCAATAATTACTTAATATGCTGCTCAATGATGGTCTTGATTTGAGCCAAGACCGTTTGATCTTCCATTGTGCTGATATCACCAGGATCACGCCCTTCAGCAACCGCCTGAAGCGCACGGCGAACGATCTTGCCAGAGCGGGTCTTAGGCAACGCTGTAACTATGTAGACTCGACCTGGACGCGCAATCGCTCCCAATTGACTATCAACCGTCTTCATGCACTCGGCCTCTAAGTTTTCAGCATTAGAAGCATCCTTAGGAATCACAAAGGCAATGGCAGCCTGACCTTTAAGCTTATCCTCAATACCGACCACAGCCACTTCAGAGACATTAGGATGGCTAGAGATACTTTCTTCGATCTCGCGTGTTCCAAGGCGGTGTCCAGCAACGTTGATCACGTCATCGGTACGACCCAAAATGAAGAAATAACCATCTTTATCTTTAATACCCCAGTCAAAGGTGGAGTAAATCATCTTGCCTGGAATAGTTTCCCAGTAAGTACTAATAAAGCGTTTGTCATCGCCCCAAACAGTTTGCATACACCCCGGAGGCAACGGACCCTCAATCGCAATCACACCCTTCTGATCTGGGCCCAACTCTACAGAAGTCGCATCATCGAGCAACTTCATGTTGTAACCAAAGGATGGCACGCCTGGGGAGCCAAATTTATGCGGCATCACTTCAACGCCACGTTGGATAGCCAGCATTGGCCAGCCCGTTTCAGTTTGCCAGTAGTTGTCTACGATAGGTTTCTTGATCGCATCATGAATCCAGGTTGCAGTTGGCTCATCTAAGGGCTCGCCAGCCAAAAACAAAGCACGTAGGCTAGATAAATCATATTTAGTCAAGAATGCTGGATCTTGTTTTTTCAGTACACGTACCGCTGTTGGTGCAGAGAACATGACAGAAACTTTATACTTTTCTACTAGTTGCCACCAGATACCAGCATCAGGACGTAATGGTGTGCCCTCATACATGATGGTCGCCATACCGTTGAGTAAAGGTCCATAAATGATGTAGCTATGACCTACAACCCAACCAATGTCGGAAGTGGTAAACATGGTTTCACCGGGCTTGCCACAGAAAATATGATTCATGGTGGCGGCTAAAGCTACTGCATAACCACCAGTATCGCGCTGTACACCTTTAGGCTTACCAGTTGTACCAGAAGTGTAGAGAATGTAAGAAGGATGCGTTGCATCAACCCACTCAACTGGCACGAGATCGTTTAAATGCTTTTGACGCTCCGCTGCGTAATCCAAATCACGTCCCGCAACGGTAGTGAACTCAGTTAAGCCACGATTTACGATCAATACCTTCTCAGGCTTGTATTCAGCAAGCGTAATTGCTTCGTCTAGCAAAGGCTTGTAAGGTACCGCCTTGCCACCGCGCGCGCCCGCTTCAGAGGTAACAATCAACTTTGGCTTAGCATCATCAATACGTGAAGCTAAGCTATGTGAAGCAAAACCGCCAAACACTACTGAGTGAATCGCGCCAATACGTGCGCAAGCTAACATTGCAAAGCATGCCTCAGCAATCATTGGCATGTAGATCAATACACGATCACCCTTTTTAATGCCGTTGGCTTTGTAAATAGCAGCCATACGATTGACTTCCTCGTAGAGCTCTTTAAATGTATATGCTTTTTCTTGATTAGTTTCAGTAGAAACAGCCACTAAAGCCGTCTGATCGGGGCGATCTTTAAGATGGCGATCAACTGCGTTGTAGCAAAGGTTGGTTAAACCCCCTTCAAACCATTTTGCAAATGGGGGATTGTCGTAATTCAGAATCTTATCGAATGGCTTTTCCCAATGTATTAACTTGGCCTGCTCGCCCCAAAATCCGTCTGGGTCTTTAATTGAGCGTTCGTGTTCTGCTTTATAGGACATGTTCAACCTAATGAATGGATTAATAAATCGTTATAAGAATTACTGAATTTTGCTGTTTCCTTTGGTGTTTTTCACCTTAACGATGACCCCAGAAGACTTAGCAGTACCATTTTTCGCAGATTTTGCAAGCCCTGTCGATTCGGATTTATGCTGAGTTGCAGCATTATTTGCAGAAGAATTACCCTTATCTGAGACTTTCACAGGTTTTCCAACCGGGCATTTCACTCCTTTTGCACATTTTTTAGGTGGCGGAGGCGGTGGAGGTGGCTTTTCAAGACTCAAGCTTCCGTTTTCTGCCATAGCTACTGAAATATCACCTGGACGACGACTGGTCTTAGGTATCAATACCGTTGATCCTGACTTTACCCGCATTCCTTTTGGAATCCCATTGACATCCCTCAGAGTATCAACATCTACCCCTAGAGTTTTAGCAGTCTGATCTATACCCTCAGTTTTTGTCACCTGCACAGCTGTCCAAGATGACAGTGGCTTGTTGTATCTCTTTAAGTTCTCCTGAAAGATTTCAGCATGACCGAAGGGCAACAGAATTTGCTGGTTAGCAGCACTGAGAATGACAGGCTTATTAAATGAGGGGTTGAGATTCTGAAATTCTTCCGGGGGAATTTCTGCCAACTTAGTCACAAGAGATACATCAATATCACTGCCGACATCTACCGCTACAAAGTAAGGATGGTTTTCAAGCTCAGGCAAAACAATGCCGTACGCCTGAGGATCCAAAACAATTTGACGATAGGCCATGAGTTTAGGAACATAGTTCCGAGTCTCTGTCGGCAAAATCAAGCTTTCATAATCCGTTGGTAGGCCTGCGGCGATATTGCGCTTTTGGGCTTTCATGATATTTCCAGCGCCCCAGTTGTAGGCCGCTAAGGCGAGCTCCCAACTACCAAACTGGTTATTAAGTCGCTGCAGGTAATCCAAGGCTGCGTCAGTAGACTGCAATACATCACGCCGCTCATCTCTAAATACGTTTTGAGTTAGACGAAAATCCTTGCCAGTTGCTGGCATGAATTGCCAAATGCCCATTGCCTTAGCACCAGATTTGGCCTGAGGATTAAATGCGCTTTCTACAAAAGGGAGCAAAGCAATTTCAGTAGGCATATTGCGGGCATTTACTTCCTGAACGATGTAGAAAAGGTAGCGTGATGAACGGGCCATAGAACGGTGCACATAATCTGGACGAGCACTTAACCAGCGCACTTGCTCGATTTCCAGCGGACTATTCATGGGTTCCATATCAAAACCATCCCGAATGCGAATCCACAAATTGCTAGAAGGTGCATAGATACTACTTACGGATTGTTTTTTAAGATTAACGCGTGCCGCCCTAGCCGCTTTTGAATTAGTCTTTGTCGATGTTTCAGATGACCAATCGCCTGTGCTAGCGCAACCCGATAGCAAAGCGGCAATCGCAATTACCGCATAAAGCAAACGCATCAGAAACGGTCTTTCCAAGAACGTATGACTTCCAGAACTTCAGCGGGTGCTAGCACCCCACTCTTCCCAGAAGCTTGTCGCGCAGCTTCAATTACCTCCGGTTGATCACAACGCATAAAGGGGTTTACCTGCAACTCCTGTCCGATTGTGGTGGGCAAGGTGGGTAGGTGTAGCTTTCGTAAAGATTGAGCCTCTTGAGCCCAAGAAATCAAATTGAAGTTGTTGGGCTCGACAGCCAAAGCAAATCGAATGTTTGATAGAGTGTATTCATGAGTGCAATAAACCAAAGTATTTTTTGGCAATGTAGCAAATTTGGCCAGCGATTCGCTCATCTGCTTTGGCGAACCTTCGAATAAACGACCACAACCACAAGCAAACAAAGTGTCGCCGCAGAACAGCATTGGCTCAACCACATTGGCCTGCATATTCGCGAAATACGCCACATGGCTCAGGGTATGGCCTGGAACCTCAGATACCTTAAGGCTGATACGTGGTTGGGTAATTTCTAACTTATCGCCCTCATGCACAACAGTGCTACAACCTGGAATATCTTTTCCCGTGGGACCATAGACTGGGATCGCGCCACCATGGGTGCGCATTAATTCCAATACCCCGCCCGTATGATCGGCATGATGGTGGGTAATCAAGATCCCTTTGAGGCTTAAATTCTTTTGCTCCAAATACTCAAGAACAGGCTTGGCTTGGCCTGGATCAACTACAAGCGCAAACTGTTCATCATGAATACACCAGATGTAATTGTCATCAAAGGCAGGGATAGGCCAAACTTGCAATAAAGTATTCTTCTCCATAGAGCGATGATACCAACCCCCCCTACCCCTTCCCAACCACCTGCACCACCATGGAGTTCATGGGAGAAGTGGCTGCAATCCCCTCCCGGAAGGTATGTATTGCGCTGGGAACAAAAATGCTTTGATCAGATCGTGGCGGATGTCTTTGGTTTTCATGCGGTTCAAATTGGTTTGCCCGAAATTAACACTCTGGCAGAGAACCGCATGCCCTTGCATGCACTATTAATTAACGCTAACGAACGTCAAAATCAATCATCATCGGTTAAGTTTCACATTATCGAAGGAAATTCTAGCGAACTGCCTTTTGCGAATGAAAGCTTGGATTTATTGATTCTTCCACATGTTTTAGAGTTTTCAGCAGATCCACACCAAATTTTGAGAGAAGCTGAACGGGTTTTGCGACCAGAAGGACGCTTAATTATTTCTGGGTTTAATCCCGCAAGTCTATGGGGAATAAGACAATACCTGAGTCACTTGGTGGGGGCGCCCTACTTACCAAGAGATAGCCAATTCATTAGCCTGATTCGCATTAAAGATTGGCTCCAATTACTCAACTTCTCACTGGATCGCGGACACTTCGGCTGTTACAAACTCCCCTTGCAAGGTCAATCAGGCATGGGGCGAATGGACTTTATGGAGCACATGGGTAATCGTTGGTGGCCCATCTTTGGCGCAGTTTTTCTTGTCTCGGCCATTAAACGACATCAAGGCATACGCCTTATTGGGCAAATTGCTCCAGTTCGCATTCCTGCAATTTCACCTTTAAGCCCAGCTGCGGAGCGCAATAAGCTTCAGCACGGCAAACATAAGACTAAATAAATGCCCCACACCAAACCTCAAACACCACTTCAAGCATCCCCTGAAGCACCCCATATCATCATCTATACAGACGGAGCCTGTAAAGGTAATCCAGGGCCAGGTGGCTGGGGCGCTGTATTACGCTCAGGCGGCCATGAAAAACACATCCACGGCGGAGCGAAGCTCACCACCAATAATCGCATGGAAATCAGCGCTGTCATCTTCGCCCTACGCGCTCTCAAGCAAAGAAGCTCAGTAGAACTTTGGACCGACTCCCAATACGTCCAAAAAGGAGTGACAGAATGGCTGGAGGGATGGAAAAAACGTGGCTGGAAAACCGCCAGCAAAGATCCGGTCAAAAACGCGGATTTATGGCAAGAATTGGATACCCTTCTCCCCGATCACCAGATCTCTTGGCATTGGGTGAGAGGCCATAACGGACACCCCGGAAACGAGTTAGCAGATCAACTTGCAAACAAGGGCGTCGAAGAATTTTTACTCAAACCGAGATAGAAAAGACACTGGATAGTGCGGCCATTTCATGGGCACATTTTTGATAGTCTTATGAGAGAATAGCCAGGTTCTGGGTAAGCCATTTTTTGGCCAAAGCCTTATAAAACCAAGAAAAATAAGACCGTGTCAAAAATAGAATCCACACTCGATAATTTATTCGCCAAGCTAGTCAATCTCAAAAATCAGAGCAAGACGCGCCTATGCGCCCTCTGGAAAAAATATTCTCCTCAGTTACAAAAGCTCAAACAAATGGATTTAGGCAAGGTGAAGACCTTTGTTTCTGAATACAAATGGCGTATTTTGTTGATCCTGATTGTTTTGTACTCTGGCTCCAAAACTTACGATTACCTTTTCCCAAGCGCCGATAAAGTTGGCGGGCCAGTGACGGTGACAACATTAGTTGTCGAGAAAAAAGATATCCCCCTAATTATCGAGGCAACTGGAACGATTGTTTCGAACAATATTGTGGATATTCGTCCAATGATCACCAATACCGTATCCAAAATTTTGGTAAAGGATGGGCAAGAGGTTAAAGCAGGTGACTTACTTTTTGTACTTGATGATCGAAATGACAAAGCGAATTACGAGAAACTCAAAGCACTAGCCGATGATGCACAAAGCCAATATTTACGTGCCAAAGAGTTGGTAGCCAAGAATTTTATTTCCAAGGCAGGTTTAGAAACTACCTCGGCTAACGCTAAATCAGCAATGGCTGCAGCTAAGGCCGCTGAGGTTCAGCTTTCTTTTGATTACATCAAATCCCCAATAGATGGTCGCGCCGGTATTGTGAACGTCTTCCTTGGCTCACTGGTCCAAGCAAGCAACGTAGTGTCAACAGCAACCAGCTCTACCGCTACATCTAGCGTAGGTGCAATGGTGACCATTACTCAGTTAAACCCCATTAATGTTCAGTTCATCATTCCTGAAAAAGACATTCCTACAATCTTGGAAAATCAACTCGATGGTGAAGCACTCTCGGTACAAGTGACTGTCGGCGATTCGGGCAAAAAAACCTATGACGGCAAAGTCTTGGTGATTGATAACCAAGTAGACCCCTCTATTGGAGCGGTACGAGTAAAGGCACAAATTCCTAATGAAGCAATGACTTTATTACCAGGGCAATTTGCACGCGTATTTCTGAGTGCCAACACCCTTAAAGATGCTTTAGCAATTCCCTCTCAAGCGATCATCATGAGCCCAAGAGGGAAGGTCGTTTACATCGTTGATAAAGACGATAAAGCTGTATCAAAGCCAGTCAAAGTGCTTTATGAGTACCAAGGTCAAGCCGTAGTTGATGGCATTACCACAGGTGATCGCGTCGTTGTTGAAGGCAAACAAAATTTACGTCCAGGTGGCAAGATTCGCGAATCTAAGACTGCCTCACCAACTCTGACTACAAACCCAAGTTAAGTAAAAAAATGAATATCTCCGAATTATGCATTCGGCGGCCAGTAATGACGGTGTTGCTTTCGATAGCAACCATCATTGCAGGCTCAGTCGCCTACCTTAAAATTCCTGTCGCTGCCCTTCCAAGTTTTAACTCCCCTGTTATTTCTGTCAGCGGGACTTTGCCTGGAGCATCCCCGGAAAATATGGCAGCTTCAGTAGCTCTTCCACTTGAAAAAGAGTTTGCCACCATCGATGGCATTTCTGTCATTAGCTCAAGCAATTTTCTAGGAACCACCAACATCACGCTGGAGTTTAATAACGATAGAGATATCGATAAAGCTGCAGTTGATGTGCAAGCTGCCATGCTGCGTGCGCAAAAACGCCTTCCTATCGAGATGACGATTCCACCGTCTTATCGAAAAGTGAATCCTGCAGATACTCCAGTCTTAGTTGTGCGTATGAGTTCGCCCTCTGTGAACTTGTCGGACTTGAATGACTATGCGGAAAACTTGCTTTCCCCTAACCTTTCTACAATTAGCGGTGTAGCTCAGGTTTTGGTCTATGGCGCTAAGAGGTATGCAGTTCGCATTCGCGTCCATCCGGATGCCTTAGCCAACCGCAATCTCACCATGGACGACGTTGCTACTGCCGTCAATAAAGCCAATACCAACAGCCCTGTTGGCGTGCTCGATGGTCCACGTCAATCCATCACAATTTACGCAAACCCTCAGCTGGTGAAACCAGAAGAATTTGCAGAACTCGTCATTAGCCAAAAAAATGGTTTGCCAATCTACCTCAAAGATGTAGCAGAAGTGACGCAAAGTTATGAGGATGTCAAAACTTGGGCTACTGCTGGTGGCGAGCGATCTGTTGCCATTGCCGTCTTACGCCAACCTAGCGCTAATACCGTAGAGGTCGTCAACTCTATTAAGGCGCTGATTCCGCAATTGCAAAAGCAAATGCCTGCGTCAATTAAATTACAACTTCTTAATGATCGCTCGCTCTCGATTATTGAAGCGATTCACGATGTCAATTTCACCTTAGCTCTCACTGTGCTATTGGTGGTTTTGGTGATTTTCCTTTTTCTTAAGCACGTCTCAGCAACAGTTATCCCATCTATCAGCCTACCCATCTCCTTGATTGGGGCATTCTTTTTGCTTTACTTCCTTGGTTACAGCCTGGATAACATTTCCTTGCTGGGTATTACTTTGGCTGTGGGCTTGGTAGTTGATGATGCGATTGTGGTTTTAGAAAATATCATTCGCTATATCGAAGAAGGCATGGATCCTCTAAAGGCCTCTCTTAAGGGAAGCAAAGAAGTTGGATTCACAATCATCTCTATTTCAATTTCTTTAGTCGCTGTATTTATCCCCTTATTTTTTATGGCTGGTCCTATCGGCCTTCTCTTTAGAGAATTCGCTGTAGTCGTATCCTTATCTATTCTGGTATCAGCTCTCGTCTCACTAACGGTTGTTCCTATGTTGTGCAGTCGTTTTTTACCAAAACCTGGACAACACGCTAAAGAATACGCAATCAACAAAAAGTTTGACCGCGTATTTGATTGGATGCTCAAAACCTACGTCCATTATTTAGATCTGGCCCTAAGAAATCGCAAGAAAGTCTTATGGGGTGCAATCGCCAGCTTTGTCATTACGATCGTGCTGTTTATCTATAGTCCAAAAGGCTTCTTCCCAGAAGAGGATATTGGGCAAATTCTGGCTACCACTGAAGCGGCTGAAGATATTTCCTTTAAGTCCATGTTGGCATTACAGGATCAAGCAGCGGCGTTAGTGAACTCAGATCCTAATGTTGAAAGCTCAATCTCCGTAATTGGTGGTGGTGCAAGCTCAGGCACCAATACCGGTCGTATTTTTATTATTCTTAAAGTAAAATCTGACCGTCAAAAAATGTCTCTGGTAATGGAAGGTCTGCGCGCAAGATTTAAGGAGCTTCCAGGACTACAGGTTTATATGCGACCCGTGCAAAATTTACAGCTCGGCGGCAAAAGCAGTAAAAGTCGCTATCAGTTTACCTTGCAAAGTGTAGGCTTTGAAGGCGTAAATGAATGGGCCGACAAGCTCATGCAGAAAATGCGTGCCGATCCAATCTTCCGAGATGTAACCAGTGACTCTCAATTAAAGGGTTTAAATGTCCAAATCAAAATTAATCGAGAGCAAGCAGCTAATGCTGGCGTTACCATTGCTGATATTCGAGCGGCTCTGTACTCTTCATTCGGCGAGCGTCAGGTTTCAACCATCTACACTCCGGTTAACACTTATTACGCAATTTTAGAAACGGCTGAAGAGGATCGTCAGTATGAGTCAGACTTAAACAAGGTTTATGTGCGTGGGCGTGCAACCGATAAATTAGTTCCGCTATCTAGCGTTGCCAGCTTTGTTCGCACTGTAGGTCCAACTGCTGTGAACCATCAGGGACAAATTCCTGCGGTTACCCTGTCATTCAACTTAGCACCAGACATCTTTCTTGGCGATGCCACCAAGAAGATAGAGGATTTCACCAAAGAGATTGGCCTACCCCCCTCCATCATCACCAGTTACGGCGGAGATGCAGCCGTTTTCAAAAGCAATCAATCTGGTCAGATGATTTTGATTTTGGCAGCCCTTGGGGTGATTTACATTCTTCTAGGCGTTCTTTATGAGAGCTACATTCATCCACTGACAATTTTGGCAGGATTACCCTCTGCGGCAATTGGGGCGATTTTGGCTTTGCGCATCTTTGGATTTGAGCTCACCGTGATAGCATCTATTGGTATCTTGCTCTTGATTGGTATCGTGAAAAAGAATGCAATTTTGATGATTGACTTTGCTTTGGATGCGCAACGCAACCGAGGTCTATCGCCAGAAAAGGCCATTCGTGAAGCGTGTATATTGCGTTTCCGCCCAATTATGATGACGACCGTTGCAGCGCTTATGGGAGCACTCCCTATTGCCTTTGGTATCGGCGCTGGCGCAGAGTTACGTCAACCATTAGGTATTAGCGTGGCTGGTGGTTTGATCTTCTCGCAATTCGTGACCCTGATTATTACGCCGGTAATTTACCTCTATCTTGATAAATATGCCGGTACAGGCCCAATGGAAATACCTGAATCTGTTCTTGAAGGAACCTAAACTATGCGTCAAGTGATTCTCGATACGGAAACAACAGGTCTGAACCCTGCTACAGGCGACCGCATCATTGAAATTGGCTGTGTAGAAATGGTGGGGCGTCGTCTTACAGATCGAACCTTCCATTACTACATCAATCCTGAACGAGACATTGATGCGGGCGCTTTTGCCGTTCATGGTTTGTCTCGTGAATTTTTATCGGATAAACCGATATTCGCAAATATTGTTGATCAGCTCATTGAATTTGTAGATGGCGCAGAAATCGTCATTCATAACGCAGCCTTTGACTTAGGCTTTTTGGATAATGAATTCGCCCTATTAAAGCGCCCTCCTTTTAGAGGTTTAGCGGCAAAAATTACCGATACCCTTTTAGATGCGCGCCAGATGTTCCCAGGCAAACGAAATTCTTTGGATGCCCTTTGCGATCGTTTCGCCATTAGCAATAAACACCGTACTTTGCACGGCGCGCTCTTGGATGCTCAGCTATTGGCTGAAGTCTATGTAGCAATGACTAGAGGTCAAGAAGATCTCTCCATTGATCTGATTGATTACACGGTTGGCACTGACGCCTCTGGCCAAGTCAAACCATTGCCAACTGATCTCAAACTTTTGCTTGCAAGCGCCGAAGATTGTCAGTTACATGAAAAGGTTTTAGCGGAGATTGCTAAGGCAAGTAAAAAGGACCCCGTATGGAGTCCTTGTGTAGTCGGCCTATAAAAGCTTAGATTTTTAGTTAAATCGCTGCAGCGATTGCTTTACCCAAATCATCAGTCTTAGCAGTGCCGCCCAGATCTGGCGTTAAGGGCGCATGTCTAGGACCAGCAACTAAGACCTTCTCAATCGCTGTAAAGATGGCTTTTCCTGCTTCGGGATAACCAAGGTGCTCAAGCATCATCGCTCCACTCCAGATTTGACCAATAGGGTTAGCAATCATCTTGCCGTAAATATCTGGTGCTGAACCATGAACCGGCTCAAAGAGTGATGGGAACTTTCCTTCTGGGTTGATATTGCCAGATGGAGCTACAGCAATCGTGCCGGTACAGGCTGGGCCTAAGTCAGACAAGATATCTCCAAATAGATTACTTGCTACCACTACATCAAAGCGATCTGGATTCATCACAAATTGAGCAGTCAAAATATCGATGTGATATTTGTCGGTTCTGACATCGCTATAGTTTTTAGCCATTTCTTCAACGCGCTCATCCCAATAGGGCATAGAGATCGAAATGCCATTCGATTTAGTGGCAGAAGTGAGGTGCTTTTTAGAGCGACTTTGCGCAAGGTCGTAAGCGTATTTCAAAATCCGATCAACACCATGACGCGTAAAGATAGAGTCCTGAATCACGAATTCGCGATCGGTACCAGGGAACATTTTTCCACCAACAGAGGAGTACTCTCCTTCCGTATTTTCACGCACCACGAAAAAATCGATATCCCCTGGTTTGCGATTGGCCAATGGACATGGAACGCCAGGCAATAAACGTACTGGACGCAAATTGACATACTGATCAAAGCCACGGCGGAACTGAATTAAGCTACCCCACAACGAAACATGGTCAGGCAAAATATCCGGCATCCCCACGGCGCCAAAGAAAATAGCGTCGTACTTCATCAGAATATCAAACCAATCATCAGGCAACATCTTGCCGTGCTTGAGATAGTAGTCACAGCTAGCAAAATCGAAATGATCAAACTGCATCCCGATATTAAATTTAACGTTGACCGCCTCTAGAGCACGCAGGCCTTCAGGCATGACTTCTTTACCAATGCCATCCCCAGCAATTACTGCTATTTTTGGGTTCTTAAAAATCTTTTTAGCGTTCATTTTTGTCTCACATTTTTCTTATGGAATAGTTTTGCATACTTACAGCACTTAACTAATAGCCCGGCGAATATCATCGCCTTTTGATTTCTTCTCTTTAATCGACTCGCTATCGTGCTCAGAAGTGTTTTCAATCGTTTCTGGCATATCTTCTTGCATCCGAATATTGTCTTTTGGGCAAATCGGCGCACCATAGGTAGCCCAACGCTTAAGCAAAGTTACCTCATAACCGCATTGACCGCACTTGGCTTTATTACGACTGGCATTACTTGGTCTTGGAGGTGGAAAGACAATCGCCTGGTGAGGGTATGGTCCAAGCTCCTGGCTAATCATCATCAATCTCACGGTCAACTCTTCGGTAGCATGCGCCATCCGCGCCGGGCCTTCTAGACCTACGGTTTGAGCAATTCCCTTAAAGTCTTCACCGTGCCCGCTAAAGCAGTCATCGACGGCATGACAAAGCTCATGTACTAGGGTATCGAGCAACTGAACGGGTTCATCCAGCTTTGGTGAAATAAAAATCTCATTCACTCCGCCGCCAGAACGCTCGCGAGGCCAACATTGACCCAAAGTCGTTCTTGGACTACTGGATGCCGGAAATCCACAGGAAACCCGAACTGGTGGGATGGCATATCCCGCTTTAGAAAATATCGGCTCTAAATGCCTTACCGCATCTTCTAACCACGCTTCTCTTACTGAGTGTTGCTTCATTCTTTTCCTAGGATATTGCGGTATTAAATTACTCTGTCAAATATTGATTTATCGATCAAATGGATCTCGCCATTATCTCTGACCGACTTTCACGCTACCAAAAATGGCCTGCGCTTCCCGGGGTAAGCAACGCCAGTAGCGCTCATTGGATGTCACTACGCCATCCAAAGCCGCAGCTGCCTCCCAAGCCCAACGAGGCTTAAATAAGAAGGCGCGTGCCAAGGCGATTAAATCAGCGTCACCCTTCTCCAGAATTTCCTCAGCTTGCTGAGGCTCGGTAATAAGTCCGACAGCAATTGTGGGCAAGCCAGACTTTTCTTTAACGATCTTAGCAAAAGGCACTTGATAGTTAGGGCCAATCACAATTTTTTGATTTGGAGAGATGCCACCTGAAGAAATATGCACAAAGTTACAGCCCAGGGCTTTTAACTGCACGGCAAAGTCAGCAGTCTCTTCCGGAGTCCAGCCGCCCTCCACCCAATCACAGGCAGAAATACGAATGCCCAGTACGCCCTTGTAAGAGTCTCTCACCGCTTTGAATAACTCCAACGGGAAGCGAATGCGGTTTTCAAATGAGCCTCCATATTCATCGGTACGCTGATTAGCTATGGGAGACAAGAATTGATGCAAGAGGTAGCCATGAGCACTATGTAGCTCAATACCGTCAATGCCAATTCGATCAGCGCGCTCTGAGGCAGTAACAAAAGCAGCAATTAAACCCTTTAACTCTTCCTTAGAAAGCTCATGAGGGAGTCGCTCACCAAGCAATTGAGGAATCGCTGACGGCGCCTGAGTTTCCCAGCCACCTTGATCAACAGCCAGCAACTGACCACCGTCCCAAGGAGTGGCGCTCGATGCCTTACGACCCGCATGGGCTAGTTGAATAAATACCGGAATAGCAGGAGCTAGCTTGCGAGCTCTAGTGAGCTTATCCTTCATAGCAGCCTCGGTATGGTCATCCCATAGCCCAAGGCAGGCAGGTGTAATGCGACCCTCTGGAACGACGCCAGTGGCTTCGATAATAAAAAGGCCAGCACCACTATTAAACAAGCTTCCCCAGTGCATTAAATGCCAGTCTTGAGCCTCTCCGTTAATAGCCGCATATTGGCACATTGGGGCAACCACAATCCGGTTCGATAGAGCCAAGGGGCCCCGTGGTGAACCTAGAGTGTAATTTGTAAATAACAAGCTCATATATACCTTTTCCAACCTTTAAAAGGTTTTGAAAAATCAAAAATGCAGGGGTATCTGCCGAAAACAACTTAAAGCGATAGAATACTGAAAAAATAGAATAAACGAGACAGTGAAGTTGCGCAGAGTTATTCGCTCGGTGACTTTATTTACCCTAAAAATTACAACAGTAAAGAGTCAAAATCATGAAAAACGCACCCCAAGCCTTTGCATCAACTGATGATGTCGGCCATTTTGTTAATGGAAAGCTTATTAACCCCAAAGAGGGTCGCTTTTCTGATGTTTTTAACCCTGCCCTTGGCAAGGTGGCTCGTCGCGTGGCACTTGCCAGCCGTCAAGAAGTGGATGCTGCGGTGGCGTTGGCCCAAACCGCCTTTCTGACCTGGAGTCAAACCTCCCCATTGCGCCGTGCACGCGTAATGTTCAAGTATTTAGAGTTACTCAATGCCAATCGTGATGAATTAGCTGCCATCATTACCGCCGAACACGGCAAGGTGTTTACCGACGCACAAGGAGAGGTCACTCGCGGAATCGATATCGTGGAATTTGCCACAGGTATCCCAGAACTCCTCAAAGGTGAATACACCGAACAAGTGTCTACCGACATTGATAACTGGGTCATGCGCCAACCTTTAGGCGTTGTTGCAGGGGTTACACCTTTTAACTTCCCAGTCATGGTTCCAATGTGGATGTTCCCTATTGCAATTGCCTGCGGAAATACCTTCATCCTCAAACCGAGTCCAACCGATCCTTCGGCCGCATTGTTCATGGCTAAGCTTTTAAAAGAAGCGGGATTGCCAGACGGCGTGTTTAACGTAGTTCAGGGTGATAAAGAAGCGGTTGATGCCTTGATTGAAAATCCAGACGTTAAAGCGGTGAGCTTTGTGGGATCCACTCCAATTGCAAACTACATCTATGAGCGCTGCGCTCACTTTGGCAAACGCTCACAAGCTTTGGGTGGCGCTAAAAATCATATGGTCATCATGCCTGATGCCGATATGGATAAGTCCATTGATGCATTGATCGGTGCGGCTTATGGATCTGCTGGCGAGCGTTGCATGGCAATCTCTGTAGCAGTATTGGTTGGCGATGCTGCTGACAAAATCATGCCTAAACTGATTGAGCGCACGAAGACTCTTTTAGTGAAGAATGGCATGGAGCTCGATGCTGAAATGGGCCCAATCGTTACTAAGGCTGCTTTAGAGCGCATTACTGGTTATATCGAAAGTGGCGTTGCTTCTGGTGCAAATTTATTGGTAGATGGTCGCAACCTCAAAGTTCCAGGACACGAGGAAGGCTTCTTTATCGGTGGCACTTTATTTGATAACGTCACTCCAGATATGAAGATCTATCTTGAAGAAATCTTTGGGCCGGTACTGTCTTGCTTACGTGTGGCCAATTTTACCGAGGCCTTAAACCTCGTGAACTCTTGTGAGTTTGGTAATGGCGTTGCTTGCTTTACTAGCGACGGCAATATTGCCCGTGAATTTGCGCGTCGCGTTCAAGTAGGTATGGTTGGTATTAACGTACCTATCCCCGTACCAATGGCTTGGCATGGTTTTGGTGGTTGGAAGAAATCCCTTTTTGGCGATATGCATGCCTACGGTAAAGAAGGTGTTCGCTTCTACACCAAGCAAAAGAGCGTGATGCAACGTTGGCCTGAAAGCATTGCCAAGGGTGCAGAGTTTGTGATGCCTACATCTAAGTAAGTGGGCCAGATTAAATTAGATAAATTGATTTGATGAGATGGCGGTTTTTTCAAAAACCGCCATCGATTCCACATGAGAAGTGTGTGGGAACATATTAACGATACCCGCACTCCTTAAGATGTATCCAGCGTGATGACACAAAATCTCAGCGTCCCTTGCTAAGGTTTTTGGATTGCAAGAAACATAAACAATTCTTTGTGGCATGAACTCTACGCCCGAAGAATGACCTACATAAATTTGAGCTAAAGATTTGCAAATCTCCATTGCGCCTTCGCGCGGAGGATCCATCAGCCAGCGCTCTGCTTTACCCCAAGAGACAATCGTTTCCGCTGTAACTTCAAACAGATTGCTCTGCATAAAGCTCACTTTATCGGCAAGCTGATTGTGCTCAGCATTCGCCTTGGCTCGAGTCGTTAAACTCGCTAAACCCTCGATACCCAAAACATTTCTTGCGCGCCTTGCTAGCGGTAATGTGAAATTACCAATGCCGCAAAAAAGATCCAACACTCGATCCTCTTGCTTTACTTCCAACAAACGGATCGCCCTACTTACCAGTGCGCGGTTCATCATGTGGTTGACCTGCGTAAAGTCGACTGGCTTAAATGGCATCTCGACTTCAAACTCGGGCAAACGATAGCAAAGCTTTCCAGTTTCAGGATAGAACGGTGCAACAGTTTCTATGCCTTTGGGCTGTAACCAGATCCAAACATGATGCTCATCTGCGAAGTCTCTGAGTAACTGCTCATCAGCTTGAGTAAGCGGTCTCAAGTGACGAAAAACCAATGCGGTAACTGGTTTTGCTTTAATGGGATCATCAGACATAGGCTCGAGGGCTTCACCTACCGCCAACTCAATTTGAGGTACGTAATCGACGATAGATAAGCCCATCACCAGCTTGCGCATGTCAGGCAATAAGTCTGAGACATGCTTAGGCAAAATCTCACAAGCAGTCATGTCTGCTACATAGCCACTCTTAGTTTCATGAAAGCCTACTAAGACTGTGCCTTTTTTAATTGAACGATTGACAACACTCAAGCGCGCCCTGTGGCGATACTCCCAAACAGGACCGCCCATGGGGCGTAGAATTTCCTCCGGCCTCATTTTTGCCAAATGCTGCAGATCATCTTCAAGCACACGTTGCTTCATCGCAATCTGCGCCCGAATATCCAAGTGCTGCATGGTACAACCACCGCAATTACCAAATGACACACATTTAGGCTCTGTTCTAAATACCGCAGGCTTTAATACCTTTAAAACTTTGGCCTTATTAAATCGCGCTCTTTCACGGGTAATGGTGTAAGTAACCAGTTCAGTTGGCAATGCACCTTGAATGAACAAAACTTTGCCACTCTGCCCTTGTTCTGTTTCGTGTTCATCGGGGGCTAAACGGGCTATTCCCTGCGCATCCAAATCCAGAGACTCCACCCAAACCGCTTTATTTACTGCTTCAAGCATCTGGTGCAAAGCCTAAAAGATATTCTTGCCACTGGCCGCCGTTAGGCTCTTTAGATTCTTTTTCTAAGTAGGCTTTAACAAAGGCAATTTCTTCTTGATATTCCTCTAAAGTGAAGCCGCCACGCATTAATTGAAAGCGGCAGTACATGAGATAAGTATTGACGACATCAGTTTCGCAATAGCGACGGATATCATTAATCTTGCCTTTTTGATATGCGGGCCAAACTTGACTACCATCCATCCCCATCTTGCCAGGAAATCCACAAAGCTTTGCCAAGCCATCCAATGGCGCATTAGCGCGGCCATTAAACTTTGCTAGCAAATCCATCATGTCGATATGACGCATGTGATACCGACTAATATAGTTATTCCATTTGAACTCACGACTATCGGACTCTTGGCTTTCACCCATTTCCCAGTAGCGCGATGCTTGAATGTGATTGGCCAAGGCTCTATAGTGCAGGACTGGTAAATCAAAACCGCTGCCATTCCAAGAAACTAGTTGAGGAGTGTATTTTTCAATCAAATCAAAAAATGCCTGAATGAGTACCCTCTCATCATCCTGTGGAGTACCTAAAGTACCAACCTTAATTTGAGGTAAGCCATCTTTTGTGGTTCTGCGAATAACGCAAGAGATTGCCACGATGCGCTGAAGATATAGAGGCAAGAATTCACTACCTGTTTTAGCAACGCGATCTGCAAAGGCTTTTTCCGCTACCTGCTCATCAGACATCGAATCCGGAAAATCTTCCAGACGACGCAAACCCGCTATATCGGGAATAGTCTCAATATCAAAGACAAGAACTGTGGCCACTGCGAATTACTCTTCTTATTCTTATTGCTGCAAGTATGGCTGTGGATTTACAGGCCTACCATTAACGCGCAACTCAAAATGCAGCTTAGGAGAAGTGGTATCGGTATCGCCCATTTCAGCAATCTTCTGCCCTTTTCGTACAGTGTCGCCCTCTTTAACCAAGAGCTTGCTGTTATGTGCATAGGCAGTTAAATAAGTGTTGTCATGCTTCACGATGACTAAGTTGCCGTAGCCACGCAAACTGTTGCCCGCATAAACTACCTTACCATCAGAGGCCGCTAAAACAGGGTCGCCCACCTTACCGGCTATATCCACACCTTTATTAGTTTCGCTAAATTCTCCGGTCACCTTGCCTTTAGCTGGAGCCGATAAACGAATGCCTGGCTCTGCAACCATTTCTGTTCCAGAGACTGTGGTTGGCACAGATGCTGGTGCTTCAGACTTAACTGTATCCTTACCCTTAGGAGACTCCGGTTTTACAGAATCGGGGCTAGCGCTAACACTACCAACTACGGGCTTGCTAATAGGTTTAGCTACAGGTTTGGCACCTGCCGGTGCCTTCACCAAAATCAGGTCGCCAACTTCAATTTGGTTCGGATTGGATAGGTTATTCCACACAATTACGTCACGTGGGGACTGCCCATGATCCAAAGCGATTCTCGCCAAGGTGTCCCCCCGCTTTACGCGATAGTAGCCAGGAGGTGCTGGCTCGGCAGATCCATTAGTGCGATCAATCACATTCGCCGGCTTAGTACGTGGCGTTGAGCAACCCACCGTAAGCATCATTGCAACAGCAATGAGCGTTATAAGGGAGGCCTTAGGGGCGGAAAAAGTCATGTGTTTCATACTACCCCTGATTGTAAGGGGACAAAAAAGACCTCGTCCAATACAGTTCTTTGATAGCGCTGAGAGCTCATTCGCTCAACCATCACCAATTGCTGCTCTTTTTCACTTTTGACAACTGGGGCCACCAATCGCCCACCTATCGCCAATTGATCTAGCAAGGCGTCTGGAATCCCTAAACCAGCGGCAGCTAAGATAATTCCATCAAATGGTGCGGCCTGCGGTAACCCTAGAATGCCATCCCCATAAATGAGACGTAAGTTGTTAATCCGAAAAGGTCTTAACTTTGCCCTAGCCATGTCATGTAATGGTCGAATTCTCTCAATAGAGTAAACCTCTTCAGCAAGCAAACTGAGAACTGCCGCCTGATAACCGCAACCCGTACCAATTTCCAAGACCTTACCGAGTTTATGGCGGGGCTTATGCAATATTTCGATCATACGAGCCACCACAGATGGCTTTGAAATGGTTTGTTGATGACCAATCGGTAAAGCAGTATCTTCGTATGCCTGGGGGTGCATTCCAGCATCCATAAATGCATGGCGTGGAACTGTAGCAATCGCCTCTAAAGTTTTGTGATGCTTTACCCCAGCAGCAAGTACTTTTGCTGCTAAAGCTTGCCGATGACCGGCGAATCTTTCAGCTGCCGGCCTCAACCGCGCTCCCAACCATTAGCACGCATCGCCGCTAATCGCGCATGATGGGTCAAATCTAATTGCATAGGTGTTATAGAAATGCAGCCATCATCAATAGCATGAAAATCCGTTCCATCAGAATTGTCTTTCACGTCTCCCGCGGCGCCAATCCAGTAAATCTTTTCACCACGAGGACTATCTTGCACCACTACAGCTTGTGAGTGATGGCGATTGCCTAAACGAGTTACTCTCCAGCGGTATAAATCCGCATATGGGCGATTGGGAATATTCACATTGAGTAAAGTTGCCGTGCCATCAGTATGAGCCAATTTTGAAACCAGCATTTGCGCAACTACATCGTGCGCAGCTTTAGCGGCATCTTCAATGCGATTCCAGCCGCGATCAATTTGTGAGAAAGCGATGCCAGGAACGCCAAACATCACACCCTCTACTGCCGCGGCGACCGTGCCCGAGTAAAGAACATCCTCGCCCATATTTTCTCCCTGGTTAATACCAGAGACCACTAGGTCTGGCTTATCTTCCAGAAAGCCTGTCATGGCAATATGGACGCAATCCGTTGGAGTGCCGTTGACAAAGAAAAAACCATCGCGCTCCCCACCAGCAACCCGATGAATTGAGAGTGGACGAGAAAGCGTTAAAGAGTTTGAGGCACCACTATGATTTTGCTCAGGAGCAATCACGGTAATGCGAGCTAAAGGGCTAAGAGCATTAAAAAGCGCTAATATTCCGGGAGCCAAGTAACCATCATCGTTAGATATCAGGATATGAGGTTTTTTTACATCAGTCATATTTAGACGAGTCCATATTTGTGCGAAGAACGACCTCTAATCCAAGCGTAAATGACAGGCAATACCAGAAGCGTTAAGACCGTAGTAGTAACCATACCCCCCACAATCACCAAAGCTAATGGACGCTGCGCTTCAGAGCCAATGGAGTGCGAAAGAGCAGCTGGCAATAATCCCAATCCCGCCAACATCGCAGTCATGAGTACTGGGCGTACACGTAAGGCAGCTCCATTCACCATAGCATCTTTCATAGCACCCTGCTCTTCAGAAACTGTTTTGTTGATATAAGAAACCAGAATCACACCGTCCTGAATCGCAATACCAAATAAAGACAGGAACCCAAAGAGTGCTGAAATACTCAAAGTCTCACCGCCCAAGTGTAAGGCAATAATTCCGCCGATAGCAGCAAATGGCACGTTAATTAAAACAATCACCGCATCTCTTACATTGCCTAAGGCTGTAACGAGCAATAGGAAAATTGCCAAAAGTGTCAATGGAATAATTACCATCAGCTTTTGTTGGGCTGCTTTCATTTGATTGAATTGTCCATCCCAAGAAATAGAGTAATTCGCTGGAAGAGCGACATTTCTTTCAACCAAATATTTAGCATCCTCCACCGCACTACCCAAGTCTCGATCACGGACGCTAAAAATTACTGCAATATAACGTTTACCTGCTTCACGATAAATAAAGAATGGACCATCCGTGAGCTTAACTTTTGCCACCATCTCTAATGGCACTCTTGCGCCGCTTGGTGTATCAATCAGTAAATTCGCGACGTCTGGCAAATCATTCCTACTACCTTCATTTAATCGAATAGCTATTCCGAAGGTTTTTTCATCTTCCAGAAAATTAGAAACTGGAGCACCTCCAATGGCATTTGCGACAACTACCTGAACATCAGCAACATTCACACCATAACGTGCAGCGCGTTCACGATCAATCTGGATATTTAAAGTAGGCTGACCCAGTTCCTTGAGAATACTTTCATCCTCAATTCCTCGCACCTTTTTAAGTTGATCAATAACTTCGTGTGCCTTGATATTGAGAACCTCAAGATCAGATCCAAAAATCTTGACGGAGTTTTCGCCCTTTACACCTGATAAAGCTTCATTAACATTATCTTGAATGTATTGAGAGAAGCTAAAAGAGATACCTGGAATTCGATTAAGCTCACCCTGTAACCGCTTCAGTAAAGCTGCTTTATTGGAGCCCTTAGGCATGTTTTCTGGCGACTTTAAGTACAGGCCATATTCTTGGTTAAAGACTCCAGTAGAGTCAGTACCATCGTCTGGCCGCCCTATTTGAACGGCTACTTTTTCAATTTCTGGTTGCTTGATGAATGTTTCACGTAATTGGTTCGCCACGCTAACGGAATATTCTAAATCCACTGTATTGGGTAAGATAACCCTGAGCCAGATATTGTTTTCTTCTAGGGTGGGCAAAAATGCAGTTCCTAAACGCGTTGCACTAATCAAAGTAATGCCCAAAATGAGAATAGAAACAGCAATGACATGCCTTGGATGATCCATCCAGTTTCGCAATAAAGGACGATAACGATCGAGTATCCAGGTGATGAATTTTGGAGGCTGATGATGAAATTTATCACCAAACGCTAAAGAAATTGCCGCGGGTAAAAACGTCAAACTCAATACGATAGATGCTATCAATGCAAATCCCATGGTGAAGGCCATGGGCTTAAAGATAATTCCCTCTACACCACCCATTAAAAATAATGGGGAGTACGCAACAATGATGATGCTTGTGGAATACACCATCGCCCTTTGAACTTCAGCGGTAGCCAAAATAATGCTTTGATTTAAGCGCTTGCCGCCCTCTTCGAGATGGCGCATTACATTCTCTGTAATGATCACCGCAGCATCTACAATTACACCAAAGTCAATTGCCCCTAATGAAATCAAATTGGCCGGCACATTGAAGATATACATCTGAATAAAAGAAAAACAAAGTGCTAGCGGAATGACGGCAGCCACCACCGCAGCAGCTCGCAGATTACCTAGAAATATATAAAGCAAGACCAAGACCATGGTGATGCCAAAGAACATAGTGTGCTTGACCGTACCGACAGTAATATCCAATAAAACCTGGCGATCATAGAAGGGTTTAACCTCAATTCCAGGAGGAAGAATATGGCTGTTGATATTGACAATTTTTTCTCTTACGCGTGCCAATACTTCTGAGGCATTCTCCCCGCGACGTAAAAATACAATGCCCTCGACAGAATCAGGGTTATCGTCAAACTGAAACAAACCTAAACGAGGAGCATTACCGATCTCAACAGTAGCAACATCACCAATATGAATCGGGACCCCATTATTTACAGCTACTACCACTTGACGAATATCGTCCAAGTTACGCAACAGTCCAACGCCGCGAACGACGAATTGCTGTTCACCACTTGGTAAGACACCACCTCCAGTATTGTCATTTGCTTTAGATAGCGCATCGATTAATTGAGCTATCGTGACATTTTTCGCCTGCAATCCCTCAGGACTAACAATAACGTTATATTGACGCACCTTACCACCAAAGGAAGAAACGTCCGCTACCCCAGGAGTTTGTTTTAACTCTTTATAGATTTCATAGTTTTGCAATGTTTTAAGGCGTGTTGGCGATGCATAGTCTGACTTGACCTGATAGCGCAAGATCTCCCCAGTCGCATCAGAATCAGGGCTCACACTAGAGCTCACTCCAGGCGGGAAAGTCACATTCGCTAAATTGCTGTAAAAAATTTGGCGAACCTTAAATGGGTCAGCATTGTCATTAAATTTCAGCGTAACAACTGATAATCCAAATAAGGAAACCGAGCGGAATGCTTTAACCCCGGGTATGCCAGCCAGGGCGTTTTCAACTGGGATAGTAACTTGTTGCTCCACCTCGGTAGTGCTTCGCCCAGGCCATTGAGAAATCGCTTGAATGGTTAAAGGAGCCACGCCTGGATATGGCTGTATCGGCAATTCTTTAAGACTGAATCCGCCCAAAACCATCAGCACGGCAGCAGCAAAAAGAATAATGGCGCGCTTATCTAAAACGCCCCTAATAAAGTTTGTTACAAAACTCAATTACTCCTCCTGCTTCGCAAAGCGATCATTCAAGAGAACGGCACCTTTAGTAAGAACCTTCATGCCTGGCTCTACGCCTTCAGTTACAGCAAAACGACTGTCAGCAAGATCGTAACCCTTAACCGCAAACCGCTTAAAGGTATCTGGACCAGTCTTGATGATGACATAACGCATTTCACGAACACGGACAACGGCAGATTGCGGCACCACTACCGCATCGGTAGTGCCTATCTCCAATTTTCCAGCCGCATACATGTCTGGGCGCAATAAACCTTCTGAATTATCCACATCGCAACGTATAACTAATGCACGGGTATCTGGATCTATCGTTGGAGCAATGTAATTTGCCCTTGCAATAAATTCCTTATCTGGATAAGCCTCAGTACGCAGAATAATGGTCTGTCCCTTTTGAATTTTACGAATGTCCTGCTCATAGACATTCCCCAAAAACCAAAGAGACTTTGGATCGGCCAAGGTCGCCAATACATCGCCAATATTGGCATAAGCTCCAGGCTCAACATTACGCTTAACCACTACGCCTTCAATCGGCGATCGAATGATTAAGTTAGGTTGAATCTTGCCAGTTTTTTCTAGGCCGACAATATCACCATCTCCAGCGCCCAAGTTTCGAATACGATTAGCCGCTGCATCCTGCGTAATGCGAGCATCTCCCAGCAAGTCCGTCATTGACTTGGTCGTCTCAAGAACCTTTGCTGTTTTGTAAGAAAGCAAAAATTCCTGCTCAGCAGAAATAAAGTCTGGGCTATACATTTCAATAATGGGAGAGCCAACTTGTACCCGCGCTCCATCAAACGCAAATAAACGCTCCACCCTACCAGCGGAACGCGCTGAAAGTACTTTAGACTTTTCAGCATTAAATGCTAAACGTCCCGGCATATTTAATTCAATTGGGGCCTGGCTTGAAACGGCATCAGTAAATACATAAATATTAGGGTTGAGATCAAGGCCAGGGAGTTTTAACTCCATGGCGCCACTCTTCTCAATTTTTAATGTTTTCTCGAACTTTTCTAACTTTACCGGCCTATTGATATTGATACCCAAACCAATGACGATTCCCAGCATCAAAATAGAAGAGGTGATTGCAACCAAACGCAAACGCGCCCGAGTCTCTGGCGGTAGGTTCCAATAAGATTTACGAATCTCAGCCTCTTTCGCGCTAGCGCGATAAAGGATACGATCCCAAAAATATTTAATCTTAATTTGAGCAATCTTTAAGAAAGCAATTATTTTGTCCTTCAACACCGCTCCTTAAAAAGGTTCTTTGCCAGCCGAAACCAACAAAACTGCTTGACTCTGCAATAGATTAGCTTCAGCTAAGGCCAACTGAATTTCCAAACTACGCAATTGGGTTTGCGCCGTAAGCAAATCATTAAAACCTTGGCCATTGTTTGAATACTGTATCAGGCCAACCCTGTAGGCAGCATCCGCCTGAGGAACCTGACGTTCTTTTAAGAATTGCACTTGATTTTTTGCTTGATCATAAGCAGCGTAGGCTGCGTTGACGGCCAATACAACTTGCTGACGGTTTGAGATGTTTCCAGCTTCAGCCGAAGCTTGATTGCGAATTGCCTGCTCTACACCATACTTTTCTTTAGTAAAGAAATAGAGGGGAATAATGAGATCTAATTCAAACTGGTAATACATTGCGCCATTATTTGCCGAGAATGGCCCGCGTGGCGTATAGGATGAACCGATTATCTGAAAATCAGGCAAGTAAGCTTTTTTAGCAAGATCTACCCCCTTACGAGCCGCGTCCAATTGCAATGCGGAACTCTTCAGGGAGGGATGACTACTTTCAGCGTAATCTTCCAACTCAATCAAAGTGGGTACGCTATTTAGCGCACGACGAATATCCGCCCTTAGAACAAGCTTCTCTCTTGAGTGTCGACCAATCAAGGTATTGATATTGTTTAATGCCACCTGAAGCTGTCGCTCCAAATTAAATTGGTCAGCTTGCGCGGCGCTTTGGGCGACTTGCGCATTCAGAAATTCAACATAAGCAGCAGCATTATTTGCATAACGCGCTTTAGCGACATTCTTAATCATCTCCAGACGGATAACGGATTCTTTCAAGACTTGCAACTGCTTTTGCGCAGCCAAGGCGCTGTAATAGAGGGTAGATAGCTGAGCACCTAATTGCAGATAGGCTGATTCCTCTTGAGCTAAGAGCGCTTCCGCATTGGTATCAGCAATATCCGCTGCTAAGCTTTTTTTGCCGGGAAATTGAAAAGGTTGCGCAACAGAGATCGCATTATTACCGCTAATGCCATTGGGATATTGCGAGGTGGGCGTATTCGCACCTCCTAGAGCAAAAGGAGAATTCACTGGCATGCCCGACCACACCAATCCGACTTGAGGATTTGCGGGTGCAGCAATCTGAGGAACCGTCGCCTTCGCAGATAAATACGACTCACGTAAAGAGGAGAGCTGGGGATTGTTGAGCTTTAACTCCACCCAGAGCTGACGCAAATCCATATCAACCGTACCAGAAGATGCATCTCGTTTGTATATCTTAGGAGTATTGGCTGGCGTTACCGGTGCAAATAATTCGGGAGCCTTGGAGGTCTGGGCATTAATGATTGGCGGCACGCTTAATACATCCTTAGCATCGATCGCCTGTACCGTCGCATTAGCAGGAGCAGATTGTGCAAACGCAGTAGCTGCAGAAAAAGCGGTAGCGCAAACTGCAAAAGCAGCAACATAGATGCGTTTGCGTGGACTTGTTAGATCAGTTTTAAACCTGCTGAGAATGAACAATGCGGCTGCCTCAAAAAATCAGTAAAACGCTGTTTTTATCGCCTCTAACGCAGATTTAGCTCTACTTTTAGAGGGTTTAAGGGATTATAGGGTAGAAAACGTAAAAGTCGATTATTCAATAATCCATATGTCTTTGATTTTAAAGATAATAATTAAAACTCCCTACTACAAAACCATCAAAATTCCGCATGTATCCGGAAAGAGAGAATATTCACTGGACCACGAGCTGAGTTATAGGCTGGATTATTGATGTGCTGGAAGTTCAAACCAGCTAAAACATTCTTCACCAAGGAGGCGTTGTAATAAATCTCCCCAATTCGTTCTGCGCGATAAGAAATCACCTGACCCGGACCCGCATAGTCACCAATAAAATAAGAAACTCCACCCGCTTGTAAATAATTACGACGATAGCTGGATAAGCCATTTTGCATCAGGGAGATACCCACGGTATCTTTTGGACGACTCCAACTATTACCATTTAAACCCATGCCTATAGATAGGGAGTTATCAGCTTCGGTGAAGGACATGGTTTCAGTATGCCCATCCGAGGTAAATGCGCGCATATAAATACCCATGTCTTGAGTAAGGCCCTGCTCTGCATTGATACCAATACCTGTTTTAAATTGTTCGTTATTGCGAACATTATTAATGGCTTGAGTACCTTGCGCATTATTCTGGATCACATAGTTTGTGGCATCCTGAAAACGCGCCAAGATCATTTTGTTGCGATAGGCTAAAACACTAACTTTTCCAGGTAGATCGGCAATTTGGTGTTGACGCTCAACCTCTACTTGATCGCCATAGTGATCCAAAATATGCCAATCGATTCCCAATGTATTAGGAGCACTTGGAGCTGTCATACGGGATACCCGAAATACCCAATTATCTCGATACCACTCACCCGCTAAGCCCCAGCCATAGCCGCGCGCATCGGCAGCATAGTCATAAGCGAGATATGTCATATTGCCCCAGTTCATGAACTGAACACGAGGATCCTTGGCATATTTGCTGTCATCAAAAATATCGAGCGTAGCAAACTGACCGCCAGTAATGACAAAGCGATTACTACTGACTGTTTGCGTAATTTGATTGGCCTCATTTTCAAGGACAACCTTGTCACCATCTTGATTAATCGTTTGACGTACAAAAGCACGTGCCGAATAAAACTTCGCTTGTGCACCATTCGCTTTAGTCGCCTCACCATTAGAAAAGCCACCTAAACCTGTAAGACCAGAAAATGGAACACCAGATACAACCTCGGGATTGAAATAAATATCCGTATCTGGAAGAATTCGCGCACCAAAAAACAAAGTTCCCGACCAGGTGTAGCTCATTGCCTTTTGCGCAGATAAGCTATTTATGCCCGAGTAAGAAGAAGTGAAATTGTTGTAACGCTGATTGATATAAGTGGTTTGACCATGAACGTTTACTGGCAATCCAAATAATTCGCCCTCTGTTGGTAAACCTTGGATTGGCTGGTCATCACTTGCAATTTGATCGACCCCAGATCCAGCCCTCTGCGCGAATACAGATGGGCTAGTTACCCCACTTATAAGGGCACCAAACAACATCGACAGGAGAGTGAGATAAAGCTTCCGGGTCATTCACAATTTCTATTTGAAGCTACAAGGTCAAAATCAGGTGAGATAAGGCATTCAGATGAACAAAGGAAACCCTTACAAACTGAATCTGACAGGATTACGCAGGCCAAATTATCCCCAAAAAGAGGCAATTTACCTAGAATTTATGTCTACAGCGTGACAAATTGAGTGAAACGTAAAGCTAAGGCTGCCCTGAAATAATCCAGAGCTAGACTTAACAGGATTAACCGACGGTTCTACGATCCATCAGAGCACGTGCCAAGGTACCAGCATCGACATATTCCAACTCCCCACCAACAGGAATGCCACGAGCAATTCGTGTGACTTTAATACCCTTGGATTTAAGGACCTCGCCAATGTAATGAGCGGTTGCTTCGCCTTCACTCGTGAAGTTTGTCGCCAAAACTACCTCCCTAACTGGAATACCAGTATCTGGAGATTCAATACGATGGAGCAATCGATCAAAATGAATTTCATTTGGGCCCATGCCATCGAGCGGCGAGATGCGGCCCATCAACACAAAGTAATTGCCTTTAAAACTTAAGGTCTGCTCCACCATTACTTGGTCAGCTGGAGTTTCGACGATGCAAAGCAAGGATGGATCACGACGATCGTCCACGCAAGTAGCACAAATCTGAGTTTCAGAAAAGGTGTTGCAGCGAGCGCAATGGCCCACCGTTTCTACAGCCTCACCCAAAGATTTGGCCAGCACAGCAGCACCATTGCGATCATGCTGCAGCAGATAAAAAGCCATTCGTTGCGCAGACTTCGGCCCTACTCCAGGCAATACACGCAAAGCCTCGATTAAACGACTAAGTGCATCTTGAGGTGCTTCGTGGCGCGCCATTTAAACAGTCATCATCAAAACGGCAACTTAAATCCAGGAGGCATAGGCATGCCCGCTGTCGCGCCTGACATTACTTGGGCGCTAGCAGCTTCAACCTGTTTAAATGCTTCTGTATAAGCCGTCACGATGAGATCTTCAAGCATTTCACGATCATCCATTGCGCCTGGATCAATTTGCACACGCTTCATTTCGTATTTGCCAGAGAGCGTAACTTTGATGAGGCCTCCTGCAGCCTGACCAGTAACTTCCAAGGCAGCCAATTGCTCTTGCGCTACCTTCATTTTCTCTTGCATCTGCTGAGCTTGTTTCATCAAGCCAGCAAGTCCACCTTTCATCATCGCTTCTTTCCCTTTTGGATATTAGATTTTTAACTAAATGTAATGGTTAATTTTTGACAATTAATCGAGGCATTAAAGCGCTTTAACTGATCCGTTAATCACTTTGGCACCAAACTCTTTTTCAAGTTGCTGAATAAAAGGGTCGGCAGCAATCATCTGCTCTGCGTTTTGGCGCTTCTCTTGATGTATCTGTGCATCGACTTTAGCAACAGTCTTGCCTTCTACTTCACCCTTCTCGATCACTACTTTTACTGGTTTTCCAAAGTGTGCAGTTAATGCGTCTGCCAAGCGACCAACAGAAGCTTCAGAGGCTAACTGGGGCATAGGCGTAACGACGGTTGCTCGAACTCCAGCAGGAGAATCATCCCAGCCCTGCAACTCCGTCTGAAAAGCCAATTGCTGAACCAAGCCACGTACTGGTAGTTGGCGCATCAATGCATGCCAATCAGGGCGATTCGCTGCATCACCTACATGAGCGGTAGTGGGTTCAGGAGCTGGCGTAGCGACTGGATTGGTAGCTACAGTCGCAATTCGAGCCGCAGGCTTAGCCACTGGTGTTGATGTTGATGACAGTGCAGATGCTCTAGTAGCAGGAACTGGTGAGCCGGGGGGCGCACTAGCAAGAGGAGCGGATGACGTGCTGGCAGTGCCCCCTCCACCATTTCCAGTGCTACCTGGACGGAACGCCAACATCCGCAAAAGCGTCATTGCAAAGCCGGTTTGCTCATCAGGAGCAAGGGATAAGTCAGGTCGACTGGTGATACTAATTTGATAGAAGAGCTGTGCCTCTTCTTTAGTAAGTGCACCTGCTAAACGACGAATATCTGCTGCTTCTGGCCAGTCTTCTAAAACAGATTGAGGAACCACTTGAGCGGCAGCAATTTTTTGCAAAAGACTGGACAAATCTGCCAGCGCTAATGAGAACGACATACTGCGTTCACCCATCTCATTGGCAATCGCAAGCAGTGTTGCGCCATCTTTAGCCATCAATGAATCTAGGATACGAACGAGATAAGCATCATCCAGGGTGCCGAGCATGCCACGTACAGCTTCTTCTGAAACTTTACCAGCCGCATATGCAATAGCTTGATCAGTTAAAGATAAAGCATCACGCATCGAACCTTGAGCTGCCTTTGCCAATATACGCAATGCATTGGTTTCATAATCAACCCTTTCAGCGGCGAGCACTTTTTCCAAATGCTCAACGATCAATGGAACTGGCATTTGCTTCAGGTTGAACTGTAAACAGCGCGATAAGATCGTGACCGGGATCTTTTGAGGATCGGTTGTAGCCAGAATAAATTTGACGTGCTCTGGGGGCTCTTCTAGAGTTTTCAGCATGGCGTTAAAGGCATGATTGGTAAGCATATGCACCTCGTCAATCATGTAAACCTTGTAACGAGCATTACTTGGGGCGTAAGCAGCTTTTTCTAGGAGTTGAGCCATTTCATCGACCCCACGGTTACTCGCGGCATCCATCTCGATGTAATCCACAAAGCGGCCCGCGTCGATTTCCATGCAAGCTGGGCATTTGCCACAAGGCTCGGAAGTCATGCGCCCTTTGCCATCCTCTCCAGTGCAATTAAGGGCTTTGGCCATAATTCGCGCAATAGTGGTCTTTCCGACCCCGCGAGTACCGGTAAAAAGCCATGCATGGTGCAGGCGGCCTTGGTCCAAGGCATGGGTTAAGGCCTTAACTACGTGGTCTTGACCTACCAATTGGGAGAATGTTTTAGGGCGCCACGAACGGGCTAAAGCCAAAGCTGTCATGTATTACATTCTAACAAGCTAAAATGAAAGCGGATGGGCCTCCCCGCATGGTGGGTTGGATAACCTGGTCAGGTCGGGAACGAAGCAGCCAAACCCAATTTCTGCCAGTGCCGGGGGTTCGGCTCATCCACCTACCCTCTTGCTCCAATCGACGGCCTAATCGATCTTTTGAGCACCAAAAACACCCAAAATTTCAAGATATCTCGCTAAACCATGCTAATTTTGTAGCAACTAGCTCATTTAATGAGCTATAAATCCACTAAAGTGACTAAAACAACAAAATAGCCAGCTGAATAATTAACGTATCACCAATCCCAAGGAATCCCATGAGTGATGTGGAACGTCTGCACAGAATCAAATACATGATTCAACAACGCCAATGCGTACCCAGAGAGGACTTCTTGGCCGAGCTAGAGATTTCTCCAGCCACCTTCAAGCGGGATTTGGAATATCTGCGCAGCCGCCTCAAGGCTTCTATTGTTTATGACCGTTTTATGGGTGGATATAAGTTTGAGAACCCCAATCAGATCGACAAGATAGAAATGCCCGGCTTGTGGTTCTCCGAAAAGGAAGCT